>JGI12269J14319_10006682_pt1 | contig 9957 bp, 8 predicted proteins | sample PeaSoiSIISIP2007_FD_14319 | JGI IMG/M metagenome (IMG submission 14319) | reverse complement strand
TGGCCGGGTCAGCCGAACGGTTGATGCCACCGGTCCAGACGGCCGGCCGTCTGGCGGCTGGCCGGCGTGGCGAAGATGGCCGCGCAGCCGATCGCGCGCCCCGGGTCGTTCGGCCTAAGGATCTTTTCTGGTGTAACGGCAGAAGAGGAAACCGTCGTCCTCCAGGACGTGAGCCAACCTCAGCGGCAGCGGCGGAGCGGTGGGCTCCGTCCCTGACCACGGGGCGCCGGCCACGACCCGGCTTGCGCCGGGGCCCGCCATCAGCGGGCCGGTGGTCAGGCACAGCTCGTCCATCAGCCGCGCCTCGACCAGCTGGGCGAGCAGGTGCGGGCCTCCCTCGGCGAGCATACGGCGGTGGCCGCGTGCGGCTACCGCGCTGACGGCGGCCGTCAGGTCGACGGTGTCCTCGCCGGCGACGATGACGTCCGCGTGCCTGGCCAGTTCGGCGCGGCGGTCGGCGGGAGCCTGGGCGGTGGTGATGACGATCGTGCGGGCATCCGCCGGGGCCGCGGTGACAAGAGGGCTGTCCGGGTCCAGGTCGAGGCGCGCGGTGACCACCGCGATCGGCGGCGTAGGCGTCCGGCCGTCCCGCAGGTGACGCCAGGGCGTACCGATCCTGGCCGGCTTGTACCGTTCGGTCCGCACCGTCGCGGCTCCGACGATGATGACGTCGGACAGCGCGCGCAGCAGCGCGAACAGCCGCCGGTCGGTGTCCGAGGACAGGGCCGCCGAGGCGCCGTCCAGGTNCGCGGCCCCGTCCGCGCTNGNCACCATGTTGGCGCGCAGCCATNGGCCGTCCGGATAGGCGTACAGTGCGGCCAGATCCGGGTTGTCCTGGCACGAGGGAAGCAGCTGGCGCAGACTCACTCGGTGGACCGTAGCACGACGACGGCGTGGTCGCGGACCTCGATCTCCTTCTTCGGCGGGTGGATGGCCCTGGGAACGCCGAGCGATTTCGGGTCGGTGTCGATGACGACCTCCCAGCCGGCCGCGTAGCTGGCTTCGGGCAAGGTGAACGTGATGGGGTTGCTGTGCGCGTTGAACAGCAGCAGGAACTTGGCGTCGGTGATCTTCCCGCCGCGCGGGTCAGGCTCGCTGATCGCCTCCCCGTTGAGGAACACCGCGAGCGACTTGGCGTAGCCGGCACCCCAGTCCGCGTCGGTCATCACCTCCCCGGCCGGGGTGAGCCAGACGATGTCGCCCTTCTCGCTGCCCGGCCCCTGGCCGTGGAAGAACCGGCGTCTTCGGAACACCGGGTGGTCGCGGCGCAGGCTGGCCAGCGTCTCGGTGAACTGCAGCAGGTCCTGCTCGGCGGCGGCCAGGCCCCAGTCCTGCCAGGACAGCTGGGTGTCCTGGCAGTAGGCGTTGTTGTTGCCGGCCTGAGTGCGCCCCATCTCGTCGCCGGCCAGCAGCATCGGGACGCCCTGCGACAGGAACAAGGTGACCAGGAAGTTCCGCTTCTGCCTGGCGCGCAGCTCGTTGACGGCGGGATCATCGCTCGGGCCTTCCACGCCGCAGTTCCACGAGCGATTGTCGTCCGTGCCGTCCCGGTTGCCCTCGCCGTTCGCCTCGTTGTGCTTGTGGTTGTAGCTGACCAGGTCGTTCAGGGGGAATCCGTCGTGACAGGTGACGAAGTTGATCGACGCGACGGGGCGGCGTCCGCTGGTCGCGTACAGATCACTCGACCCGGTGAGCCGGTACGCGAATTCCGGCACGGTCGACGGGCGGCCGCGCCAGAAGTCCCGCACGGTATCCCGGTATTTCCCGTTCCATTCGGTCCACAATGGCGGGAAGTTGCCGACCTGGTAACCGCCCTCGCCGACGTCCCACGGCTCGGCGATCAGCTTCACCTGGGATACCACCGGGTCCTGCTGGACCAGGTCGAAGAAGGTGGACAGCCGGTCCACGTCGTGCAGTTCCCTGGCCAGCGCGGCGGCCAGGTCGAACCGGAACCCGTCGACGTGCATCTCAAGGACCCAGTACCGCAGCGAGTCCATGACCAGCTGGAGCGAATGCGGATGCCGGGCGTTGAGGCTATTACCGCAGCCGGTGTAGTCCAGGTAGCGCCAGGGTTCGGAGTCCGCGAGCCGGTAGTAGGCGGCGTTGTCGATGCCGCGGAAGGACAGCGTGGGCCCCATGTGGTCGCCCTCGGCGGTGTGGTTGTACACCACGTCGAGGATGACCTCGATGCCCGCCTCGTGCAGCGCCTTGACCATCGTCTTGAACTCGCCGACCTGCTCGCCGCGCTGCCCCGCGGAGGAGTACCGGTTGTGCGGGGCCAGGAACCCGATCGTGTTGTAGCCCCAGTAGTTGGTCAGGCCGCGGGCGACCAGGGACTGCTCGGCGACGAACTGGTGCACCGGCATCAGTTCGACCGCCGTGACCCCGAGCCGCTGCAGATGCGCGATCACCGCCGGGTGGGCGAGCCCGGCGTAGGTGCCGCGCTGTGCGGCCGGCACCTCCGGGTGGCACAGGGTCAGCCCGCGTACGTGCGCCTCGTAGATGATCGTCTCGTGGTAGGGGATCACCGGGGCCCGGTCATTGCCCCAGTCGAAGAACGGGTTGATCACCACGTTCTTCGGCATGTGCGCCGCGCTGTCCTGCGTGTTCCGCTTCCTGGGGTTGCTGAACTTGTAGTCGAACAGCGACTCGTCCCAGCGGACGGCACCCTCGACCGCCTTGCCGTAGGGATCGAGCAGGAGCTTGGAGCCTTCGCAGCGCAGCCCGCGCGGGGGATCGTGCGGCCCGTGCACGCGGTAACCGTAACGCTGTCCCGGCGCGATGCCGGGCAGATAACCGTGCCAGACGAAGCCATCGACCTCGGTCAGCTCGACCCGGGTCTCAGTGAGATTGCCCTCGTCGCCGTCGGCCGCGTCGAACAGGCAAAGTTCTACACGTTCCGCGACCTCGGAGAACAGGGCGAAATTCGTGCCCCATCCGTCCCACGTCGCACCTAGCGGGTATGGTGTTCCCGGCCAGATACTCAATCGCCCCCTTTGGCGGCCAGTCGAGTCGGTCGCGTTCGGCCAGCGGCCGACTCTACCGGGTAAGCGTAAGCCCGGAGGGACGTACGATACCGGATCGTGACCTCCTGGTCGCGGATCCTCGGGTTTCTCGAGGGTTATCCCGAGTTTTACCCAGAATTACGCGTCCGATTTACGCCGCTGTGCGCCTGCGTGATCCCGTCTGGGTGAATCGGTCAAGCAAGACGTCTGCGACCTCGGCGCAGGCGCCGAGCACAGGGGAGACTGCGGCCGCCCCGGCGGCGAGCGTGGACTGCCGGATCCGGTCGGCGAACAGGCCGGGGGCGAGCAGGTAGGTGGCGACCACCACCCGTGGCGCCCCGGCCAGCAGCAGGTCGGCCACTGCCGCGGCGGGGGAGGGCTCGGCGGCCGAGGCGTAGGCCGGCTGGACCGCGAACCACCCGGTCCTGGCCTGCCACTGCGCCGCCAGCCGCGCGATGGTGGCGTTTGCCTCCGGGTCGCTCGAGCCGGCCGCCGCGAGCACCACCGCGGTCCGGGCCGGGTTCTCATGCGCGCTGGGGTCCGCTTCGGCCAGCCGCCGCTCGAGGGCCCGCAACAGCAGGGGATGCGGCCCGAGGGTGGCGCCGTAGCTGACCTGCGGACGCGGCAACCTGGCCAGCATGCGGGGGATATCGGCCTTGCTGTGGTAGGCCGCGGTNAGCAGCAGCGGCAGCACGGTCACCTCGCGGTCGGCCTCGACCGTGCTCAGGACCTGCGGCAGTGAGGGCGGGGCGTGGCCCAGGAAGGCGGTGCGCAGGTCCAGCCCAGGCAACCGCTCCCGGGCCACCGCCACCAGCGCCGTGATGGTGGCCGAGGCACGCGGGTCCGCGCTGCCGTGCGCGACGGCAACGAGGACTTCTTGGGGTTTTTGGGACGGTTCAGGCATGGATGCCGCACTCCGTCTTGCCGGTTCCCGCCCACCGGCCGCTGCGCGGGTCGGCGCCGGCCTCGACGCGCGCCGTGCAGGTCGCGCAGCCGATCGACGGGTACCCGTCGTAGACCAGCGGGTTCACCAGCACGCCGTTGGTGGTGATGAAGTCATCCACCTGCTTCTGCGTCCAGCTGACGATCGGGTTGACCTTGACCATCTCCCGGCGGTCGTCCCACTCGACGACCTGGGACTGGCGGCGGTTGCTCGTCTCGTCCCGGCGCACGCCGGTGATCCAGGCGTCGTACTTGGTCAGCGTCCGCTCGAGCGGCTCAACCTTGCGCAGGTAGCAGCACAGGTCGGGGTTGCGCCCGAACAGCCTCGGCCCGAGCTCGGCATCCTGTTCGGCCACCGTGCGTGACGGGGTGACGTTGACCAGGCGGATCGGGTACACGGCTTCGACCGCGTCCCTGGTCCCGATGGTCTCGGCGAAGTGGTAGCCCGTGTCGAGGAAGAGCACGTCGATGCCCGGATGGACGGCCGAGGCNAGATGGATGATCACGGCGTCAGTCATGGAGGAAGTCACGCAGATCCGGTCACCGAACGTGTCCACAGCCCAGCGAATCACCTCTTCGGCCGACGCGTCGGCCAGGTCCTCCGCGGCCTGCTCGGCGAGGGTTCGCATGTGCTCAGGGTCCTCCAGGCTGATCTGCGCCAGGCCGCGCGCTACGACGGGACTCACAGTGTGACTCCTATTCCGGCAAAGCGTAGCTGGAAAGTCCTGGTGCAGCTGCGGCAGTGCCATTCGCCGTCGGCCGCACCCTGGGGTTCGAGGTCCTCCTCGCCGCAGTACGGGCAGTAGAAAGGAACGGCCCTGGTATTCACGACAGCTCCTCCTCGCTCGCCCGAGCCGTCCAGGCGGCGAAGCTCTCGCCGGGCTCGCGGGCCGCGTCGAACCGGCGCAGCACCCGCTCCACATAGTCCGGCAACTCCTCGGCCGTGGTCTTGAGCCCGCGGAGCTTGCGGCCGAACCCGGAGCCAGTGCCGTCGCCGCCGTTCAGGCTGCCGCCGAGGTGCACCTGGAAGCCCTCGACCTGCTGGCCGTCCGGGCCGGTGACGAGCGAGCCCTTCAGGCCGATGTCGGCCGTCTGGATCCGGGCGCAGGAGTTCGGGCAGCCGTTCACGTTGATCGTGACCGGTGCGTCGAAATCGGGCAGGCGCCGCTCGAGCTCGCTGATCAGGTCGGCCGCCCGGGCCTTGGTCTCGACGATCGCCAGCTTGCAGAACTCGATGCCTGTGCAGGCCATCGTGTGCCTGCGGAACGCGCTAGGCCGGGCCGGCAGGCCGGCCGCGTCGAGTTCTTTGACCAGCTCGCCGGTGCGCTCCGGGGGCACGTCGAGGATGACCATCTTCTGCTCGGTGGTGGTGCGCACCCGGCCACTGCCGTACTTGGCGGCCAGCCCGGCGATGACGTCGAGCAGGTCAGCTGACACCCGGCCCACGGTGGGCGCGAAGCCTACGTAGTAGTTCCCGTCGCGCTGGGCNTGAACGCCTACGTGGTCGCGGATCCCGTGCGGCGGTGCCGTCGGCGCGGGGCCGTCGGGCAGTGCGTAGCCGAGGTACTCCTTCTCCAGCACTTCGCGGAACCGCTCCGGGCCCCAGTCCGCGACCAGGAACTTGATCCGCGCCCGGTGCCGCAGGCGCCGGTAGCCGTAGTCCCTGAACAGCCCGGCCACGCCCGCCCAGACCTCGGCGACCTGATCCGGCCGGACGAACGTGCCGAGCCGCTTGCCGATCATCGGGTTGGTGGACAGGCCGCCGCCGACCCACAGGTCGTAGCCTTGCTCGGCGTTCTCGTTCACCACGCCCACGAACGCGACGTCGTTGATCTCGTGGATGGCGCACTGCGCCGCGCAGCCGCTGATCGAGGACTTGAACTTGCGCGGCAGGTTGGAGAAGGCGGAGTCACCGATGTAACGCTCGCCGATAGCGGCGATCTGCGGCGTGCCGTCGATGATCTCGTCCGCGTCGATGCCGGCCAGCGGGCAGCCGAGGATCACCCGCGGAGTGTCACCGCAGGCCTCGGTGGTGGACAGCCCCACCGACTCAAGCGCATCCCAGATGTCGGGGACGTTCTCGATCTCCACCCAGTGCAGCTGGATGTTCTGCCGGTCGGTCACGTCCGCGGTGCCCCGCGCGTACCGGCGCGAGATGTAGGCGATCACCCGCAGCTGGTCGTTGGACAGCTGGCCGCCGTCGATGCGGATCCGGAGCATGAAGTAGCGGTCGTCGAGCTCCTCCGGCTCGAGTACCGCGGTCTTGCCGCCGTCGATGCCGGGCCGGCGCTGGGTGTACAGCCCGTACCAGCGGAACCGGCCGCGCAGGTCGGCGGGATCAATGGAATCGAAGCCGTACTTGGAGTAGACGTCGATAATCCGCTGCCGAACGTGGAGCCCGTCGTCGTTCCGCTTGTTTTCCTCGTTCTTGTTGAGCGGCTCCCGGTAGCCGAGCGCCCACTGGCCCTCGCCGCGTTTGCGCTTGGCCTTGGCGGTCCCGGTTGCGACTGACATGTCAGGGGTTCCTTCAGGTTCGGGGACGCGCGTGGCGCGAGAACCCGGGCTCCCCTGGTCACCCGTATAGACGCGGCTCAGCCGCAGGGTCCAGCGGGATGGCGCCCGGCATCGCGCGCGCGCCCGGGGTCAGAAAATCCGGGCCGGCGATTATCGGGCGAGTAGACAGATGGCACTGCGGACGCGCAGAAGGTCGACGTGCCGTCGCACGACGAGCAGAGGGTCCGTAACGCTCATTACGCCAGAATCACATGTAACGGACCGAACTGTCCAGGCAGCGTCCGGAATGTGGACAGTGCGAAGGGTCACATCCGGCGCCATACCGACCGCAACATGCCCGCTCCGGCCTCTATTCCCGGCCGCTAGTCGGGGACATTGTTTCCGGGACGTTGTTCCGGGCTTAGCCCTGGCGGAGCCAGCTGAGCGGCGGCTCGGCGTCATAGTGCCCCGTCGGCGGCTGGTGCTGGCAATCGCACCATGTGCCGCCCGGGCACTCCTCGTGGTGCCGCTGCCGGCACGGGACGCAGATCATGTCTCCATTGTGCGGCATTGCTTGCTTGGCCTTCGGCTATTGCGCCTCGTTACGCGGGTACATCCCGGACATGAGCCAGGGCGAGTACGTGCTCCCCTTCCCGGACCGGCGGACCGCCGGGACCCTGCTCGCGGAACGGCTCAATCGCACCGTGTTCGGCGACAATTGGGCCGAACGAACCGTGGTGCTTGCCCTGCCCAGAGGCGGAGTGGCCGTGGCGAAGCAAGTCGCCATCGTGCTGGGCGTGCCGCTGAGCGTCATCGTGACCCGCAAGATCGGCTACCCGCGCCAGCCGGAACTCGGCGTGGGCGCCATCGCCGAGGGTCTGGGAACGGCCATCTACGACGCGGACCTGCTCGGCCGGCTGTCGCTTTCCCCGGCCGACCTGGCCCCGGTAGTCGCCGCCCAGCAGGCCGAACTGGCCAGGCAAGTACAGGTCTACCGGGGCGGCCGGCCGCTGCCGCCGGTGGCCGGATGGCACGTGATCGTGGTGGATGACGGCCTCGCGACCGGCGTGACGGCACGGGCCGCGCTGCGATCGCTGCGTGCGGCGCACGCGGCCTACCTCGTGCTGGCGGCCCCGGTCGCGGCTCCGGCAGCCGCAGCAGAGATGCGCGCGGAGGCCGACCAGGTGGTCACCTTGGCAACGCCCCGCGGGTTCCGGTCCGTGGGACAGTGGTACAAGTCCTTCGGCCAGCTCACCGACGCAGACGTGCTGGCGCTGCTGGCTTGAACCCCGACCTAGGCAGCGTTGGCGCGGCGCATGCGGCGGCGGCGCTCGGCCGAACGCTCATCCTCGTTCAGGCCACCCCACGTGCCGTACTTCTCCGGCCGCGACACGGCGTAGTTCAGGCATTCAAGCCGCACCGGGCAAGCAGCGCAGACACCCTTGGCCTTACGCTCCCTGATCTCCCGCTCCGGCTGACGCTCACCGTCCGGACCGAAGAAGAGCAACAGGTCCTCGCCACGGCACGCGGCAGCATCTTGCCACCCCCAATTCGGGCGGGGAAGCATAGCCGACTGCCGACGTACCTGAGACATGGATCAATCACCTCAACCAAGATGCATCAAATGGTGCGTTACAGTAGTTCGTAAGGCTCGTGACACGCCAACCAGTCCTGTCCGGAACCCTCCGTTGCAAGATACAACGCGTCTTCGCGACGTGGTGTTCCCATGCCCGGGTACGGCGACCGCGTAAGCAAACGGTTACTATACCGAACGGCTGGCGCCAGCGCATCGGTTCACCCGTCCTGTAGAACCACCGCGCGGGCCGCTGCATGCCCGTCGATAATGATGCCATCCACGGTAGCGGTCTTGCACGCGAGGTGGCGAAATTCCCTACCTGAATTCCGGCCCCCAGCTAGCCTGCTTGAGAGTGTTCGTGACGAACTGGACAAAGGGAAGGGAGCACGGCCACGATGGGCACCATGTCAGCGTCGGACGCAGCGCCGCTGCCCCGGCTCGGCGAGGTCTTCTTCGACGTGCGCGGCAGCTCCCGCAGCATGCGCCTGAGCTGGTACGCCGACACCGGGGTCTCCGTCTTCAGCATCTGGCAGGGAGGCACCTGCACCGGTACGTTCCGGCTGCCTATGGAGGAACTGCCGAGGCTGATCGACGCCCTGCAGCGCGGCGTCCAGGCCCCTGATCCCCGCGGCCCCGGGGCTTACGCAAGCCAGCTTCCCGGCGCGCCGACCGACCCGAGGCTGACGGCACTGCCCGGCGGTTACGGCGGCCGCGAGACCGACTTCGCCGGCCCGGTGACCGGGGACTTCCGTGCGCTGCGGCCCGACGACCCGGCCGGCACGATGGTGTTCAGCCCGGCGTCGCCCCAGATATCCCAGATACCCCAAATATCCCAGGTACCCCAGGTACCCCGGGCGCTGCCGCCAGCTCCGCTAGCGCTGCCTCCCGGCCCGACGTCGTCCCAGGTACCCCAGGTATCCCAGGCACCACAGAGTGCCCAGGACTATCTCGAGGACTACTCCGAGCAGTATTACCCCGAGCAGCAGCGCTACCCGGAACAGCGCTCCGGTCGGCGCATGCTCCCCGCCGAGGGCTACGGCGAGGTGGCCCGCTCCTACGGCGGCCAGTACGCCGAGCAGGCCCAGTACGCCGAGCAGGCCCAGTACGCCGAGCAGGCCCAGTACGCAGAGCAGGCCCAGTACGCAGAGCAGGCCCAGTACGCCGACCGCGGCTATGCCCAGCCCGGGTACGCCGACCGCGGTTACGGCGACCAGCAGCAGGAATACGCCAACCGCGGGTACGCCGAGCAGGGCTACGCAGAGCCGGGATACGGCTATGCGGACCAGAGCTACGCCCAGCAGGGGTACTACGAGCAGCAGGGGTACAGCGAGCAGCAGGGGTACGGCCAGCAGGACTACGCTGACCAGCGGTACGGGGACCAGGGTTATGCCGACCAGAGGTACGCCGGCTCGGCGCCGGCCGGCTCTGACCGCGGTTACGCTGCCACTTCCTCGTACCCCAGCCAGCAGTATGACAACGGGTCCTACCAGGGCTACGGTGCAGGCTCCTATTCCGGCCAGGGCTATGACAGTTCCGGGCAGGGCTATGACAACAGGTCCTACGACGAGCGCGAGTATGCCGGGCCGGGTTACCAGGGCCAGGACCAGCAGGGCTACACCGAGGACAGTTACCAGGGGCGGCGCTATCAGGACCAGGCCCATCCGGAGGCGCGTTACCAGGACCAGCGCTACCAGGACCAGCGCTACCAGGACCAGCCTACCGGAACAGGCCTACCAGGAGCAGGCCTATCCGGAACAGGCCTACCAGGAACAGGCCTACCAGGAACAGGCCTACCAGGAACAGGCCTACCAGGAACAGGGCGGCCGCCCTGAGCACAGGTACGAGGAATACGGTTATTCAGGTTCGGGCAGCCAGGGGTCGCAGGGCACCGGGGGTTACCCCGGACCAGGACCGGGATATGGCGACCAGCGCTACCAGGAG
>JGI12269J14319_10006678_pt1 | contig 9959 bp, 9 predicted proteins | sample PeaSoiSIISIP2007_FD_14319 | JGI IMG/M metagenome (IMG submission 14319) | reverse complement strand
GTTGCCGGCCGGGCCGGCGTGGACGATCGCCTTGCCCATCTTCGCGAGGATCGGCTCGGCGCGGCGGAACGCCTTCTCGCTGCCGCCGACCATGAAGGTCAGCGTGCCCGCGGCCGCTCCCGCGGTGCCACCCGAGACGGGTGCATCGACCATGTCGAGCCCCTTCGCCGCGGCCGCCGCGCCCACGGCGCGCGCGCTCTCGACATCGATCGTCGAGCAATCGATGAGGAGGGTGCGCGCCGCGACCGCCGCGATGACGCCCGCCTCGCCGAGATAGACGCCGCGCACGTGCTCGCCGGCGGGCAGCATGGTGACCACCGCATCGACCCCGCGCGCGGCCTCCGCCGCGGAGGCCGTCACCTCGGCACCTGCCTCGCGCGCCGCAGCCGCGAGCTTGGGCACGATGTCGTAGGCCTTGAGCGCGTGGCCCGCCTTGGCGAGGTTGCGCAACATGGGGCCGCCCATGTTGCCGAGGCCGATGAAGCCGATCTTGCTCATGGATTTCCTCCCATCATTTCGAGGTTTCACCACGGAGACACGGAGGGCACGGAGGAGATCGGAGAGAAGGATTTAGCGCCGAGGTCGCAGAGGATGCGCGGAGGCCGCAGTAGAAAAGATTCCTCCGTATCCTTTGCGAAACCTCTGCGACCCCTGCGCTGAAATCTTTCTTCTCCGTGTTCTCCGTGTCTCCGTGGTGGACATTTCCTCAATCAAACACGAGGTCGTCGGCGCGCGGGGCGAAGGCGCGCTCGATCTCCTCCTCGCTCACGGCGGCAAGCGTAGGCGGCTCCCATTTGGGTGCCCCGTGCTTGTCGATGATTACCGCGCGCACGCCCTCGAAGAACTCGTGGCCATCCATGCAATATTGGCAGATGCGGTACTCCATGATCATGACGGCCTCGAAGTCGAGCGTCTTGCCGCGGCGGAGTGCTGCGTGGGTGAGCTTGAGCGAGGTCGGCGATTTTCCCGCCAGCACGGCCAGCGTCTCCTTGGCGAAAGTGCCCCCTTCCCGCTCCAACGCGGCGACGATGGCCTCTACGGAATCGCCGCCGAAGCAGCGATCGATGGCGGCACGGTGCTCGGCGAGCGCTGGCGGCCCCGCATCCTGGGCGAAGCTTGCCAAGAGAGCGTCGACCGCGGCCTTGCCTCGGCGCAAATCCGCCGCCGCGAGCGCCTCGAGCAATGCGGGCAGCTCGGCACTCGGCACATAGTGCGTCGCGATCCCGGTGTAGAGACAATCCGCCGTCTTGAGGCGCGCGCCCGTCAATCCGAGATACATGCCGAGCGCTCCCGGAAGGCGCGGCAGGAAGTAGCTGGCGCCCACGTCGGGGAAGAGGCCGATGCCGGTCTCCGGCATGGCGAAGAGCGTGCGCTCGGTCGCTACCCTGTGCGAGCCGTGCACCGAGAGCCCGACGCCGCCCCCCATGGCGATGCCGTCGACGAGCGCCACGTAAGGCTTCTTGAAGCGGAAGATGCGCCGGTTCTGCGTGTACTCCTCGCGATAGAATTCGGCGCGATAGGCGCGGTTGCCCTCGGCACGGGAGTCGTAAAGCGCGCGGATGTCGCCGCCCGCGCAGAAGGCGCGCTCGCCCGCACCCCGGATCACGACGGCTTCGACCGAGGGGTCCGCCTCCCACGCATCGAGGCGCGGATCGAGCGCGGTCATCATCTCGAGCGTCAAGGCATTGAGCGCCTTGGGCCGGTTGAGCGTGATGAGCCCGAGCGGGCCCTCTCGCGCGAAGAGGATGTCTTCCGTCTCGGTCATCGTCGCGTTCATCGCGGCACGGCCCTTCGTCCCGGGACAGCGATCGAGCTCATGCGCCGAGCAGCCGGCGTGCGATGATCACGCGCATGATCTCGTTGGTTCCCTCAAGGATCTGGTGCACGCGCACGTCGCGCAGGTAGCGCTCGATCGGATGGTCCTTGAGATAGCCGTAACCGCCGTGAAGCTGGAGGGCCTCGTTGCACACCGCGAAGCCTACATCGGTCGCGAAGCGCTTGGCCATGGCGCAGTGGAGCGTCGCTTCCGGATGGCCGGCATCGAGCATGGCCGCCGCCCGGCGCACCATGAGGCGCGCCGCCTCGAGCTCGGTCGCCATGTCGGCGAAGCGGAACTGCAGGGCCTGGAACTCGGCGAGCTTCTTGCCGAATTGCTCGCGCGTCCTCAAGTGCTCGCGCGCCGCCTCGAGCGAGGCGCGCGCGGCACCCAGCGAGCAGGCGGCGATGTTGAGCCGGCCGCCGTCGAGGGCTGCCATCGCGATCTTGAAGCCGTCGCCCTCCTCGCCGAGGCGGTTCCCGAGCGGGACCCTGCAGTCCTCGAAGATCACCATGCTCGTCGGCTGGCTGTTCCAGCCGAGCTTGCGCTCCTGCTTGCCGAAGGAAAGGCCCGGCGTGCCGCTCTCGACCACGAGCGCCGAGATGCCATTCGCACCTTGAGCGCCGGTGCGTACCATCGCCACATAGATCTCGCTGCGCCCGCCGCCCGAGATGAACGCCTTGGTGCCGTTCAGCACATAGTGGTCGCCCATGGGCTCGGCGCGCGTGCGCAAGGCCGCGGCGTCCGAGCCGGCACCAGGCTCCGTCAGGCAATAGCTCGCAAAATGCTCCATGCTCGTGAGCTTGGGCAGCCAGCGCCGCCGCTGCGCAGCGCTGCCGAAGCCGTCGATCATCCAGGCGCTCATGTTATGGATCGAGATATAGGCCGCGGTCGAGGTGCAGCCGGCGGCGAGCTCCTCGAAGATGACGGTGCCGTCCTCGCGCGAGAGGCCCGCACCCCCCACGTCCTCGCGCACATAGACGCCGGCGAAGCCAAGTGCCGCCGCCTTGCGCAGCGCGTCCTCGGGGAAAATCTTCTCCTCGTCCCAGCGGGCGGCGTGGGGGGCCATCTCGGCGGCGGCGAAATCGCGCGCCACCCTTTGAAACGCGCGCTGCTCCTCGGAAAGCTCGAAATCCATGCCACCCCGCGGCCGACGCGAAGCCCGTCCCGATCGCGCGCCGATCATAGCGGGGAGCCGACCCCTGTCAATTGAGGCGCCGGACGCGTCTCTCCCGCGCGCGAGTCCCCTGGCATCGACGGCGGTTCTGTGCGATTCTCGGGGCCATGAACGAGACCACCAAGACAGGGCCGCGCGCAATCGTCGGCCGCGCCACGCCCGCCGTAGAGAGCCCGTCCCCGCACGGCGCCTACCCGCGCGTGCGCATGCGCCGCAACCGCATCGATGCCTGGACCCGGCGCCTGGTCGCCGAGCATCGGCTCAGCACGGACGATCTGATCTGGCCGGTCTTCCTGCGCGAGGGCAAGAGCGGGCGCGAGCCGGTTCCCTCCATGCCCGGCGTGGAGCGCCTCTCGCTCGCGGCCCTCGTCGATGCCGTGGGCGAGGCGAAGGAGCTCGGCATTCCCTGCGTGGCGCTCTTCCCCTTTACCGACCCCAAGCTCAAGAGCGAGGAGGGAGACGAGGCGGTCAATCCGGACAATCTCGTCTGCCGCGCCGTGCGCGCGGTCAAGCGCGCGCACCCCGATATCGGCGTGCTCTGCGACGTGGCCCTCGACCCCTACACCAGCCACGGCCACGACGGGCTCCTGCAGAACGGCTATGTGGTCAACGACGAGACGGTCGAGGTGCTATGCCGCCAGGCGCTCGTCCAGGCCAAGGCCGGCTGCGACATCATCGCCCCCTCCGACATGATGGACGGGCGCGTCGGCGCCATCCGCGAGGCGCTCGACCGAAGCGGTTTCGAGCAGGTCCGCATCATGGCCTACTCGGCCAAATACGCCTCCGCCTTCTACGGCCCCTTCCGCGACGCCATCGGCTCGATCAAGGCGCTCAAGGGCGACAAGCGCACCTATCAGATGGACCCGGCCAACACGGATGAGGCCTTGCGCGAGGTCGCCCTCGACTTGGCCGAGGGTGCCGACATGGTCATGGTCAAGCCGGGCATGCCCTATCTCGACATCGTGCGGCGGGTGAAGGAGCGCTTCGGCGTGCCCACCTTCGTCTATCAAGTGTCGGGCGAGTACGCCATGCTCAAGGCGGCCATCGAGCGCGGCTGGCTCGAGGGAGATCGCGTGGTGCTCGAAGCCCTCCTCGGCTTCAAGCGCGCGGGTGCCGACGGCATCCTCACCTACTTCGCCCTCGAGGCGGCGAAGCTGCTGAAGCAGGGCTGACCCGATGTTCCCTCTCCCGTTTACGGGAGAGGGAAATTCACTTTGCGTCGAGCAAGAACTCCCGCACGATCGCGATCTGCTCCGCCGCCATGAGGGCAGGCGCGTGGCCGCAGCCGGGGATCTCGACGAGCTTGGCCTTGGGGCCGCGGCGCTGCATCTCGGCTGCCGTCTCGGGCAAGAGGAGATCGGAGGCGGCTCCGCGCAACACGAGCGTGGGGCAACGGATGCGGTCCCACAGGCCCCACAAATCGACGTCCTTGATCTCGCCTTGGAAGGGGGCCGCGATCGCCGGGTCGTAAGCGAGGCGCCAGCTGCCGTCCCGCTCCTCACGCACCCCATGCACGGTGAGCTGGCGCCACTCCGCCTCGCTCAGCGCGCCGAAGGGTGCGGCCACCTCGCGCATATACGCAATCGCCGCGGCAAGGCTCGGGAAGCGCGGATCCTTGCCGACGTATTGCGCCAGACGCTCGACCCCGCTCTTGGGCACGAGCGGGCCGATATCGTTGAGCACCAGGCGCCGGATCGGCGATTTCGGCTGGGCCGCGAGCATCATGCCGATGAGCCCGCCCATCGAGGTGCCGAGCCAATCGACCGTCTCGCTGCCGAGCCGCGCGATGAGGGCTGCCATGTCGGCGCAATATTGCGGATAGCCGTAGCCCGCCTTGTCGACGAGCCAATCGCTGCGCCCGCGCCCGACGATATCGGGGCAGGCGATGCGGTAATGCGGGGCGAGGGCCGCGGCGAGCGCGTCGAAGTCGCGCCCCTGGCGCGTGAGGCCGTGCGCGCAAAGGAGCACGGGCGCCTGCCTCGCCTCCCCCCACTCCCAATAGACGAGGCGGTGAAATCCCTTGGCATTCAGCCCGAGGTAGCCGCGCTCTTTCGGTTCGCTGACCACATTTTCGCTCCTGCCCAAGATGACCTCCTCACCCTACCCTCTCCTCCTGAAGGAGGAGAGGAAAAAAGAAGCGAGCCGGCGCCGCGGGCGACGCCGCCGGTTGATCCCGGCCGCCGGCTGTTGTAAGCAGCGGGCTTCCGCGAGGGCGGCGAGGAGCATGCATGATGGTCAAGGGTCCGTTGAGCGGCATTCTGGTCGTCGACGTCTCGCGCATCTTGGCCGGGCCCTATTGCACGCTGCTGATGGCCGAGCTCGGCGCCAGGGTCATCAAGGTCGAGCCGCCTGAGAAAGGCGACGATGCGCGCGAGTACGGTCCCTTCCTCGAGGGCAAGTCGGCCTATTTCATGTCGATCAACCGCGGCAAGCAGTCGATCGCGCTCAACCTCAAGGACGCGGCCGACAAGCGCATCTTCGAGAGGCTGCTCGAGCGCGGCGACGTGCTCGTCGAGAACTTCCGCCCCGGCACGATGGAGAAGCTGGGCTACGGCTGGGAGGAGCTGCACCGGCGCTATCCGCGCCTCATCTACGCAGCCGCCTCCGGTTTCGGCCATAGCGGGCCCTTCTCGCATTATCCCGCCTACGATATGGTGGTGCAGGGATTGGGCGGCATCATGAGCATCACCGGCCACCCCGGGCAGCCGCCGGTACGCATCGGCATGTCGATCGGCGACATCGGCGCCGGGCTCTACACGGCGGTCGCGGTGAACGCCGCCCTCATGCACCGCGAGCGCACCGGCGAGGCGACCAAGGTCGACATCGCCATGTTTGATTGCCAGCTGGCGCTGCTCGAGAACGCCATCCTGCGCTACACCACCTCGGGGCAGGTTCCCGGACCGATGGGAGCGCGCCACCCCTCGATCATGCCGTTCCAGGCGTTCGCCACCGCGGACGGCCACATGATCATCGCCGCCGGCAACGACGGGCTCTATCGCAAGCTGTGCGACGCGCTCGCGCGGCCCGAGCTTGCTAGCGATGCGCGCTTCCTCACCAACGATCTCAGGACCCGCAACGGCGACGAGCTGCGCGCGCTCATCGAGCCGCTCCTGCTGAGCAAGCCGACCGCGGCATGGATCAAGCTCCTCGATGCCGCCGGCGTCCCTTGCGGCCCGATCAACAACGTGGCCCAGGCGCTTGCCCATCCCCAGGTCGCGGCGCGCAACATGCTTGTCGAGCTCGACGACCCCAAGGCCGGGCGCGTGCGCCTCGCCGGCAACCCGATGAAGATGAGCGCCTTTGCGGACCCGCGCACCCGCGACCCAGCACCCGATCTCGATGCCGACCGCGCCGCCATCCTCAGCGAGCTCGGCCTCTGATGCTCTTCTTTGTCGCATCGTGCGTCACCCCCTCCCTACCCTCCCCCTTCGAGGGGGAGGGGACGCTTTGTTGCCACACTTAAAATTTCCCTCCCCCCTTGAGGGGGAGGGTAGGGAGGGGGGTAGCAGAGCGATCACGGCATATGCGAAGGAATCGATCATGGCCGCCAACCGCTTGCAGCCCGTCCTCGACCCCCACCTCCTCGCGGGCGAGCTTTCCAACAAGATGCTGATCAACGGGGCCGCCACCCCGGCGATCTCGGGCCGCACCTTTCCGGTCGAGAACCCGGCGACCGGAGAGGCGATCGCCGAGGCCCCCTTCGGCGAGGCGGCCGACGTCGCCGCCGCGGTGGCTTCGGCCAAGAAGGCGCAACGCGCCTGGGCCGGACGCCCGGCGCGCGAGCGCGGCAAGCTCCTCGCCGAGTGCGGGCGCCTCTTGAACGATCACGTCGAGGAGCTCGGCCGCCTCGTGGCGCTCGAGACCGGCAAGGCGCTCAGGACCGAGAGCCGCGTCGAGGCCTCGGTGCTCGCCGACGTTTTCGTCTTCTACGGCGGGCTCGGCTCCGAGCTCAAGGGCGAGACGGTCCCCTTCAATCCGAAGATGCTGACCCTCACCCTGCGCCAGCCGCTCGGCGTGGTGGGAGCGATCATCCCGTGGAACGTGCCGCTCCTCCTGATGGCGCTCAAGATCGCGCCGGCACTCGTTGCCGGCAACTCCGTGGTGGTCAAGACGGCCGAGGAGGCGCCGCTCGCGGCCCTCCGCGCCGCGCAGATCATGAACCAGATCCTGCCGCCCGGGGTCTTCAACCTGCTCACCGGCTACGGTCCCGAGTGCGGCGGCCCGCTCGTCGCGCACAAGGACGTGCGCAAGGTCACCTTCACGGGCTCGGTCGAGACCGGCAGGATCGTCTACAAGACGGCCGCCGAGAAGCTCATCCCGGTGACCCTCGAGCTCGGCGGCAAGAGCCCGATGATCGTCATGGAGGACGCCGACCTCGACAAGGCGATCGCGGGTGCCGTCGTCGGCATGCGCTTCACCCGCCAAGGCCAGAGCTGCACGGCGGCGAGCCGCATGTTCGTGCACGAGGCGGTCCACGACGCCTTCGTCGAGAAGCTCAAGGCCAAGGTCGACGCCATGAAGATGGGCGACCCGTTGGACGAGGCGACCGACATCGGCTCGATCATATCGGCACAGCAATACGAGCGGGTCACCGGCTACATCAAGCTGGGCCGCTCGACCCCGGGAGCCGTGGCGCACGAATGCTCGGCGATGCCCAAGGAGGCCCGCTTCAAGAAGGGACTCTTCGTGCGGCCGGTGATCTTCACCGGCATCGACAACAGCCACCGCATCGCGCGCGAGGAGATTTTCGGGCCGGTCACCGCGGTGATCAAATGGCGCGACTACGAGGAGGTCATCGCGGCCGCCAACGATTCCGAGTACGGCCTCGCCGCCACCGTGTGGACAAACGATCTGCGCAAGGCGCTCGATGCGACGCACCGGCTCGAGGCCGGCTTCGTCCAGGTCAACCAGAACCTCGTGGTGCAGCCGGGGCTCTCCTACGGCGGCTCCAAGCACTCGGGCCTCGGCCGCGAGGCCTCGCTCGAGTCCATGCTCGACCATTTCACCGAGAAGAAGACGATCATATTGAACATGGCGTAGCGGACATTGACGCGCGGCGCGAGCCATCATGCGCTTCCCGTCGATGTCTCGTTACGCCGGTCCTGATCCCGCACGAGCCAGTGGACAATGCCGAGCGCCAGAATGGCCGCAGCCAGGGCGAGCAGCTCGTCGGTCGCGACGGCGTTGACGTCGATGATGATGAAACGCCGGACGACCGCCAGCATGGCAATGACGAGCACGGTTCGCAGCCGAATGATGCTCTCCTGGCGCGCCAGGACCACGAGCAACGAATGCTCGAACTCGAGCGCGATCATCACGATGACGATCATGCCGAAGATGCGCTGGAACTCCACCGGATTGGTCGGATCGAACGCGCCGGAGAAGACGAGCGAGGCGATGGCGATCGCGAGATGCCAGGTCCCGGACGCAACGACGACCGCGATCAGCACGGTCAGAACGAGAACGATCGCATGCTCGAACCGACTGTAAACCGTCAAGGTCGACCAGGCGCATCCGGCCTTACGGAATGCCTCTTTGAGCCGCATCGCGGACCTCCTCGCGACATCATTCATGGCGCGGCCTCATGCGGCTCGCGCCCAGTTGGCCGCCGCACGGCACGTCGCGGCCCGCGCGGTGTCGGCTGTCGCCGTAGGCTGAGCGTTCTGTGCCTCGAGCCTTGCCAAGGCGTCGAGCACGTCGTCGAGCCGGGATGCTTCGCCACGATCCGGCATCCCCTCCGCTACCGCTGTCTCGATCAGCCGCGCGTCCCACAGCCAGCGCTTCAGCACTTCGCGCTTCTCGCGCTCGGTCAGGAGCGGACCATCCGCGACCTCCTGCGGCCGCCCGAACCAACGGCTGGGGTCGATCAGGGCGTCATCCAAACTGGGCATGACGAGGTGCCGCCGCTCCTGCGGCTCCTGGACGGTAAAGCGCAGACCCTGGCGCCGCGCATAGGCGACGGCCGCTTGCCGACTCGCAAAGCTGAGCCGCACGTGACGCAGCGGATCCGTCCCGCCGGTCCAGCCCATGAGGGGCTCGATGAAGGGTGCCGAGCGCGGCGCGAATTCCAGAATCCAGCGGCGCGTGCTTGCCCGGCCGGACGTCATCGCCGAGCGCGCCGGCCGGTAGATGATCGCATCGGCATCGGCGGGGAAGCCGGACGACGGGTGGCAATGGAATCGGCGTTCGGCCTCGGCAACGCCGTTGCCGGATGGGGTGGAGGTTCTCGGCACCAAGACATTCGCTCGATCGAGTCGCTGAATCTTCATGGCCATCCCCCTCCAGATTGGCGAAGGAGTGGTGTTCCGGGCGGACGTTTCGGTCCGCCCGGAACACTAGGTCACGGGTATTCTTGCTTTCCGATCTCGCTTTCGGGACCCCTCAGGCGGCGATCGGGATGCGCTTGACCCCGTTCAAGGCCTCGGGCCGCTTGCCGAGCGTGACGGTGAGGACGCCCTTCTTGAACGACGCCGTCACTTTGTCGGGGTCCACTTCGGGCCCGAGCTCAAGCGAGCGCTGGAAGCTGCCGTGCCAGCGTTCGCTATAGACCGAGCCCTCGCTCTCGGCGTGCTTCTCGCCCTTGAGCGTCAGCACCCCGTCGCGCAACGTGAGCTCGATGTCCTTCTCATCCATGCCGGGCAGCTCGGCAACGACCTTCACTTCCTTATCGGTGTCGCTCACCTCGACACGCGGCCAGCCGTTCGCCCAGCCAAGGTTCCTCGCGAGCGGCAGATCGAAGTCGCGGAGGACGCCATCGAAGAGGCGATTCACGTCGCGATGGAGTGCGAGGAAGGGGTTGGCTTCCTCAGCGTACGTCAGGGCCGTTGCGTTGCGCTTGCGGCCCCACGGAATAAGGTTCTTCATGTTCATTGTTCACCTCCGTCATAGCGAAGCGGCGGGCGCACCGGTCCCTCCGGGCGCCGCATGCGCCCGCCGCGGGTTGCAGATGCGTTGCTCTATCGAGAG
>JGI12269J14319_10006676_pt1 | contig 9961 bp, 10 predicted proteins | sample PeaSoiSIISIP2007_FD_14319 | JGI IMG/M metagenome (IMG submission 14319) | reverse complement strand
GGCGGGCGGGAGAGCCGATCAGCGGCCGCAAGGCCGCTCGCCTTAGAGCAGTCGCGGATTTCCTCGAGATGCTCGGCGCGACAGAACCAAGAGATATCCAGACACTCTTGTTCGCTCACAAGCCCCACGAGATCAGCCTATACGATCTCCTCAGAGAAGGCCGATTTGAATCGGCGATCGCTCAGGTCACAGGTGCGAGGCATTCTGTCTCCGAGGCCGAGCTGAAGGAAATCGCCACTTCGCCGACGTCGCCCGTCACGCGGATGGATCTGCGCGAGGCCGGCGTTTCCGCCCCCGCGGGATCATTGCGCGCCAACCGCACCCGGCGAGTGAAGGCCCCGGGATGAGCGGATGGAGACGGAACCATCCGATTCACTCGCGGCGAGTCTTCTTGAGTGGCGCCAAGGCGATGTGATCCTTGGGGCGCTAGTCCCATTCATTCACTTCGCCGACGCCGCGACGCCTCTTACCGAGGAAACTCGCGCGGCAGTGGGCGACAACGCTGCGAGCGGCGAGGCGGCCGAGGTCTGGCCTGCGTCCTGGCTGTCGCTTGGGACACGCAGTTCTCGCCGGGCGACGTGCGCAAGCTGACGCCAGCGAACATGACCTATCAGCAGGGGCGCCTGATCTTTGCCGTAAAGCGGACAAAGACCGGTCAACCTGCGCTGGGCACGCTCTCCCGGCGGACGGAACGTCTCGTCGCGAGATACGTCGAGGCCCTGGGCGCCGCTCCGCTGGCCAACGCCCCTTTGTTCCGGAACCGGTCGGGCAACGCCTATTCCAAGGACACCCTGGGTGACGACTTCCGCGCGGTGCGCGCCGGCGTCCTGCCGGGAGACAACCGTCAGTTGCTCGACCTGCGGCGCTCGGGCGCGGTCGAGGCCTCGGCCGGTGGCGTCGACATGAATGCGCTGGCCGCCAAGATGGCCAACACGGTCAACCAGTCACGCGAGCTGCAGCAGACGTATCAGCCGGTCGATTTGACGTCAGTGAAGTCCGCCGACGCGGCCCGCCAGCGTGGCCGGAGGGCCATGCGGGAGAACAGCTAGAGCACGAAAGTTGGAAGTCGCCGGCACGGCGAGTTGGAAGTGGAAAGGACAAATGGAACAAGTCATTGAAAATGTGGCGCGAGTGACGGGACTTGAACCCGCGACCTCCGGCGTGACAGGCCGGCGCTCTAACCAACTGAGCTACACCCGCATCTGACGGCGATTGTCGCACGAACGCGGCCGCTCGCGCGAGGCGCGTGACATAGGTCGCGCCGCCTTTGGCTGTCAACAATTTGGGCGCGCAGCTTCAGGCCCACGAATGCGCGCCCACCGCGTTTGAACCCCCGGCGCCCATGGTCTACAACCCCCGCCGACTCTCTCTAGAGAGATGGCGCCCGCTCCCCCGGACCCCTTGAATGAACGCGTTCCTGCTCCAGTACCTGCCGATCGTGATCTTCATCGCCATCGCCGCGGTGCTGGGCTCGCTTTTCATCGTCGGATCGCTGGTGCTCGCGCCCTCGGCGCCGGACCCGGAGAAGAACTCCGCCTACGAGTGCGGCTTCAATGCCTTCGACGACGCTCGGATGAAGTTCGACGTCCGCTTCTACCTGGTCTCCATCCTCTTCATCATCTTCGACCTCGAGGTGGCGTTCCTCTTCCCCTGGGCCGTGGCGCTGATGAAGCTGCCGCACCAGACCGGGATCTTCGCCTTCTGGTCGATGATGGTCTTCCTGGGCGTGCTCACCGTCGGCTTCATCTACGAATGGAAGAAGGGGGCGCTGGAATGGGAGTAGCCGACGCCCCCGCGCAGGCGGACCCCTTCTTCGACGGCGTTTCGAACCAGCTGGCCGACAAGGGCCTGGTCACCACCAGCCTGGATGACCTGATCACCTGGGCGCGGACCGGCTCGCTGATGCCGATGACGTTCGGGCTGGCCTGCTGCGCGGTCGAGATGATGCAGGCGCTGACGCCCCGCTACGACCTCGAGCGCTTCGGCTTCGCCGCGCGGGGATCCCCCCGGCAATCGGATGTGATGATCGTGGCCGGAACGCTGACCAACAAGATGGCGCCCGCCCTGCGCAAGGTCTACGACCAGATGCCGGAGCCCCGGTATGTGATCTCCATGGGCTCCTGCGCCAATGGCGGGGGCTACTATTATTTCAGCTATTCGGTGGTGCGCGGCTGCGACCGGGTGATCCCGGTCGACATCTATGTCCCCGGCTGCCCGCCGACCGCCGAGGCGCTGGTCTACGGCGTGCTGCAACTACAGAAGAAGATCCGCCGCACGGGAACGATCGAGCGATGAGCTTCGCCGTCGCGGACGATGTGCTGGCGGACTTGGGCCAGCGGCTGGTCGCTGACAGCGCCGGCGCGCTCACCGAAGCCTCCGTCGCCTTCGGAGAGCTCACGCTGCACGCGGCCGCGCCGGGCATCGTCCAAGCCCTGACGCATCTGCGCGACAACGCGACGACGCCGTTCCAGCAGCTGCTCGACGTCACCGCCGTCGACCGCCCGGAGCGCGCGGCGCGTTTCGAAGTCGTCTACCACCTGCTCTCGATGACCAAGAACCGGCGGGTGCGGTTGAAGGCCGTGGTCGCCGAGAACGAGGCGGTCCCGACGGCGACCGGCGTCTACCCGTGCGCCGACTGGTACGAGCGGGAGGTGTTCGACATGTTCGGCATCCCCTTCGACGGGCATCCGGACCTGCGCCGCATCCTCACCGACTACGGGTTCGAGGGGCACCCGTTGCGCAAGGATTTTCCGATGACCGGCTACCTCGAGGTCCGCTACGACGACGAGCAGAAGCGGGTGGTCTACGAGCCGGTGAAGATCAGCCAGTTCCGCGCCTTCGACTTCCTCTCCCCGTGGGAGGGCGCGACCTACGCGCTGCCGGGAGACGAGAAGGCGGAGCCGAAGTAGATGGCCGACGACGCCCATCCCGTTCCGCCGCCCTCGGACTCCGCGGCCACAGAAGGTCCGCGCAAGTTCTCGTTGAACTTTGGCCCGCAACATCCTGCAGCGCATGGTGTTTTGCGCATGGTTCTCGAGCTGGATGGTGAGGTGGTCGACCGCGTCGACCCGCACATCGGCCTGCTCCATCGCGGCACCGAGAAATTGATGGAGGCGCGCACCTACCTCCAGAACATCCCCTACTTCGACCGGCTCGACTACGTCTGCCCGATGAACCAGGAGCACGCCTTCTGCCTGGCCATCGAGAAGCTGCTCGGCGTCGAAATCCCCCGCCGCGGCTCGCTGATCCGGGTGCTCTATTCCGAGATCGGCCGCATCCTGAACCACCTCTTGAACATCACCACCCAGGCGATGGACGTCGGCGCCTGGACGCTGCCGTTCTGGGGGTTCGAAGAGCGCGAGAAGCTGATGGTGTTCTACGAGCGCGCCTGCGGGGCCCGGCTGCACTCGAACTACTTCCGCCCGGGCGGCGTCCACCAGGACCTGCCGCCTGAGCTCGTCGACGACATCGAGACCTGGTGCGGGACCTTCCCGAAGGTGATCGACGACATCGAGGGCCTGATCACGGGCAACCGCATCTTCAAGCAGCGCAACGTCAACATTGGCCTGGTGACCAAAGAGGAAGCCTTCGCGGGGGGGTTCAGCGGCGTGATGCTGCGCGGCTCGGGCGTGCCCTGGGACCTTCGCCGCAACCAGCCCTACGAGTGCTACGACGAGCTTAAGTTCGAGATTCCGCTCGGCGTGAACGGCGACTGCTACGACCGCTACCTCTGCCGCATGGAGGAGATGCGCCAGTCGGTGGCGATCATGCGCCAGTGTATCGACCTCTTACGCCAGGCCGAGGGGCCGGTGATGGTCGAGGACAACAAGATCGTCCCGCCCCGCCGCGCCGAGATGAAGCGGTCGATGGAGGCGATGATCCACCACTTCAAGCTCTACACCGAGGGCTTCCGCACGCCGCCGGGCGAGGTCTACGCCTACGTCGAGGCGCCGAAGGGCGAGTTCGGCGTCTATCTGGTCTCCGACGGCACCAACAAGCCCTACCGCTGCAAGATGCGCGCGCCGAGCTACCCGCACTTGGCGGCCATGGACTGGATGAACCGCGGCCACATGCTGGCCGACGTCGCCGCAGTCCTCGGCTCCCTCGACATCGTCTTCGGGGAGATCGACCGGTGAGGGGCGCATCAGTGTCCACGGCCTCGCAGGATCGGGGCGCCCTTCTCCCTCACGGAGGGCCTAGCCCATGTCTGTAAGACGTCTCGCCAAGGAGCAGCCGGCGAGTTTCACTTTTCAGCCCGCCACGATGAAGGCGGCCAAGGAATGGATCGCGAAATACCCGCAAGGCCGCCAGCAGTCGGCGGTGATCCCGATCCTGTGGCTGGTGCAGAAGCAGGAGGGTTGGGTTTCCGAGCCGGCGATCCGCGCCGTCGGCGAGCTCCTCGAGATGCCGGCGATCCGCGTGTTCGAGGTCGCGACCTTCTACACCATGTTCGAGCTGGCCCCGGTCGGGACCACGGCCCTTATCCAGGTCTGCGGCACCACGCCCTGCATGCTGCGGGGCGCGAACGAGCTGATGGCCGTCTGCAGGAAGAAGCTCGGCGAGAAGGATCACGTCTCGGCCGACGGCAAGTTCACCTGGGAGGAGGTCGAGTGCCTCGGCGCCTGCGTGAACGCGCCCATGGCCCAGATCAACGACTACTACTACGAGGACCTGACCCCCGAGACGCTGGCGCAGATCATCGACGACTTTGCCGCCGGCAAGAGCGCGAAGCCGGGCTCCTACGCCGGTCGCCACGCGGCGGAGCCGGCCGGCGGGGCGCAGACGCTCACCGACCCCTCGCTCTACGACGGCTCGCTGGCCAAGCCGATCAAGACGCTGCCGAACGCGCCGGAGACGGCTTCGTGACCGGCGACATCGAGACCTTCCGCGCCGCCTTGCGCGCCGCCGGCCAGCCCTGGAGCCGTCGCGGGATCGCCTTCGCCGGCGCCGGCATCGTCCTGCTGGCGCTGCTACAGGGCGTGCTCCTGGGCTTCGTCCGCCTGCCGCCGGCCATCGCCGCGTCGGCGCTGCCGCTAGGCGGGGTTTCACTCGTCCTGATCGCGGTGGGCTGGGTCTTCCTGATTGTCGCGGTGGTCAAGCGCCGGCGGTGGGCGAAGACCCATGACCTTTCGATGCCTTCGCTCAGCGATGCGGGCGAGGGGAGGGGCTGATGGCGGGCATCCTCGAGGACAAGGACCGTATCTTCCTCAATCTCTACGGCTTGCAGGACTGGCGGCTGGAGGCGGCCAAGCGGCGCGGCGCGTGGAACGCCACGGTCGAGATGCTGCAGATGGATCGCGGCTGGATCTGCGACCAGATGAACAACTCCGGCCTGCGCGGCCGCGGCGGCGCGGGCTTCGGAGCGGGGCTGAAGTGGACCTTCATGCCCAAGGTCGTCGATCCCGCGCGGCCGCACTACCTCCTGGTCAACGCCGATGAATCGGAGCCCGGCACCTGCAAGGACCGGGAGATCATGCGGCACGATCCGCACCTCTTCATCGAGGGTTGCCTGATCGCCAGCTACGCGATGCAGGCGCACACCTGTTACATCTACGTGCGCGGCGAGTACGTGCGCGAGCGCGAGGTGCTGCAGGCGGCGGTCGACGAGGCGCGCGCCGCCAAGCTGATCGGCCCGAACAACATCCACGGCTGGGATTTCGAGTGCCACATCGTCCACGGGGCGGGCGCCTACATCTGCGGCGAAGAGACCGCGCTCCTGGAGAGCTTCGAGGGCAAGAAAGGCCAGCCGCGCCTCAAACCCCCGTTCCCCGCCGGCGCGGGCATCTACGGCTGTCCGACCACGGTCAACAACGTCGAGACCATCGCCGTGGTGGGGACGATCCTCAGGCGCGGGGCCGGTTGGTTCGCGGGCTTCGGGCGGCCCAACAACACCGGCACCAAGCTCATGTGCATCTCCGGCCACGTGAACACGCCGTGCAACGTTGAAGAGGTGATGTCGATCCCGCTCAAGCAGCTGATCGAGGTGCATGCAGGCGGGGTGCGCGGGGGCTGGGGGAACCTGAAGGCTGTGATCCCCGGCGGCTCGTCGGTGCGTATGATCCCCGCCCACGAGGCGGAAGAGGCCCTGATGGACTTCGACAGCCTCCTGGCGCTGAAGTCGGGGCTAGGCACCGCGGCGGTGATCGTGATGGACAAGTCCACCGACCTCGTCCGCGCCGTTGCAAGACTTTCTTACTTCTACAAGCACGAGAGCTGCGGCCAGTGCACGCCCTGCCGCGAGGGCACGGGCTGGATGTGGCGGGTCATGGAGCGGATGGCCTCCGGCGAGGCCGAACCGTCCGAAATCGACACGCTGCTCGACGTGGCGAGCCAGGTCGAGGGCCACACCATCTGCGGGCTCGGCGACGCGGCGGCCTGGCCGATCCAGGGCCTGTTCCGCCACTTCCGCTCCGAGATCGAGGAGCGGATCAACGCCTACCGCTCCCGCCGCGCCAACGTACAGGGCGCGAGCTTCGCCACGGCGGCGGCGGAGTAGCCCCAGATGCGCGGCAAGGTCCTGGCCTACGACAACGTGAGCGGCTCCGGCCTGATCAGCGGCGAGGACGGGCAGCGGTACCGCTTCGCCCAGGCCGCGCTGCAGGGCGGCTACACCTCGGTCGCTCCGGGCATGGAGGTCGACTTCCAGGTCGAGAACGGGGCCGCGACGGGCGTTTTCGTCGTCGCGGGCGGCTGGGAGAAGAACCGCATCGTGGCGGCAGTGCTAGCCCTCTTCCTCGGCCACTGGGGCGTCCACAAGTTCTATCTGGGCAAGACCAACGCCGGCATCATCATGCTGCTCATGGGCACGGTCGGCTGGTTGCTGGTCATCCCGGCGCTCGCCAGCTGGGTGATCGCGATCATCGAGTTCATCATCTACCTGACCAAGTCGGACCAGCAGTTCTTCGAGGACTATGTGGTGGGAGACCGGACGTGGTTCTGAGCGGGGCGCGCGCCTAATGCCCGTGGCCAAGGTCAACGGCGTCGAGATCGAGTTCCAGCCCGGGATGACGGTGCTGCAGCTGGCCGAACTCGCCGGCGAGGAGATCCCGCGCTTCTGCTACCACGAGCGGCTGTCGATCGCCGGCAACTGCCGCATGTGCCTGGTCGAGGTGAAGCCCGGGCCACCGAAACCGCAGGCCTCGTGCGCGCTGCCGGCCGCCGAGGGCCAGGAGATCTTCACCAACACCCCGATGGTCAAGAAGGCCCGCGAAGGGGTGATGGAGTTCCTGCTCATCAATCACCCGCTCGACTGCCCGATCTGCGACCAGGGCGGCGAGTGCGATCTGCAGGACCAGTCGATGGGCTTCGGCCGCGGCGCCACCCGCTACATCGAGAACAAGCGGGCGGTCGAAGAGAAGTACATGGGTCCGCTGATCAAGACGGTGATGACCCGCTGCATCCAGTGCACCCGCTGCGTCCGCTTCATCAGCGAGGTCGCCGGCCAGTCGGAGATCGGCCTGATCTCGCGCGGCGAGGATGTCGAGATCACCACCTACCTCGATCGGGCGGTGACCAGCGAACTGTCGGCCAACGTCATCGACCTCTGCCCGGTGGGCGCGCTGACCTCGAAGCCCTACGCGTTCAACGCCCGCTCCTGGGAGCTCACGAAGACCGAGAGCGTGGACGTGATGGACGCCATGGGATGCGCCGTCCGCGTCGACTCGCGCGGCAACGAGGTGATGCGCGTCCTGCCGCGCACCAATGACTCGATCAACGAGGAGTGGATCTCGGATAAGACCCGCTGCGCCTGCGACGGCCTGATGCGCCAGCGCCTCGACCGGCCCTATGTGCGCCAGGGCGGCAAGCTGCAACCGGCCACCTGGGCCGAGGCGTTCGACGCCGTGGCCGCCAAGATCAGCGGAACCGCGCCCGATCGCATCGGCGTCATCGCCGGCGACCTGCAGGACGCCGAGTCGATGAAGGCGGCGCTGGACCTTTTCGGCAAGCTCGGGGTGAAGAGTCTCGACTGTCGGCAGGACGGGGCGAAGATCGGCTCTGGCCCGCGCGAAAGTTGGCTGTTCAATTCCACCATCACCGGCATCGACGAATGCGATGCGCTGCTCCTGATCGGGAGCAACCCCAGGCTGGAAGCGCCGGTGCTGAACGCGCGTATCCGCAAAAGCTGGCTCTGGCGCAACCTTCCGGTCGGGCTGATCGGCGAGCCCGCCGACCTGACCTACAGCTACGAGCACCTGGGCGCCGGACCGGCGTCCATCGCCGAGCTGACCAAGGCGCGCGGCGGATTCGCCAAGACGCTGAAGGATGCGGCCAAGCCGATGATCGTGCTTGGCGCCGGCGCCATCGCCCGCGAGGACGGCGCGGCCGTTCTGGCGCTCGCCGCCGAGCTCGGCGCCCAGGTCGGCGTGATCACCGACGGCTGGAACGGCTTCAACGTGCTGCATACCGCCGCGGGTCGCGTGGCCGGCCTCGATCTCGACTTCATCCCCGGCGACGGCGGGCTCGATGCGCTGGCGATGGTGAAGAAGGGCGCGCTCGACGTGCTGCTCCTTCTCGGCGCCGACGAGATCGATCTCTCGGAGACGGACGCCTTTGTCGTTTACCTCGGGAGCCATGGCGACCAGGGCGCCCACCGCGCCGACGTCATCCTGCCGGGCGCCGCCTACACCGAGAAGGATGGTCTCTACGTCAACACCGAGGGCCGGCCGCAGTTCGGCGAGCGGGCGGTCTTCCCCAAGGGCGATGCGCGGGAGGATTGGGCGATCCTCCGCGCACTCTCCGATCGCCTCGGCACGGTCCTGCCGTACGACACGCTCGAACAGCTGCGCGATAGACTCTTCGCCGAGCATCCGAGCTTCGGCCAGGTCGACCACGCGCCGGGCGGGGCCGCGCTCGATCTCGCCAAGGTCGGGGCCAAGGGCGCGCCCTCGGACGCGCCGTTCGCCAGCCCGATCAAGGACTTCTATTTCACCAACCCGATCGCGCGGGCGAGCGTGACCATGGCCGAATGCTCGGCCAGCGTCGCCGCCGCGCGCGCCGGCCATCCCCTGGCGGCGGAGTAGCCGGCGATGGTTTCAAACGCCTTCTGGAGCACGCCCGTCGGCTGGACCGTGCTGACGGTGGTGCAGATCCTGGCCGTGATGGTCGGGGTATTGATCTCGCTGGCGTTCCTGCTGCTCGCCGACCGCAAGGTCTGGGCCGGCGTCCAGATGCGCAAAGGGCCCAATGTCGTGGGGCCTTTCGGTCTGCTGCAGGCCTTCGCCGACTTCGGCAAGTTCCTGATCAAGGAGATCGTCCTTCCGGACGGCTCCGACAAGTTCCTCTTCCTGTTCGCGCCAATCCTGATGTTCACCCTGGCGTTCGGGGCTTGGGCGGCGATCCCGCTCGCGCCCGGCTGGGTGGTCGCCAACATCAACGTCGGCGTCCTTTATCTGTTCGCCATCTCCTCGCTCGGCGTCTACGGCGTGATCGTGGGTGGGTGGGCGTCGAACTCGAAGTATCCCTTCCTCGGCGCTCTGCGCTCGGCGGCGCAGATGGTGAGTTACGAGGTCTCGATCGGCTTCGTCATCGTGACCGTGATCGTGCTCGCCGGCTCGATGAACCTGCAGACGATCGTGGCCGAGCAGGGCGGCGGGTTCTGGAACTGGAACGTGCTGGGCGGCCATGGCCTGAAAGGCCTGCCGCTGGCGCTCGTCATGATCCCGATGGCGGTGATCTTCTTCGTCTCGTCGCTGGCGGAGACCAACCGTCCGCCGTTCGACCTTTCAGAAGCGGAATCCGAGCTCGTGGCCGGCTACCAGGTCGAGTACTCGTCCACGCCGTACCTGCTGTTCATGATTGGCGAGTACGCCAACATCGTCCTGCTCTGCGGGCTGATCTCGGTGCTGTTCTTCGGCGGCTGGCAGGCGCCGTTCCCGACGCCGTTCCTGAAGAGCTGGAACCCGAGCCTCGCCAGCCTCTTCGGCCTCGTCTGGTTCATGGCCAAGATCGGCTTCTTCTTCTT
>JGI12269J14319_10006672_pt1 | contig 9966 bp, 9 predicted proteins | sample PeaSoiSIISIP2007_FD_14319 | JGI IMG/M metagenome (IMG submission 14319) | reverse complement strand
CTGGCGGAAGAGGGCAAGCCGAACCTGCGGGGTGACGCCGTGGTCGCCGCCGTGCTGGCCGGCGCGGGCGCCGAAGGGGCCGCCGCCCTGGTGAGGGCCAACCTGGCCGAGCTCCCCGGAGACGATCGGCTCGCCCGGGCGCGCTCGCTCCTCGACGACACCGGCACCTGGGTCGCACGGGCCCGACGATCGGTTCCCGCCTGACCCTGAGGCCGGCCCCCCCACCGACCGGGAACCCGTCGCCGCTCACGAGGACCCGAAGCACCCCGAGTCGATGACGGTCTCGCCCCTCTGGTTGTCGGTGCGGAAACGCATGCCGTCTTCCTCGTCCCAGATCGAGATCGTGAGCGTGTCGCCCGGATACGTGGGTCTCGAGAACCGCCCCGCCATGGAGCGAAAGCGCGTCGGGTCCGAACCGCACACGGCGTGGAGCAACGCCCGACCGGTGAAGCCGTACGTGCACAACCCGTGCAGGATCGGCCTGTCGAACCCGGCCCGCTTGGCGAACACGGGATCGGAATGCAGAGGATTGCGGTCACCCGACAGGCGGTACAGCAGGGCCTGGTCGGCGCGGGTGGCGTACGTCACGACTTCGTCGGGCTCTCGGCCCGGTAGTGGGCCCGCGCTCGACGACGGACCGCGATCACCTCCGAACCCACCCTCACCCCGGACGAACAGCGACGTCGTGGAGGCGAACCGGGGCTCCCCGCTGCGCGCGTCGACGGAGGTGGACTTCGTCACCACCAGCGCTCCGGAGCCCTTGTCGTAGATACCGGCCACCACACCCGTGGCGCGCACCTTCCCCTCCGGAGGGATCGGCCCGAACAACTCGATCGACTGCTCCCCGTGGACGAGCATCGCCGGGTCGAACGAGCCGAGGGTGGCGAGCGGAGGGCCTCCCCCGCCCACCACGGCCGCGAACGTGGGCAGGACCTTCTGGGGCCGGTCAGCCGAATTCTCGGTCGTGAACTCCAGCTCGAAGTCGAGGGCGTCCAGCGTGCCCGCTCCGACACCGAGGGCATAGAGCAGGCAGTCGGTCGACGACCAGGATCGTTCGACAGGTTTCGAGGTGGCCCCCACGGCATCGGGGTTGATGGGCATGCCGGTCCCTCCGTGTGCGCGTCGTTCCGGGTGGGTCCCGGACTCAACTAGATATGTAACATGAAATCATGTTACACTCAAGTGTGATCCTGAACCAGGCCGGCGGCGCCGTACCCCCCGACCACCACGGGTCGCAGCGGTTCACGGTCGACGAGCTGGCCCGGGCGGCGGGGACGACCACGCGCCAGGTGCGAGCCCTGCAGACGCGCGGGCTGCTCGCCCGCCCCGGTCTCGTCGGACGCACCGGGTACTACGACGCGGGCCATCTCGACCGGCTGCGGGCCGTCCTTCGGTTGCAGGCCGACGGATTCTCGCTGGCCGCGCTGGCCACCCTCCTGCAGGCGTGGGACGCCGGCATGACCCTGGCCCAGGTCCTCGGACTGCGTCCTCCCCCGGGAGCCGCCCCCGAGCACGAGTCCGACGACTTCGGGGATCTGGCGGGAACCGCCGGCTGGTCCTCGACGCGGCGGGGAAGGCTCCTGTCGCTCGTGCCCACCACCATCCTGGACCAACCCGCCGCGTCCTGAGGCCCGCGGGACCAAGAGCCGCCGGCGCGGGCGCGCCCGTAGCGGTCCCCCGCTCGGTCCCGAACGCATCACGACCTGCAAGCATGACGCCGTGCACACGAGGGACGTGCTCGGGCAGGTCGGCCTCCCGGCCCCGGTCTCGGAGCTGGCGGCCCGCAACTGGGACGTCGTCGTGGTCGGTGGCGGCCACAACGGGTTGACGGCCGCTGCCTATCTGGCCCGCAGCGGGCACAGCGTCCTCGTCCTGGAACGGCGCGTCCGCCTCGGAGGCGCCTGCACCATCGAGCAGCCCTTCCCCGACCCGGACTGGCTCGTGAGCCCGTGCGCCTACTCGGTCGGCCTACTGCACCCGCTGGTCGTCGACGAGCTCGGGCTACGCCGGCGTGGGTATCGGGTGCAGCTCGTCGACCCCCACATGTGGTGCCCCTTCGAGGACGGCACCTCGGTGGCGCTGTGGGACGACGCAGCTCGCAGCGCGGCCGCCGTGGCCGAGCTCGCCCCCGGCGACGTCGCAGGCTACGGCGCATACGAGGAGCTCTTCGACCGGGTCCGCCGGGCTCTGCGCGACGGACGACGCGACACGTGGGTCGGCGACGCGCCCGACCGCCAGGAGATCGAGGACCTCCTGGCGGGAGACGGCGAGGCCATCGACGTCGTCTTCGAGGCGTCCATCGCCGAGGTCGTGGAGCGCCACGTGCGGGACGAACGCCTGCGGACCGCCCTGCACGGCCAGGGGATCATCGGCACCAACGCCGGGCCACGCGACCCGGGGACGGCGGGAGTCCACCTCATGCACGCGTCGGGCCGCGTCGAGGGCAGGGCCGGGGCGTGGGGCTACGTCGACGGCGGCATGGGCCAGATCTCGTTCGCGTTGGCCGACGCCGCGGTCGAGGCCGGAGCGGTCCTCGCCGCCGGGGTGGCGGTGGCGGAGGTGCGCCCGGGCGAGGGCGTGCGACTCGAGGGCGGCGAGTTGGTCCGCGCCCGGGCTGTCGTGTCCAATGCCGACCCCAAACGCACCGTCGCCCTGTGTGCGCACGGGGTCCCCGACTCCTTTCAGCGACGCGTCGACGGTTGGCGCAGCGAGAGCCCGGTGCTCAAGGTCAACTGCGCGCTCAGCCGGCTTCCCCACTTCCCCGCGGCGCGACCCGGCGTGGAGCCCCACCGGGCCATGGTCACGATCAGCACGGGCGTCGATGCCACCCAGGCTGCCTATGAGGCGAGCCGGCGCGGCGTGCCGTCGCCGGCCTGGTGTGAGCTCTACTTCCAGAGTGCGTACGACCCCTCTGTCGTCCCGAAGGGCTGTCACGTCATGAGCGTGTTCGCCCAGTACGTGCCCTTCACCCTCGACCATGGGACGTGGGAGCAGCGGCGAGAGGAGATCGCCGACACCGCACTCGCCGCCATCAGCCGCTTCGCGCCCGACGTTGCCGACGTCGTGGTGCACCGCGAGGTGCTGGGCCCACCCGACGTCGAGGAGCGCATCGGGCTCACCGGGGGCCACATCTTCCAAGGCGAATGCCTCCCCGACCAGATGTGGCACAACCGGTTCGGGCCCCGCACCCCGATTCCGGGGGTGTACCTGTGCGGAGCTTCGACCCATCCGGGCGGGAGCGTGATGGCCGTCAACGGTCGTAACGCGGCCATGGCCGTGCGCCACGACCTCGCAGCCCGACCGGCGCCACGGGCACGATGATGCACGACAAGGAGACTGTTGAACAGTCTCCTTGTGCCGCGACCGGCGACGTTTGCATCGTTGAGCCGGGGATGGAGCAGTCAGGATGCCCGAGCCGTCGATCTGGTCGGGTCTGGGGTGGCCGAGACGGTGGACGAGGGTGTTCCTGAGCGGGCAACCCGTCGCCGGCGGCGTGGTGGTGCTCGGACGCACCAAGTGCGCCATTGTCGGGTGTGCTAGCAATGGGGCGCGCTTTCGCGCAGTCACCCCGATGAACGGACGGTAGACCCGTGTTTGTGACAGTCATCCACCGAATTCACGACCCCGAAGGCTTTCAGGCCGCCGAGGCCAAGGCNCTCGAAGCTGGGCTTCCTTCCCACGTGGCGTTGCCAATCCATGCGGCTACCAACGATCACGGCCTCGGCATCTGCATCTGGGAAGGCGAATCGGTCGACGCTGTGCGTGAGGTGGTTGAAGGCGCGGTCGGACCGTGGGCGAACAACGAGTATTACGAGATGCACGTGGACGGACTTACGCCGCAGCTCGGAAAGTAACCGGCTGATCGCGGCGACCCCGATCAGCCGTTCGGCGTGGATCGCAGGCCGGGGGCCGCGTTCCGAGCTGAGTACCGATCCGGCGCTCGGGGCTCCGGCGTCTCGGACGCCGAACCCGTGGATCTGTACGTCGCGGTCGGGGCCCGAGGGACGCTGCTGGCCGCACAGACGTAATGATCTGGCGCGTTCACCGGGTGGGTCGTAGCGGAGGAAGCCGCCTTGGCGGGGCGCGACATCCGGCGGTTGCACCGGTGGACGACCTACGGGCGGCGCCGGAGCGCCGATGTCATGCGTTCTCTTGCAGCGATCAGATCACCGATCATTTCCGACGGTGAAGTTCGAGCGTCTGGCCGCCGACCGCGACACCCGGTAGCGGGTGCATTGGCGGGGGCTCTCGCCCTCTACGGCTTCAAGTGCGCGTCGAAGAACGCGAGGATGCGCCGCCGTGCATCTCGGGCAGATCCCTCGTGGTAGCCCGATCCTGGCGACAGTATTCCGAAGACCGGCTCCAAGACGGAGAACGGGAATGGATTCTTGTCTCCAGCTCCTTCGTGGTCGTTGAGAAAGGAGTGCCCGGCTTCGGTGTACTCCTTGACATCGTGTTCGACTCCGACGGCCGTCAATGCCCGGTCGAGGCGATCGGCGGCCCCTCGCAGTGTGCGATCCTTGCCGCCGTAGCTTCCGACGATCGGGCAAGCCTGCCTCAGGAAGCTGGCCGTGTAGGCGTCCTTTGGAGCAGTGCCGTAGTTGACGCTCGACACCGTGAACCCGCGATCGACGGCGAGCAGCAAGGCGAACCCCCCTCCCATGCAGTAGCCGATCACGCCGATCCGGCCCGTACAGTCCTCCCGGGCCGCCATCCAGACGCGCGTCGCCTCGATGTCGTCGAACGACCGGCCCCGCCCGGCGCGCACGTCGCGCATGACCGAGATCATGCAGGCCACCATCCCTCTCCCGGAGAAGAGGTCCGGTGCTACGGCGAGGTACCCTTCGCCTGCAAGCCATTCAGCCTGGTTCCGTAGGTCCTGGCTCATCCCCATTGCGTCGTGGATGACGACGACACCTGGCCAGGGGCCCTCGCCCGCAGGTGTCGCCAGGTAGGACGGCAGCTCGCCAGGGGTCGGGATCATCACCTCGGCCATCACGTCTCCGTGGAGGTGGGCGGTCGTCTCGGACGGTCCCCATTGATGACAACGTGCCCTACAACGCTTGCCGCCAGCCGTTTGCCCCATTCTCGGGCGCGGGCCTCCTCGTCCGGTTCGAGGTGAGTCTGCAAGGTGACGAAGAAGCTCTCGGGTTTGGCCACCACCTCGAACCCGTGCCTCCGAAGCGTTCGGCTGATTGGCTTCGACGCCCTCCCTCGGAGAACTGCCGGACCCTTGAAGCGGGTGTCGAAGGCAGCAACCTTTGTGTGGCCGGGGCCAAGCGACGTGAGCCAGTCACGCACGCCGGGGCCCTGGGCGTCGCGATCGAGCACCAGATCGTTCTTGGGCTTTTGTGCAATGGAAGCGGCCCACTTGCGGGTGCGGGTTCGACTCATGCCGCGGAAATGGGTGGGACCGCCCACCACGAGCAGGTCGGCATCGCCCAACCGCTCGCCGCCTGCCTCAACGACCGGGACCACGACCACGTCGTCCACCGGCTCAAGGCCCTGGCCAATACCCGTGCCAATGGCATCGGCGATGGCGTGCGTGTTACCGAACATCGACTCGTAGACGACCACTGCCCGCATGGCCACATCCCCAGTGCTCGCCGGCCGCCTGAGACGGCCTCACGCCGAGGACGCTAGCTCTGCTCGCCCCTCTCGTCCTTGTGGCCACCGAACGCCGTTCAACCGGCACGACCCAGGCGAGTCTGCTCGGCCACCGAGATCTTCCGGATCTGGACTGATCGGGATATGTCGTTCAGACCAGCCACAGCCCACATTGATCGCCAGCGCTCGGCTCCAGCCGGTGACGTCGTCGACGTTAACTCGGATACCTTCGCCGCAAGCTCAACCGCTCCGGCCTGTGTCCGCTCATCCAGACGGTGCGAGGCGCGGGCTACCGGCTCCTGTCGCCGTAGGAACCGGGCCCGCCCGGGGCGTGCTCGTATACTCGTTGCACTGCTGAGAGCGGCTTGCGGTCCACACTCCGGAGGGGGGATCCGGTGACGGCGCGACGAGGGTCATCACCGGGTGCCTCCGACGCCGCGGCCCGGGTTCCCACGACCACGCTGTGGCGCTCCCCACAGGGCTCACCCCGGGCGCAGGGCCCGCCGGGCACCGACGGCGCATCCCCGCTCGGCCCGACACGCGCCATTCGCCGCGTCCCGGTGGCGGCGACCGTGGCGGTGTACCTCGCCGCGCTGGGCGCCTTCGTCGGGATCGTCGCGGTGCGGGGCGGGCCCTCGGTGGGAGACGCCTACGGGGTCACCAAACCGGCCACCGCCCTCGCCGACGGCGATCTCACCGCCGCGGCCAACGCAGCGGTGCTCCCCCAGCCCCCCGGGTACGCGCTGCTGAGCGCGCCCTTCGTCGTCGTGTTCCGCCCGCTCATCGGCGCCGACGAATGGTGCGACGGGCGCGTGCCGCCCGTGACGCGCGTGTTCCTGCCGTGGTGCGCACCCGCCCAACTGGCCACCCACCACTGGTACCGGTCCCAGGCCGTGCTCGGGATCCTGGCCTGGGTCGTCTTGGCGTTGGGTTGTGTCCGGCTCCTGCGCGCCGCGGGAGCGGGGGGTGGGCTCGCCGAGCTGCTGCTCGTGGTGGTGCTGGCCGCGGTCCCCGCCGCCAGCGACGGCATCGTCGAGACGTTCCACCCCCAGGACCTCGTGTGCGTCGGGCTCGCCGGCGCGGGGCTCGCCGAGGCCCTGCGACGGCGGTGGGTCGCCACGGGCGTGCTCTTCGGCGTCGCCTTCTTGTGCAAACAGTTTGCGCTCCTGCCCTTGGTGGCGGTGCTGGCGGCCGCGCCCGGCTGGCGCCAACGCGCCCGGGTCCTCCTCCCGGCCGCGGCGGTGGTGGGGTGCGGGCTCCTCCCCTTCTTCGTGGTCGACCCGGGGCGGACGTGGAACACCTTGAGCGCGGTGAACTCGGGAGGGGTGGTCAAGCTCACCACCGGAACGGTGGTCGGCATGACCGGCCTGTCGGAGAATGCCAAGCTCCTCATCGCCCGCGACGGGCCCGTGGTCCTGGCGTTGGTGATGGCGCTGTGGGCTCGGTGGCGCGCCCGCGACGACCTGCTGGCGCCGGTCCCCTTGATCGGGTTGGCCACCGCCTGTCTGGCGGGCCGCCTCGTGGCCGAGGTGTGGTTCGCGAGCTACTACCTCCTGGCGGTGAGCGCCGGGCTGCTCGTGCTCGACTTGGCGGCCAGGCGGCCGCCGGTGTGGTCGTTCCTTTGGATCGCGCTGACCGGGGTGCTCGTCGAGCAGGCCGGGGGCCTCCCCACCACCCCGCTGGCGGCGTTCCTGGCCATGGGGGCCGCCCTCGTGGCCGTGGTCATCGCGCTGCGCGCCGTGCCGGCTCGCGTACCGTCCACGTAACCCCTCTCGACTCCGAACGACGAAAGGGAAGGGCCCTCCGGCCCCGGTAGCGTGACGGCCGAGTCCCAGTCGAGCGAGGCACCGTCTTGGAGGGAATGGGCGAACACCGGTACTGGCCGTCGCTCGACGGCGTCCGCGGCGTGGCCATTGCCGCCGTCGTCGCGTACCACCTCGGGTTCCTCGGAGGCGGCTGGGACGGCGTGGACGTCTTCTTCGTCCTGTCCGGGTTCCTGATCACCAGCCTGCTGCTGTCCGAGCAGGCCACCACGGGCGGGGTCCGGCTCCGTTCCTTCTGGGCCCGGCGGGCCCGGCGCCTGCTCCCGGCCCTGCTCCTCCTCCTGGCGGCGCTGGCCCTCTACGCCCTGGCCGGAGGGCCCGGGGTGGTGCCGTCACAGCTGCGCTCCCCCGCGGTGGCGACACTCCTCTATTTCGCCAACTGGCAGCAGGTGGCGGCCGGACACGACTACTTCGCACACTTCCAGGCCGCCAACCCGCTCCTGCACACGTGGTCGCTGGCCGTCGAGGAGCAGTACTACCTGGTGTGGCCGCTGCTCTTCATGGGCCTCATCTGGCTCGGGCGCCGTCGGTCCATCCGGGCGCTCGCCGTCGGCACCGCGCTGTTGGCGACCGGATCGGCGCTTTGGATGGGCGTCGCCGCCCACGTGCTCGGGCCCGACCGCGCCTATCTCGGCACCGACACGCGCGTGTGGGAGCTGCTGCTCGGGGGGCTCGGCGCCATGGCCCTGCGTTCGGCGGGACCGACGCGCCGCCCGGTGCTGTGGAGCTGGGCCACGGTGGTCGGCGCTTGTGGCGTGGCCCTGGGCACCACCCTGGGCCAGGGCCCCCCCGGTTGGATGTGGGACGGCGGGCTCGTCGCCGTGGCGCTGGGCGTGCTGGTCGTCGTGATGGGATCGGTGCGCCATCCGCAGGGTCCCGTGGCGCGCCTGCTGGCGGTGGGGCCGCTGCGGTGGCTCGGGCGCATCAGCTATTCGCTCTACCTGTGGCACTGGCCGGTCATCGTCCTGCTCGACCAGACCAACACCGGGGTGTCGGGCGCGCCGCTCCTCGCCCTCCGCCTGAGCGCGATGGTGGGCGCGGCCTGTGTCAGCTACTTCGCCGTGGAGCGGCCCTTGCGGCGCGTCGACTTCCACCTGTGGTGGCGCCGTGCCCTGGTCCCGGCCGGGATCCTCGGCGTGATCGGCGCGGTGCTGGTGGCCACGGTCCCGCCGGTGGAGGCCTCGACGGGTCCGGTGGCCCTGGCACCGGCGACCCGCGCCGCGGCCGGGCCCGCCCCGATCGCGCTGCCGCCGGGCCGGGTCGTCACCGCCGCGGACCCGTTGCGGGCGTGGATCGTGGGCGACAGCGTCATGGCCGACAGCGCGCCGGGGGTCGGCGCCGCGCTCGAGGCCACCGGGGACGTGGACGTCGTGGCCGACAGCGCGTTCGGAGGATGGGGGCTGAGCACCGACCGCACGTGGGCCACGGACCTGCCCCGGATCATCGGCCAGTACCACCCCGAGATGGTGATCGGGACGTGGTCGTGGGACGACCAGCCCGCCCAGCAGGACCCCCGTGCCTACCTGTTGGAGCTGGTGCAGGCCCTCCGCACGATCCTGGCCCCGGGCGACGGCGTCGACCTCGTCGTGCTGTTGCAGTTCCCCCAGATCGGCCCCAATCCCTACTGGATCGACCCGGCGGAGCAAGCCGCGGCGTGGGCCACCGCCAACGCCCGCCAGGTCGTCTGGAACGACGTCGCCGCCGAGGCCGTGCACTTCTTCCCGGGCCACGCGCTGTACCTGCAGACCGACCGGTTGTTCGCCCCCGGCGACCGCTACTTCGCCTGGAACCGGACGCCGGCCGGAGCCTGGGTCAGGGCCCGGAAGATCGACAACACGCACATGTGCCCCTACGGCGCCGCCCAGCTCGGGGCCCTGGTGGTCGACGACCTGTCACCGGTGCTCGGGCTCGCCGCGATGACACCGGGTTGGGAGCTCGGGAGCTGGGTGCACGATCCCAATTTCGACGACCCTCCCGGCGCGTGCCCCGACGACCAGCCTCCCCCCCGCTACCGCGGCGTCGCCGTGCCGGGGCCACCCTCGTAGTCGGGGCCACCCTGTAGTCCGGCGACCGACGTCGTACCGGCGACCGACGTCGTAGACCGGCGCGTCGCCGTAGCATCGGCGCGTGCCCATCGACATCCGACCCGTCGGTACCGTCGTGGGCGGCCGCGGGGACGCCGTCGACGACCACTGGGGGCCCGTGGAGGCGACGATCGAGCTCGACGGGGAACGGCTCGGGCCCGACGCCACGGCGGGGTTGGCCGGGTTCTCGCACCTCGAGGTGGTGTTCCTCTTCGACCGGGTCGCCGACGACGAGATCACGTGGGGCGCCCGTCACCCCCGGGGGCGCGCCGACTGGCCCGAGGTGGGGATCCTCGCCCAGCGGGCCAAGGGTCGGCCCAACCGCATCGGCGTGAGCGTGTGCGAGCTCATCGGCGTCGACGGCCTGCGGCTGCGGGTGCGGGGGCTCGACGCCGTCGAGGGCACCCCGGTGCTCGACGTCAAGCCCTACATGCCCGCGTTCGGCCCTCGGG
>JGI12269J14319_10006669_pt1 | contig 9969 bp, 9 predicted proteins | sample PeaSoiSIISIP2007_FD_14319 | JGI IMG/M metagenome (IMG submission 14319) | reverse complement strand
CGTTGCTCCCGTTGCTCCCGTTGCTCCTGTTGCTCCTGTTGCTCCTGTTGCTCCTGTTGCTCCTGTTGCTCCTGTTGCTCCTGTTGCTCCTGTTGCTCCTGTTGCTCCCGTGATTCCATTGGGCCCGATTGGATTAAGTTCTGCGGGTACTAGGCGATGAGCTGCTATCAAATTTCCAGCGTCATTTTTCCCCCAGGCAGAAAACTCTACCGCATCAGAGCTTGTTACAAACTGAAATTCAAATTCGTCAAACTGAGCGAAGTAGATTCTTGTTGCGACCTCTCCCGCTGCCATAGCAAACAGTTCCTGGACATACGGTGTCTTAGTAGTTCCTGTCACGTAAAACCCTAAAATTTCAATGTTAGCAGCACTTGTATCATCATTTGTTATTTTTACAGTGAACGTTGAAGTTGGTCTTACACCAGAGACCGGTGTATTCTCAATCAATCCTGTAGTTAATAAAGCCATTAATTTATCACCTTTCGTTTTAAATTTCTAGGATTGCCTCTTAAAATAGATTAACCTCTTCGGCAACAACTCGATGTGCCGTAGTAAGGTTCCCAGCTGCATCTTTCCCCCATGCCGAAACATTAACGGCAAGCGAACTAATTGTGAATTGAAACTCAAACGCATCAAATTGAGCATAATAATTTCTCAGGGCCACTTCTCCTGCAGCAAGGGATAATAACTCATCTACATACTGTACTTTTGTGCTTCCGCTCTGGAAAAATCCTACAATGTGAATAGTCTCGCTAATGGTATCATCGTTAGAGATCCTTACCGTAAGCGTAGAGCTAGGTCTAACTCCCGAAACCGCAGTGTTTTCAAACAATCCGGTCGTTAATAAGGCCATATTACTTCACCTCCTAAAATGACTACTTTATACTACGCGACTTGTACACCTCGTGTTACATCCCACTATGCTCTTATAAGAACATAGCAAAAAAATCATGCCCATTAACGAAATGGTGTTAAGGAAATGACAATTCCCGGTGTGAACCCATGTTCCAATTATCCTACGCAAGAGAAACCGGAAATTTGCAACTTCACCATAACCGAGCCGTTATTGATTTTTGGTACATTTGCAGTTGAGTAGGCCTATTATTGCAAATGGAAGATCATAAGGACGTATCATAGAAGCCGCTGGTATTGATATTGATACCGATGGATTATCAATTAATCCTGTTGTTAGCAAAACCATTGCATCACTCTCTAACACTAAAAATTTGTTAGGATCACCTGTTAATTCAGATTACCTCTTCAACTATAATGCGAAAAGCCGTAGTAATTTTCCCGGCTACATCTTTTCCCCATGCAGAAACATCAACAAACTGCGAACTGACAAAGAATTGAAACTCGTAAGCATCAAATTGTACATAATAGGTTCTCAACTCCACTGTACCTGCAGCAAGTGTAAAAAACTCATCTACATACTTTACTTTTGTGGTTCCGCTCTGTAAAAATCCCTCAATTTGAATCGCTACGGTTGATGTATCCTTATTAGAGATCTCTACCGTAAGCCTTGAACTCTGTCTAACCCTTTCAACTGTGGTGTTATCAATCAAACCCGTCGTTAAATAAGGCATACTTTTTCACCTCCCATATTTTGGGTATATTTATTGTATTGTTTATGTCCTTCTTCTGTTACCTTTAAAATTAAAAGGGTTGTTAATTTTACAATTAACAACCCTTTGATTCTTACCTTATATTTGAAAATAGTTTAGGACAATTAATTCGGAAGCCTTTTATCTTGATGGGTAACATACTCTACTATTCTATGACATCTATCAAATTCCACGAAAATACTCGGTGAATCTACTACTATTTCTGAAAATACTTCTAGCCATTCTGGTGAAACTTCCTTATAGGCTACCGCACCATCAAACAGGATTACAGCCCAAATAATTCTGTGATTTTTTACAATAAATAAACTATCTTCAATAAATCCTCGACCACCATGCGGGCGGGGCTCACAACCACAGCTAGGCTTACATCTTCGAGCTGAATCCTGTACCTCTTGAAATAGAACTAATTCTTGCTCATCCAAAATTTTTCCTCCTACTATTCTTCTTTATTAGGCGACTAGCTAGTCCTCCTACTCCCAACATATGACATGTCCATAAGTTTTGTTACTAGCTCTCACCATTATTGATAGAATAGTTTCAAGGAAGCTTCAACTGTTTAAACTCTTCTTTAGCCTTTTCAAGGTCAGCCATCGTCCCAATATCAAACCAAAGGTCCTGGCTTTCAAAACTTGCAACCCTTGCATGTTGCGAAAGAAGAAGCTGAACTAGGTCTGGCATATCAAAACGTTTATTATCGGGAATTAACGAAAGGACTCGCTTGTTAATGACATAAATACCCATACTGGCCCAATAGTTAAGGGTTGGTTTTTCCTCATAAGCAGTCACTTGACCATCCTTTATCTCTAAAACTCCAAACGATGAATAAACGGCCTTTTTGTGTACAGCGACCGTCATATCTGCTTGCATCGCTAAATGGTGTTCATACAACGCCCGAAAATCTAAGGTGGTTAATTCATCTCCGTTGACGACTAAAAAATCGTCCTCTAAATCATTGACAATTCTCAATGGGCCTGCCGTCCCTAAAGGATCAGTTTCGACAGAATAGCGAATAGGCACTCCAAATTGACTGCCATCTTGGAAGTATAGCTTTATTAGATCTGCAAGATATCCCAGACACATGATTATTTCGTCCACGCCTGCACTTTGAAGTTGATGCACAAGAATGGCTGCTATCGGTTTATCCCCAATGGGAAAAAGGGGCTTGGGTAAAATTCGGGTATACGGATCTAGGCGTGAACCTCTACCACCCACTAAAATTATGGTTTGCATTGCATTCCCCTACTTCATTTCAATATTTAAATTTGATATTTCCCTATCTGAAAACGGTTCATATGGGCTGCAATCCAGGCTACAGTCCTTTTGACCCCTTGTTCCAATGACACACGCGGTTCCCAGCCTAATGTTTCTTTAGCTAAACGATTATCCGCTAAAAGACGGTTTACCTCACTACGAACCGGACGAATCCGTGCTTCATCCACGACAATTTTCGCCGTACTTTGTATCGAATCTATAATAATGTGAGCTAATTGCCCAATAGAGATTTCCTGCCCTGAACCCACATTTATGACCTTGCCAACGGCTTCCGGAGTCTGCGCAGCTTTCATAAATGCCTCCGCCGTGTCCGTTACAAAGGTAAAGTCACGCCTGGCATCCGTATTTCCAAGGCGTATTTCTTCACAGGCAAGGGCCTGAGTAATAAGGGTAGGAATGATGGCTCGAGCCGACTGTCTCGGTCCATAACAATTGAACGGCCTTATCGTAACGACTGGTAGTTCAAATGAAGCATAAAAACTTTCGGCTAACATATCCGCCCCAATTTTACTGGCCGAATAAGGGGACTGACCTTGAAGAGGATGGGCTTCGTCTATGGGGACATAGCGTGCAGAACCATATACTTCACTAGTCGAAGTATGGACAATTCGATTCACGCCATGATCTCGTGCTGCCGTAAGGATATTGAACGTCCCCATAATATTGGTTTCAACGACCTCACGGGGATTTTTATAGGAATAAGGGATTCCCACCAAAGCACCTAGATGAAAAACACTATCGCAACCCTTTACGGATCGTTCGATCACATCCGCATCACGCAAGTCACCCGCAATTATTTCAATTTGTTCAAGAATACTCGGCTCTAAATCCTCCAGATTCCCTCGGCCATCCCTAGAATTATAACGAATAAAGACGCGAACTATAGCTCCCGCTTTGACCAAAGCCTCCGTCAAGTGACTACCGATAAACCCGCCAGCTCCTGTGACCAAGACCTGTTTTTGCTCCCACATCACGCTCACCCATTCCCTCTCCTTCAGTAATTGCTATATCGTATGTCAGTTTTTATATATCTGACACCGTTGCTTTATCCTTGCCGCATTTGCTCCAAGATTGGTAAATATTTGGGAGCAAGCTGTCCCCACTCATATGCCAAGGCCTGCTCCCGCCCCTTCTCGGCAAGAGATCGTAGAAGAGAAGGATTGTTGTAAGCGGTAATTAAAGTCTGAGCTAACTGTGTAACGTTACCCGCTTCAAATGTGAGAGCACAGTCCCGAGAAACTAAATCTACTAGTCCCCCCGCTCTTGAGGCAATCAAGGGAGTGCCGATTGCCATTCCCTCTAAGGCCACCAGTCCATAGGCTTCACGCCGACTCGGAACAACGAGGCCCGACGCACACCCCATCCATCGCCTTACCTCAGAACTCGGAATCCAGCCGTGGAACTTAACCAAAGCTCCTAACTTCTTCGACTGAACAAGCTTTCTCAAGTACGTTTCATAGTAATCGGCTCCCTTGCCGACAATATTTAATTGAACTTGCCGCCCGCTTTGTCGCATCAAAGACATGGCCTGAATCAAATCTTCGACCCCTTTATAATCAATTAGTCTGCCAACATAAAGAAACTCATTCTCGTTCCCTGGTTGCCAACGTTCTGAGGGCCAGGAAATGCCAATAGGCAAAACTTCCGTTTTGGAAAGGTATTGGGGGAAACGCCCGGCCAGATAGTTCTTTTCACTCTGGCTGATAAGCTGAATGTGTTGACAACGCATCAGCAGTTCTTCTTGAATTATAAATTGCGCTTGTAACTCAGGTTCAGGTCGATCCCCTAACTCCTCGCGCAAAAAAGAATAAACAGAATAAAGAATTGGGATTATTCCTCCTGAAAGGGTATAAGCCAAAGACGTAAAATTGATAGCGTGACTATGAATTAAATCCCACTCCTGACTGAGCTCGGGAAATTCCTGGAGTACAACATCCGCCTTGATCATCCCTAGATAACCGAAATAGTAGCTGTTACGTGGTAATCCTAAGACATTGATCTGTTGTCCCCGCAAGACCCAACCGGGAACATCCCAATCACTGCGTGGCACAATAACCGTTTGCTGCACGCCCAAACGATCAAGCATATATAACATGCCAGTGGCCGCCGTTCCGGCACCACCAAAGCTTTCCTCTTCAAATTCATTGGTCAAAGATAAGACGTTCAGCAGAATCACCCCCTCACTCCCATCCTATGCGACAAGCCTTAATAGGTACCAAGGCACTAGGTTAAAACCCTTCAATTGTAAAAAGAAGTCTGCCTAATAATAAAGTGTCCACTCTATAGGGTACATTTTATAACTCAGGCAGACTTCTTTTACTTCTACATAATATGAATCCGAAGAGTACGCCAAGCGCGTTTGATTCAAGAAGGGAAGAAAATGAAGCTTTATGAAACGTAGAGAAGCACTTATGAAAGATAGAGTGCAAGCTGGAACCGTCTCCCACTTGCACTCTTCCTGTGCTCGCGTCATATTAACTATTCCAAAGAAGCTTCACGATCGCCGCGCAGGCCCCAGCCAGGGCGATGATAAAACCCGACCACCAACGCCGATTACTCTCAGAATCTTCTTTAAATTTCTCGAAGTCCTGTTTCGTGATGTAGTTACCGGCGATCAACACTCGCATATCATTCACTACTGCCGATACATCCTTTACAGTCTCCTTGATTTCTGCAATATCTTCTTTGATCGTTCTTACTTCCCTTTCTTCTATATTCCACTCCCCCACTCACCGACCTCAGCTTGTCTTACAATCTATACTATGGATCACATCGAAAAAATGCTACTTATTGTCTTATCTACTCATTACTTATTAATTCCATCTCAGGAACCATCGACATATCTTAATAAAAGGTACGATATCATTGGTAGACAGCACGAGGAGGTTACAAATGCCTACAATTATCTATCCTCCTTCAATCCCATGGAGTTGGATGTTTCAGCGCCCGCAACAGCTGTTGGGTCATTTTTCTGCATCCAGTCAGACTATTCTTTATGAAGATCTTGGTAATTTCACCCAACCAAATATCAAACATTTATCCCCAACCTTTCTTCTCTGTCAAGGGATTTCCGCTATGACTATTCCCCATCCGCGACCACGCATTCTCTGGTTAACCGTTCCCTCTCATATCAATTTAATTCATTCTTATAACCCGGATCTCGTTATTTATGATGCTGTGGATGAACCCAAAGAGGAATTTGCCAGTTGGGCACCCTATTATCCGGCTATTTTGGCAAGATCAGACCTCATCTTTTGTAGTAGTCAGAGTATTTATGACTATTTTTCAGTACGGCATCCCCAAGTTTATCTTGTTCCAAATGGTGTGGATTACGTTCATTTTTCGCCATCCAAACGCAACCGCCCTGTTGATCTTCCGTCTGGCAAACCCATCATTGGTTACAGTGGAGCAATAGCCCCTTGGGTAGACTGGGAATTGCTTAGAGTTGCAATTCGAGAAAACCCGGGATTGAACTTTGTTTTTATCGGGGCCCTCTTTCAACTCAAAAAATTTCCACTCAAAATTAAGAATGCCTATTATTTAGGACTGAAACCTTATAATGAACTTCCAGCATATCTTCATCACTTCGAGGTTGGGCTTATTCCCTTTCTTCAGACAGAAATGACCAATGGGTGCAACCCCATCAAACTCTATGAATATTATGCCTCAGGGATCCAGGTTCTAGGGACTCCGCTTCCTGAATTGCTTACCATCCCAAAAATCAATCTTGAAAGTAACCCCCTATTGTTTTCCCTTCGTCTACGTCATTTATTAGAAGGAAAAGATTCCGACAAAGCAGAAAGAATGGCTTTTGCTCAGGCTAACGACTGGAGTGAACGGTCCGGTCGGATGCTTCAACAAATCTTTCTCAAGACAAATAGAAATGAAGAGTAGGGTGTAACACCCTACTCTTCGATCGAATAGTATACGTTGAAAGTCTCGCTTAGTCCTAACTCATTTCTCGAATTAATAAAAGGGGGGAAATACACATGCTATTCGAAACCCATGCTTGGGTTACTCTCGACAATGCCGTCGCCATATATAATGTATACAGCGATGTGCTCGTCGCTACCATTCCCGTGGGCATAAATCCACAATTCCCAAAACGCACACCGGATGGTACAAAAGTTTTAGTCCCTAATTTGGGCAGCAACACAGTCTCCGTCATATGCACTGCCGCCAATCACGTCTTGGCAACGATTCCGGTGGGCCTTGCACCTACTGCGGTTGTTATTGACCCAACTAGTACAACAGCCTACGTGACAAACTCTGGAAGTGGAACCGTTTCAGTCATCAGTATACCAACCTTTACTGTCGTAAGCACAATTACCGTTGGCACAGGCCCTGTCGATGTCACAATTGCCCGTGATGGCAGCCGTGTATACGTCAGCAATGGCGGCAGCAATTCAGTCTCAGTCATTAATCCAATAACCAATACCGTCATCGCTACGATCGCAGTAGGTACTTCACCCAACGGTCTGACCGTCAGCTTGGATAATTCAAAGCTTCTTGTTGTCAATTCCGGTAGCAACAATGTCAGTGTCATCAGCACTGCAACCAATACTATTCTCAGCACAATCCCGGTCGGCTCAATTCCGCAAAAAATTGCAGCCAATCCGGTGAATCCAGTCTTTATGTACGTGACCAACTTCGGGTCAAACAGTGTGAGCGTAATTTCGACAACCGGACTTAACGTAGTAACGACAGTTCCCGTTGGTATCAATCCTCTAGGCCTGGATGTTACCGGAGATGGCACACAAGTATGGGTTGCCAACGAAGGGGACAGCTCGATCAGTATCATCAATACCAACACGAATACCATTGCCGCTGCACTCCCTACTTCGTTCCCGCCTCGGGGCGTTACAGTGGGCAGAGTTGGATCTGTATTAGAACCAGGTGCACCCATTGATTTAACTGACCCTTATCAACTCGAAGAAGTCACAGAATCGGTTTGTATCATAGTGGAAAAAGTCTATGCTAGCTGTCAACAAAGGGAATGTTTCCCTTCCTTCACTGTCGCCTTGCCAGCTGGTTTGCCCCCCTTTACCTTTGTCAGCATGACGTTTTCTACTGGTGTGATTGTTCCTGGCAGTGTCGTCATCACCCCTATTCCATCCCGTCCGAATTTCTCGAGAGTTCAGTTTGCGATTGAAATTCCCTACACGTTGATCTTACGGGATTCTACTGGAACCTTGTTTACCCTCACGGGTTTCCTTCCGGATATTCACAAAGACATTGTACTCTACTTCCCACCGACTCGACCAGAATTCGACTTTAACTTACGCATTGAAACGAGAACTGAAGTATTAACCAGCCCACTGTTCACGACAGCCTCAATACAACTCGCCATCGGGAGCTTTGTAATAACTAAAGTAACGGGCATAGTTCAACTCCTCGTTCCAGCCTTCGGTTTCTGCCCAGAACCTCCCAGCTGTGAAGAATTTCCGAATATTCCACAAGATCCATGTCATAATTTCTTTGACACCACTCTCACTCCGTTCCCAAGTGATTTCTTCCCTCCACAGCTGGATGATTGCCAGTAACCCATTATCTTATTGTTCACTCCCTCTTATGTCATTAATTGTTGCCCTTCCAGAAGGAAAGGGTCGTCCACAACGGCCCTTTCTTTTCCCAGTTTGGATCACTAATGCTCATGAAAATAAAGGAAGTGATCGTATTGGCTTGCCTAAGTCGAACCGCTATTACTCCCCTTCTTCTAACCTATGAAAATGAATCCATGTACCTGCACATCGATCCTCAGGGATGTGCTCTCTTCGGAGAAGACAGCCCTGAACCCTTCTATCAAGTCCAGGAACCGCTGCTTTTAGCCCATGGGGTCATGACCGATTCCAAAACTGTTCACTTGGTCATACTCAAACCGAGCGGAGAACTCTGTTATACTCTCATTTCTGGTCCTTCGATGCCTCTGACAACCTTAATCGCCAAACTGGACGTACGCACCTCAACTTACCGCCGCCTCTTTCTTTTCCCACAAGGTAAGATGATACATATTTTTTACGCTTATTCGCATCAGTCCATTCGAAATCTCTGGCGTATTGAGCATCGTTTTTGGAACGGGGCCTCTTGGCACAGTGCTCACATGGGGGAAGTTGTTCATCAACAGGGACCTCTTTATCACGTGAACCTTGATAGTCAAGGGAACCTCCATCTGCTAACCCTTACCTCACAGGGACGGCATTCTCTTCTCTTTACGAACCGCTTTAACGGAACGTTTCACCTATGGGGCTCTCCAGCCGAAACGCTAAAAATCTCTGGTGAGGTCGTGGATATGACCGCACTCATGACGTCGGATAACGTTCATCATCTCTATTGGGTCGTAAAAAATTCAAATGGACATTTTGAAGTTCGCTGGGCACAACAAACGGATGCTCATGAACTGGCGAGCACTTGGCATCCCTCACCCGCTCCTATTAAAACATTCCCCTCTCCTTGGAAAAGCGTTGGGGCTGTGGAGAAAAACGGAGTTCTTTGGCTACTAGCCCATACTGGGGAAGAAACTCTCATGCAGAATGATGGTAAAGGGTGGAAGTTAATCTCCTCTCATACGCCCTTTCATCTACCCTTACAATGGGTGCATAAAGGTAAAAAGAATTTCCATCAAACTTACTGGTTGGAAGATCAAGCTGAGAGGCGCGCTCCGGCTTATTATCACGAACTAGGCATCGCTGTAAAAAAGCAGGTCAATCCTTTGCCGGCGTCCTCCCAAACTCTCCTCCCCACGCCCCCACCTGTACCAGCCTTCTATCCTGAACTATTATCTCCCACTTCCTATCCAGTACAATCTGTTTCAATCACTGAGAATGAATCAAATTCCCTAAACTCATCGGAAGTTAACGAACCAGCGGAGGTCATTCAGCCCCACTCTTTGCAAGAACACGCCGAATTTGGACGTTTAGCCTCTACCGTCGCTCAGCTCGAGCAGGGAAACTCTGAGTTACAACGTTTGATCACAACCGTTGCCTATCTCGAAGAAGAAAATACCAAGCTTCAACGCTTAGTTCCAACTGTTGCCCAGCTCGAGCAGGGAAACTCTGAGTTACAACGTTTGATC
>JGI12269J14319_10006666_pt1 | contig 9971 bp, 10 predicted proteins | sample PeaSoiSIISIP2007_FD_14319 | JGI IMG/M metagenome (IMG submission 14319) | reverse complement strand
CCCACGCGCGGCCGCCGGTGGGCAGGACGAGCGTGGTCAGCATGCCGATCGTCGTGGACTTACCTGCGCCGTTCGGCCCGAGCAGGCCGAAGAACTGGCCTGTGCTGACCGATAGGTCGATGCCCCGAACGGCGGGCACGTCCCCGCCTTTGGCCGTATAGGTCTTGCGCAGGTCCTCGGTGCGGATCGCGAGCCCGGTTTCCCCGGTCATGAGGCCAGCCATGATGTCAACCTATGTTGACGAACGGATTCTGTCAACTTTGGTTGACAGAACCGACCCCCGTCCCCGTTCCTGGTCACCGGGTTCGCTCCTTCCTGGTCAGCTCGCTGAACTGCTCGATCATGTCGGTGAAGAACTTACGGACCACGGGCTCGTCGATCTCGCTCACGAACTCGAACGCGTGCCGCCAGGCCGGCCCGGCCAGCGCGTAGTAGTCCTCGCAGGTGCGCCGACCCTGGTCGGTCAGGTACAGCCTGACCACCCGCCGGTCCCCGGCGTCGCTGCGCCGCTCCACGTAGCCCTCACGGACCAGCGTGTTGACCACGGACGTCAGGGTCCCGGGCGAGGACCACCCCCGTGCCGCCACGTCGCTTGACTTGAGGCCGTCCCCGGCCAGCAGGATCCGCAGCACGCCGAGTCCCGCCGGGCTGACCTGCACGCCCGCCTGGGCCAGCGTGCTTACGTAGTACGCGGTCATGATCCTGGACGCGGCCAGCATCAGCAGGTGCAGCGGCGCGTCGGCGGGAATCCCGCCCTCGGCGTCACCCCAGATCCAGCCCGCGCCGTAGCCGTGCCCCGGTCCCCCGGCGCACGCTTGTCCTACGGGAGGCGCCTGTTCCGACGGCGTAGCCTCTTCTTCCGCTCGCGGTAGCGCCCACGCCTCGCTCACCCCGCCAGTTTCGGCCACCAGTTATTTCTATGTCAAATCATTTGACCTCAAAATAATTATGCGCGTCGCGAACGTGAGGGGTGTGAGCGCCGCGAAGCCGGAGGCGTGCGCTTCGCGAACGGGGAGGGCGTGCGCTTCGCGAACTGGGTCACGGTCACCACCTCTCGCCCGTTAGCACCCACTGTCCCGACCCATCGGCTCACGTTGATGCCCAAAAAAGTTTGCACAGAAATCTATGCACAATTATCCTTGCATCATGACCGAACAACTACAGCCCCACGAGGTGCGCGATGTAGAGGCCCTGCGCGTCCTAGCGCACCCGATGCGGCAGCGGATCCTGCGGTACCTGCGGCAGGCCGGGCCGGCTACCTCCACCACGCTGGCCCGGGACCTGGGCGAGAACAGCGGGATCATGAGCTACCACCTACGTGAGCTGGCCGAGTACGGCTTCGTCCAGGAGGTCGCCGAGCGCGGCCGGGGCCGGGAACGGTGGTGGCAGGTCGCACCGCAGCCGCTGTGGATCCCCCGCGAGGGCCTCAGCCTGCAGGCGCAGGCGGAAGCCGCCGGGCTGCATCGGCCGGCGCTGGCCGAAGAGCTCCAGGGCTTCGAGCGGTTCCGCGCCTCGCGCGGAACCATGGGCGAGTGGGGCCACGGGACGTGGGCCGTGATGCGCACCAGGCTCGCGCTCACCCGGGAGGAAGCCGCCCAGCTCATCGCCGATCAGCAGGAGCTGATCGCACGCTACCGGCGCGAGGGCGCGGATGCTCCGGAAGGGGCCCGGCCCGTGGTGTTCGGGTTCCTGGCCTACCCCGAGCCGCCGCGCGAGCACGGCTAGAGCTACCGGTACCGACGGTGCTGCTGGCCGACGAGCCTGCCGGCCAGCTCCACGAGCACACCCGCGACGAGATCATCACCCTGCCGGAAACCCTGTGATCCGGCCTTGGCCTCACCCTGATCAGCTGGCCCAATGCGACAGGGATCACACGCCCGGAGCCTGTCCAGACCTGCCCATAGGCACTGAACTGCGCAATCCTGACATCGGATGAAGATCTCTGATGTGCTCCTGTTGCTGGCTGCCGGGACCCTGGGCGGCATCTTCAGCACGGTGGTGAGCGTGGCGTCGCTGGTGACCTACCCGGTGCTGCTCGCGCTCGGGGTGCCGCCGCTCAGCGCCAACATGACCAACACCGTCTCGCTCGTGCTCACCGGGGCGGGGTCGGTGGCCGGGTCCCGGCCGGAGCTGGAGGGGCAGGGCCGACGGGTGCTCAGGTTCGGCGCGATCACCGCGCTGGGCGGTGCGGCCGGGGCAGCCGTCCTGCTGGCCGCTCCGGCGGGCAGCTTCGCGCTCGTGGTGCCCTTCCTGATCGCCGGGGCGTCGGTCGTTCTCCTGGTCCAGCCCGCCCTCAGGAAACGGGCCGAGGAGCCGGAGCCAACGCGAGAGCCCAGCCTGGCCCGTCGCGCGGCGCTCTTCGCGGTCGCCATGTACGTCGGGTACTTCGGCGCGGCCGCGGGCATCATGCTGCTCGTGGTCCTGTCCGGCATGCTCGACGAACCGCTGGTCCGGGTCAACGCCATCAAGAACGCGGTCTCCGGGGCGGCGAACGCCATGGCCACGGTGTGCTTCGCGCTGTTCGGCGACGTCAGGTGGAAGCTGGTAGTCCCGCTCGCGGCGGGCTTCCTGATCGGCGGGTGGATCGGTCCGGCGATCGCCCGCCGCGTGCCCGCCCAGGCGTTCCGCCTCGTCGTCGCCGTGTGCGGCCTGGGCCTGGCCACCAAGCTCGGCCTCAGCGCGTACCGCTAAGGGGTGACCAGGACCTTGCCGACGGTACCGACCTCGCAGGCCTGCTGCGCGGCCACGATGTCCTCCAGCGCGAACTTGTGCACCGGCAGGCCGGTGAGGTCGCCCGCGGCGAGCGCCTCCGTGATGTCCTCGGCCGCCTGATCGAGCGCGGCCGGCGCCACCCCGTAGAGCAGGATGAACTTGAGCATCACGTTGGCGGTCATGCAGGCCCGCACGGGCAGGACGGGATCGGCCGGCTCGGCCGCGTAGGTCACGACCGTGGTCCCCGCCCGGGCCAGCGCGAGGTCGAGCGCCAGGTTGGCGCCGAGCGCAACCTCGATCACCCGGTCGACGGCCGGGGCCAACGCGCGCACCTGGTCGGCCACGTCCGCGGTGCGGTAGTTCACGACCAGGTCCGCGCCCGCCTGCTCCGCCAGCGCCGCCTTCTCGGAGCTACTCACGGTCGCGATGACCCGCGCGCCCGCTCGTTTGGCCAATTCAATGGCGAAGTGACCCACGGCCCCGGCCCCTCCGGCCACGAGCACGGTCTGGCCGGTGATCGGACCGTCGGAGAACAGGCAATAGTGCGCGGTCATCGCGGGCACGCCCAGCGTGGCACCGAGGTCGAACGAGGCGCCGTCGGGCAGCGGTGTGGCCTGCCTCGCGGGCAGGACCGTCCACTCGGCNGCGGTCCCCCACCGCCGTCCGGCCGCCGCGAGCCACAACCAGACCCGCTGCCCCACCCGTCCGGGATCGACCCCGGCCCCGACCGCCTCGATGATGCCCGCGCCGTCCTGGTGCGGGACCTGGAAGCCGTCGATGGGCCGCGGCGTCAGGCCCGCGCGGATCTTGTAGTCGGTGGGGTTGATGCCCGACGCGCGCACCCGGACCAGTACCTCACCGGGCCCCGGCTGGGGCCGGTCCAGCTCCTCGACGCTCAGTACCTCCGCCGCCGGCCCGGTCCTGGTGTACAAGGCTGCCCTCATGGGTGGAGCGTAACGCCTTTGAATATCTTGTCGACGGCGTTGCGCGGCCCGTGGAGGGCAAGCCCGGCGAACTGAAGGTCGGCGGCGGCGACGGGGCGGACGACGGCGCGGTTGTCGTCGTCGTTTCCGGTCGTGAACATGTCCATGGTGTACACCGCCATCGGCATCCCCCGGGCCAGCGCGCGCTGGTGCACCTGGCTCAGGGTCGGGCCGTCGGCGGAGTAGACGAGCACGGGCTGGCGGAACAGCTCCAGGTAGGTGTTCCCCGAAGCGTCCTCGTAGGGCTTGCCCATGATGCCGTCGACGCTGGCGGCGATGCCGCTGGCCAGGAACGCGGTGACGTTCAGCTTCTGCCAGGTGTCGAGGTCCCCGCGCACGGCGATGGCGACCTTGGTGTCGAACCGGATGGTCATTGGTTTCCTTCGGGTGTGCCTTATTCCTCGATGGCCCCGCCGACGGCGCGCAGATGATCTCGGAACGTCAGCGCGGGCTCCTCCTGTCGTCGAGCTAGGTAGGCGTCGAAGCGCACCTGGTGGCGGAGCGACACGCCGGCCCTGATCTGGTCGGCCTGGCGGCGTTCGGTGTCGCGGATCGTCTCGGCCAGCGCGAACAGGTCTTCGGCGCGGTGGGCCGGCACGAACAGCACGCCGTCGTCGTCCCCGAAGACCAGGTCGGACGCGTCCACCGTCCAGTCCCCCGCCACCGCGGACTCCAGCGCGTCGTCGGAGCGGGGCCGCGGGCTCAGCGGCCCGGTCGGGATCGCGCCCAGGCTGAACACCGGCAGGCCGATCGCCCGGATGTCGGCGGTATCGCGGTGCAGCCCCCAGATCACGACTCCGGCCAGCCCGGCCGTCTGCGCCTCGAGCACGATAAGGTCGCCGACGCAGGCCTCGTCCAGCCGCCCGCCGTTGTCGACGACGAGGACGTCGCCGGGTTCGGCGGACTCGAATACCTCAAGGAAGATGTCGACGCTGCCCGCGTGCCGGGCCGGGGCCACCCGGCCGGCCAGCCGGCCGCCCGGCACCACGGGGTGCATGCGGACACATCGCACGGGCACCTGGGCGCGCAGGCAGGCGTCGGCCAGGTGGGCGGTGGTCAGCGTCGCGAACCTGCGGCGCAGCTCCGGGTGATCCATACCGGACCAGCGTGGCCGACTGAGAGCGGCGGGTCTTGAACGCTGGAGCGCGCTGGACAGATCATCGGCCTGGGATAATCGGGGCATGGCGGTCGCTGGAGCTCAGGACTGGGCCCGGTACTGGCGGGTAGACGGCGTGCCCGTCGAGGCGATGCACGCGCACTTCACCGCGCACGTGTACCACCGGCACAGCCACGAGAGCTACTCGTTCGGCCTGACCGAGACCGGCGCGCAGGCGTTTACCTGCCGTCGCGGCCGGCACGTGAGCGGCGCCGGCATGGTGATGACCTTCAACCCCGACGACCCGCACGACGGGCACGCCGCCGGCGAGGGCGGGTTCTCCTACCGGATGGTGCACATCGGGCCGGAGTTCTTCGCCACGCTGATCGGCGACGCGCCGCTCCCGCTGTTCCGCTCGCCGGTGATCGACGACCCGGCGGTCGCGCGGTCGCTGCGCCGGCTGCACGTCGCCCTGACCACGCCCGCCAGCGAGCTCGAACGGTACGAGCGGCTCTCCGGTACGGCCAGGCTCCTCCTCCCCCACGCATCCGCCCGGATCCGGCCCCCGGAGCACGGTGGGGCCGCGGCTCGCATCAGGGAGCTCATCCACGACCGGTACGCGGCGGCGGACCTGACCGCCGACGACCTGGGCGCGGCCGCTGGCTGCAGCAGGTACGCGGCCTACCGGGCGTTCACGAAGGCGTACGGGATGGCGCCCAGCGACTACCAGCGCCAGCTCCGCGTGCAGGCCGCGCGCCGGCTCCTCATCCAGGGCGTGACGCCTGCCCAGGCCGCGGCCGAGGCCGGGTTCGCCGACCAGGCGCACCTGACGCGCTGGTTCAACCGCTACTACGGGATCACGCCGGGTGCCTACCGGGCCGCCGGGCCTCACCCGCAGACCCGGGTCCCGCGGTGACCGCGCAGACCTGGACCACCATCGCCACCAGGGCGGGCAGCGGGTCGTCAGCAGGTTCACCATGCTGCCGCGCCGGGATGCTACGGAAGGGTGGTTCGCGTCGGTGAGCAGGCACTGGAACATCGACCGGCCCGACCCGAGGTGACCCGGGCCGGTCCGTGATCACGGGAATTCCCGCCGCTCGCAGCGGCGTCTCAGTGAATTCCCAGCTCACCGGGGGTGTTCGGATCTGCTTTCCGGTAGGTGCCTCTGGTACTGTCACACCTTGTCGATCACAATTGAGTATCGAACGTCGGAAATCACCACATGCGACCACGGCGAGGCGGTGAGACGACCAGGTGGTGTTCCGGGCGGGCTGGACCCGGTGGCTTTNGCAGCCGCTGACCTGGGTGGCNCTCGTCGTCGCGGTAGCCGTAGGCGTCGGCTTTACTATCTCCCCGGCCCGCGGCGCGTCCCGCGACCTCACCCCGAGCTTTCTCCGGGCGCTGCTCAATCCGGTGTCGCCTTCGCACACCGGGCGCGACTTCTCGGGCACCCCGGCGGTCGGGGCGCTGTTCACCATCTCGGGAGGCCGGCTCGGGTCGCATTTCTGCACTGCGAGCGTGATCGACAGTCCCCACCGCGACCTGGTCATCACCGCGGCACACTGTGTTTCCGGGACCGTCGCCGACGTCGCGTTCGTGCCCGGGTATCACGCAGGCGCCGCCCCGTACGGGGTATGGATCGTCACCCGGGTCTACGTGGACGCCTCGTGGAGTTCCTCGTCCGACCCAGACGACGACGTGGCCTTCCTTAGCGTGAGCCGACCGGGCTCGACCGCACGTATAGAGGACGTGACCGGAGCGGAACGGCTCAAGACCGGCGCGCCAGCCCGCCAGCTCGTCGAGGTCATCGGCTACCCGGACTCGGCCGATCAGGCGATCGCCTGCCGGAACTGGACCAGGGAGCCCATGGCGGACCAGCTCGAGTTCGACTGCGGCGGCTACACCGACGGGACGAGCGGGGGGCCCTTCCTGGACGGCGTGGACTCGCGGACCGGGCGCGGGACGGTGATCGGGGTCATCGGCGGTTACGAGCAGGGCGGCCTGACCCCGCAGGTGTCGTATTCGGCCATGTTCGGCGCGAACGTCATGGCGCTGTACGAGCTGGCCGTGGCCGGAGGCTGACCGCCCGGCTACCGCTTGGCTGGCGGCGGGACGAGCTGGCCGTCGCCGGGGCTGACCGGACGGCGAGCCCGGCTACCGCTTAGCTGGCGGCGGGACGATCTGGTCGATCTCTGCTAGCTCGGCCGCGGACGGGATCCACTCCGCAGCCGCCACGTTCGCCTTGACCTGCTCGGGGTTCATCGCTCCCGCGATGACCGACGAGCAGCCCGGCTGGGCCGCCAGGGCGCCGATCGCCGCCTGGAGGATCGTGACGCCGTGCGCCTGGCCCCAGGCGATCAGCGCCTCGACCCGGTCCAGCTTTGCCTCGGTCACGTAGGCCGACCGGCCGGCCAGCCTGCTGTCCGACGGCACGGGCTGGCCCCGCCTGACCTTCCCGGTCAGTAGCCCGTTGGCCAGCGGGAAGTAGGGCAGCACGCCCACGCCGAAGTGCCTGGCCGCGGGCACGACCTCCGCCTCGGCCTCCCGCTCGAGCAGGGACCAGTGATTCTGGGCCGAGATGAACGGGGTGCGGCCTCCTTCGGCCGCGAGGTGCGCCGCGTCGGCCAGCTGCCAGCCGGAGAAGTTCGAATGGCCCAGGTACCTGACCTTGCCCTCGGCCACCAGCTCGTCCAGCGCCGCGAGCGTCTCGGCCACGGGCGTCACGGGATCCGGGGTGTGCAGCTGGTATAGGTCGATGTAGTCGGTGCGCAGCCGCCGCAGCGATTCCGTGACGGCCCGCCGGATGTAGGCCCGGCCGCCCTTCGCCCCGGCGGCGGGGCCGTAACCCATGTCCGCGCCCTGGTGGCCGAACTTCGTGGCCAGCACGACCTGATCCCGGCGGCTGCCGAGGATCTCGCCGAGCGCGCGCTCAGAGCCGCCGCCTCCGCCATATGTGTCCGACGTGTCGAACAGGGTGACACCAGCGTCGATGGCGGCGTCCACCACCGCGCGCGCCCCGTCCACGTCGAGGCGAGCGCCGAAGTTGTTGCAGCCGAGCCCCAGCACCGACACCAGCAGTCCCGAATCGCCAAGCGGCTGATAGCGCATGGACGCATCATATGGACACCCGGCTCAACTCCCTTCGCCGACCATTGTGTCGGGACGAACGGTGGTTATCCGCCGGCAATCCGCTACCTGTCCCCCGTCGACGTGTGTCGCACCGTTCTCGGCCGGGCCTAGCCCAGTCGATCGTGTACCTCGCCCCGTTCCTGCAGGCGAACGGCCGGTAGCGGACAGTGCGCGGGCGCAGACGAGGTGAATTCGAACGGCCCGATGGCTATTCGGCAAATGACGGTTAGCCATTCTCCGGCTGTTCTGCTCGCCCGGAGCGGCGGCCTTCTCCGCGGCGGTACATTCACGTCGAACCTGATATGTCCGCGATTTAGTCGCGCTCGCCAGTCGTCGCGATCTTTGCTATGCCCACTGTGTTTATTGCCTGTTAATGCGGGTTTCCTGGCGACAATTATCGGCCTCCGCGTGCGCCGACCGGGTGCATCCACGCAGGCCAGCCGGGCGCGGGGCGAGGACCAGCCTGGGGGTGAAACCCGCGGCCCGGCCGGGGCTGCGGCCGCCGGCGCCCGCCCCGGCGGCTGGCCCGCAAGCCATCACGAGTCGCCACAAGCGTCCCGTTCTTATTGATCTCGACTAGACACTAGTGTCTCGTGAAAGTCGCCCAAGTAGCCAATAGTGGGGTGTGGCATGCATTCCCAAATGGGATAGCATGACGTTTGTCGAAAGCCGGTTGGCAAGGCATTGCCACACGCAATTGCGCGAGACAATTCCGCGGCGGCGGCGGTACCGACACCCCGGGGAGGTGCGATGGCTGAGACGATGACCGAAGGACCCACCGTGCTGCGCATCCTGCTGGGTACCCAGCTCCGGCGACTCCGGGAAAGCCGCGGGATCACCGCGCAGGCGGCGGCCAAGGCGATCCGCGGGTCGGACTCCAAGATCAGCCGCATCGAGCTCGGTCGTAACGCCATCCGCGAGATCGACGTGCTCGACCTCCTCACCTTCTACGGCGTCGACCCGGTGGAGCGGGAGCAGCTGCTGAGCCTGGCCGAGCAGGCTAACCGCCCCGGCTGGTGGCACAGGTTCAACGACATCCTGCCCGACTGGTTCCAGTCCTACGTCGGCATGGAGGAAGCGGCCACCTCGATCCGCGCCTACGAGCCGCAGGTCATACCCGGCCTGCTGCAGACGCCGCACTACACCGCCGCGGTCCTGGCGGTCTGCGACATTCCCATCGGCGAAGCCGAGCGGCACGTCATCCTCCGCAAGGAACGGCAGCACAGGTTCGCGGAAGGACACCTCAAGCTCTGGGCCATCGTCGAGGAGACGGCGCTGCGGCGCCCGGTGGGCAGCAAGGAGATCCTGCTGGAGCAGCTCCACTACCTGCTCAGCCTGACCGGAAGGCCCAATCTCACCCTGCAGGTCATCAAGGACGGCATGGGCGGGCACGCCGTGCCGAGCGGGTTCGCCATCCTGCGGTTCGGCGATTCCGACCTCCCAGACGTGGCGTACCTGGAACACCTCACCAGCGCTCTTTACTTTGACAAGAAGTCCGATGTCGACCGCTACGTGCTAGCCATGGAGCGGCTCAGCATCATCAGCGCCAAGCCGAGCGAGACCCCCGAGATCCTCAGGACGATCATCGACAGGCTGGAAACAGAGCCCGGCTGAGCATCGCGCCCGAGCCTCCAGAGCGGAGCGCAGGGGGGGACTAGGCGCTGGGGACTCCGGCTAAGCCCCGGCGCCGGGAAGCCCGACCGGCCCGCCGACATGCGGAGGGCGGTGGACCGTTGGTCCACCGCCCTCTGCCCCTCCCCCCAGCACATACGTTCGTGCCCCCGGATTACCCCGAGAACATTGATAGATGAGGACGGAGCAAGGCGCCCCGCCGCCTCCTGCCTAACGCTCAGGCGGGAAGGTCGAACTCCCCGCCCTTAGCGCCGATCAGGAAGCACTCCCATTCATGCCGGTTGAAGTAATGCGGCGCCCGGCTGCGGTCCTTTGAATCGCGTACCGCGACCCCCCCGTCGGGAAGGTGCGCTATCTCCACGCAGCCTGCGGCGCTGCTCGCGCTGCTCTTGAACCAGCGCAGGTCGTTGAGGTCGGTG
>JGI12269J14319_10006659_pt1 | contig 9980 bp, 11 predicted proteins | sample PeaSoiSIISIP2007_FD_14319 | JGI IMG/M metagenome (IMG submission 14319) | reverse complement strand
ATCTCGGCCCTGCCCCTCCAGATCTTCGCCTATGCCATCTCGGCGTACGACGACTGGCACAGGCAGGCCTGGGCCGGCGCTCTCGTACTCATGGCTTTGATCCTCGCCCTCAATATCACCGTCCGCGTACTGTCGCGCGACCGCAAAATCGCCCCTTGACCGCCATGTCCACACTCCCCGAAACAGCCCGGGCATCCGCGACCGAGCCCATCCGGGCGTCCGCGACCCCTGCGACCGCCCCCACGGCCGGCGTTCCCGTCGAGGCGGAGGAGATCGCGTTCGACGTCCGGAATTTCAACATGTGGTACGGGCCGAGGCAGGCGCTCATCGACGTCACGATCCGGATCGCCGCGCGCAAGGTGACGGCCATCATAGGCCCCAGCGGGTGCGGCAAGTCGACCTTCATCAGGGCGCTCAACCGCATGCACGATATGACCCCGGGCACGCGCCTCGAGGGCTCGGTGAAGCATTTCGGCGAAGATCTCTATGGCCCCGGCGTCGAGGCCTCGGTGGTCCGCCGCCACGTGGGGATGGTGTTCCAGAAGTCCAACCCCTTCCCGACGATGTCGATTGCGGACAACGTGCTCGTTGGCCTGCGGCTAAACGGGGTGCGTGACCGGGCCGTCCTGCAGGCGCGCCTCGAGGAGTCCCTGCGGATGGCCGCGCTCTGGGACGAGGTGAAGGATATCCTCAACCGCCCGGGAACGAGCCTCTCGGGCGGCCAGCAGCAGCGCCTCTGCATCGCCCGCTCGCTGGCGGTCCAGCCGGAGACGCTCCTCATGGACGAACCGTGCTCGGCCCTCGACCCGATCGCGACGGCGAAGATCGAGGAGCTCATCCAGACCCTGCGCGAGCAGTTCACGGTCGTGATCGTGACCCACAACATGCAGCAGGCGGCGCGATGCTCCGACCGGACGGCCTTCTTCTACCTGGGCCGCCTCGTTGAATTCGGCGACACGCGCGACATCTTCACGAGCCCGAAGAACCCCCAGACCGAGGCCTACGTCTCCGGCCGCTTCGGGTGAGCCTGGCCCTGATCCCCTTAACCAATGACCCATTACAACGAAGAGATGACCCGGCTGAAGGAGAGCCTTCTTTCCATGGCAAGCCACGCCGAATCGGGCCTGACGCGGGCGATGCGGGCGCTGGTCGAGCGCGACGATCTGCTTGCCCAATCCGTGATGGACGACGACAACCTTATCGACCAGCTCGAGGTCGAGATCGACGACATCGCGATCCACCTGCTAGCAAAGGCGCCCGTGGCGACGGACCTGCGCCTGACCACCGTGGCGATGAAGATCTCCATGAACCTCGAGCGCGTGGGCGATTCCGCGGTCACGATCGCCCGGCGCGCGGTCGAGCTCAACACCGAGCCGCAACTCAAGCCCTACATCGACCTGCCGCGCATGGCGACGATGGCACTTGAGATGCTGCGGGACGCCATCTCGGCGTTCATCAACCGGGAGCCCGAGAGAGCGCGGGCAGTTGTCCCGCGCGACATCGACGTGGACAACCTGAACCGCCAGCTGCATCGGGAGCTCGCGAGCTTCATGATCGAGCGTCCGGCGACAATCACGCGCTGCCTCAACCTCATGGTCATATCCAAATGCCTCGAGCGCATAGCCGATCACGCCACCAACGTCGCCGAGGAAGTCGTCTACCTGTACGAGGCGATCGATATAAGGCATTCCGGCATGAAGGGCCATGAAGACAAAGATACTGGTGGTTGACGACGAGCCGGACGCGCTCGAGGTCCTCGGCTTCAAGCTGCGCGAGGCGGGTTACACGCCCATCTTTGCCAAGGACGGTGCGCGGGCAATCGCGATCGTCCGGGAGGAGCACCCCGATCTCATCGTTCTCGACCTCATGCTGCCCGAGGTCGACGGGCTCGAGGTCTGCAAGATCCTGAGGCGCGACGCGTCGACCGCCTCGATTCCGATCATCATGCTCACGGCGAGGGCTGCCGAGATGGACCGCGTCCTCGGGCTTGAGCTCGGCGCCGACGACTATGTGACGAAGCCCTTCAGCCCTCGAGAGCTGGTGATTCGGGTCCGCAAGCAGTTGGCCAGGGTCAGCGCGGGCGACGAGCAGGGGGCCCATCTGCGGATCGGCGAGATCCAGATAGACGTTCCCCGCCACGTGGTCCAGGTGGGGACGAGGGGGATCACGCTCACGGCGACGGAGTTCAGGCTGCTCGAGGTCCTGGCCCGCAGGAGGGGCCGCGTCCAATCGCGCGACCGGCTGCTGCAGGACGTCTGGGGCTACGAGAACCCGATCGACAGCCGCACGGTGGACACGCACATGCGCAGGCTGCGCGAGAAGCTCGGCACCGCGGCGCAGCTCCTCGAGACGGTTAGGGGCGTCGGCTACCGATTCGCGGCCGAGGGGTGAGGCCCACGGATGGAAGCGGCCCTGATCCTGCTTGCCGCGGCTGTCGCGGCGCTCGCGCTGGCCTGGGCCAGGGAGCGCCGGCGCAGGCGGGCGGATGAGGACAGGGGCAGGCGCGACCTGTCGGAGCAGAGGTCCCGCCGCGAGGCCGAGCTTAAGGAGCAGTCCCAGAGGACCGCCACCCTGTTCGACCGCATGGTCGAGGGGCTCATCGTCATCGACGCGGGCGGCCGGATCCGGCTGGCCAACCGGACGGCGGCCCGGCTCTTCGGCTTCGACCCGCCCGCCACGGGCAAGACCATCCTTGAGGCGACCAGGCACCATGAGGTCGCCGCGGTGGTCGCCCGCCTCGACCGGGAGGTCGAGGTGCTCGGCCACGAACTGCGGATCGACGCGATGGACGCCCCCCGCTTCCTCCAGGTCAACGCGCTCGCGCTTCGCGACGGCGCCGGGGCCAGCGACGGGGCGATCCTCGTCTTCCACGACCTGACCCGCCTGCGCCAGCTTGAAGGCGTGCGCCAGGAGTTCGTGGCCAACGTGAGCCACGAGTTGAGAACGCCCCTTTCGCTGATAAAGAGCGCCTCGGAGACGCTGCTCGACGGCGCCAAGGAGGATCCCGCGGCGCTTGCTCGGTTCCTTGCAATCATCGACAAGCACGCGCACCGCCTGGCGCTCCTGATAGACGACCTGCTGCTGCTGTCCACGCTCGACTCCGGGGGGCTCCAGCTGGACAAGCAGCCCTTGCCGTTCAGGGCGACGGTCCAGGACGCGATGGACGACCTAATGCCGCGCGCGCGCGCCCGCGGCGTGTCTCTCGAGAATTCGGTTCCAGGCGCGCTTGTCGCCCTCGCCGACCACGAGCGGATGCGCCAGGTGATCTTCAACCTACTCGACAACGCCATCAAGTACGGGCGCGCGGGCGGGAGGACCGCGGTCGGGGGCCGCCTGCTGCCCGGCGGCCGGATCGAGATCACGGTTGTCGACGACGGGCCGGGCATCCCGAAGGAGGCCCAGGGGCGCATATTCGAGCGGTTCTACCGCGTGGACAAGGCGCGCTCCCGTGAGCAGGGGGGGACCGGACTGGGGCTGGCGATTGTCAAGCACGTGGTCCAGGCGCACGGGGGGGAGATTCGGGTGGACAGCGAACCCGGGTCGGGGGCTGCGTTCACCTTCAGCGTTCCGTCAGCGACGACGCCCGATTGAGGGCCGAGACGGGCCCGGCGGCGTCAGAATGCCCGGTGGAGCGCAGCAAAGGCCGCTCCCAGCAGGCCGGTCACCGGAAGCGTCAGGACCCACGCCCAGACGATCCGCTCGACTATCCCCCACTTGACGGCGCTAAGCCTCTTGGTCGCTCCCACTCCCATGATCGACGTCGAAATCACGTGGGTGGTCGAGACAGGCACCGCCAGCATCGAGGCCCCGTAGATCACGAGCGCCGCGGTCGTCTCGGCGGCGAATCCCTGGACCGGCTGCAGCTTGACCAGCCTCTGGCCCATTGTCCGGATGATCCGCATTCCGCCTCCCGCGGTCCCCGCCGCCATCGTCACGGCGCACCCGACGACGATCCACTTGGGCACCGCTCCAAACACGGGGATCCGAAGAAACGCGGCCCAGTCGGGGACGTGCGCGAAGAGCCCCTGGCGCGTCGCCGCGACCAGCGTGAGGGTCACGATGCCCATCGTCTTCTGGGCGTCATTTGAGCCGTGGCTGAAGCCCATGAAACCGGCGCTGACGACCTGAGCCTTGCCGAAGAACGCGGAGACGATCCGCGGGCGGACGCGGCCCAGGCACACCATGATCGTGCCCATGAGCAGCATCCCGCCGAAGAAGCCCAGGAGGGGCGAGGCGAGCATCGGCAGGATGACCTTGGGCCAGAGGCCGTTCGACCAGCGCAGGACGTTCCAGTTGCCGCCGGAGCCGGCGAGCGTCGCGCCGCACAATCCGCCGATGAGCGCGTGGGAGGAGCTCGACGGCAGGCCGAGCCACCAGGTGAAGAGGCCCCATGCGATCGCCGCCAGGAGGGCGCACAGGACGACGGACGTGTCGACCGCATTCGTGTCGACCAGCCCCTTCCCGACGGTCGAGGCGACCGCGGTGCCCGAGAGGGCGCCCACCAGGTTCCAGAATGAGGCCCAGGCGACGGCGAGCCGGGGCGTCAGCACCTTGGTGGAAATGACCGTCGCGATCGCGTTCGCGGTGTCGTGAAAGCCGTTGATGAACTCAAAGACCAGCGCGGCCACCAGGACAAAGGCGAGAAGCGTCATGGGGCGCTTCGATTCACGAATGCTTGAGCACCACCTGGACGACGATCATTCCGGCGTTGCGGCACCGGTCGACCGCCTGCTCGACCATCTCGAATATCTTCTGGAGGATGACGAGCTCCTTCGCCCCGCAGGGCCCGCTGTAGAGTTCCCTCAGCTTCTCCAGCATCACCTTGTCGGCCTCCGCCTCCGCGAACTGCAGCCTGTCGTTGGCCTCGCGGATCGATTCAATGGTGGTGCCGTGCCTGAGCTGCTTCACCATGAAGGCGAGGGACGCGGCCGCCTGGCTCATAAGCTCGGCCTGCCGGATGAACATCTTGTGGGGTACCGTTCCCGGAAAGATCGTCAGCCGCTCGACGATCCGCTCCACCTGCTTTGGAATCCGGTACAGGGCGACCGACAGCGCCTCGATATCCTCCCGGTCGATGGGCGTGACGAAGGTCCTGCCCAGCGCCTCGGTCATGAGGTGGCGGATGCGCTTCTCCTTGCGGCGGGCCTGGATGAACTCATCGAGGCCCGCGGGCTGCTTTCCCTCGTCGATCTGGCGGAGAAGCTGGACGAACAGGTCGACGCTGACCTTGGCCTCCTCGGCGCCGCCCTCAAGCAGGTCGAAGAAGACCTCGTTTCTCCCGATCAACCTCTTCAGGAAATTCATGGGCTCCCCACACTAGAGAAGCGCCCAGACCAAGGCGACGCAAAAGGTCCCCGGCCGAGCGTCAGGCAGCGCCGCGCAGCCGCAGCCAGAGCAGGCCGAGCCATTCGTGCACCGCTAGCGTGCTGCGCTCGAGCGACTCAGTGTCCCAGGAAAGGTCGGCCCAATGGAACCGAAGGTTCCCGCGGGCGACAAAATCAGCGGGGCAGGGAGCGAAGTCGACTCCCGCCCTCCGGAACAGGGCGGCTGCGCGGGGCATGTGCCAGGCGGAGGTGACCAGCGCGACGCGCTCCTTTCCGGCGATTCGGGCGACCGCGAGCGACTCGTCCTCGGTGTCGAGCGCCGTGTCGATGAGGGTGACCCGCCCCGGATCGATCCCGAGCGATTCGGCGGCCCGCGCAAGCACGGCCGCGTGGGACGGGCGGCCGGGATCGCCCGGCCCGCTGACCACGAGGCGCGCGTCCGGGAGGACCCTCAGGAGGCGCACCGCCTCGACGACCCTTCCCAGCGCCGAGACCGTGAGTTGACCCGTGGCCGCAATCCCCGGCATGTCGCTGTGGCCGCCCCCGAGGACGACGACAATCCTGCACCGGGCTATCGGGGCGGGAATGGGCGCGCCGGCTGCGACTTCCGGAACCGCGGGATAGCGTTGCTCAAGGGGCCGCAGGAGCCAGGAGCTCACGACCTTGTTCGAGAAGAGGAGAAGCAGCACGGCGGCGCAGACGAGGAGCCCGCGTCCGATCCGCGACCGGCGGGGCGAGCGCGCGAGGAGGAGACCCGAGACAAGGAGAGCCAGGCACAGCGGCAGCGGCATCAGCCAGAACGAGACGAACTTCTTGAGCCAGAACACGGCTCAGCTCTGGGGCTTCAGCTGAGCGATGATCGCGCCAAACTCGGGGATGCGCTTGAGGCCCTGCAGGTCGGGGTCGTGCAGCATCCACTCGAAGTCGCGGTACCCAAGGCGCACCGCGCAGCGCAGGGAGCGCAACGCGTCCGAATTGCGTTTGCTCAGGGCGAGGCTGCAGGCGAGATTGTAGTGGGCCGTCGCGTTCGCGGGCTGCAGGCGCACGAGCCGCCGGTCCATCCTGAGCCCGTCCGCGATCCGGCCGACCTTCGTGTAGAGGCCGCCCAGGAGCTCAATCACCTCGGCGCACCTCGAATCATGCCGCAGCACGGTCTCAAAGAAGCCGATCTCGAATGTCGTGTCGCGCGGGGTCTCGTCGGGCATGGACGGGGGGGGTTGCCTCAGGCCCTCCTCGGGCAGTTTCCCGTGTCGCGCAGCGTGTTGCACCGCGCGCTCACCTGCAGGCGCTGGGAGACCGGCGAGAGCCCGAGCTTGGAGGAGACCGTGCTCCCGTACCACTCCATGAACGGCGCGCTTATCTCGAAGATCCGGTCGCAGTCGATGCAGACGACCTGGGCGATCTGGGTGCCCTGGTCGGCGTTCGGCATGTAGAATTTCTCGCCGCTGCCGATGTCGATCTCGCGCAGGAGGGCGCTGCGGGTCATGATGGGAAGCGTGCGGTAGACCGTCGCGCGCGACACGGAGTCGTCGATCGACCGGGCGTAGTTGAGCAGCTGCTCGGCGGTGAAATGCTCCTTGCGGGCGAACGCGGCGTCGAAAATGGCCAGCCTCTGGCTAGTCACCCGGAGGCCTTTTTGAGCGAGGTACTTCCTGAAACTTTCCCGGGCCGAGGGGATACTCACGGCGGAAAGTGTCGCTCGCGCAGGGCGGAGCTGTCAATTCGATCCCTTGGGCGGCCCAATGGGGGATTGCGCGCGCCCCCTCGTCCGAGCTCAATCGCCGTGCGCAAAGCGATGATCGTCGGCGTCCATCCCCTTGCCGGGTTCGACAAGGTCCTGCACTACAAGGTGCCGGAGCCGCTGCGCGCCTCGGCGGCGGTGGGGTCGCTCGTCCGGGTCCCGGTCGGCCACACCATGCGCCTCGGCGTGATCGGGGCGGTCGGGCCCCCGGATGACTTCCCCGTGGACCGGCTCAAGGCGGTCGCCCAGGTCGTGTATCCGTTCCCCGCGCTGACGCCCGACCTGCTGGAACTCGCCCGGTGGATGGCCGTCTACTACGCGGCGCCGCTCGACTCGGTGATCGAGGGAATGATCCCGGCGGCCGTGCGCCGCGGCGCGCGTATCAGGGAGCGCCGGTTCCTGCGGGTCTCCGCGAGGTTGTCCGCGGAGGAGCTCGCCGCGCTGGCGCGAAAGGCGCCGGCCCAGGCGCGGCTCTACGCGTTCCTTGAGGGGCAGATCCGTCCCCAGCCCAAGGGCCTCATTCTCTCCCGAACCGGGGCGTCGCCGGCGTCCGCGCGCGCCCTCGTGGGGCGGGGGATCCTGCGCGAGGACCTCGTGCGCGTCGAACGCGAGGCCTACGCCGACGACCTTGCGCGCGGGGAGCTGGTCGCCGCCCAGCCCCACGCCCTGAACGCCGAGCAGGCCGCCGCCGCCGCCGCGCTCGCGGGCCCGCTCGCCGCGGGGAAGTTTGGGGTGACGCTCCTGCACGGGGTCACGGGGTCGGGCAAGACCGAGGTTTACCTGAGGGCGACCCAGGCCGCCCTCGAATCCGGGGGCGGGGTGATCCTCCTTGTTCCCGAGGTTGCGCTAACGCCGCAGACTGTCGCGCGCCTCCGGTCCAGGCTCGAGGCCATCGCGCCGGGGCATCGGTGCGTCGTCTGGCACAGCCACCTGGGCGAGGGCGAGCGGCTCGACGGCTGGCTGGCCCTCGCGTCGGGCGAGGTCCGCATCGCCGTCGGGGCCCGCTCGGCCGTCTTCGCTCCGGTGCGCAGCCTGCGGCTCATCGTCGTCGACGAGGAGCACGAGCCGGCCTACAAGCAGGACGAGAGCCCCAGGTACAACGGCCGCGACGTCGCTGTCATGCGGGCCCGGTTGTGCGGCGCCCAATGCCTGCTCGGCTCGGCCACGCCCTCGCTCGAGAGCCACGCGAACGCCCTCTCGGGGAAATACCGGCTCCTCGAGCTCACCCAGAGGGTCGACTCCCGAAGCCTCCCCTCGTTCACCGTCGTCGACATGCGAGTCGAGGTGGCGCGCCAGCGCGGGGTCACGGCGCTGTCCCGGCCCCTCGTCGACGCGATGCAGGCGAGGTTCGAGCGCGGCGAGCAGACCATCCTCTTCATCAACCGGCGCGGGTACGCGTCGTCGATGCAGTGCCGCAAGTGCGGGCACGTCGAGGAATGCCCCCACTGCAGCGTCTCGATGACGTACCATCGCGCGGACGAGACGCTCCGCTGCCACCTGTGCGGCGACCAGCGCACGGCCCCCGCGCGCTGCACCGAGTGCGGGGCGCCGGACATCCGCTGGCGCGGGCTCGGCACCCAGCGCGTCGAGGAGGCCGTCAGGCGGGTGCTTCCCAGGGCGAGGATCGAGCGCATGGACACCGACGCCATGGCGAGGAAGAACCGCTTCCGCGAGATACTGGGCGACTTCCGCCGGGGCAAGATCGATGTCCTGGTCGGAACCCAGATGATCGGCAAGGGCCTGGATTTCCCCAATGTGACGCTCGTGGGCCTCGTGGACGCGGACCTCTCCATGCACATTCCGGACTTCCGCGCCAACGAGCGGACCTTCCAGCTCCTCGTTCAGGTCGCGGGCCGCTCGGGGCGGGGCGACCGGGCCGGCGAGGTGGTCGTCCAGAGCTTCACCCCGCAGTCCGAGGCGATCCAGTTCGCCCGCCACGCGGACTACGCGGGCTTCGCCGACGCCGAGCTCGCGGTGCGCCGCGAGTTCGGCTACCCGCCGCAGCGCCACCTGATCCAGCATCTCTTCCGCGGGGCGAATCCGGACAAGCTCAAGTTCTTTGCCGAGCAGTGGGCGAGGCGCGTCCGGGACGCCCTCGGCAGGCGCGCGGAGGTGCGCGGACCGGCGCCCGCCCCCTTCGAGAAGATCCGCGATGAGTACCGCTGGCAGCTCTGGTATTTCGTCGACAGCGTGACGAGGGTCATCGGCGAGCTCACGCGCATGAGGGACGAGTTTGATTGGCCCGACGGCGTCACCCAGCATCTTGATGTGGACCCGATGAACCTGGTCTGATACGCGTCGCGCCATGCTCGTCCACTCCGTCTATTTCTGGCTGAAGCCGGAACTCACGCCCGCCCAGCGCGCCCACTTCCGCGCCGAGGTGGGCAAGCTCGCCGCAGTCCGGACGATCGAGAGGATCCACATCGGGGCCCCGGCCGCCACGCCCGAGCGCAGCGTGACCGACAAGACCTTCGACCTTGCGCTGACGATCCTCTTCGGCGGCGCCGCGGCTCATGACGCCTACCAGGTCGACCCCGTCCACCTTTCGTTCGTCGAGAGAAACAAGGCGTCCTGGCTGAGGGTGCAGGTCTACGATTCCGAGGAGTGAGCGGGCGCCAGGGACTTCAAGCGACCCGTGGCGAATCCCCTGTCCCCGCGTCGGCGAGGCGCTGCGAGGCCCGGTTGTACCAGTCAAGATCGGCGGCGTTGCGCTCGAGGATGTAGGCGCGGTCGTCCGGGGAAAGCGGGTATAGCTCCCCAACGCGGTCCGGATTTGGGTTCTCGCGCGGGACCCTGAGGACGTTGCGGAACCCGAAGGCCCGGCAGAAATGCTGGATGCTCGCGCCGAATTTCTCGGTTATCCCGATGAATTCGAAATCCTCGACGGGCTTGTTTGCCAGGTAGCGGCAGGCCTC
>JGI12269J14319_10006658_pt1 | contig 9980 bp, 10 predicted proteins | sample PeaSoiSIISIP2007_FD_14319 | JGI IMG/M metagenome (IMG submission 14319) | reverse complement strand
CTCGCCTTGACTTGCTTTTCCCGCGTCCCTATCCTCAGTTTTTCGAGGCCGTGACCTGGATTGCCTCGTGGAGCGCCAATTTTGTCCCTTCTGATTCCTGAAAACCTGACTGTTGCCACTACCGGCGCCAGTGGGTCGTTATTCTTAAAGCACTTTTTGCTCACCGTGGAACACGATCCTCGGGTGAAGACGGTGAACTTCATCACTTCTGACAGCGGCTTGCGTGTCATGGCCGAGGAACTCGGCGTCGAAGGCCGTTCCGACCTTCTACGTCAAATCATCGGCGCGCCCTCGGCAAAGATTCAGCGGCAATCCAACACCGATATCGGGGCGAACGTGGCCAGCGGGTCGTATCCTGTCGACGCGATGGTCGTGATCCCGTGCAGCGTCGGCACCCTGGGCCGCATTGCCAACGGCACCGCTTCGCACCTGATCGAGCGCGCCGCCGATGTGACTCTTAAAGAGCGCCGGCCGCTCGTGCTCTGTGTCCGCGAGACGCCGTTGAACAAGATCCACATCCGCAACATGTCGCTGGCGGCGGACGCGGGAGCGACCATCTTCCCGCTGATTCCAACGTTTTATAACCATCCGTCGGACGCCGACGCCATGGCTCACGAATTCGCGAACCGCGTACTGGCGCATATAGGACTCGCCCAACCGGACGCATACCGGTGGAAAGGGTGATGCAGTTCTCGGTTCTCAGTTTTCAGTTCTCAGTAAAACCGTTGTGCTGCGGTTCTGCAGGTTTCACTGAGAACCGAGAACTTCTTTAAAGATCGATGACTTGGACGAAGTCGTTCCTGCTTTGCAGGACTGCCTTCAGTCTAGGGAAGGGGCAGTAACGAAGGTAGGTATCTGGCGGGCATGTACTATGAGTGCCCTAGGTGAAGTTTTGCCGGTTGGGACGGTTCTTCTTGGTGATGCTGCCCACGGTCTGATAGCACGCGACCACCCAGGGAACGATCAGGGAAAATGCCAGGCGCGCAGCCAAGGTTCGGATGGGAGCCCTTCGGACATAGGTCCAGTCCAACCTGAAAGCGAAATAGACTTCGAGGGCGAGCACGCACAACAACGGAATGGGTGAGTAGAAGAGAGCTAGGACGGCAAGAAGTTCGGCGAGGCATCGAGCTATATTTCGCCACAGGCGGGCCGAGCGTCCGCCCAGAACGCCATCCGTTACGGAATAGCTGACCATTTGCCGGAGAGCGGAGCGGAAGGTGTGACGCGGCTGGTAAGACGCCTTGGCGCGTTCCGGGAAAGCTGGGGTCACAATTTCGCGCACCTTGACATCGAATACGGTGTCTTCTCCGAGGAATACCGTCTCGGGGAATCCGCCGACACGTTGCCAGAGTTCTTTGCGGAAGGCCATGGACCGGGCGGTACAAGATTTGGTGGCGGCTTCGGGGTTCAACTTGACCCCAAAGAAGGGAGCGGAGGCAACGTCCCAGACGGTGGAGGTTGCGAGGTCAATGTATGATCCGCCGACGGAATACTCGGAATCTCCCTTGAAGATCGGGGCTGTCAGATTGGCGAGCCAGTCAAGGCTGTGGGTGCATCCGGCATCGGTGAATGCGATTACATCGGACGAAGCTGCGGTAACTGCGACATTACGGCCGCGTGCGATCGGCCCCGGGGAACGCTGCAGGCTGCAGCTCTCATCGCGAATAGGAAGCAGGGTCGGATATTTTAATCGGGCGGATTCGAGACGCTCCCAGGTTCCGTCGGTGGACCCGCCATCGACGATGATGACTTCGGCGGGAGCGAGAGTCTGATGCATCAGACTCTCGACCAGTGTGTCGATGTCGGCGCACTCATTGAGGACGGTAGCGGCCACACTTACGGTTGGCATGTTGAATGGTTTTCAGCCGGCGAAATAAGTGTACCTGCGAACTATCGATTTTCGAGGCACGCCTCTTCCGGGCCGTTGACGCCCGCCCGGCTTTTTTGTACTCTGCCGTTACACCGGAAAGGAGGTGGTCGGATGACAAGTTCTGAAAGTCACAGTAGAAGTACCAGACCAGGTGAGGTGGCTGAGTCTTAGGGCGGTTGCTCTAAGCGGAGTTCTCGAGGAACCTTTGGTCGGGGGAATCGAGAACATCTCTCGCAAACCATCCGTGAGTATGGGCTGATCCGCCGGGCACAGGCTGTGCCTGGCACCGGAGTGAGCGAGGGGCCACGAGAGTGACCACCTCAGTCAATCCCAAACAGTCCACCGGGCAGCCCGCAGGCTGAAGAGCTTGCGGGCTGTTCTCTTTTCAGGTCTCAGGTGTTAGGTCTCAGGTCTCAGGAAAATCGGTTCGCGCCGAGTTCCCTCAGATCTGACAGCTGAGGCCTGACCTGTCACTCCTGTTCTGCTGGGGCGAAGAAAACCAGGACTTCGAGTTCTTCTTCGATGTCGTAGAAGCGATGCTCCAAATCCGCCTCGACAAAAATGATTGAACCGGGCCGCACCTCGGCATGGTCGGAGCCGATTTGCATGCGGGCACGTCCGCGGACGACGTAGTACATCTCGTCTTCGCGGTGCGGCGTCTGGGAATCAATGCCGCCTTTCGGCAGAACGTAGACCCCGGCGCTCAAGGCAGGGACGCGGAGGAATTCGAGGTAGAGTTTGCTTTTTTCCGCGCGCTGGCCGGTCAGATCGTCGATGTGGAAGAAGTTGGCCACAAAATAGCCCTACTGAGAACTGAGAACCGAGAACTAGCCGACAGCGCCTCGAAAAAAAATCTCCGTGTACTGCTGCACAATGGCATCGCCGGTCAGCGGGCCGTCGGGCTTGTACCACTGGTAGATCCAATTGATCATGCCGACCAAGGCTAGGGCGGCTGCGCGCGGCGTGACCGGCGACTGGGAATTACGCTTGCGCTGGACGTCGGCGACCAGGTTCTCGACGAAGTGCAGGTAATCCTTCTTGCGCCCGTTGATCTTGCGGCGGAGCGCGGGCGAGAGAGGATGGTTCTCGTGCAGCATGACGGTAATCTCGCGGTCTTCAGGACTGAGCACAACCTGGATGTGCAACCGGATCAGAGTGCGCAGGCGCTCTTCTGTCACGTCCACGCGGGCTGCGGCAGCGCTCGCCGCGTCGATGCGGCGCACCACATTAATGACCCGTTCCTCGGTGATGTCCATGGCGTGCGACATGATGTTGTAGAGGATTTCGTCCTTCGACTGGAAGTGGTGGTAGAGGCCGCCCTTGGAGAGCTTGAGCGCGGCGGCGACATCGTTCATGGACGTGGCATCGTATCCCTGCTGCTGAAAAAGCCGGGCGGCGGCGCGCAGGATTTCCTGGCGGGGTTCCTGCCGGTGTTCAACCGTAGTTTCGCGGAGCATCACAGGTGATGGTATCGCGGAACGGGGTCCCGGCTCTACTGGCACGATTTGCACCGGATAATCTGGGGTTGACAGGGAAAGGCCGAGTCGATAGCATTTCAGGAACCGACCGATTGGTCGGTTTTTGCTTCCAAACATGATCTAGTATTTCAGCCCACATCCATCAGGAGTTTTCCAGTGGCGACAGTCTTTTATCAAAACGATGCCAATCCTTCCGCGCTGAAGGGCAAGACCATCGCGGTTTTCGGCTACGGTTCGCAGGGACACGCGCAGGCACAAAACCTGCGTGATAGCGGATACGACGTGATCATCGGGCTCGATCCCGAGCGGGGCTCGGCCCAGCAGGCCCGCGCCGATGGCATGACGGTTCTGGCCCCTGCCGAGGCCGCCAAGCGCGCCGACTGGATCCAGATTCTCACGCCCGACGAGACCCAGGCCGAGTTCTACGAATCAGCCATCAAGCCGCACCTGCGTAAAGGAAAGATTCTCGGCTTCTCCCACGGATTCTCGATTCACTTCAAGACAATCAAGCCGCCGAAAGATGTGGACGTGGTCATGATCGCGCCCAAGAGCCCGGGTCATTTGTTGCGACGCGTGTATGCGCAGGGCGGCGGCGTACCCTCGTTGCTGGCCATCCACCAGGATGCCAGCGGGCGGGCGCACGAATTCGCGCTCAGCTATGCGCACGGCATCGGTTCGACGCGCGCCGGCGTGCTGCAGACTACCTTTAAAGAAGAAACCGAGAGCGACCTGTTCGGTGAACAGGCGGTGCTCTGCGGCGGGTTGACTTCGCTGATGCAGAAAGGTTTCGAAACGCTGGTGGCGGCCGGTTACGCGCCTGAGATCGCCTACTTCGAGTGCGTGCACGAAATGAAGCTGATTGTTGATTTGATCTACGAAGGCGGATTAAGCCGCATGCGCTATTCGATTTCGAATACGGCGGAGTATGGCGACCTGACCCGCGGCGAAAAGGTCGTGGGAGACGAGACACGCAAGGCGATGAAGAAAGTGCTGAAGCAAATCCAGAACGGCACCTTCGCCAAGGAATGGATTGCAGAGAACAAAAAGGGCGGCAAGAAGTTTGCCAAGCTGCGCCAAGCCGCCAAGCAGCACCCGATTGAAAAAGTAGGCGAGCAATTGCGAGCCATGATGTCGTGGCTTCCGTCGGAGAAGAAAAAGGCGGCCGAGACGAAGCCGGCGGCGCCGAAAGTGGTTAACGCGTAAAAAGGCAGTTCTCAGTTATCAGTTCTCAGTAGAACCCCGTTTTCACTGAGAACTGACAACTGACAACTGATAACTTCTTTCCTTTCAGCTACACTGTCCGCATCACTCCCATGGACACCGACCTCAAACACCGCAGTCGCAGTATCACTGACGGGCGCGATCAGGCCCCAGCGCGCGCCATGTACAAAGCCATTGGCTTCACGGACGACGACCTTGCCAAGCCTCTGATCGCTGTTGCCAACACCTGGATCGAAACCATGCCGTGCAATTTCCACCTGCGGCGGCTTTCGGCCAAGGTGAAAGAAGGCATCCGCGCCGCGGGAGGCACTCCCATGGAGTTCAATACCATCGCCATTTCCGACGGCGAAACCATGGGTACCGAGGGCATGAAGGCATCGCTGGTGAGCCGCGAGGTGATTGCCGATTCCATCGAACTGGTCTGCCGGGGACAGCTCTTCGACGCGGCGGTCTGCATTGTCGGATGTGACAAAACGATTCCCGCGGCGGCCATGGCGCTGGCGCGCATGAACCTGCCCGGCTTGGTGCTTTACGGAGGAACGATTGCCGCGGGCAAGTACAAAGGCAAGGACGTCACCATTCAGGACGTGTTCGAGGCTGTGGGCGCGAATGCGGCGGGCAAGATGAGCGACGCCGATTTGCTGGCGCTCGAAAACGTGGCGTGTCCGGGAGCGGGCGCATGCGGCGGGCAGTACACCGCAAATACCATGTCCACGGTGATGGAACTGATCGGCCTCTCGCCTATGGGGTTCAACGGAATTCCGGCTATGGACCCACGCAAGGACGAGGTCGCCTTCCGCTGCGGCGAAGTGGTGATGAATCTATTGAAGCTTGGGATTCGTCCCAGCGATATTTTGACCCATGCAGCGTTCGAGAACGCGATCGCAGGCGTGGCCACCACCGGCGGCTCGACCAACGCGGTGCTCCATTTGCTAGCAATCTCGCGTGAGATGGGACTACCGCTCGAGATCGACGATTTTCAAAAGGTCAGCGAGCGCACGCCGCTGCTGGCGGACCTGAAGCCTGCGGGAAAATACGTCGCGGCGGATGTGGACGCAGCCGGCGGCATTCCGGTGATTGCCAAGCGCCTGCTCGACGGCAAACATGCCAACGGCACGGCGATGACGGTTACGGGGAAAACCTTTGCCGAAGAGGCGAACGCGGCCAAAGAAACCGCTGGACAAACGGTGATCGCTCCCTTGAGCAAGCCGCTGAAAGCGACAGGCGGACTTGTGATCTTGAAAGGCAACCTCGCTCCCGAGGGCGGGGTGGTGAAGATGACCGGCCACGAACGCCAGTCGCAAAGCGGTCTGGCGCGTGTGTTCGATTCCGAAGAAGCCGCGATGAAGGCGGTAACCAGCAAGCAAATTAAGGCCGGGGACGTGGTCGTAATCCGATATGAAGGCCCTAAGGGCGGACCCGGCATGCGAGAGATGCTGAGCGTGACCGCAGCGATTGTGGGCGAAGGCTTAGGCGAAAGTGTGGCGCTGATCACGGACGGACGCTTCAGTGGCGCGACCCGCGGTCTGATGGTCGGCCATGTAGCGCCAGAAGCGGCGCTGGGAGGCCCAATTGCCGCAATCCGCGAGGGCGACCGCATCACCATTGACACCAAGATCCGAAGACTGGAACTGGAAATTTCCGACGCTGAGATTGCGCGCCGTCTGGCAGAATGGAAAGCCCCGGCGCCGCGCTATAAAACCGGTGTGTTCGCAAAGTACGCGGCGCTGGTGAGGTCGGCGGCCGAGGGCGCAATTACAACCCCCGCCCACCAGAGCTACTCCAAGCCATAAACTGCTCACGGGTTTCGCGGAAGCAATGATTCGAGGGGAGGAATCGAGGAGGACGTGGTCAAGGAATATTCAGGCGGTTGAGTACCGTCCTGAATGGCCTTTGCGAGAATCTCCATCGCCGGTCCGGTAAGCGGTGGAATGTGAATCGTCGCCGTGAGCCACTTTTCGCGTACCCAGGTTTGGCCCGTCGCCGGCTGACCGTCACATCCGGTAAACGGTAAGCTCAGCCATCGCGAACGCTCTTCTTCGGTGGTGATCTCCTGAAAGGCCTTGCGAGCGCCCATGGCCATCGAATCATCCTGCGCGCCAACCAGTTGAATGGACGCGCTTTGTGAAGTAGCCAGCTTCAGCCAGGACCGCACCGCCCGCCAAGCACTTTCCTCCGTCCACTGTGCCTTCAGCGTACGCACTTGAATATTCGACGGTTTCGTCTCCAGCATCCCGGACGTACGTTCATGGGCGGCAGAACTGTGCGAAGGCCCTTCAATGTACAGAACAGAACCGCCTCCGGGCAGCAAGGTTGCGAATTGTCTCCCTTGAATGCGTCCAATGTCGACATGATCGGAACTGACAGCAAAGATGGGTGGGGCGGCGGCCGCCGTGCGGAGATCCGACAAGTAATCGGGCCTCCGGTTCACGACCGCCCAGCCGATTCCGGCGGTGCTGGCGGCCCGGGCAACCTGAGGCAAGGCCGTGGCCCCAACCGGTTCCACCACAATGGCATCGGGCCGGGACTCGTCCCGGCGTTGGATTGCCTTTAGAAGTTGGGTGCTCTGATTCACCGCGTCGTTATCGGCAAACACGATCTCCACATCGCTCCCCAATTTGCGCGCGGCATCTTCCGCGGATTGGGCTTGCGCCACTTGGAAATCGTTCTCGCGGGTGTGGAGAGAAACCAGGAATCGGAGCTTTTTCTTCATTTCGCGAGTCTACCCCTGATCATCTTCTAACAATACGCATTGTTGGCAAAAAATACACGCTGTAGCGCGGAAGGCTCGGACTTGTTTAGACTGCTCTTTCTTAGCAAAAGGAGCAAGCCATGTCCAAGTTGATCGTGAGGTTTCTCGCCATCTTAGGGGCTCTCTGGCTGATCGGAATGGTCATCGTGCTGGTGGCCGTGATTGGCTCGAAGGGCAAAGTTCCATCCAAGACGATTCTGGAAGCCAATTTCGAGCAGTCGTTTCTGGAGAACGCGCCCGAGACGCCGACGGCACAGTTGATGTTGACCGAAAAACAAACGCTGCGCGACGTGGTAGATGCCATCGATCGCGGAGCCAGCGACGATCGCGTCGTCGGCCTGATTGCCAAGGTGGGCGCGGCGCCGATGGGAATGGCGCAAACCCAGGAGATTCGCCATGCCGTCCAGAGATTTCGCGCGCACAAGAAATTTGCGGTCGCCTACTCTGAAACCTTTGGCGAGTTCGGTCCGGGCAACGGCGCGTACTATCTCGCGACCGCTTTCGACCATATTTATCTGCAGCCCTCGGGCGACGTTGGACTGACGGGCATTCTCATGGAGTCGCCATTCATCAAGGGGACGCTCTCCAAACTCGGCGTGACCTTTCACGGCGATCACCGCTACGAATACAAGAACGCGCTCAACTTCTACACCGAGACCAAATACACGGGTCCACACAAAGAAGCGATGACCGCCATCATGAATTCATGGTTCAACCAGATGAAGGACGGCATCTGCCAGGCGCGGCAAATCGCGCCCGAGAAATTCCAGGCGCTGGTGGACGCGGGGCCGTATCTGGGGAAGGAGGCAGTGGCAGCGAAACTGGTGGACGCGGTCAAGTATCGAGACGAGGTTTACAAAGACGTGAAGAGCCAGGCAGGCGACGGAGCGGAACTGCTCTACCTGGATAAATATCTGCAACGGGCCGGGCGTCCGCATGATCACGGGAAGACGGTTGCGCTGGTGTTCGGCGTGGGCGGCGTCACCCGCGGCAAAAGCGATTACGATCCGGTTGGGGGCAGCCAGAATATGGGTTCGGATACGGTGGCGGGCGCCATTCGAGCGGCGGCGGAAGACAAGGACGTAAAGGCAATCCTATTTCGAGTGGATAGCCCGGGCGGCTCGTATGTTGCGTCCGATACCATCTGGCGCGAAGTGGTGCGGGCACATCAGGCGGGTAAGCCGGTGATCGTTTCGATGGGGAATCTGGCGGGATCAGGCGGATATTTTGTGGCCATGGCGGCCGACAAGATCGTTGCCGAACCGGGAACCATCACAGCTTCGATCGGCGTGCTAGGCGGAAAAATGTTGACCAACGGGTTGTGGGACAAAGTCGGACTTTCATGGGACGAAGTGCACCAGGGCAACAACGCTACCATGTTCACCGGAACGCACGACTACACTCCCGCCGAGTGGGCGCGATTCCAGGCGTGGCTCGATCGCGTGTATGTGGATTTCACCAGCAAAGTTGCCGACGGGCGGAAACTGCCGAAGGAAAAAGTGCTGGAGATTGCCAAGGGGCGGATCTGGTCAGGCCAGGATGCGAAGAACCTGGGCCTGGTGGATGAACTCGGCGGCTACGATACGGCGCTGAAGCTGGCGAAGAAGGCCGCCAGAATTCCCGAAGGCGACGAGGTCAAGATCGTGGTCTATCCACGGCCAAAGACTTTTCTCGAAAGCGTAATAGAGCGCCGCGGCGCGGAGAACAGCGAGAAGGAAGCCGTTGGGCAAACGCTGGCGCGGATTCTGGAGGTAGTGCAGCCCGTGGCGCGTCAACTGGATGCAGCGGGGATCAAGAGCCAGGATAAGAATCAGGATGACGTGCTGCGGATGACGGCGGTACCCAGTAGTAACTAGAGTAGAGGCGGGGCTTGCCCCGTCTTCGCTTGGACGTGGAGGGAGCCGCGGCAAGCCGCGTCTCTACAGTTACAATCCGAGCTTCTTCACTTCCTCGTTGTAATACTTGCGGTAGAGGATCGACCATTCCTCGGAGCCCTCGATGATGGTGCGGCGCTGGCTTTCGATTTTCTGGCGCGCGGACTGGTCGATGCGAGCTTCCTGCATGAGGAGTTCTTCGAGAATCTTGCGGACTTCGAGGCGGATGGTGTTGCGGTCCTCGATGAAGTCAACCTCATCCATGTCGGCGACGGCGTCGGTGACGGTGTGGGCGAGTTTGTTGACTTTGTCCCGGCTCAATCGCACGGCAGAGAAATCCTCAAGCTTTTAAAGAACAGCCTTGTATTTTTTTACCAGCTCGGTCTTCACTTTGCGAAACATTTCCTGGTAATTGGCGCCGCTCTTCTGCATTTCCTCGGAATACGCCTCGAGGATAACGCGCACCTCATCGTTAATGCGGTCCTCGAGCGCCAGTTCTTCGAGCAGAGCGGCGTGCACCTTTTCGTTAAGAGCAGGCATCGCCTTGGTCTCGATGAGACCGCTCGCCACCAGTTTTTTGGAAACCTCGCGGGCCAGATAGCCCACATATTCTTTGGAAAAGAGCATGACTATAGCTTTTGGGTGAACGAAAAGTCTAACACAAGCGAGGCAGTCGTTGGTCGCTGGTCGTTCGTCGTTCGCCAGCGGGCTCAGTTCGCGTCGATCCGGCCGAGAGGAACATTTCGCAGAAAGGGTTTGCCAACGACTAACGACCAGCGACCAAC
>JGI12269J14319_10006656_pt1 | contig 9984 bp, 9 predicted proteins | sample PeaSoiSIISIP2007_FD_14319 | JGI IMG/M metagenome (IMG submission 14319) | reverse complement strand
CCCCCCCATCCACGGTTTCGCTTACCACAGAAGAACACGTGGATGCCCGCGACAAGCGCGGGCATGACGGACGACAGGGGAGACTTAGTGCAGATCAGCCAGATGCTCAGCTACGAATGTTGGCGGCGGCAAAAGCCGAGTCGCGGCTCATCAAACCGAGCATTACCAGCTGGTTCGTGTCGATGTACTTGAGTGAGATCGACGGATCGTAGAAAGACTGATGGGAGTTGCGTTCGATAGACGCGATCAGCAGCTTGGCTGCCGCAGATTTGTTGAAGCCCTGCTCCCGAACCGCCTCAATTCGAGACTCCTCATAAAGGTCGTCAAGCATCTTGAAATGCAGTAGCGCACCGCGCATGGGGGCAAGTCGCACTGGCTGGCGGATGAAATGAGTAGAGCCGGTGAACGCTTGGCCGCGTCGCCAGTGGATTAGCGGTAGCTTGCTGATCGTCGGAAAATTCCCGGCCGAGTTCGGCAAATCGCGGTACATGCGCTGCCGGATGCCACCGAGGATTCGGCAATGAGGGAAGGCGTTAAAAGGAGCGAGCACATAGCCATGCCGATCAAAGAACGGCGCATAAGCGAGGAAGCTTTCTCCAGCCGTATATCCGATCGTCCCGAACGCGCGATCCGAATACATTTCCAGCATCATCGTAAAGAGCGCCTCAGCGCCGATGCTGTCCATCCACAACGTCAATTGCCGTAGTGTCTGCGATTCGCAATCTGGCCACACCAGGCATTCGTCGGCGTCGGCCACGAGGACCCAATTGCCGTCGCAGAAGTGATTAAGCAATGTGTTGACCCAATCCATACCAAAGCTGCTCGCGGCGTAGCTGTCCTCCGTCCAGAACACCAAGGTGTCAGGTTGCGCCAATAGCATGTCGCGCGAGCCATCGGTCGAGCCATTGTCGATTACGAGAAACCGATCAGCGCCGAGCCGTCGATAATAGGTCAGCAGATATGGCAGTCTCAGCGCTTCATCGCGCTGTGTTATTACCGCGACGATATGGTTCGCATGAATGTCGAGCGGCCGACCACTGAGGTACACCAACTTGAACTCGCTCATTACGGCGCTCCCTACGTGCCGTATTAGGTGCTGGGAGTGAACCACACTTCTGCGGCCGTTGCTCTCAGCGTATCTGCGGTTCCTCTACCGCATTAAGGCGTGGCTGTCGGAGTAAGACGGTCATTTAGAGGTCGCCAAGTGCGTGATGGCACCCGCGATGTACCACACCCGGTTATGCGAGCCTGAGCACCACGCGCCACCGTCCGCACGCGCGGCCCCGGAACTGGGCTGACCCATTTCGTCGTGTCCATATCCTGGGTTGCTCTCACTTCCCCTCTCTCCTTACCGCCCACTTCACCGTCGCCCCCTGCGTGCCCACGTGGCCCTGGAGCACGACCTGCTGCGTCTTTCGGATCTCGCCGGTGCCGAGGTAAATGCTCTCGGCGAGGCTCAGCACCGCGCCCTGGGCGCGCAGCCGCCAGCCGGTGCCGCTCGCGAGGCGCAGGAGCGCGGCGCTGCCGTCTTGGGTCAGCGAGGCCTGCACCGTCGGGTGCAGGTGGAAGCGAATGGCGAAGCTCTGGCCGGGCTTGCCGGTGAGGCGGTCCTCGCCGCGGAGATCCTCGCCGTCCTCGGCGAGGAAGAGCTGGCGGCCGTGGGTCAGGCCGAACTCCGCCTTGTAGCCGTCATGGGTCGCCGAGATCCATTGGCTGCCGTCCTGCTCGGCGCGCTCGCGGGTGATCGCGCGGGGGTGCTTGTGGATGCGGCCTTCGGCGTCGAGCTCGGAGCTCGGCTTGTCCGCCACGATCAGGGTGGAGTGCGCCGCCGTGGTGCGGAGCGCCGTATGCCAGGCGACCTTCGGCCCGCGATAGGCGCCGCAGTTCACGATCAGCCGCTCGCGCCCGTGGCTCATCTCGAAGGAGAGCGTGCCGGCGTGCGGCCAGGCGCCCCAGTGCGGCGAGACGGGCGCGCCGCAATCGGCGATCACGATGGACTTGCCGGCGGCGAGCCGCTCGAAGCCGGACATGGGCGCGCTCGCGGGCGGCCGCCCTTTCGCCTCCGAGCGCGCGAGCACCAGGTCGATCGCCGCGGGCTCCTGCTCCTGGCTGTCGTTGAAGAGGGCGAGCCGGCCGTCGCCGTGGCGGAAGAAGCGCAGCATGGGCGCCGCGCGGTCGATCGCGCCGTGGAGCGGCTGCGGCACCTCGATGCGGGCCGCATAGAGCGCCGCACGGGCGTCGATCAGGTGCCGGAGCGCCGTCAGCTGCGCCGCGGGGCTGCGCGCGCGATGGCCGCCGTCGGGCAAGATCTGCTCCTTCGCGGCGATCTCCAGGAGCTCCAGCACCGCGTCCAGCTCGCGGTCCTTCGCCGCGAGCGCGATCTCGGCCGCGAGCAAGCCCTTGAGCGCGGCGAGCCGGCCGAGGCCCATCGCCTCCCAGCCGGCGCTGCGGCGGAGGTGGCGCGCCTGCCGGCCGAGGCTGCGCAAGAACGCGCGGCGGAGCGCGGCATCGCCCGCCTCCGGCGCCAGGAACTCCGCTTGCGCGATCCAGGAGTAGAGCCGCTCGCCCATGACGTCGGCGCGCCAGACCAGGGGATGCCAGCGGTCGTGCCGCTCGAGCCAGCCGCGGAGCAACGCGCGGGCTTTTTCCGCCGCGGCTTCGCTGGCGACGGCGGCCACGTCGGCGAGCCAGGCGAAGCCGTGCAGCTCCGCCTGCCACTCGGGGCCGGCGAGGCCCGTGTCCCAGGGCGGCTCGGCGCTGGCGATAGTCTCGCCCGCGAAGCGATAGCTGCCCTCGATGATCGCCTCGCCGCGGCGGGGATCGCCGGGCCAGCGCTCGTCGAGCGTGAGCGCGAGGGCCTTGGGCGAGCGCCCCCAAAGCCGCACGCGGTGCGCCGGCGTCCGGCAATAGGCCGCCCAAAGCCGATACCGCAGCCGGCGATCCCCCGTAGCGACGGCCATGGGCGTGCGCGGGACTCCTATTTGCCGGCGCGCAGCCGGCGCATGTTCTCGGCGTAGCGGGGCGGGCCGCCGGCGAAGGTCGCGGTGCCCGCCACCAGCACGTCGGCGCCGGCAGCGATGGCGGCGCGCGCGGTCTCGGGATTGAGGCCGCCGTCGACCTCGAGGTCGATCGCGCGGCCCGTGTAGTCGATGCGCTTGCGGAGCGCGCGGATCTTGTCGAGCTGGCTCGAAAGGAAGCTCTGCCCGCCGAATCCGGGGTTGACCGTCATCACCAGGATCAGGTCGACCTGGTCGATGACGAAGTCGATGGCCTCCGCCGGCGTCGCGGGATTGAGCGCCACGCCCGCGCGCTTGCCCGCCTGCTTGATCGCCTGCAGGGTGCGATGGAGATGCGGTCCCGCCTCGGGGTGCACGGTCATGATGTCCGCGCCCGCCAAGGCGAAGTCGTCGATGAAGGGATCGACGGGCGAGATCATCAGGTGCACGTCGAGCGGCAGCGTCGTATAGGGCCGGATCGCCTTCACCACCACCGGTCCGATGGTGAGGTTCGGCACGAAATGCCCGTCCATCACGTCGACGTGGATGTAGTCCGCGCCCGCCTCGGTGACGGCGCGCACTTCCTCGCCCAGCTGCGCGAAATCGGCCGACAGGATCGACGGCGCGATGCGAATCGGCTGCTGCATGGCGATGTCAGTAACAAGGATCGCGCCGGGGGGCAATCATTGAGCGCTAAGGGGGTTCTCGATCGTCGTCATGGCCGGACTGGTTCACGACAAGCGCGGGCATGACGTGCGCGGAAAAGGGCTGAGAACTGACGGCCGGCCGCCGGCTTATTCCGCCCGCACCAGCCTCGCGGCGTAGAAGCCGTCGAGACCCTCGGTCTCGGCCAGGTGGCAGGGGAACGTGCGGAGGTCGCCATCCTCGGTGAGGCATTCCTTGAGACCGCCGATTTCATCGGCGGCGATGGGACGGCGGCGCACCGGCGCCTCGCGGGCGAGGAGCCGCTCGATCTGCTGTGGGCCCTCCTCGGGCTCGAGCGAGCAGGTGCAATAGACCAGCGTGCCGCCGGGCGCCAGCATGGCGACGGCGGCATCGAGCAAGCGCTCCTGCACGGCCGCCAGCCGATGCACGTCGTCCATGCTCTTGAGGTGCGGCACGTCGGGGTGCCGGCGGATGGCACCGGTCGCGGTGCAGGGCGCGTCCAGCAGCACGTAGGGCACGGGCTCGCTCGGCTGCCAGGTGCCGGCATCGCCGCTCACGCACTCGGCCTCGAGATGCAGGCGCATCAGGTTGTTCTTGAGCCGCTGCAGCCGGCGCGGCGAACGGTCGATGGCGATGACGTTGGCACCGGCTGCGGCGAGCTGCGCGGTCTTGCCGCCGGGCGCCGCGCAGAGATCGATGACGGGCTTGCCCGCGATCGGCCCGAAAAGCGTGGCGGGGATCGCGGCGGCGGCGTCCTGCACCCACCAGGCGCCTTCCTGATACCCCGGTAGCGCCATGATCGCGCCGCCGCTGCCGCGGCGGAGCGTGCCCGTCGGCAAGATGGCCGCCTCGAGCGCCGCCGCCCATCTCTGGCGGTCGCCCCGCACGGAAATATCGAGCGGTGCTTCCTTCAGATGCGCGGTCGCGATGTCGCGCGCGATGGTCTCGCCATAGGCCTGGCTCCAGGCCTGCCAGAGCCAGTCGGGCGTGTTGAGTCGCGGCGCATCCTGCTGTGCGGCGAGGCCCGGGCCCTCCAGGCTCAAACGGCGGAGCACCGCGTTGACCAGGCCCTTGTAGGTCAGGAAGCCGCGGGCGCCCGCGAGATCGACCGTGGTGGCGACCGCTGCATGCGGCGGTGTGCGCAGGAACAGAAGCTGCGCGATGCCGAGCCGCAACATGTCGTGCACGGCGGCGGCTCGCGGCGGCAAGGGCGAGTTGAGGCAGTGGGCGATCAACGCGTCGATCTGGCCGAGCCGGCGCAGCACCGTGGCCACCAGCAGGCGCGCAAAGGCCCGGTCGCGCGGGGCCAGCGTGCTCATGTTGGGGCTGTCGTCGATGGCGTCATCGAGCGGACGCCTGCGCCGCAGCACCGCGCCCACGAGGTCCACCGCCACCGCGCGCGCGGAGGGAAGATCCATCACTGTCGGAGCTGGCTCTACCACCGCAAAGTACCCAAAGTTCCCTGCGGCCGCGCGACCCGCGTGCGGCCGCATATCCCAGTTCCCAGACAAATCAAACTGGCACCCGGAGGTGCCAGCTTCAAGCCTCTCCCTCGGAGGGGTCTTGGCACGGCGGTGCCGGACTGGTCCTATAGAGGCATGCCGAAAACCCCGCCAGCGCCCGAGCCCGCGTCAAAATCCGTGGCATCGACGGTACCCGCGCCCGTGAAGCCCGCTGATAAATCGGATCAAAAGCCGGTTGAAATCGGCGGCCCAGCCGGGCCCGAGCCCACGCGCTACGGCGATTGGGAGCAAAACGGCCGCTGCACGGATTTTTAGCGCGCGTAGGCTTGGATCACGTTCGAGAGAGGCCGAACGGACGCTCGAGATTTCTCCGGGTCTTGCGGCGGCGGATGCCGGTCCGGCTCGATTCCGGTCGCGGCGCCAACGTTAGTCAGACGGCAATGTTTTGGCGGCGCTAATTGCGGATGCTACCATCGTCCTCAGCGATATTGGGGCCGGCGCTCGGGAGCGCCGGCTTCCGCATTCAGGGGGTTAGCGTCGCATGAGTGCCGTTCGGCGCGAGTTCGGTTTCGCGATTGCGGACGAAAAGATCCGACGGTTCTTTCGGTATTGGCTCGACAAGCGCGGCGCGCGACGATACCCGGCGCGCGCCTCGCTGGACCCCGTCGATTTCCCCTATGTTCTTGGGGACGTGGTCGTGATCGAGGCCGAGAGGTCGCGGGCGGGAAGCCCATGGCCCTGGACCTTCCGGTATCGTTTGGTCGGCACCAAGATCGTCGAGCGGGACGGTTATGACCTCACCCGCAAGACGCTGGACGACCTACCCGAGCCACAATACCGAGAGCGCATCCGGGCGACCTGGATCGCCGTTTGCGAGACCGGTGTCCCCGCGCACCACGTGAGAGAGCTGCTGCTGGATCGCCGACTGCGCCGCTACGAAGTCCTGGTCCTCCCTTTGGCCAGCAACGGCGAGGATATCGATATGCTGATCTCCGTGCAGCGCCAGCTACCCTCGCGGCCCGAAGCGGTACCGGACTGAGTCTTATTTGAACGCACAGCTCCAGGCCTGGATCTCGCACTTGGTACCACCGTGGCGGGTGCAGGCGGCGAGGGCGCTCGATTGGGCATCCTCGCTCTTGGGCGCCTGGCCCACGGCAAAGCGCTTGTTGTCGCCCGCCGCCACGGCGCCGCAGCTGTTGAAGAGGCTCACGACGAGCTTGCAGTCGTCGCCGTGCTTGGCGCAGTCAGTGAGCGCCCGGCGCTCAGCGTCCCGCTTCGTCTCGTAGTCGTAGGACCAGCCGACCGCGGCGCTGTCCGCACCATAGGCGATCGCGCCATAGGGGCGCTCGTGCTTCTCGCAATATTGCCGACTACAGGTGTTGACGCACTCGTCCGACGTAACATGGCCTGAAAGATCTCGGCACGTGTCCTGGCAATCCTCGAAGCAATTGGCCCACGACGGCCCGATCGGTGCCGCCAAGCCGAGACCGACGCCCAAGGCGGCGGCCAGGATCCACCGAGATGTCATGGATCGCGCCCCTCTCAAAGGCGGCGAGCCGCCTTCCCTGAATCGGTTCCTATATCAAACTCCATCCGGACACTCCATCTCGTGCGATTGGGGAGTCGACGGGCCACGTGGTGCGCCGGCGCTTGATCGCATTACGCCCGCGCCCTATCGTCGATTGAGCTCATCAAGCTTAGGAATTCGGATGCCCGATGACGCGCTCCGCCCGGTGAGGCGGGCCTTGCTCTCCGTGCACGACAAGACCGGGCTGGTGCCGTTCGCGCGCGCGCTGGCGGCGCGCGGGGTCGTGCTGATCTCGACGGGCGGCACGGCGAAAGCGCTCGGTGATGCCGGCCTGAAGGTCACGGAGGTCGCAAGCATCACGAGTTTCCCGGAGATGCTGGACGGGCGCGTCAAGACGCTGCACCCCGCGGTCCACGGCGGGCTGCTCGCGCGGCGGGATCGCGCGGACCATCTGGCGGCGATCCGGCAACACGGCATCGAGCCCATCGACCTCCTGGTCGGCAATCTCTACCCCTTCGCCGCGACGGTTGCGCGCGGCGCGGATTTCGCGGAGTGCGTGGAGAACATCGATATCGGTGGACCCGCCATGATCCGCGCCGCCGCCAAGAATTTCGAGGGCGTCGCCGTGGTGACCGACCCGGCGGAGTACGAGGCCGTGCTCACGGAGCTCGCGGCGCACGAAGGTGCCACGTCGCTGACGCTGCGCCGGCGGCTGATGGCACTCGCCTATGCGCGCACCGCCGCCTATGACGCCGCGATCGCGGAGTGGCTGGGTGCGCAATCGGGAGAGACGTTCCCGGAAACGCTCGGCATCGCCGCGCGCTTGAAGCAGCGCCTGCGCTACGGCGAGAACCCGCACCAGCAGGCGGCGTTCTATATCGGCGGCGCGCCGCGGCTCGGCGTCGCGACATCCGAGCAGATCCAGGGCAAGGAGCTCTCCTACAACAACCTCAACGACACGGATGCCGCCTTCGAGCTGGTGGCGGAATTCGATGCGCCGGCGGTCGCCATCATCAAGCACGCCAATCCCTGCGGCGTGGCGGTGGGCCGTGATCTCGCCGACGCCTATGCGAAGGCGCTCGCCTGTGATCCCGTCAGCGCCTACGGCGGCATCGTCGCGGTCAATCGCCCGCTCGATGGCGCGACGGCGGAGCTGGTGGGCAAGCTTTTCGCGGAAGTGGTGATCGCGCCGGACATCGAGTCGGCCGCGCGCGAGGCGCTCAAGCGGAAAACGGCGCTGCGGGTTTTGCGGACGGGCGGCATGCCCGATCCCGCGGCGGCGGGCGTGACGCTGCGCTCGCTCGCGGGCGGATATCTCCTTCAGACCCGCGACAACGGCCGCGTCAATGTGGGCGATCTCAAGACCGTGACCAAACGTGCACCGAGCCCGCGCGAGCTCGAGGATCTGTTGTTCGCGTTCCGCGTCGCCAAGCACGTGAAGTCGAACGCCATCGTCTACGCCAAGGCCGGTGCCACCGTCGGAATCGGCGCGGGTCAGATGAGTCGGGTGGACAGCTCGCGGATCGCGGCCTGGAAGGCCGCTGAATCCGGCAAGGCCGCGGGCCTCGCCGAAAGCCCCGCCAAGGGCTCGGTGGTCGCTTCCGACGCGTTCTTCCCGTTCGCCGACGGGCTACTGGCTGCCGTGGAGGCCGGCGCCACAGCCGTGATCCAGCCCGGCGGCTCCATCCGCGACCCCGACGTGATTGCCGCTGCCGACAAGGCGAGCATCGCCATGGTGTTCACGGGACTGCGGCATTTCCGGCATTAGCCGTCGGCTCGCTCTTAGGAAGCCCTTCGGGCTGCTGACGGCCTCCACCTCACACACACCGTCCGCCATCCACCTCGAGCGCCACGCCGGTGATGAAGTCGGCTTCGTCGGAGGCGAGGTAGAGGGCGGCGTTGGCGATGTCGCGGGGCGTGGAGAGGCGGCCGAGCGGGATCGAGGCGATGAATTTCTTGCGGTTCTCGGGCGTGTCGCCGCCCATGAAGCTCGCGAGCAGGGGCGTGTCGCCGGCCACGGGACAGAGCGCGTTGACGCGGATCTTGTCGGGTGCCAGCTCCACGGCCATGGCCTTGGTGAGGGTGATCGCGGCACCCTTGGAGCCGTTGTACCAGACCAGGCCGGGCCGCGGCCGGAGCCCCGCGGTCGAGGCCGTGTTGATGATGCAGCCGCCGCCTTGGCGGCGAAAGACCGGCACGGTGTGGAGCGCCGAGAGATAGATCGACTTCACATTGACGGCGAAGACGCGGTCGAACAGCGCCTCGCTCACCTCGAGCATGGGCCCGTTGACGTGGGTGACGCCTGCGTTGTTCACGATGATGTCGAGCCTGCCGTAGCGGTCGAGCGAGGCGCGCACCAGGCGCGCCACGTCGGCATTGACGGCGACATCGGCGCGCACGAAGAGCGCGCTCCCCTGTCCCTGGGCCTTCTCGATCTCGGCCAGCACGCGCTCGCCGCCGCGCTCGTCGATGTCATTCACGACCACGCGGGCGCCTTCCTCGGCGAAGCGCCTGGCGATGCCTTCGCCGAAACCGGAGCCGCCGCCGGTGACGATCGCGACCTTGCCTGCGAGCCTCATGATGCGTCCTCCCTGAATTTCGCGTGACTGTCTCACGCGCTCCGGGAGTTCGCCAGCGCTAGACCAGGATGTTGAGGATCTGACCGCGGGGAATGGTGGTGCCGGTGGAGGCCTGCTGGGCGAGCTTGTCGCTCGCCTGCGCCACCATGTCGGCGATGTTGCGCTCGGCGTCGGCGGCGCTCTTGATCGAGCTCAGCGCCGCCCCGTTGCGGGTCTGCAGGACGCTCAGCGCCGCGGCGGACAGATTGAGAGAGGTGAGGGAATTGCTCATCAGGCGCGGCGATCCTACCAGCAAACCGTGAACGCCGCGTAAAACCCGCGTGATCCCAAGGTTCGGGCTGCCCCAATCGGCTCATTATTCCAATGGAATGCCGGCGATCCCCGAGATTCGGGCTGATTGGATGAAATACACTCTTCACAAAGGGTGAGAAAATGGGAAACTCTATGACCCAATATGCGGGGGACCCCCCGGAAGCGGGCGGGAGTCCACCGGTCATTTGGCAGGAGAGGGAAAGCATATGGACCGGACGAACGAGGGCATCGAGGTCAGGGCGGCGCAGCAGGCGGCCGACACCCGCCACGGTGCCCCGGAGGCGCAGCAGGACAGCGTGATGGCGCTGGTGGACCAGAGCCGGCTCCGGCGGGAGTGTCTGAAGCTCGCGCTGACCGAGCACGAGGCCGCCTGGCGCATCCTCGACCTCGCCTCCGCCGAGGACGTGCTGCGGCTTGCCGAGGGCGGGCAGAAATTCGAT
>JGI12269J14319_10006652_pt1 | contig 9989 bp, 7 predicted proteins | sample PeaSoiSIISIP2007_FD_14319 | JGI IMG/M metagenome (IMG submission 14319) | reverse complement strand
AGCGCATCGACCTGGCCTCCCTCGGCCGGCTCGACCGGCTGTCCCGGCGGCGCTGGTACGGGTTCGTCCGGATGCAGGCCAGGGTCGCGCGCCGGGTCGCCGGGCGGGGGCCGCTGATCACCGTGTCGGCCTCGGCCAAGCAGGACATCTGCCGCGACTTCCACGTCCCGCCGGACCGCGTGCGCATCATCCCGCTGGGCGTCGACACGCGCGTGTTCCGGCCCCGGCAGGATGCGCGCGTTCCGGGCCGGATCATCGCGGTGGCCAGCGCCGACTCGGCGATCAAGGGCGTGTCCACCCTGCTGCACGCGGTCGGCAAGCTCGTCACGGACCGGGACGTGCACCTGGTCATCGTCGGCAAGCCCTCCCCCGCCACCGAGAAGCTGGCCGCCGAGCTATCCCTCGCGGACCGGGTCAGGTTCACCCACGACCTGGACGACGAGGCGTTCTCAGCGCTGCTGGCCAGCGCGGAGGTCGCGGTGGTGCCCTCGCTGTACGAGGGGTTCTCGCTGCCTGCGGTGGAGCACATGGCGTCGGGTACCCCGCTGGTGGCCAGCCGGTCCGGGGCCCTGCCCGAGGTGACCGGTAAGGCTGCTGCCCTGGTCACGCCTGCGGACGCCGAGGAACTCGCCACCGTGCTCCGGCGGCTGCACGACAGCCCGGCCGAGCGCGCCGCGCTGGCCGAGCGCGCGCTGCGGCGGGTCGGTGAGCGGTTCGCCTGGCCCGCGGTGGCCCAGGCCACCGTGGCGCAGTACCGGGAGGCCATGGCAGACCCGCCCGCCCCGCGGGAGCATCCGGAAACACTCCCGTGCTGACCGTCGATTTCCGCCGGTTCCCGATCCGGCCGGGCCAGCGCGTGCTGGACCTGGGCTGCGGGGGCGGGCGGCACGCGTTCGAGGTGTACCGGCGCGGCGCGGACGTCGTCGCGTTCGACCTGGACCCCACCGAACTCGAGCCCGTGAGCGGCATGTTCTACGCGATGCGAGAGGCGGGCGAGGCCGATCGCCGGGCCGGCGCCACGGTCGTCTCGGGGGACGCCACCGCGATGCCGTTCGGCGACGGTACGTTCGACCGGGTGATCGCGGCCGAGGTGCTCGAGCATGTCCTCGACGACCAGCGCGCGATGAACGAACTCGCGCGGGTGCTGCGACCCGGCGGGCTGGCGGCGGTCACGGTGCCGAGCTGGCTGCCGGAACGGATCTGCTGGGCCCTGTCCACGGAATACCACGAGGTCCCCGGGGGGCACGTGCGCATCTATACGCGAGTCGAGCTGGAAGCCAAGCTGGCCCGGGCCGGGCTGACCGTCGGATGGCACCACCACGCGCACGGCCTGCACGCGCCGTACTGGTGGCTCAAGTGCGCGGTCGGCGTGCACAACGACAAGCACCCGCTGGCCAGCGCCTACCACCGGATGCTGGTCTGGGACATCATGCGCAAGCCGGCCGTCACCCGGCTGGCCGAGCAGGCCCTGAACCCCGTGGTCGGCAAGAGCCTCGTGGTGTACGCGGTCAAGGCCGGGCGGGGCGATGAGCATGGGTGAGGCCGCCCCGGTCAGCTCGCTGGCGCTGAGCGAGGACGACGTGCGCGAGACGGGCGAGTCGATCGCCCGGGTGCAGGAGCCCTCCGGGGCGATCCCGTGGCCGGACGGGCACGTCGACCCCTGGGATCACGTCGAGTGCGCGATGGCGCTGAGCGCGTGCGGGCTGCGCGGGCCGGCCCGGCGGGCCTACCGGTGGCTGCGTGACACGCAGCGCGCCGACGGGTCATGGCCTCGAGCCAGCACCGGCGGCACCGTGACCGACCCGGCGGCGGAGAGCCACCACGCCGCGTACGTCGCCGTGGGGGCCTGGCACGAGTACCTGGTGACCGGCGACGAGGGCCACGTCCTGACCATGTGGCCGGCGGTGCGCCGGGCGGTGGAGTGGGCGCTCGGGCTGCGCGGGCCGCGGGGCGAGGTGTTCTGGGAGCGTGACGCGGCCGGGGCGCCGGGCGCCTACGCCCTGCTGTCCGGGTGCTCGAGCATCCACCAGAGCCTGCGCTGCGCGGTGGCGCTGGCCAAGCTGGCCGACGACCCGCAGCCCGACTGGGAACTGGCGGCGGACCGGCTCGCGCGCCTGGTGGCGGCGCACCCGGAGGCGTTCGCGGACAAGAGCCGGTTCGCCATGGACTGGTACTACCCGGTCCTCGGCGGGGCGGTCCGGGGAGCCGAGGCGGCCAGGCGGCTGGCGGCGGGGTGGGACACGTTCGTGGTGCCCGGGCTCGGCGTCCGGTGCGTCAGCGACCAGCCCTGGGTGACCGGAGCCGAGACCTGTGAGCTCGCGCTCGCCCTGGACGCGTGCGGGATGACCGCGCAGGCGGCCGCGGTGTTCGCCACCGCGCAGCACCTGCGGCACCCGGACGGGTCCTACTGGACCGGCTGGCAGTACGCCAACCAGGCCCGCTTCCCGGCCGAGCGGTCGAGCTGGACCGCGGCCGCGGTGGTCCTGGCTGCCGACGCGCTGATGGGCCTCAGCGGCGGCGCCGGGGTCTTCCGTGACGTAGCAGATCAGGCCAGGACAGATCAGAGCAGATAAGACTAGGGTGCGAGGTGCTTGCTAGATGCCCTGGCCGGTCCGTTCCAGTAGCCGGAGCGAGCCCTCGGCGCGGACCTCGGTGAACGCGCCGGAGGCTAGGGCCCGGCGGTAGATCAGGTAGGGGGGCCGGCCGCCGTCGGCGGGGTCCGGGAACACGTCGTGGATGGCCAGCGCGCCGCCGGGGGCCACCCATGGGGCCCAGCCCTCGTAGTCGGTGACGGCCGCCGCCTCGGTGTGGCCGCCGTCGATGAAGACCAGGCCGAGCGGGGTGGCCCACAGCCGGGCCACGTCGGCGGAGCGGCCCACCACGACGACCACGTGGTCCTCGAGCCCGGCCCCGGCCAGCGTGGCCCGCAGCCGCGGCAGCGTGTCGATCCGGCCGGTGCCGGGGTCGACCAGCGCCGGGTCGTGGTACTCCCAGCCCGGCTGGTGCTCCTCCGACCCGCGGTGGTGGTCGACGGTGACCACGACCTGGCCGGCGGCGCTGGCCGCCGCCGCGAGGTAGATGGTGGACTTGCCGCAGTAGCTGCCGATCTCCAGGACCGGCCCACGAGCCGCGTAGGCGGCGGCCGCGTCGAACAGGGCCCGGCCCTCGGCCGCGGGCATGAACCCGGTGGCCGCCTCGGCCGCGTGCACCAGCGCCGCATCCATGTGTCGAAGGCTCCCCGAAGTCAGGAATCCAGGTACGCAAGCACCGCGAGGACGCGCCGGTTGTCGTCGTCCGAAGGGGCCAGGTCCAGCTTGTCGAAGATCCCCGCCGCGTGCTTGCTTACCGACTTTTCCGCGATGAACAGCCGCTGCGCGATCGCGACGTTGGACCGTCCCTCGGCCATCAGCGCGAGGACCTCGCGTTCCCTGGGGGTCAGCCGCGCCACCGGCTCGTCGCGGGAGCGCCGGTTCAGCAGCTTGGCGACCACCTCGGGGTCGAGCACGGTACCCCCGGCGGCCACGGTGCGGATGGCCGCGGTGAACGCCTCGTCGTTGAACACCCGGTCCTTGAGCAGATAGCCGACGCCGCCTGCCTGGTCGGCCAGCAGCTCGCGGGCGTAGAGCTGCTCTACGTACTGCGAGAGCACCAGCACCGGCAGGCCCGGGACCTGGGCACGGGCCAGCAGGGCCGCGCGCAGCCCGTCGTCGGTATGCGTGGGCGGCAGCCGCACGTCCACGATGCCCACGTCGGGGCGCTGCTCGACCAGCGCCTCGAGCAGTTCCGGGGCGCTGGCCACCGCGGCGGCGATCTCGAAGCCGTGCGCGGAAAGCAGCCGGACCAGGCCCTCCCTCAGGAGGTAGAGGTCTTCAGCGATGACAATGCGCACGGCACCTCGATGACGACGATGGTCGGGCCGCCCGGCGGGCTGCTTACGGCCAGGATGCCATCGAACGCCGCTAGCCTGCGTTCCACCCCGGCCAGGCCGGTGCCATGGGTCGGGTCGGCGCCACCGCAGCCGTCGTCGGTGACCTGCGCGCGCAGCAGGCCTCCTGGGCCTGCCAGCAGAGACTGGCTGAGCTGAATCCGCACGCTGCGGGCGCCGGCGTGCTTAGTTATGTTGGCGAGCGCCTCGGCCACCGAGAAGTACACGGCCGAGGCGACCGGCAGGTCGACCGGGGCGGGCAGGTCGATGTCGAGCTCGACGGGTAGCGGCACGTCCAGGGCCAGGGCGCGGATCGCATCGGCCAGCCCGCGGTCGGCCAGCACTGGCGGGTAGATGCCGCGCACCAGGTCGCGCAGTTCGGTCAGGGCCTGGGAGGAGGACTCCTTGGCCTCGGCGACCAGCGCGAGCGCCGCGTCAGGGTTGGTGGGGAACAGGCGTTCAGCCGCCTGCAGGCTGATGCCCAGCGCGACTAGGCGGGCCTGGGCGCCGTCGTGCAGGTCGCGCTCGATGCGGCGCAGCTCGGCGGCCGCGGTGTCCACCGCGTCGCGGCGGGTCTGGGTCAGCGCCTGCACGCGCTTCGTCAACTGCTGGGCCCGGGCGGCGAGCTCGGGGTCGGGCGAGTCCAGAGGTTCGCCCAGGTGATGGCGCATCACCCGCGGCGCCAGCCACAGGCCCAGGGCCAGCAGGAGCGAACCCTCCACGGCGTCGGTCCAGAGCGGGGAGGGCGCCGGGTTGCGCAGGTCGGAGAAGCCGTAGGCGAACCCGAGCACGGGCCAGAACACCGCGATCAGCCAGCCGTAGGCGCCGAGGACCAGCAGGCCCGCCGCGGCCAGCGTCGCGGCCCAGGCGCGCGACCGGAAGATCAGCACTAGCGCGGCGCCGGCCAGGGTCAGGTCGATGAGGCCCGCGTCGAGCCCGTTGATCGCCTGGATGCCGAACCAGTCGCCGGGCCCGAGGAGCTGCATGACCAGCCCTACGACCGGGATAAGGAACAGTGAGTCGATCAGGGAGATCCCGCGACGGCGGTCGAGCCACCGGGCGGCCAGCGGCCGCAGCAGCCCCGCGCCCGGGGCGTCCGTCCGGAGCAGGAGCCACAGGGCGACCACGAACAGGGCCGCGGCCTCGGCCAGGATGACCGGAGCGATCCAGGCTCCGCGGCCCGCATGGACGAACAGGTACTGGACCCGGAGGTTGCTCCCGTCGCGGTGCAGCTTGGCGAGGTGGATCCCGAAAACGGCCAGCGAGAGCACGCCGAAGGGCACGAGCTTGGCCGCCAGTTTGGGGGCGAAGACGATGGCCAGGACGGCCAGGCCGAGCTCGGCCGGGACCAGCCCGTGCGCCCCGCCGGCCATCACGGCGGCCGACATCGCGACGGGCAGCAGCAGCAAACCCCAGCCGCGGGCCCGGATGCGCCCCCGCAGGCTATCCGGGCGCGGGCTGCCCCGCCTCGCCCACGCCAGGACGGACGCGATGCCCCCGATCGTCAGCGCCAGCACTATTGAGAAAATCATGACCACAGACTCCTTTCCCCGTCGTCCTCCCATCGTGGCTGGCGCGGCCCGGGGCGAACAGGGGCCTGTGACCCCGAACGGAGGTAGTGCTGGGCCCCCTGCCGCGCTCAGCCCGCGGTCATCCGGGAGAGCCGCGCCAGGGCCTCGGTCAGGACCTCGGGACGCTTGCAGAACGCGAACCTGACCTGGGTGCGGGCGGCGTCCTTGTCGTCGTAGAAGATCGCCACGGGGATGGCCACCACGCCCGCGCGGTCGGGCAGGAGCCGGCAGAACTCCATGCCGTCGAGGTCGGACAGGCCGCTGATGTCCGCGGTGACGAAGTAGGTGCCCTGCGGCGGGCGGACCCCGAAGCCGAGCCCGGCGAGGCCCGCGGTGAACAGGTCCCGCTGGGCCTGGAGCTCGCCGCGCAGCGTGACGAAGTAATCGTCGGGCAGCATCAGCGCCTCGGCGATCGCGTACTGGAACGGGCCGCTGCTGACAAACGTGAGGAACTGCTTGACCGTCTTGACCGCGGTGACCAGCCCGGGGGTGGCCTTGACCCAGCCGACCTTCCAGCCGGTGAACGCGAACGTCTTACCGGCCGAGCTGATCGACACCGTGCGCTCGCGCATGCCCGGGAACTGGACGATGGGGACGTGCTCGCCGTCGAAGACCAGGTGCTCGTAGACCTCGTCGGTGACCACGAGCAGGTCGCGCTCGACCGCCAGGGCCGCGATCGCGGCCAGCTCATCCCGGGTGAAGACGGTCCCGGTGGGGTTGTGCGGGGTGTTGAGCAGGATGAGCCTGGTGCGGTCGGTGATCGCCCGGGCCAGCTCGTCCAGGTCGGGGCGGAAATCCGGCGGGCGCAGCGTGACCGGGACGCGGACGCCGCCCGCCATGGCGATGTTGGCCACGTAGGAGTCGTAGTAGGGCTCGAACGCGATCACCTCGTCGCCGGGCTCGACCAGGGCCAGGATCGCGGCGGCGACCGCCTCGGTGGCGCCCGCGGTGACGAGGATCTCCTCGGCCGGGTCGAAGGCCAGGTCGTAGAAGCGCTGGGCGTGGGCGCTGATGGCCTGGCGGAGTTCGGTGATGCCGGGGCCTGGCGGGTACTGGTTGCCGCGGCCGGCCAGGATCGCGTCGGCCGCGGCCCGGGCCACGCTGGCCGGGCCGTCGCGGTCGGGGAAGCCCTGGCCCAGGTTGATCGAGCCGGTCGCCACCGCGCGGGCGGACATCTCGGCGAAGATCGTCGTGCCGAGCCCCTCCAGGCGCCGGTTGAGGAATGGTCTGCTCACGGTGCCCATCTTGCCGTGCTGGTTAGGGTGGAAGGTATGCGAGTCGCACTGTGCCAGATCCCGGTCAGCTCACGGTCTTCGGTAAACGCCGACCGGGTGCGTCTGGCGTTGCATGAGGCCGCGGGCGGCGGCGCGGAGCTGGCGGTGTTTCCCGAGGCGACACAGGTCAGGTTCGGGTCGGACCTGCGGGCCGCGGCCGAACCGCTGGACGGGCCGTTCGGCTCGGGTCTCGCGGCGGCGGCCAAGGAGACCGGGGTCGCGCTGGTGGCGGGGGTGTTCGAGCCCGCCCCGGACGGCCGGGTGTACAACACGGCGGTGGCCTACGACGGGGCCGGGGAACTGGTCGCCTCGTACCGGAAGCTGCACCTGTTCGACGCGTTCGGGCACTGCGAGTCCGAGGAGGTCGCGCCGGGGTCCGCGCCGGTGCTGGTTACGCTGGCCGGGGTGCGGACCGGACTGGAGATCTGCTACGACGTGCGGTTCGGGGAGTTGTCCCGGGCGCTGGCCGTGGCGGGGGCCGATCTGCTCCTGCTGCCTGCCGCCTGGGCGGCGGGGCCGCTGAAGGAGGAGCACTGGCTCACGCTGGTCCGGGCGCGCGCGATCGAAAACACCGTATGGGTCGCCGCGGCCTGCCAGGTACCCGACCCCGACGAGCCGCCCACCNGGGCCGCGACCGGGATCGGGCGCAGTATCCTGGTCGACCCGCTCGGCGTGGTCAGGATGGACCTCGGGCCGGGGCCTGGGGTGGCGGTCGGGGAGGTCGACGTCGACCTGGTCCGGACCGTCCGGGACACCGTGCCGAGCCTGTACAACCGCAGGGAAGACGTGTTCGGGAAGCCGGTCGCCGTCCCGGCGCAGGGATAGCGCTCAGCGGATCGGCGACTGCCAGAACACCGGGTCCTCGCCGGCCTGGGAGGCGACGAAGCCGACGCCGGTCAGCGTGGTGCCCGACGCGGTCAGGGCGGTGATGGCCTGGATGCCGGGACCGGACAGGCCCCGCCCGCCCGGCGTGAACGCCTGCCACGCCGCCCCGTTCGCCGAGGTCCACACCACCACGTCCTGGTGACCTGGCGTGCGGCCGAACGTCCCGGTCGCGGTGAAGCCGTCGCCGGAGGCGGTCAGCGCGGTGGCGAACGCCTGCCCCGAGGGAACCGGCAGGGCCGTGTCTGTCCAGGTGGTGCCGCCGTCCGACGAGCTCGCGGCGAACGGCAGCTGCTGGCCCGAGGTGGTGAGCACGGTACCGACCGCGACCACGGCGCGCCCGTCGCTCGCGACGTGCTGCAGCACCGCCCGGCTCACCCCGATCGGCAGCGGGATAGATTCCTGGGTCCAGGCCTGGCCGTTCGGCTTGGATGAGGTCCACGCGGACGGCTGGTCGCCGTCCCAGCCGACCGCGACGAAGCCGCGCGGGCTGGCGGTGACGGCCAGCATCTGCGCGGCGGCGCCATCGAGGGCGCCGGGCGACGCGTCGCCCGCGCGGCGCCAGCCGGTTAGGCCCGGGGACCGCCAGGCCGCCGCGATCGGACGGCCCTGGGAGAACTGGTAGCCCACGATGACGTAGCCGCCCGGCCCGGCGGCCGCCTGCTCAGTGAACAGGCCGGGCCCGCTGAAGGCACCCTCGCCGTCGGCGGCCTGCCAGCTCGTGCCGTTCGCGGAGCTGACCACCACCGGGTGCTGCGCCGCGCCGGTGGTCACGCCGCCCACGGCGAGCCAGCCCGCGGCGCCGTACGCCACGCTGGTCAGCTGCTGGATTCCGGGCCGGTCGAAGACCGCGGGGGTCTGCCCGGCGGCCCGGGTCCACGAAAGGCCGCCGTTGGCGGAGGTCCAGGCCGCGGGGTAGCCGTTCGCACCGCCCACTGCCACGAGCGTGCTGCCCGCGGCCGCGACGCCGTTGACCGCTAGCTGGGCCGCGGTGGCGCCGGGGATCGCCGAGATGGCGACGCGGACAAGGCCGGCTCGCGGGCGCAGCACCGTGAGCAGCGGCTGCTGGGTGTCCGGGGCGGGAGCGCTCGTCCCGGCCACCACGACGGCGCCGCCCGCGGCCAGCGTGACGCCGGAAACCGTCTCGGCGGCCGCGGTGCCGAGGGCCGGCGTCTGCTCCCACGTAGCGCCGTCCGCGGAGACGAATGCGGTCAGGACCGGACCCGCCTGCCCGGATACGACCGCGCCGTCGGGGCCGCCGCTGACGAACCCGGTCTGGAAGCCGGCCGGGGTACTCAGCGTGGCCGCACGCGTCCACGCCCGGCCATCCGGCGAGCGGTACACGGCCACGGCCGGCCTGCCGCTCGCCGTGACCGGCCTGACCAGGATGAACCCGTCGCGGGTGACGGCCTCGCCGCTGATCTGGGCGCGGGCGGCGGGCCGGAGGACCAGCGTCCAGGTCGTGCCGCCGTTGCCGCTCAGCCAGGCGGCGCTGGACCGCACGAGCTGCGTGCGCCCGGACTTGGCGGTGACGGTGGTGACCGCGTCGCCTGCGATCAGGATCGCGTTCCCGTACGCCGCCGCGTACCTGATGCCGGTGACGTTGGCGCCGCCCGCGGCCAGGCCGAGCTGCGCGGCGCCGAGGCGCCGCCAGCGGACCCCGTTGGCCGAGAGGAAGACCACCGGGCTGGCCTTCGCTGTGTCTCCGCCGGGAACGTTCGACCCGGCGGCGATGAAGCCGGCCGCCGTCCGCTTCAGGACGCTGATCTGGTCACCCTGCCGCAGCGGCAGCCCGGCGGTGGAGGCCAGCGTCCAGGTCCGGCCGTCCGGGCTGGTCCAGATCGCACCGGGGCCGAGGGCCACCCAGGCGCCGTGACCACCGGCCACCAGCCGCGCCGCGTAGCCCGGGGGCGGTGGCCCGCCGGCCGGCGTGCGCACCGCAGCCATCGACCACGAACCACCGCCGTTCGGGGAAATGAAGAACTGCGCGCGGGCGAGGCGCGCACCGGTCTGGGACCCCACCGCGACGATCTCATCGCCGTCGCTGGCCACCCGGCCGAGGGTCTGGTCGATGCCGCGGCCGTCGTCGGTGACGGTGAAGTCACCGCCCGCCAGGGCGGCCGGGGGGAACCCGGCGGAGGACGGGGCGGGGGGCGGGGTCGAGCGGCCGCTGTTCGCGTCCGCGAGCACCACGGCGGCGACGCCGATGACGATCATGGCCGTAACGGGGAGCACCACCCGCAGCGCCGCATTCCGGAACTCCAGCGCGGCCGCGAAGCGGGAGAACCAGCTGCGCTTGACGGGCTGGGGCAGGAAGGAGCGGAGCAGCCCCACCCA
>JGI12269J14319_10006650_pt1 | contig 9990 bp, 9 predicted proteins | sample PeaSoiSIISIP2007_FD_14319 | JGI IMG/M metagenome (IMG submission 14319) | reverse complement strand
GAGGCGGTCGGCTTCTATCTCTCGGCCCACCCGCTGGATACCTACGGCAAGACGCTCGAACGGCTGGGCGTGATCAGGGCGGCGGAAGCGTTCCAGCGCGTGGCCGAAGGCCGGCTCAGCCGGGTCCGCCTTGCCGGTACGCCGATCGGCAAGCAGGAGCGCACCTCGGCGCGCGGCAATCGCTTCGCCTTCCTGCAGCTTTCCGACACGAGCGGGGTGTTCGAGGTGACGCTCTTCGCCGAGACGCTCTCGGCCGCGCGCGAGCTTATCGACCAGGGCGCGCCGCTTCTCATCGCGGCCGACGGACGCGCCGATGGGGAGCAGGTGCGCTTCACCGCCCAGTCGATCGAGGCGTTGGACAAGGCGGCCCAGAACGTGGGGGCCTCATTGCGCATCTATGTTAATGGCGCGGACCCGCTGACCTCGCTGCGGCACCTTCTCGCGCGCGAGAGCAAAGGCAAGGGCCGCATCTGGCTCATCGCCATGGCGGAGGGGCGCGAGATCGAGATCGCGCTGCACGGCCATTACGGCTGCTCGCCCCAGCTCCGCCAGGCGATCAGGGCGCTTCCTGGCATCGTCGAGGTCGAGGAGGTGTGACGGCGGTCACAGCCGCGCACCAGACCAGGGAGGGCAAATCGATGATATCGCACGAAAATGTGACGCTCTGCGGTCGTGCGAGCTCGCGCCGACGGTTTCTGGCCATCCTCGCGGCGCTCGGCGCCAGTGCCATGCTCCCGCGCGGCGCGGTCCCGGCCACAGCCTCGAGCAAGGCACGCCGCGTCGACGTGCATCATCATTTCTTCCCGCCGGAGTACCTTGACCCGCTTGCCGCATGGAACACGCAGGAAGGCATTGCCGCCGGATTGCAGAAGGCCCAGCAGGATTGGAGCATCGCCGGTGCGCTCGAGGAGATGGACCGCGGCGGCGTGGCCACGGGGGTTCTTTCGATCTCCACCCCGGGGGTGTGGTTCGGCGAAAGGGCGCAGGCGCGGCGTCTGGCGCGAATCTGCAATGATTACGGGGCGCAAATGGGCCGCGACCATCCCGGTCGCTTCGGTCTCTTCGCCGCCATGCCGATGCCGGACGTCGACGGTGTGTTGCACGAGATCGGGTACGCGCTCGACGTGCTCAGGGCGGACGGCATCGGCTTCATGACCAGCTACGGCGACATCTGGCCGGGCGACCCGCGCTTTGCGCCCGTTTTCGAGGAACTCGATCGACGCAAGGCCGTCGCCTATTTCCACCCTCTGGCGCCCAATTGCTGCGGCCATCTTCTGCCTGGCGTGCCGGCCGCGCTGATCGAGTATCCGCACGATACCGCGCGCGCCGTCTTGAGCCTGCTGATGAGCGGCGCCTTCGCACGTTACAAGAACATCCGATTTCTCTTTTCGCACGCCGGCGCCTCGATCCCGGTGCTCGCCGGCCGCATCGTCAACGGCTCGAAGGGCCGCAAGAATCTTGCCGAGATCGCGCCTAACGGCATCGAGCACGAGCTCAAGAAACTTTATTACGATACCGCCAATTCGGCCTATCCGCCGACCATGGCGGCACTGCTCAAGTTCGTGCCCGTCTCGCAGGTGCTTTTCGGCTCCGATTTCCCCTATCTGACGATCACGCAGAATGTCGACGGGTTCGCCAAGCTCGGCCTTACCGGAAGGGAGCTCCGCGCGATCGACCGCGGCAACGCCGAACGGTTGCTGCCGCGGCTCAAGGGATAGCTCGCAGCCCCGCGTCACCCCCCTTTGCCCTTGCATCCGCGCTCTTTTGCCGCTATCTAACCGGCCACTCTAAACTTCACACGCGGGCATCGCGGTCGCTCGGGGAGACATCCCGGGCGCTCGCTCCGGTGGCGGGGCATGAATGTCCGGCCTCAAACGCCCGCGGCGGTGCAACCGGAAAAGGACAAGATCATGGCGATCCCGAGCTTCTCGATGCGCCAGCTCCTGGAAGCTGGCGTTCATTTTGGCCATCAGACCCGGCGCTGGAACCCCAAGATGTCACCCTACCTCTTCGGGGTGCGCAACAATATTCACATCATCGACCTGCAGCAGACGGTGCCGCTGCTCTATCGGGCACTCCAGCTCGTCCGCGAGGTGGCGGCCAACAACGGCCGCGTCCTCTTCGTCGGCACCAAGCGCCAGGCCGCCGATATCGTCGCCGAGGAAGCCAAGCGCTGCGGCCAGTATTACGTCAATCACCACTGGCTCGGCGGCATGTTGACCAACTGGAAGACGATTTCCCAGTCGATCAAGCGCCTGCGCGCGCTTGACGACGCGCTCGCCCAGGAAGGCCTCGGCCGCACCAAGAAGGAGCTCCTGAATCTGACGCGCGAGCGCGACAAGTATGAGCGCGCGCTCGGCGGCATAAAGGAGATGGGCGCACTGCCGGACCTTCTTTTCGTGATCGACACCAACAAGGAGGCCATCGCGGTCGCCGAGGCGAAAAAGCTTGGCATTCCCGTGGTCGCGATCGTCGACAGCAACTCGGACCCGGACGCGATCGACTACCCCGTCCCCGGCAACGACGACAGCCAGCGCGCCATCCGCATCTATTGCGAGCTCATCGCCGGCGCCGTCCTCGATGGGCTACAGGAGCAGCTTGTGAAATCCGGCGTGGACATCGGCGAGAAAGCGGAGGCTCCGGTCGAGCAGCTGCCCGCGGCAGAGGAGGGCCCGGGTGCTGCGGAAGCGGCCGAAATCGCCGCACCTGCGGTGGCCGGTGGCGAAAGCCCGGCCGCGGAGAAGCCGGACAACATGCTGTCGCTCGTCACCGCGCCCGACGCGCTCAAGGCCGAGAAGGTGGAGTAGCGTCACGGCGATGCCTCCTCTCCACGGAGATTTTGAGGCAAAAAATCGCGGCATATTAGACGCTTCAGAGCAAGAACTTAAGTAAGAGGTAAAGTCATGGCCGAGATCAGCGCTGCACTCGTAAAGGAGCTGCGCGAGAAGACGGGCGCCGGCATGATGGACTGCAAGAAGGCGCTCGCGGAGAGTGCCGGCGAGCTTGAGGCTGCAGTCGACTGGCTGCGCAAGAAGGGCCTTGCGGCAGCGGCTAGGAAGGCCGGACGCGTCGCCTCCGAGGGCTTGGTCGGCGTCGTTGTCAACGGATTGAGCGGGGCCATCGTCGAGGTCAACAGCGAGACCGACTTTGTGGCGCGCAACGACACATTCCAGGGATTTGCGCGCGCGGCTGCCGAGTTGGCGCTTGTCGCGGGCGGCGACCTCGAAGCCATCAAGCGCGCCAAGCTGCCGAGCGGGCGCACGGTCGAGGAGGAGCTCGCGCAGCTGATCGCGACCATCGGCGAGAACATGAGCCTGCGCCGTGCTGCCGGCCTCAAAGTCGGGCAAGGTGTTGTGGCGAGCTACGTTCATAACCAAATTTCGCCCGGCCTTGGCCGCATCGGCGTGCTGGTAGCACTGGAGAGCGGCGCCGAGCCCGGGAAGCTCGCCGCCCTCGGCCGCCAGATCGCCATGCAAGTGGCGGCTGCGAATCCGCAGGCGCTGGAGGTGAGCGGCCTCGATCCGGCGCTCGTCGAGCGGGAGCGGCAGGTGCTGGTCGAGCAGGCGCGCGGGAGCGGCAAACCGGAGGAGATCATCCAAAAGATGGTCGAGGGTCGGCTGCGCAAGTTCTACCAGGAGGTCGTGCTCCTCGAGCAAGACTTCGTGGTGGAGCCGGGCACCTCGGTCGGCAAGGCAGTCGAGGCCGCCAGCAAGGCGCTGGCGGCGCCGATCAAGATTGTCGGTTATGTTCGCTTCGCGCTCGGCGAGGGCATCGCGAAGAAGGAAGGCAATTTCGCGGCGGAAGTGACGCAGCTGACGACCTAAGGCAAGCGGCCACGCGGCCATTCCCGGATCGGCGGTGACGATTTTAAGACCTTGATTTTGCTGGCGCGGACCCCTCCCGCTTGGGGTATAGTGCGCCTGCGCTGCGCGCCCGACCGCACCTGCGATCACGGGCCTTTTTGGCGCGGCGCCGCCGGCTTCCCGGGAGAGGATGAGCCTAGGACGATGTCGATCGAATCGCCAATTGAGCCGCGCCTCCGCTATCGCCGCATCCTCCTCAAGATCTCGGGCGAGGCGCTGCTCGGCCAGCGGGAATACGGGCTCGACTGGCTCACGGTGCAGCAGATCGCTAGTGACATCCAGACGGTGCGCACTCTCGGGGCCGAGATCGCCCTCGTCATCGGCGGCGGTAATATTTTCCGCGGCCTCGAGGGCAACATGCATGGCATGGAGCGCGCGAGCGCCGACCAGATCGGCATGCTGGCGACCGTGATGAACGCCCTTGCCGTGCAAAACGCGCTCGAGCGGCTCGGCGTCGACACCCGCGTGCTCTCGGCCATCCCCATGCAGGCGGTGTGCGAGCCTTACATCCGCCGCCGGGCGCACCGCCATCTCGAGAAGGGGCGGGTGGTAATTTGTGCCGCCGGCACCGGCAATCCCTTCTTCACCACCGACACTGCGGCAGCGCTGCGCGCCTCAGAGCTCGCCTGCGACGTGCTTATCAAGGGCACCAAGGTCGACGGCGTCTATTCGGCCGACCCGCACAAAGTCATGAACGCCACCCGGTACGAGCGGCTCAGCTACCTTGACGTGCTCTCCCGCGATCTCAAGGTGATGGACGCCTCGGCGATCTCGCTCGCGCGCGAGAATCGCATTCCCATCCTGGTGTTTTCGCTGCACAATTCGGGCGCTTTTGCGGATGTGGTGCAAGGCCGTGGCCTCTTCACCCTGATCGGCGAAGAGAAGACGGCAAAGCTTGCAGATTCTTGACGGCGCATAGAGGCAAGCCGTGAGCGAGCAGGATATCAACGATCTCAAGCGGCGCATGGATGGCGCCATCGAGGTGTTGCGCAAGGAGCTCGGCGGTCTCAGGACCGGGCGGGCGTCGGCCAATCTGCTGGAGCCCGTCCAGGTGAGCGCTTACGGCTCCACCATGCCGCTCAACCAGGTCGGCACCGTGGGCGTGCCGGAGCCCCGCATGATCACTGTGCAGGTGTGGGACAAGACTCTGGTGGGCGCGGTCGACAAGGCGATCAGGGAATCCGGTCTCGGGCTCAATCCGCAGGCCGAGGGCACTTTGGTCCGCGTGCCGATTCCCGAGCTCTCCCAGGAACGCCGGCAGGAGCTTTCCAAGGTCGCCCACAAATATGCCGAGCTGGCCCGCGTCGCCGTGCGTAACGTGCGGCGCGATGGGATGGAGTATTTGAAGCGCCAGGAGAAGGCCCACGATATCTCCCAGGACGATCATCGCCACCGCTCCGACGAGATCCAGAAGCTGACCGACGGCTACATCAAGAAAATCGACGAGACGCTGGCGCAAAAAGAAAAGGAGATCATGCAGGTCTGATGAGCCCGCCCTCGCATATCGATTCCGTTCCATCCACCTCGGCCACGTCGGCGGCACCGCTCCATGTCGCCATCGTGATGGACGGCAACGGGCGCTGGGCCAAGGCGCGCGGCTTGCCGCGCACCGCCGGGCACAGGCGTGGCGCCGACGCCGTGCGCCAGGCCGTGCGCAGCGCCGTCGAGCTTGGCGTCGGCTACCTCACGCTCTTCGGCTTCTCTTCCGAGAATTGGCGCCGGCCGGCCGCGGAAGTCCACGACCTCATGGGGCTCCTGCGCCATTATTTGCGCGGGGAGGTGGCGGAGCTGCACGGGAACAGGGTCAGGATACGCGTCATTGGCGAACGCGGACGCCTCGCCGCCGACATCGTCGAGCTCATCGAGAGCGCGGAGGCGCTGACGCGAGAGAACAGCGCCCTTGTCCTCACCGTCGCCTTGAGCTACGGCGGTCGGCAGGACATCGTCCAAGCCACCCAGCGACTCGCCGCCGAAGCGGCAGCCGGCCGTCTCAGCGCGAGCGAGATCGACGAGGCGCTTTTCGCGCGCCATCTCTGGACCGGAGACATCCCGGACCCGGACCTCGTCATTCGCACGAGCGGAGAGCGCCGGCTGAGCAATTTTTTGCTTTGGCAATCGGCATATGCCGAGTTCGTCTTCCTTGATACGCTATGGCCGGATTTCTCCAAGAGCGACTTCGAGCGTGCGATCCGGGAGTTTCACGGTCGTGAACGACGGTACGGCACCAGCCGTGGCTGAAAGGACCCTCGGCAGCTTGGCGCTCCGCGCGATCTCGGCCTTGGCCATGGCGCCGGTCGCCATCGCTGCCATTCTCTTGGGCTCGCCCTACTTCGATCTGCTGGTGGCGCTTGGCTGCGGCGTGCTTGCTTGGGAATGGCGGCACCTTTGCGGCGACGGCCGCTTCGGCGGCGTCGGTTGGCTGCTGATGGGTGGCGTCTTGGCGGTGGTGGGGGCGGCGGCCTTGGGCCTTTTCACGGCGGCGGGAGTGCTCGCCCTCGGCGCTGCCGCTGCGGTCTATGGCACGCTCGCCCGGACGGGCAGGGCGTTGGCGGCCTGGCACGCGGCGGGCGTGATCTATCTTGCCGTGCCGAGTGTCGCCCTCCTCTGGTTGTACGGTGCCGCGGGGTGGACTGCGGTTCTCTGGCTGTTCCTGGTGGTGTGGGCGACCGATATCGGCGCCTATGCCGCAGGGCGCCTCTTGGGCGGCCCCCGCCTCGCGCCGAGACTCAGTCCCAACAAAACCTGGGCCGGGGTGGCGGGCGGGTTCGTGGCGGCCGTCGTCACCGGTTCTGTCCTGGGGCCTGCCCTCGGCATCTCCTCCCGCGGCCTCGCCGGCGCGCTGAGCGCCTTCGTCTCGCTCGCCTCTCAGGCGGGCGATCTGGCGGAATCGGCGATCAAGCGCCATTTCAAGGTCAAGGATATGAGCGGTCTCATACCGGGCCATGGCGGACTCTTCGACCGGGTCGACGGCCTCTTGGCGGCTGCGCCGGCGGTGGCCCTCGTTGAGCTTCTCTCAGGCGGCGGGGTGCTCTCATGGCGCTGAGCGCAAGAGAGCCTTATGGCAGCATCGAAGGGCAGCCGGAGCCTAGGCGCGTCACGGTGCTGGGCTCGACCGGCTCGGTCGGGTGCAATACGCTGGACCTCCTCGAGCGCAACCCTCGGAGCTTTGAGGTCGAGGCCCTCACGGCAAGGAGCAACGTCGCGCGCCTGGCCGAGCAGGCGTTGCGCCATCGCCCGGCGCTCGTAGTGATTGCGGACGAGCGGCACTACCCGGCCCTCAAGGCAGCGCTTTCCGGCACCGGCATCGAGGTTGCGGCCGGTCGCGAGGCCCTCCTCGATGCGGCGCGCCGGCCGGCCGACTGGGTGATGGCCGCGATCGTGGGGGCGGCAGGGCTCGAGCCGACGCTTGCCGCCATCGAGCGCGGCGCCATCGTGGGCCTTGCCAACAAAGAGACGTTGGTGTGCGCGGGCGATATCGTCATGCGCCAAGTGGCTCTCAGCGAGGCAACGCTGCTGCCCGTCGATTCCGAGCACAGCGCCATCTTCCAGGTCTTCGATTCCGCGCACGCCGGTGCCGTCGAGCGCATCATCCTGACGGCCTCCGGCGGTCCGTTCCGCACCATCCATCCCTCCCAGCTCCATTCGGTGACGCCGGCTCAAGCGGTCGCGCACCCCAACTGGACGATGGGGGCCAAGATCTCGGTCGACTCCGCGACGATGATGAACAAGGGGCTCGAGGTGATCGAGGCGTCCCACCTCTTTCCGGTAGCCCCCGAGAGGATCGAAATCGTGGTGCATCCCCAATCGGTCATCCACAGCATGGTCGAATACGTGGACGGCTCGGTGCTCGCTCAACTCGGCACGCCGGACATGCGCACGCCGATAGCCTATGCGCTATCGTGGCCGGCACGCATGGCGGCACCCGCGAAACGGCTCGATTTTGCCAACCTCTCGGCCCTCACCTTCGAGGCGCCCGATGCGGAGCGTTTCCCGGCTCTGCGCGTGGCCCGCGAGGCCTTGCAAAGCGGGGGAAACGCGCCAACTATCCTCAACGCCGCCAATGAGGTCGCCGTGACGGCGTTCCTCGAGGGGCGCATCCGCTTCCTCGACATCGTGCCCGTCGTCGAGGGGACGCTCGGGGAAATCCCGAACACGCCGCTCGCCACGCTGGCGGAAGTGCGCGCGGCGGACGGGGTCGCGCGCGAGGTGGCCGAGCGGCGCGCCGGCGCCATGCCGCGGCCAAGCTGAGGTCCGGAGAAGGACGAGCTAGCGATATGGACTTTATCCTGAGCGCTCTTCAGTACGTCGTGCCGTTCCTCGTCGTGCTCACCGTGCTAGTGTTCGTGCACGAGATGGGCCATTTCTGGATCGCTCGGAGGAACGGCGTGCGCGTCGAGGTGTTCTCGATCGGCTTCGGGCCGGAGATCGTCGGTTGGACCGACAGGCACCAGACGCGCTGGAAGATCAGCGCGCTGCCTTTGGGCGGCTACGTTCGGATGTTCGGCGATGCGAACGCGATGAGCGAGCCTGACGAGGCGGTCCAGGCGATGACGCCCGAGGAGCGCGCGGTTTCCTTCCACCACAAGCGCGTGGGCCAGCGCGCGGCCGTGGTCGTGGCCGGACCGGTCGCGAACTTCCTGCTGGCGATTTTCGCCTTCGCCTGCCTTTTCTCGATCGTGGGGCAGCCCTTCACCTCTCCGCTCATCGGGCAGGTCGATCCCGATAGTGCTGCGGCGCGCGCCGGGTTTGAGCCCGGCGACCGTATCATGTCGATCAACGGGACGAGAATCGAGCGCTTCCAACAGGTCATCCAGATCGTCGAAGTGGGGTTGGGCGAGCCGCTCACGATCGAGGTCGCGCGAGAGGGCAAGACGGCGACGCTGCATGCCGTGCCCGATGTGATCGAACGGCGCGACAATTTCGGCCACCGTTATCAAATCGGCCGCCTCGGCCTGCGCGCGAAGGGAGTCGAATACGTCCGCTATGACCCGCTTTCGTCGCTCTGGCGGGCGACCGAGGAGACCGGCAGCCTTAGCATGGCTACGCTCAAGGCGATCGGGCAGATGGTCGCCGGCACGCGCAGCACGGACGAGCTGCAAGGCCCTATCGGGATCGGCAAGATGGCGGGCGATGTGGCCGAGGGCGGTATCGTTCCGCTTGTCTGGTTTCTCGCGGTTCTCTCGCTCAATCTCGGCCTCATCAACATCTTGCCCATTCCCATGCTTGACGGCGGCCATCTGCTGTTCTATGCGCTCGAAGCCATCCGGCGTCGGCCGCTCGCCCCCCGCGTACAGGATTACGGTTTCCGGATCGGGCTCACTCTGGTATTCCTGTTGATGGTCTTCGCGACATGGAACGACCTTGTGCACCTCAAGGTGATCCAATTCGTTACCGGCCTGATATCCTGAGGGTCGGCCAGAAACCTCGAAGACCGCGAGCGGGGAGGCCTTGGTGGGGTTCATTGCGCGATGGAGGTTAGGATTGTGGCTGGCGGCGGCCTGCCTGCTGCTGCCTCTCGGGTCCATCGCCCAGACCCCCGCCTCCGGCGGCGACGCGGTGCGCGAAATCCGCATCGAAGGAACCCAGCGCATCGAGCCCGCGACCGCGCGCTCGTATCTCACCATCCACCTCGGCGACAAGTTCGACCCCGAGAAGATGGACGAATCCCTCAAGGCGCTCTACGCGACCGGCCTGTTCGCGGACGTTGTCCTGCGCCGCGACGGCAACACGCTCGTGGTGCGCGTCGTCGAGAACCCGGTCATCAATCGCGTCGCCTTCGAAGGCAACAAGAAGATCGAGGACAAGCAGCTGAACGACGAGATCCAGCTCAAGCCGCGCACGGTATACAGCCGCACCAAGGTGCAACAGGACGTGAAGCGCATTCTCGAGGTCTACCGCAGAAGCGGGCGCTTCTCCGCCACCGTCGAGCCCAAGGTGATCACGCTTCCAGAGAACCGCGTGGACTTGGTGTACGAGATCGACGAGGGTGACAAGACCAAGGTCACGCGCATCAGCTTCATCGGCAATCACGTATTTAGCGACGGCCGGCTGCGCGAGGTGGTCCAGACGGTCGAGAGCGCCTGGTGGAAATTCTTCACCAGCAACGATACCTACGACCCCGACCGGC
>JGI12269J14319_10006649_pt1 | contig 9992 bp, 6 predicted proteins | sample PeaSoiSIISIP2007_FD_14319 | JGI IMG/M metagenome (IMG submission 14319) | reverse complement strand
GCCTCGCCGATTTCGCTGAAAAGAATCTGCCGCGAGTAGCGTTCGTAGGATTTTGGGTCCATAGTGCCGAGCCGAGTTGCCGGGCTATTGTAGCGCCAACCTTCAGGTTGGCATCTTAAGTTTCATAGAGATGCCCGTCCGCCGCGGCGGACGGGCGCTAAATAAACTAAAAACAAACTCTGACACAGAGACTTCAGCTTGTTCCACCCTCCATCATATCGCCGCGGGAGGTGTGCCGGGAAATCAAGTGGCGTTTTCCGCGTGCGGGGCAGAAATCGCGGCGGGCAGGCAACCTCGGCTATGCTAACCTAGCTCTGTTGTGAAGAGTGATGCCGATCGTCCATCGTCCCTTCGTATGGTTCGCCGCATGGCTTCCGGCGTTCTGGTTCCTCTGCGCAGGCCCTCTCGCCGCGCAGGGCGGTTTTCCCGGTGAGCCGCCGCGCATCGTTGCAGTGCGCGTGGTCGCGGAATCCGGCGCAGTGCTGGAACAAAATCCTCCTGAGCTGACGGTTCAGCCCGGCCAGCCATTTTCCATGGAAGCGGAAAGCGCGAGTCTTCGGGAACTGTTTCGTTCGGGCCGCTATGCGGATTTGCGCGCCGAGTTGGCCGACGTTCCTGGAGGAGTCCGCCTGGATTTCGTTGTCCGTCAGAATCTCTACATCAACCGGGTTCAGATCGAAGGATTGCGCGAGCCGCCGGGAGAGGCGCTGTCGCTTTCCGCGCTGCGACTGAACGTCGGAGAGCCATTCCGTGAAAGCGACATGAAGGAGGCGCTTGAGCGTCTCCGGCAAACCCTGGAGGACGATGGACAATATCAGGCCAAGCTTGATTACACGACTACGCCGCATCCCGATACGCTCCAGATGGATATTCTGGTGCGTGTCACCGCCGGACCGCGGGCGCGGGTCGGCGCCATTACGATCCAAAATCAGACGCAATTTGCGAACGCGGAGCTTCGAAGCCGGGTGAAACTCAAAGAAGGAGCAGAGGTGACTTCGGATCGCCTGAATCGCGCAGGCGACCGGGCGCGAAAATGGCTGGCGGGCAAGGATTATCTCGGAGCGCGAGTCACAATCCACCGCGGCGCGTATGATCCGAAGACGAATCGCGTTCCGGTGGATTTCACATTGTATGCGGGGCTGGAAGTGCGCGTCGTTGTGGAGGGCGCGAAGGTTCCGGCGGCAACTTTGCGCAAGCTCGTTCCCATCTACCAGGAAGGCGCGGTGGACGAGGACCTGCTCCAGGAAGGGCGGCGTTCTCTGCGCGACTGGTTTGAACGCGCCGGATACTTTGACGCGCAAGTGAACTACGCCGCATCGGATGCTCCCGCGGATGAAACAAGCCATGTATTACGCCGAGCCGCCAGGGTGGTCACGTATCAAGTCCTGCGTGGCAACCACCACCGATTGGCAAATGTGGAATTCACCGGCGATAAGTACTTTGGCCCGGAGCTTCTCCGGGGCCGGATAAAAATTCAGCCCGCCGCCTATGCCTCGCCGGGACGATATTCGACCGAGCTGCTGCAAGATGACGTCACTTCCATTCACACTCTTTATGAGGCCAACGGATTTCAAGATTGTAATGTGCAGAGCCAACTCGTCGATGATTACAAAGGGCGCCACGGGGACCTGTCCGTTAGGTTTGTCATTCAGGAGGGAGAGCAAACCCGCGTGGCGAGTCTGGACATCGAAGGCAACCAGCAGCTCAGCCGGGATGAACTCCTTGGCGTGGTTGGCTCCTCCAAGGGACAGCCCTATTCCGAATTCAACGTGTCATCCGACCGTGACAACATTCTTGCTACCTACTACGACCAGGGTTTTTCGGAGGCCCAGTTTGCCGCCGACGTTGAGAAATTGCCGGCGGCCGGGCCGAAGGAAGGTCCCGTGGTTCGCCTGAGATACCACATTACCGAAGGACCCCAGGTGCTGGTGGCGAAAGTCCTGCTGAGCGGCTACGAGCACACACGCGCCGGAGTGATCTCGCGCCAAGTAGGAATCAAGACGGGCGAGCCGTTGAGTGAAGGCACCGTCGTCGAGACGCAGCGGAAGCTCTACAACCTGGGGATTTTCAGCCGCGTTTCGATCGCGCCGCAAAATCCCGACGGCGAGGACGAGAAAAAGACGGTTGTGGTGATGGTGGACGAGGCCAGGCGTTACACCATCGCGTACGGCCTGGGATTTGAGGCGCAACGCCTGGGCAGCTCCTCCAGTCCGACTTCCCAATCCCTCAGCTTCGCGCCGCGCGTTACGCTGGGACTTACGAAGGCGAATCTGACGGGACGCGCGGACTCGCTTTCCTTCAAGGTGCGGGCCAGCACGATTCAAGGCCGCGCGCTCCTTACCTACATAGCGCCCAATTATTTCGGAAATCCTAATTTCAGCTTGCAGCTCTCCACCTATTACGAAACCTCACGGGATGTGCAAACGTTTGATTCGCGGCGGGCGGAAGCTTCCGTGGGGCTCGCGCAGAAGCTCTCTTCCAGCAGCTCGATTCTCTACCGGTACGTCTACCGGCATGTGGTCGCCAGCAATCTCCAAATCGCCGTCGAGGAAATTCCGCTGTTCAGCCAGAATACGGAAGTTTCCGAATTCGACGTGAACTGGGTTCGAGACCGCCGCAACAGCGTATCCGATCCCAGCCGCGGGGATTTTGAAAATGTGGACGTGAGCATGGCCATGAAACCGATTGGCTCGTCCGCGAACTTCCTCCGCGTGTACTTGCAAAATTCGACGTACTCTCCAATCGGCCGGCGGCTGGTCTTTGCGCGTTCCACGCGGTTCGGCATTCAGACGCCCTACGGCAATTCGCTCTCGACCGACATTCCGCTCCCTGAACGGTTCTTCGCCGGCGGCGGCACGTCCTTGCGCGGATTTGGACTCAATCAGGCGGGCCCGCGCGATCCCGTCACCGGCTTCCCCATCGGCGGACAGACGGAGCTCATCTTTAACCAGGACTTGCGCTTTCCGATGCATTTGCCGCTGATCGGTAACCGCCTGGGCGGCGCCGTGTTTTATGATGCCGGCAATGTGTTCCCTAGCATCCGGAAAATCTCGCTTCGCACCGCGCCGCCGGCGCCTACATTCGATCCAGCCAATCCGAATGTGTGTTTGACGAACTGCACGAACGAGCTGAGCTACTTCTCGCATACGGTAGGGATCGAGTTTCGCTATGGCACGCCGATCGGACCTGTGGCGCTCGATCTCGGTTATCAATTGAATCCGGCGCGATACCTGATTCAGAACGGCGGCACGTGCCCGGCCACCCCATCGGCGGCCTGCCTGACAACCCTTGCGAGGCTCCCCGGATTCCAATTCTTCATCAACTTGGGGACGACGTTCTGATGCGCCACGCGATTCTCATTTTCGTCATGCTTTTGACTGGGGTGCGCGCGCCGCAAGCGTTTGGCAGATCGGCGGCGCCTCAGTCCGCGCGCGTGGTGGATCGCATCGTGGCGCGCATCGAAGGTGACATTATTCTGCAGAGCCAGGTGCGCGAACTGGGCGCTTTCCAGGAGTTGATCGAAGGCCATGCGGAGAGCGACGATAAACTGCTCGAGGAATTGATCCAACAGTGGGTGGTCGAGACCGAGGCTACGGCGTCGCATTTCCCACAGCCCGCGCAATCGGAGGTCGATCGCGAACTGGCGCGCCTCAAGGGACAGTTTGCGACTCCCGAGAAGTACGCGTCTCGCCTGAACGAGCTCGGCCTTTCCGCCGATCAGGTGCGGCAATTGCTGAGCCGGCAGATCTATGTCGAGCGCTACGTCGATTATAAATTCCGGCCGTCCGTGCAGATCGAACCCGCGGATATCAACGCGTATTACAAGAAGGAGTTGCTGCCGGAGCTTGCGAAAAACAAGCAGCCTGCTCCGGACCCCGCCGCGGTCGAACAGCAGATCCGTGAAGTGCTCATCCAGCGCGGGATCAGCGGCCTGACCATGAAGTGGCTGGACGATACAAAATCGCGGTTGAAGATCGAAATCGAAACGGCCGGCGGCAAGCCGTGACGCGCGGTCGAAATTCGGAACGATGAGCGAAACGAAGCGAAAATTCGGGCTGAAACACGGACTGGGTCTCGCCGTTGCCTTGGCGATTGTCGCCGGGCTGGCCATTGCCATTGCGATTGCCAGCGGGCTCGCGGATCGCTGGGCCCGCCGGACGATCGTGCAGGAGCTTGAGAAGAGTACCGGGGCGCGCGTCGATCTGGGAAATTTTCATTTTACCTGGCGGCTGCTCACCGCGCGTTTCGATGGATTGACTTTGCATGGCCGCGAGCCGGCTGGAAGTCCTCCGCTCTTTCACGCGGACGTATTGCAGTTCGACATTCACATCGAATCGTTCTGGGGACGGAAGATTTCGCTCGGAAATGTGGTGATGTCCCGCTTCTCGACGCACGTTCAAGTCGAAAAAGACGGTTCGACGAACTTTCCGGGGCCAAGGATTCCCGTGAGCACCGGCGCTCCGAACATGAAGGGCCTGTTCGATTTGAAAATTGCGCAGTTGCGCCTCGAGGACGGCGAGATCTTATGGAATGACACGCGAATTCCGCTCCAAGCCAGGGGCGGAAATTTTGAGTTCGCAATGGCCTATACCAGCGAAGGCGGGCGCCCCGTTTACCTGGGCCAGGTCAGCTCGCGAACGCTGGAAATTGCGGCGCTGCGTAACTTGCCCTTCACGTCGACCTTTTCCGCGCGATTCACTGTCAGGCCGGATTCTTTTTCCGTGACGCAATTGCAATGGAAGACGGCCGGCAGCGAAATCGATGCGCAGGCAAATCTTGCCAGTTTCGCGCAGCCTGCTTGGACCTTCCGGTACCGGGGCCAACTGCGCCTCGAGGACCTGTGGACGATCCTGCGAAAGCGCGATGCGCCGGGCGCGCACATAGAATTTGCGGGCGAGGGCGGTTACTCCGCCGAACAGATGAATTTCACCGGACGCTATACGGCCGACCGGGTCACCATGAAATACCAATGGTTTCATCCCGGAAATATTTCCGCGCATGGCAGCTACCACGCCGACAATCACACAATAGATTTGCCCGATTTGGAAGCTCTCATATTGGGCGGAAATGTGACCAGCCACGTGCGCGTAAATCTCCCGAAGCTGGATTTCCGCGCCGAATCGAAAATTCGCGGTCTGGACTTGCATCAGGCGCTTGCCGCGGAAGACAACCCGAGCCTGCCCATCAATCCCCTGCATTGGGGCAGCCACATGGACGCGGACGCAACAACTACGTGGGTCGCCGATTTCAAGCACGTCGACTCGCGTGGGCTTTCGGTGTGGACTCCTCCAGCCACGCCCGCGCCTGGTCAAATTCCCACGGCGGCAAATTTTGAGTTTCATTACGACATGGACCACAAGCAGTTCCAACTCTCGCCGGGCGAGATTTCAACTCCTTCCAGCCGCATCCAGTTTCGCGGCGCTCTGAGCACGGTCGATACTTCGATTGAAATGACGGTGGACACCGAAGACCTTACGTTGTGGGACGACTTCATCAACCGCCTGCGCGGACCAAGCGCGGAGCGGCAAGTGATCGGCGGCCACTTCCATTGGGACGGACGGTTGACGGGGCCTCTCGGCGGTCCCACCTTCGCGGGGCGCTTCAAGGGAACCGACGCGCAATATGGCGCGTTGTATTGGGACGATCTCGAAGGGGAGCTCACCTATTCGCCCGACGAACTGCATATCGCCCGAGGCCGCGCGCGCAGGGGCCGGTCCTCCGCGGAACTGGAACTGGGACTCGACCTGGACAACTGGGGTTTTTCTCCCGAAAGCGGATGGACGTTCGATGTCAACCTGGTGGGGGCCGATACGGACGATCTGCAAAAAATGTTGGGGACATCCTATGCGGCGCGCGGGCTGCTGACCGGGCAATTTCATGGAAAAGGGACTCGCGCGGAACCCGAGTTTGCGGGTTTGTTCGATCTGTCGAACGCGACAGCAGGATCCTGGCGCTTCGAGCGCGCGCGCGGGCAGTTGTCGATTCGTCCCGGCGAAGTGCGAATTGCCAACGCCGAAGTGCGACTGGCGGCGCACGCACCTGGAGCGCCCGCGGGCATTGTGACGGGCAATCTCGACTATCACACCGGCGCGGGCGATGTGACATTTGACTTCACGGGCGCGGCGATTCCGCTGGAGGCGATCGACAATATCCAAATGGCCCGCCTGCCCGTGGGAGGCCGCCTAAATTTGCAAGCCCATGGCCAGGGACCGCTGCGCGCGCCGGAGCTGCACGCAACCCTGCGCCTGGTTGACTTGAAACTTGGCAATGACGTGGTGGGAAGTTTTGACGGGAAAGTGGATTCGGATGGGCGCCACCTGAACGCAACGATCGAATCGGCGATGGCCTCGGGGCGGCTTGACGGAAAGGTGGACATTGGGCTCGGGGGCGACTATCCGGTGACGGCGCAAGTCACCGCCGAACGAATAGATTTCAATCCTTTCCTCGTCTCGGCCCTGCATCTTTCCCGGCTGTATGGCCACAGTTTGGTGGACGGCCATTTCGACGTTGCGGGATTTGGCGCGCGCCCTGAAACGCTTGCTGTGGAAGCGAATCTCTCCCGGCTGACGTTTGATTTTGAAAACGTGAAGCTGGAAAATGTCGGCCCCGTGCGGCTGACCTACCGCCGGGACGAGGTGCGCGTCGAGCAGGCCAGTCTCCGCGGGACCGACACGGATTTTCGCGTGTCCGGTTCCGCGCGTTTCGCCGGCGATCAAGCCCTCAATTTGCGCATTGACGGAGCGGTCAGCCTCCAGTTGCTCGAAGGGTTCTACCCGCAAATGGAAGCCAGTGGCCGCGCGCAGATCAATGCCCTGGTCGCGGGAACCTTGGCCACGCCGCGCTTCAACGGCAAGGTTCACATTGAGGGCGCATCCCTGCGGTACGGCGATTTCCCAGCGGGGCTGAGCAACGTTGCCGGTGATTTCAATTTTGACGCGAATCGCATGGTGTTTGATAACGTCGTTGCCGAGACTGGCGGCGGACACCTCACCATCGGCGGCACGGTGGCCTACGGAGAAGGGCCGTTGAATTACGTGTTCAATGCGCGTTCCGATCAGGTTCGCATTCGCTATCCGGTCGGGATGAGCTGGCTCATGGGCGGGAACCTGCGCCTTTCCGGAAACGCGCAAACAGCGACACTTTCCGGGCGCATCGTTGTGGATCGCCTGCTGATGGCAGAAGGGTTCGATCTCGGAAGCTTCATGGTTTCATCGAAGGAGCCGGCGACCGGGCCGAGCACGACATCCTCGTTCCTACAAAATTTGCAATTCGACATCCAGGCGGAATCCAGCCCCGATTCACGAATGGAATGGACCGGGGCGCGGCTGCAGACAGACGCGAACCTGCGCTTGCGCGGGACCTGGGAACACCCCATTCTCCTCGGCCACATTCACTTGTTGAGCGGGGAAATGAGTTTTCGTGGCAACCAATACACCATCGCGCGGGGCGACATTAATTTCGCCAATCCCTTCCGCCTGGATCCGGTGTTGAACGTCGAGGCCACGACCACGATCCGCCAGTATGAAGTCACTCTCGATTTCACGGGGCCTGCGAGCCGGCTCACGCTGGCGTACCGGTCCGACCCGCCGTTGCCCTCGAGCGACATCATCGAGCTGCTTGCCCTCGGTCAAACGGGCGAAGAAAGCGCGGCGCGAAGCGCCACCGGGCAAAACCCTGGGGTGGGCGCTTCGGCGCTACTCTCGGAAGCGATTTCCAGTCAGTTAGGCGGGAGAATCCAGCGCCTGTTCGGGATCAGTCACTTCAGCGTGGGTCCATCGGTGGCGACGTTGAACACGCAGCAAAATTCAATTGCCAGCGTCACGATCGAACAGCAAGTCACCCGCGGCCTTGTAATCACCTACATTACGGACGTCACGACGACGCAGTATCAAGTGATTCAAATCGAATACACGGTCAACCGCGAATTCTCCGTGGTGGCCTTGCGCGATGAAAACGGGACGTTCGGCCTCGACGTCGTGCGGAAAACGCGCTTCAAGTGACGGATTTCCGCTCCGCGAGCGCGTGCACTGCCACGACACTCCACCCGCCGATTCCCGGCTGGCGCAAACGGGTTCGTGCTATCTTCACCGGCGGGGAGTTGACATGAGACAAGTCGAAGGGAAATCTGCAAGAGGCTTCCGGATCTGGATCATCCTGGCGCTCGCCTTGACGGCCGTCGCTAATCCGGCGGGCGCGCAAAAAAAGGACAAGAATAAAAACACGCCGCCCGCCGATCTCGGAGAGGACCTTAAATCCGCGATGCGCGCCCCGGATGCACAGGCCATCGATCAATCCATCGGCGAAGCCCTGGGATATTGGCAGATCGGCGACGCGGAGTCCTTGCACAAATACTACGCCGACGATGTGGTCGTGGTCAGCGGCGCGTGGGAACCGCCCGTCATCGGTTGGGACAATTTCCTGAAGGACTATAAGGCTCAGCGCGCGCAAATCAGCGGCGTGCGTATGGACCGGACAAATACACTGATCAAGGTGAACGGCAACTCCGCCTGGGCCACTTACCAATTCGTGTATGCCGCGCAGTCAGAGGGCAAAGTGGTTCAATTCCGAGGGCACACTACCCTTTTCCTGGTGAAGCAGGCGGACCGATGGTTGATTGCGCTGAACCATTCCTCGGTCGTGGACTCCACACTTCCCGAGCCCGTCACGTCGATGGATTCGGCCCAGCCCGGCAGGCCCTAGAAGCTTTTGAAGCCCTGGTAAACCCAAACCCCCACGCTGGCCAGCAACAGCGCTCCGGACAGGATTCCGAGAGCGATAATCGGCCTGGTCAGACGTGAGATGCGGGCGATGATCACCAGTTGCTCCTGGTAATGATGCTGTTCGGCGGCATCAATGAAGATCTGATCGTCTTCTTTCGACGACAGCGTTCCCCGGTAAACGACCAGCACCACCAAAGCAACGGTGATGACGCCCCAGGAAATCATGAGCAGATCGAGAATCAGTGATCGAGGCAATTCCAAGGTTTCCTCCCCGCAAGAACGGCAATGGACGGAATGGGAACGAGCAATATCGCCGTCCTGCAATGGCAAAAACTTGAGCGGATTATAGCATCAAACCATGCGTAATAACGGGCATTGTTATCTAATGATTACCGGGTTTTGGCGGGAATCGCACCCCCCAGAAGTCATCCAGCGGTTCGAGGGATTCGACGCCGGTTTCCCAGAGTTCGCCGTCTTGCTGGTCCTTCACCCAGGCGACGCGAAATTTGGCGGTCTGCTGCGAAAAACGGTTGGTAAGTTCGACTTCCGTCCCGACTCGCAACATCCGGGACGTCCAGATCATCGCGCCCAGAACGCCGACGACGCCGGTATGCGTGGACTCCTCCAGCGGATTGCCATCCACCGCGGTGCCGCGTACTTCCACGGGGACCCGCATCACTACGCGCGCGCCCTGCCGCTGATCTTTGAACTGAGGTGTATCGATCAACCTGTCAACCAATTCTTGTGAAAGCAAAACGCGTCATAGGCTATGACATCCCGGCCGTTGCTGTCAACCGTTGACTAACTTTTGAGTAAACCAAACAATGAACCCCGGCCGTCTCGGCCAGTTCGCGCCGCCTCCGAGTGCAGCAGGTGGGGACATCGGACGCGCGCGGCCCCGCGTTGACAAACGACGCCGCAGGCGGGCACAATCAATTTGCCTCGCAACACCCGCTTACAAGCCCGAATGGCGGAATTGGCAGACGCGCTAGCTTCAGGAGCTAGTTCCCGCAAGGGAGTGGAGGTTCGAGTCCTCTTTCGGGCACCAGAAATTCCGTGACTAGAAGTCATCCAATAAATAAACAGTCACCTAAACTCAACAAGCCGCCAGGGGCTAAAGCCCGCTTTTCCTCGGTGTTCTAATGTCGCGGCTGAAGCCGCGACCCACAATGCCTATATATGAGATGGCTTGGCTCTGTTGACATCCTCAATAAAGGCGGCGATGTTTCAACCGGTACATATTGAAACTCAGTCCGAGCAGCAGCGCTTGGC
>JGI12269J14319_10006648_pt1 | contig 9993 bp, 7 predicted proteins | sample PeaSoiSIISIP2007_FD_14319 | JGI IMG/M metagenome (IMG submission 14319) | reverse complement strand
TCCTCGATGCCGTATTTGGAGCCCTCGCGGCCGATGCCGCTTTCCTTGACGCCGCCGAAGGGCGCGATCTCCGTGGAGATGATGCCCTCGTTGACGCCGACGATGCCGTATTCCAGCGCCTCCGAGACGCGCCAGCAGCGGCCGATGTCGCGGCTGTAGAAGTAAGCGGCGAGACCATAGACGGTGTCGTTCGCCATCTCGATCGCCTGCTCGTCGGTCGAAAACCGGAAGAGCGGCGCCACCGGCCCGAACGTCTCCTCGCGCGCCACCTTCATCTGGGTGTTGACCTCGGTCAGCACGGTCGGCTGGAAGAAGCTGCCGCCGAGCGCGTGGCGCTTGCCGCCCACCACGACCTTAGCGCCCTTCTTCACGGCGTCGCCGATGTGGTCCTCGACCTTCTCCACCGCCTTCATGTCGATGAGCGGGCCGATCACCGTGCCGGTCTCGGTGCCGGGGCCGACCTTCATGCTGCTCACGCTATCCGCGAGCTTGCGCGCGAAGGCGTCATAGACGCCGTCCTGCACGAGGATGCGGTTGGCGCAGACGCAGGTCTGGCCGGCGTTCCGATACTTGGACGCGATCGCGCCCTTGACGGCCATGTCGAGGTCGGCGTCGTCGAACACGATGAAGGGCGCGTTGCCGCCGAGCTCGAGCGACAGCTTCTTCACGGTGCCCGCGCATTGCGCCATCAGCAGCTTGCCGATCTCGGTCGAGCCCGTGAAAGAGAGCTTACGCACGGTCGGGCTCGAGGTCATCTCGCCGCCGATCTCCGTGGCGCCGCCGGTGACGCAGGAGAGCACGCCCTTGGGCACACCCGCCCGCTCCGCGAGCTCGCAGAGGGCGAGGGCCGAGTAGGGCGTCTGGCTCGCGGGCTTCAGCACCATGGTGCAGCCCGCCGCGAGCGCCGGTCCCGCCTTGCGGGTCAGCATCGCCGAGGGGAAATTCCAGGGCGTGATCGCGACGCAGACGCCGATCGGCTGCTTCAGCACGACGATGCGCTTGTCGACGCCATGGGACGGGATGGTGTCGCCGTAGATGCGCTTGCCCTCTTCCGCGAACCACTCGATGAAGGAGCCGGAATAGGCGATCTCGCCGCGGGATTCCGTGAGCGGCTTGCCCTGCTCCGCCGTCATCAACTGCGCCAAATCCTCCTGGTTCTCCATCATCAGGTTGAACCACTTGCGCAGGATCCCCGCCCGCTCCTTCGCGGTCTTGGCGCGCCAAGCCGGCAGCGCCCGGTCCGCCGCCTCGATCGCGCGCCGCGTCTCGGCCGCGCCCATCTTCGGCACCGTGCCGAGGATCGAGTTGTCCGCGGGGTTGTTGACGGAAATGGTCGCGCGACTGTCCGCATCGACCCACTTGCCGTCGATGTAGCATTGCTGGCGGAACAGCGTCTTGTCCTTGAGCTGCATGGGCGTCCTCCGGGGATGAGCGAGGTCTGAGGCCGACTATAGACCCGGGGGCGACGGTTGTTAATGGCGGCAGAACCGCGCAGCAGATCGCGTTGTGGAGATTTTTTCTAGCCCCTCTCCGCCGCGAAAGCGGGGGAGAGGGAGGGACCCGATCGCTCGTCAGAGCGATCGGGAGGGTGAGGTGGGCTCCGACCTCTGCAGCAATGGCTCCATCGGCGACTGATTCTGAATCCGCGCCGCCCCACCTCACCCGGCCGCCGCTTCGCGTCGTCCACCCTCTCCCCCGCTATCGCGGCGGAGAGGGGATTTGGGTCACGCGGCGTGCCACGACTGATAGGCATCGACCAAACTCATCGCGTGTTGAGCGTGCTGGACCTTGCGCTGGTGTGCGACGATGACGAAGACGGTTACGAGGACGGCCGCCGTAAAAAGAACGCCCATGTAGACCGCGAGGATCATTTGAACTTGTCTCGCCGTGGGAGGCGGAACGGTGGTCTGAATCTGTCTACCAGCGTCCGCCGCCCTCAGCCGGATGAATTCGTGCATTTCCCGGAGTTGCGCATTGGAGAAGGAGGAGTTGGAAAGCATGATCCGATCGCTGGCGGTCCTGACCGTGAGGAACAAGCTGCCCCTACCACCCGAAGTGATAAGGGCAGACGTAAGCTGAGAAACCTGCAGCGTTCTCTCCCCGAACATGGTCTTCCGCCTGACTTGAATAGCGCTCAGCTCTGCGCAAACCGAGATCAGGAAAACGGCGAAGATCAGGGCCAGTAGCCAGAAAATTCCGAAGACAAGTAGAACAATCGCATCCTTCGTTACGCTTCCTCTGCTCAAGGATCCATAGATCAGCATGCCCATCAGCAGAGTTGGGCCCGCAACGAGGAAAGTGAGGACGCAAGCTTTATTGCCCGTCGTTGGCAGAAAGACCAGAGGTCCGGTTGTCTGCGGTGGAGCGGGCATGGCGACCATCGCCCGCCACCCTACTCCACCGTGACGCTCTTCGCGAGGTTGCGGGGTTGGTCGACGTCGGTGCCTTTGAGGACGGCGACGTCGTAGGCGAGGAGCTGGACGGGCACCGAATAAAGGAGCGGCGCCACGAAGGGATGGCACGGCGGCACCTCGATGCCGTGGAAGAGCCTTCCGCCGAAGCGCGCGAGGCCCTCCTTGTCGGCGATCATCACGACCTTGCCGCCGCGCGCCATCACCTCCTGGATGTTGGAGCAGGTCTTGTCGAAGAGGTCGTCGCGCGGCGCCAGCACCACCACCGGCGTCTTCTCGTCAATGAGCGCGATCGGCCCGTGCTTCATCTCGCCCGCGGCATAGCCCTCGGCGTGGATGTAGGAGATCTCTTTGAGCTTGAGCGCGCCCTCGAGCGCCAGCGGGAAGCTGGTGCCGCGGCCGAGATAAAGCACGTCGCGCGCCTCGGCGATCTCCGCGGCGATCTTCTGGATCGCCTGATGGTGCTGCAGCACCTCGTTGGCCTTGGCCGGCACCTCCGTGAGCGCGGTCGAGAGCGCCGCTTCCTCCTGGGCGCTCAGCGTGCCGCGCGCGCGGGCGACCGCGATCGTGAAGCACGCGAGCACCGCGAGCTGTGTCGTGAAAGCCTTGGTCGAGGCGACGCCGATCTCGGGCCCGGCGTGGGTCGCGAGCACGGCGCCCGCTTCCCGCGCCACCGTGCTCTCGGGCTGGTTCACCACCGCGAGGATGTACTGGCCTTGCTCCTTGGCGTAGCGCAGCGCCGCCAGCGTATCGAGCGTCTCGCCGGATTGCGAGACGAAGACCGCGAGCCCGCTCTTGGGCATCGCGGGCTGGCGATAGCGGAACTCCGAGGCGATCTCGGCATCGACCGGCACGCGCGCCAGGCGCTCGATCCAGTATTTCGCGATCATCCCCGCGTGATAGGCGGTGCCGCAGGCGATGAAGCTAATCTTCGGGACGGTCGCGAGATCGAACGGCAGGCTCGGCAGGTGCACCGTGCGGGTGGTCGGATGGAAATGCGCCATAAGCGCGTCGCCGATCACCACCGGCTGCTCGAAGATCTCCTTCTCCATGAAGTGGCGGTGATTGCCCTTGCCGATCAGCGCACCGGAGAGCGCGGTCTCGCGGATCTCGCGTTTGACCTCGCGATTCTTCTGGTCGTAGACGGTGGCGCCCGCCGCGGTCACCACGGCCCAGTCGCCTTCCTCGAGATAGAGGATCCGGCGCGTGAGCGGCGCCAGCGCCAGCGCGTCCGAGCCCAAAAACATCTCGCCGTCGCCGAAGCCGATGGCGAGCGGGCTCGAGCGCCGCGCGCAGATCAGAAGATCGGGCTCGCCCGCGAACAAGATGGTGAGCGCGAAGGCGCCCTCGAGGCGCGGGAACACCTTGGCCGCCGCCTCGCGCGGGCTCAGCCCCTGCTTCAGGTGATGCGTGAGCAGGATCGCCACCGCCTCGGTGTCGGTCTGCGTCTCGAAGCGGTAGCCGAGCGCCACCAGCTCGTCCTTGAGCTCCTGGAAATTCTCGATGATGCCGTTGTGAACGACGGCCACGCGATCGGTCGCGATCGGGTGCGCGTTGGTCTCGTTGGGAACGCCATGGGTCGCCCAGCGCGTGTGCGCGATGCCGATCCGGCCGGTGACGGGCTCACGCTTCAGGCGCTCGACGAGGCGGTCGAGCTTGCCCTCGGCGCGCCGGCGCTCGATGTGGCCATCGACCAGCGTCGCCACTCCCGCGGAATCGTAGCCGCGATATTCCAGGCGCTTGAGGCCGTCGACCAGGAAGGGCGCGACGTCCGCGCGGCCGATGATGCCGATGATGCCGCACATCAGACTTTGCTCCGTTCCGTCTTGGCCTGCCGCCGCTTCGCGTCCGCGCCCCGCGCGCGCAGCACGCGGGCGGCGCCCGGCTTCTCCACCTGCTCGCCCCGGCCCAAGGCGAGCGCATCCGCGGGCACGTCCCGCGTGATCACGGAGCCCGCGCCCACGATGGCGTTGGCGCCGACCGTGACCGGCGCCACCAGCGCCGTGTCCGACCCGATGAAGGCGCCGTCCTCGATCCGCGTCTCATGCTTGAGGAAGCCGTCGTAGTTGCAGGTAATGGTGCCGGCGCCGATGTTAACCTCGCGGCCGACGACAGCGTCGCCGATATAGGTGAGATGATTGGCCTTGCTGCCTTCGCCCAAGCGCGCCGCCTTGAGCTCGACGAAATTGCCGACATGGACGCGGGCCGCCAGCTCTGTGCCGGGCCGGAGCCGCGCGAACGGCCCCACGATCGCGCCGTCGCCGATCACGGCGCCGGCGATGTGGCTCATGCCGCGGATCTCGACGCCCTCGCCCACCCGTACGCCCGGCCCGAATACCACCGAGGGCTCGATCACGGTGTCGCGCCCGATGACGGTGTCGGCGCTGAAATAGACCGTCGTGGGATCGATCAGCGTGACGCCTGCCGCCATGTGCCGGGCGCGCAGCCGCTGCTGCAGGGTGGCTTCGGCCACCGCGAGCTCGGCCCGCGAGTTGACCCCGAGCATTTCTTCCGCGGACGCCTCGATCGTGCGGCAGTGAAGCCCGCGGCTTCGGGCGATCGCGACCACGTCGGTCAGGTAGTACTCGCGCTTGGCGTTCTTGTTGTCGATCGCACCGACGAGCTCGGGTGCATGTCGGCCGTCGAGAGCGATCACGCCGGAATTGCAGAGCGCGATGGCGCGCTGCTCGGGCGTGGCGTCGCGCGCCTCGACGATCGCCTCGAGGCTGCCGTCCGTCGCCACCACGAGGCGTCCGTAAGAACCGGGATCGGCCGGCCGCATGCCCAGCACGGCCACCGCCGCCGCGGGCGCGCGGCGCCGCTCGGCGATCAACAAAGCCAGCGTCTCCGTCGTGATGAGCGCGGCATCGCCCACCAGCACGAGCACATCGCCCGCGAACTCGCCGAGCGCCGCCAGCGCCGCCTTGACGGCGTGGCCGGTGCCGAGCGGCGGCGATTGCACCACGGCCTCCGCGGGCGCCGCCGCGGCCGCCACCGCCGCCATGTCCTTGCCGATCACCACCAGCGTGCGTTGCGGCTGCAGCGGCGCCACGGCGTCGAGCACATGGCTCAGCATGGGGCGGTGCGCGATCTCGTGCAGCACCTTGGGCCGCGCCGATTTCATGCGCGTGCCGTCGCCCGCCGCGAGGACGATGACGGCGAGCGGGCTCATGACGGGATCCGGGCGAGCATGCAGGGCGAGGTTCTGCGCATCCTTAGGCGGCGTGACGGTGGCGCGACGCGCGTGAAACTGGCATAAGGCCGCGCCGGCCCCCAAGTCAAATAATGTGAACAATCATGACTAACGAAGGGTAAATCGTGCGGAGTCTCAAGGGTTTGCTGCTGGATCTCGACGGCACGCTGGTGGACGGCCTGCCGGACTTGCTGGCGGTCCTGAACCTGGTCCTCGGCGATTTCGGCGCGCCCGAGCTCACCGCCGCCGAGGCGAGGCCGATGGTGGGCGACGGCGCGCTGAAGCTGGTGGAGCGGGCGCTCGCCGCCCGCGGCGTGACGCCCGACCGGATCAAGCCGGCGCAGGCCCGCTTCCTCGCGCTCTACGAGGCCCGGCCTGCCCTGCTATCGCGGCCTTATGCGGGCGTGCCCGAGAGTCTCGCCGAGCTCGAAGCCGGAGGCTGGATCTGCGCGCTCTGCACCAACAAGCCCGAGCGCGCGACCCGTGTGATGCTGAGCGAGCTCGATCTCGACCGCTTCTTCCGCGCGGTCGTCACCGGCGACAGCCTGCCGCAGAAGAAACCCGATCCGGCGCCCATGCGCGCGGCGCTCGCCGCGCTCGAGGTGCGGCCCCATCGAGCCTTCGCCGTGGGCGACCACGCGAACGACCTTCGCGCCGCCCGCGGCGCGGGGCTGCGCGCAATCTTCGCGAGTTACGGTTACGGCACGCTGACGCCCGACCTGCCGCGGCCCGCCGCGATCATCGGCGCGTTCGCCGATTTGCCCGAGACGCTGGCGCGGCTCGACTTGGGCTGACATTGACTCGCCCGAAGCCGCCGCACATTGTCTTGGATGCGGCGGCGTGATCGCCGGCATTCTGGGGCGCCTCGCCACGTCATGACCGAGGGTATCGGGCACCACGCCGAGATCGAGCTCGACACGGAGTGCCTGTGCGCGAATTACCGCGAGATCGCGCGCCGGGTCGGTCAGGGTATCAAGATCATTCCAGCGATCAAGGCCGACGCCTATGGCTTCGGCGCCGTCGAAACCGCGACGATCTTCGAGCGCCTGGGCGCTTTCGCCCTCTTCACCGGGAATGTCGCCGAGGCGATCGCCGTGCGCGCCGCGGGCGTGCGCATTCCCGTCATCATGTTCGGTGCCTATCTGCCGCAGGACGTGCGCTACCTGCTGGCGCACGGCCTCATCCCCACGATCTACGATCGCGAGTTCGCGGCAGCGGCGAGCGCGGCGGCTACGGCTCGGTCCGACGTCTACATAAAGGTCGACGCCGGGCTCGGGCGGTTGGGGGTCCCGATCGCCGAGGCGGCGGAGTTCATCCGATGGGTGAGCGGCCTCCCGAACCTCTCGATCTCCGGGGTCTATACGCACGTTCCCTTTGCCGACGAAGACAGCGCCGCCTGGGCGAAGAAATGCCTCGCCGAGTTCGACGCGCTCCTCGGCACGCTCGCTGCCGGCGGACTCTCGGTGCCGACCTCGCAAGCCCGCGCCAGCTCTTGCGTCGCGGCGGGTCTCACGGATCGCGCGAACGCCGTCTGTGTCGGTCATCTCCTCTACGGCCTCAGTCCCTTCGGCGAAAGCAATTCCGCGACGCTCACCGGCATCAAGCCCGTGATCCGTGCGATCCGCTCGCGCCTGATTCATGTCGGCCGGCACCCGCAGGGCTCAGACCTCGCGATCGCCGGCAGCTACGGATTGCGCCGCGGCCGGACCACGGGCGTCCTGCCGGTCGGCGTGTCGAGCGGGCTCGGCGCTCTCGACCCCGCGCATCCCGCGCACGCCCTCATTCGAGGGCAGCGGGCGCCTCTCCTCGGCGTCTCGCTCGAGCACACGACGGTCGACCTCGAGGGCGTCGCCGATCCCAAGGTCGGGGACGCCGTGGACCTGGTCGCCGAGGCCGCCGACGGCGGGCTCAAGCTCTCGGAGTTCGCGAAGGCACAAGGCAGGAGCGCGCTCGCCACCATGGTGGCGCTCTCCGGACATTGGCGTCGGAATTACGTCGATCCCGTCAAGGATGTCTGGAGCGCGTTCAATCGCACCCCGTGACGGGCCGAAGGAGGAGATGGGAGGCACACATGAGTCCCGAGGCAATCCTGACCGAGCAGCAGATCCGCGAGCACCACACGGCCGGCTTCACCTTCGTTCCGACCCTCCTCTCCGCCGGCGAGATCGCGCCCGTGATGGAGCGGATCAGGCGCCTGTGCGCCGGCGAGCGGCGGCGCGAGGTGATCCTGGAGAAGGACGGCAAGACCGTGCGCGCGCTCATGAACGCGCACCGCTTCGACGACGTGATCGACCGCTTCGTGCGCCACCCGAAGCTGATCGGCGCGGCACGGCAGATCGTGGCGAGCGAGGTCTACATCTTCCAGAGCATCATCAATCTCAAATGGGCGTTCACCGGCGACGTCTGGCCCTGGCACCAGGACTATCCGACTTACATGGAGGACGACGGCGTGCCGACGCCTCGGATGGTGAACGTGCTGGTCTTCCTCGAGGAGGTCAGCGAGTTCAACGGCCCCCTGATGTTCATCCCGGAGAGTCACCAGGCGGCGGCGCGCGTCACCGCGCTCGACACGGAGAAGACCAGCTATCCCGCGCGCTGGACCACCAGCGATCTCGTCGACACCCAGGCCAGGAGCCACGGCATCGCCGCACCCAAGGGACCGGCGGGCTCGGTCGTCTTCGCGCACACCAACATTCTGCACGGCTCGGGGCCGAACATGTCGCCCTGGGGCCGCGCCATGCTGTCGCTGACGCTCAACTCGGTCGAGAACCGCCACACCGGATCGCGCCGCCCCGACTGGGTCGTGCTCAACGACTTCACGCCGGTGGTGCCGGCGCGGAGCGCTTGAAACTTCACCCTGGTTGCGAGCTAGGCCGGCACGCCCGCCTTGACACCCGCCGCCCCAGCACCCTAAACCCTCGGGCTTCGGGCGCTTAGCTCAGCGGGAGAGCACACCCTTCACACGGGTGGGGTCGTAGGTTCAATCCCTACAGCGCCCACCATCAAAACCGCAGAAATCCGCCATTGCGGGAGTGCTTCGCGAGGTCCAATTTGGACACTCGCGGACACTCGCGGCGTGAACAGGACAGGAAAACTGGGGGAAGCTGGGGGAGAATGTTCCGCTCGCGTTCCGGCGCGCCAGGGCAAGGTCTTGCCGTGATGCTCAAGGGCCGAGAGAACGATCTCGAAATTCACGCGCAACCGTCCTCGCCGTGCGCCTAATGCCACACCGCACGGATTTGCGGGAATTGGTCCGCACTCCGCGACCGTCAATCATGGCTTATGCCGTCTATGGTGATTCAAACGACCCTCTCGCTCGAGAAGAAGCCTCGATCTCGTGAATTCAGATTGATACGGCCCGGGTGGCTTGACTGATCCCTTGACGCCACCTGGATGTTTGTTGCGCCGGGACCTTCCCGAATTCATCTGGATCAGGCGAGATAAAACCCGCCGTGCGATAGATAAAAGTAGGTTCATCCGAGGCAAGAAGATGCGAGAGCGGTCTTGGAGAGCTTTGATCGTTGCCGCGGCCCTGGCGCTCTTCGGTTGCGTCGGAGGCGGTGAGCCGCCGGGCACGCGCTTTGGAGAGATCGCGGCTCAGATACCGCCAGTGCCGCCCGATCACGCACGGTTCTTCTTCTATCGCGACTACTCGCTCTACGACAGCGTTCAGCGCCCCTATATCGCGCTCAACGGCCAGCCGGTAGCGATCTCAGAGAACGACGGCGCCTCATACCGCGACATGCCGCCCGGCACCTATGTGATCTCCGTGCCCTACTCAGCCATTTATCCCAACAAGGAAAAGACCGTCACCGTGGCCGGCGGCCAGACCGTGTATGCCAAGATCTTGACCGAGAAATTCGAGCCCAACATCACGCTCGCCGACTATCAGCCTGACATTTTCGTCGTGGTGCTCGTGGATCCCACCCAGGCCCAAGCCGAGATTGCGAGCAAACGGTATTTCCCATGAGAGCGCCGTGAACGCCACGCGGAAGTCTGGTGAAGGAATGGGCGCGCAGCTCGCGGTCGGCGACCATGGCGAGTCGCCGTCGTATCCTGGCCGATATTCGCGTTTTTGGCGCCGATCCTGTGGGCGATCTCGACCCACATCGACAAGTATCTCGTCGAACGCTACTTCCAGCGCAGCAGCATCGCTGTGCTGCTGGTGTTCACCGCGTTGATGGGGCCGCTGTTCCTTCCCGCGATCCTGCTCTACCGGCCCGTAACGACGCTCCCGCTGAGGATGTGCTGGCGATCGGCGCTTCTGGCGCCCTCTACATGGGCGCGCTGTTCTTCTATCTGCAAGCACTGCGGTTGGAGGAGGCGTCGGTCATCGCCATCTTCTTCCAGGCGACTCCTCTCTTTGCTTACGCGCTCGGCTATCTCGTC
>JGI12269J14319_10006647_pt1 | contig 9996 bp, 9 predicted proteins | sample PeaSoiSIISIP2007_FD_14319 | JGI IMG/M metagenome (IMG submission 14319) | reverse complement strand
TACCCGCATTAACCGAGGCGTCCTGCCTGGTCAGTGAGCTGGAAGCCGCCTGAATCATGCTCTGGCCGCCGCCCATGCCAGCAGCCGCTGCCCGGCCGCGACGCCCAGCTAGAACCTGAAAACGGCAGTCCACGTGGTCACCGCTGCGGTACTTTGCTGCTGTACTCGCTCTGAGCGACCCGCTCACGTATTCGGAAAGCGCTTCTGACCTGGTGGAGCTACGGAGATTCGAACTCCGGACCTCTTGCATGCCATCAGCAGGCAGCCCGTCCACCGGAGTGCATCGCCGCAGGCCACCGTCCTGAGCAGTGCACCCGAGTGCGCCCTCGTCCGGCCCGGTTGCAGTACTTCCACGCTGTACTCACTGCAACGCGTCGCGTCCTGGTCCCCGAGTGCTCACACACCTGTGCCGTCAGCTGCCAGGGCCATGCCGAGCCTGCCTGGACCCGCCAGGAGGTGACCGTGACCGCTCCGCGCCCAGGCGAACCGCCTGCGCCCGCACGTCCCGCGTGCACCCCCGCCGCGATCAGGACCGTCCTGGCCGCCAGCGCCGACCCTGACACGCTCCGCCGCTACGACGCCGACCTGGACGCCGCCTTCGAGCAGGCACGCACCGGCGGCGATCTGTCCCCGCTGCCGGAGACCGTCCGCCGCTGGTGGTTCGAAGCCGATACCTGGCACGACCCCGCCGCCCGCCGCGACTACCAGGCCCGCGTCAGCCGCTACCTCACCGGCGGCCCGCCGCCCCAGGCCCGCCGGGTCAGCCGGGCGCAGATCCGCGAACGGCACGGCGTCTGACACCGTGCCCCGCCGGGAACTGGACGAACCCGCAGAACGCGAGTTCGCCGGCTGAAACCAGGCCGCGGCGAACGCCGTCGCGGAGTTCAAGGATGCCGTGGTCATCGACCGGGCCGGATACCAGCGCCTCCCCGGCGAACCAGCAGGAGCCCTGCGCACCCATGCCGTTCGGCCCGCACAGCCAGGGACACTGGTCACCTTCCTCATTCCGCGAGGTCAGGGGCTCGACACGGCCACCAGCCCGAAGTCGCTCTCCGAGGCGGTCGACGCGAGAGGAACGGCACCCATGCCTAACGAGCGAGCAGGCGACCCTGGCAACCGAGGAAGCACGATCGCTGACCTCGCCGACACCGCAGGTCCCGCGCCGCACGCTGGCGCTGTCCAGACGACCACGGCCATCCGGTTCTGACGGCCGCCCGCCAAATGCCCAGTTGTGGACCTCGATGTCGGCGTACGAGCTTGGGGTCAAGATGGTGCGCGCCTTGCCCGGGTCCGGCGCCCGGACCAGCGCCGCTGTACCCAGCCAGGCGGCGCCGTTGTCAGATAGCAATGGCCCGTACGCGATCAGCTCGTCCCGGCCGGGCGGCACGGCGAGGTCCGCGCCCTGCCCCGAGCCGAGGCCGAGCACTAGATACCCGTTGCCGCTGGACCGGCCTCCGGGGAAATCCCACATCGTCCGGCCAAGCGTGTTGCGCCACCGCCGCAGCAGCACGTCCCGGTACACGCCGGCCTGATAGTTCGGCTCGTCGAAGGCGAACGCCCGGGCGGCGGCGGGATCGGGCAGGTCGACGATGTGCACGCTGCCCGTCGGCGTATCGCCCGCACCGGCCAGAGTCGGGCCGCGGGCGATCAGCTCCGTCGCGTACCGGTCCATGTAGGACCAGTGCTCTTCCAGCAGATCGTCGCGCAGCGCCATAGAGCCGGGCCGGTCGCGGTGGTAGCAGAAGAACCCCATGCCCATAGTCTTGACCTCCACGCCGGACACCGGCGCAGACGGGCCCCATCCGGCCGTGTATCTACTGCGGTCTGAACAGCCCGCCGATGACGGTCATCCGCCGGAGCTGTCTCGCCGACGTGGACCAGATCGCCGACCAGGTACGCGAGTACCTGGTCACCTCTAGCCAGGGCCAGACCGGAGGACAGTACGCCACGGGCTTGTAATAAGCGCGGACATTGCGCCCACCTGGGCGTCGTGCACCCGTGCAATAACCGTCTGATTGAGCCATCACGGGCGGGCGACGGCCGATCGGGACGCGCCGAACTGGCTGATCTGGCGCTCCAGCATGTCACTGTGGGCACCGGGGAGACGCCCGCGCATGCCGCCGGGTGCGCTGGTGCCGCTGCGGCCATCGCGTCGCATCTCGTGGACGCGAAGTTCAGTGAGGCATCGGCCGGAGGAACATGCCCGAAATGCTGTGGCCGGTCCTTCAAGAAGGCGATTCTCGCCTCCTATCAGCAAAACGCCAATCCCAGACTGACTACCCCCCGCTGAGGGATCCCTCAGCGGACCCCAGCCACGGCGGGTCAGGCTTGTGGCGATCCTAGACTTCGAGGCATGACCGTTGAACAGCCAGATCTTCATCTCAGCGATGGTGCCTGGACTCCCAACTGGCGCCGCAGCACGCGTGGCGATCGGCGTGCGCGGCGATCACCGCGACCGCTGGCCAAGCGCGACAAGCGCGACAAGCGCGACAAGCGCGGATAGGAGTCATGGCAAGTGAGGCAGGCGAGATTGCTCTGAGCAAGCAGGAACTTCGCGAGGTATGCCGCGGGGTGCGCACAGACGGTGGTGGCAATCCTCGAAGCCGATCAACCGGACGACCCGCGACCGCGTGCCGCCATCGACGCCGCATTGACTTTCGCTGGAGGCGGCGAGCGAACGAAAGCGCTGCGGGACAGCGCGTGGGCGGCGAACAAGGCGGCCCGCGGGGCAGTCACCGCGGCCGGAACTGACGGCCGCATCATGTTCACCCGCGCTGGCGCCGCCGTGGCTGTCGCCGCGCGGCGGGTAGATGTACACGCAGCCGATGACTTCGCCGGTGCCGGTGCTGAGCACGGTGTAGGTGAACCCGCGGCGGCCCGGCGAGGTCCTGCGCGTGGCGTTCGAGGTCGCGCAGATTTGCCGCCAGTCTCATCTGGTGCGGCCAGCCCGTCCCGGCGAATCCCGGCGTCGCCTGGATGTGGCCGATGCTGGCCGTCCATGCCGCATAGTCCGCGGCGTTTGTGCTGAGGCCAGAGCGGTTCCAGCCGGAATTCCCCAGCCGTGAGCCTGCCAGGGACCGCGAAACCCGCCGGAACGAAGAACTGATCACGACATCGACTCCGGCGCGGCCGCCGTCCTGCCGACCGTCTGGCTCGTGGTCCGCCGCGATGACGGGCGGATCGTCGGCGATCTGGGGACCCACGGCCCGCCCGGCAGCGAGGGCAGCGTTGAGATCGGCTGCACCCTCGCCCCGTCCGCGCAGGGCAAGGGCACCGGCACCGCCGCCGTGGCCGCCCTGGTCAGCTGCATGGCGACGGTGCCGGGGATCCGCGAGGTTACCGCGGTCACCGGCGCGGAGAACACCGCTTCCCGGCACCTGCTCGAACGCCAGGGATTCCACCTCACCGGCCCGCTTCCGGGCACAGACGAGGTGCGCTACACAATGAGCCTCAGCTAGCTGATCACGTGATCGTCACGCCCGGCAGACGTCCGCTGCTGCCTGGAACCGAGGGCATCGTAGGCCCTGCGGCCCCGCCGCCCGGCGCCCGGCCGCGACCTCGGCCGGCAGATCCGCCTGGCGGCCAGGGCCGCTCAGATCCTCCCCTGGCAGATCGCTCAGCTGCGCGCTGCGGCCTGGCATGACTCCTGTGCTGCCGTCGCGTTCTCAGGGTCATCTGTGTGCCGAAGCCTGCTGTGCGCGGTGCCCGGCCGGCCCCGGCACGGCGCCAGCCTGATCCCCCGCAGCAGCCCAGCACCTGACGGCTCTCCCCGGGCAGCTGCCGCCGCGACCCGCCAGCCGCACGCCGGCGCCGGCCCGCTGCCCTGACGTTCCCCGTCACCGCGGCCGGGCCGCGGTGACGAGCAGTGCTATCGCGACATACTGGCACGTCGCGGCACCGCAAATGCAGGCGTGGAAGACCTCGTGGTAGCCGAACACCGCCGGGCACGGGTCGGGCCGGCGCCGATGATAGGAGATCGCCCCGGCGGTGTAGAGCAGGCCCCCGGCCAGCAGCAGCGCTCCCGGCGCGGCACCGGCATGGATCCACACTCCCGGCAGCGCCAGACCAGCCGCCCAGCCCAGGCCGATGAACGCCGCGCCCACCACGACCTCCGGCGCGCTCATCCACACCAGGTGGACCGCGGCCGCCGTGAGCGTGAGCGTCCACAGCACGATCAGGCAGGCCAGCCCGAGAACGCCGCGGGTGGCCAGGAGTAAAGCAGGAGTCGCCGTGCCGGCGATCAGGACGAAGATCATCACGTGGTCCAGCCGCTGCAGGCGCCTGGACCACGCCGCCGTCCAGTTGCCGCGGTGATACAGCGCGCTGACTCCGAACAATCCGCTCACGCTGGCCGCGTAGATGGCGGCAGCCGTGATCCGGACGGCTCCGTGAGCGCGGGCCAGCAGCAGCGCGCCGCCCACCAGCGACGCCCCGAACCAGACCAGGTGCAGCCAGCCGCGCAGCACCGGCCTGGTGTAGTAGACCCCGCGCCGCGCATCGTAAAGCTGATCCGCCGTCAGCGGGCCGGGCGCCGCCGACCCGGGCCCCATGATCGTCATCTTCGGCCTCCGCCAGTGCCGGGCCGCGCCGACCCGCGATGCCGCCGACGTCCGCCTACCAGTGTCGCGCATCACTGGTCATCCGCCAGCCGCCACCAGGCGCCCCGGCCAGGGCGCCAGCCGCCAGCGGTGACCTCCAGAAGACCTCTCGTATCGGCGGGCCGGCATCCGGTCAGCGCTGGTTCGCTCAGCCAGATAGCATCACGCTGAGTCACAGGACAAACCAGAAAGAACGCCCGCCGAGCCGCCGATATGGCACGCATGCGGCGCCGCTGTGGCTATCGTCCTGGGCATGCAGAACAGGCATTCTGCGGCTGCAGTGTTACGCGTTCTCGTGCCTTTCCTTATTGGTTCCGGCGCGCCCGCGCTGGCGCTAGGTCGGGCGGCCCCGAATCGCAGCGGCCGATCTGGCGCGGTTGTCAACGTGGCCAGGTGCGGTCGGTGTTGCCGGGCGTGACGATCCCCGTCTCGTAGGCAAGCACCACGGCCTGGACGCGATCGCGCAGGTCAAGTTTCATCAGGATCCGGGCGACATGCGTCCTGACGGTGCCGTGGCTGACGACGAGGCGTCCGGCGATCTCGTGGTTGGACAGACCTTGCGCGACGAGTGTCAGCACCTCGCGCTCGCGCGTGGTGAGCTGCTCAAGCTCCCGTGGGGGCGCCGGCAACGGCGCCGGCTGGTGGCAGAATGCTTCGATCAGGCGGGTCGTGACCTGCGGTGCGAGGAGAGAGTCGCCGGCTGCCACCACTCGGACAGCTCGCACCAGGTCTTCGGGCGGCGCGTTCTTCAGCAGGAAGCCGCTGGCGCCGGCACGCAGCGCCTGGAAGACGTAGTCGTCGATGTCGAACGTTGTGACCACGAGCACACGGGCAGTGCCCGTTCGCCGTGCGATGGCGCGGGTCGCGGACACGCCGTCGAGCCTGGGCATCTGGATGTCCATGACGATGACGTCTGGAGCGAGCCGGTCGGCCTCGGCGACTGCCTGCTCCCCGTCCTCCGCCTCCCCGGCCACCTCGATGTCTGGCTGCGCGTCAAGGATCATGGCGAAGCCTGCTCTGACCATCGCCTGGTCGTCGGCGAGCAGAACCCGGATCGCCATCAGGAAGTCTCAAGCGGGATGCGTGCGCGGACCGCGAAGCCCCCAGCCGGGCGCGGCCCGCTGACGAACTCGCCGCCGTAGAGCACGGCCCGCTCGCGCATGCCGACCAGGCCTTGCCCCAGATGGTGCGCCGGGGGCGGGGGCGCGCCGTCGCCGTCGTCGATGACCTCTATCGCGAGCTCGTGCTTGGTGCAGCTCACGTTCGCCGTGACGCTGGCGCCCGGAGCGTGCTTCAGGACATTGGTCAGCGCTTCCTGGACGATCCGGAAGCCGGCCAGGTCGAGTCCTGGCGGCAGCCCGCGCAGGTCGCCGTGCACGGTGATGACGGCCGACAGACCCGCGCCGCGGAGCTCATCGACAAGCTGCCCGACCCTGAGCAAAGACGGCGCCGGATGACCGGCCTCGTCGTCGTCGCTTCGCAGCAGGCCGATCAGCCGGCGCATCTCGCCAACGGCCTGGCGGCCGGTGCGCTCGACCGCGAGGAGGGCTTCGCGCTCTCGCAGCTGATCCTCACGCAGAACGCTTCTGACCGCACCTGCCTGCACGCCCATCACGCTGATGCTATGGCCGATAACGTCGTGCAGCTCGCGGGCGATTCGCCGGCGCTCATCAGCGACCGCCGCCCGCGCCCGTTCGTCCCGCTCTCGCTCAAGCTCGGACGCGCGCGCGTCAAACACGTCCGACTCGAAGCGCAGCACCCCCAGCGCACGGCCGATCACCAGGCCGCACCCGGTCACGAGCGACGGCACCACCAGGCTGGTGGCCATGTCCGCGCCGCGCAGGCGGATCGCTGTGAACAGGCCAGCCCACGCCAGCCCCGCCCCGAGAGCAAAGCGCACCCCGGAAGTCCGCGATCCCACAGCGTAGATCGCCAGAAGTACCGCGACCACCGGGAACGACGGACCGGCCAGGGGACGGCCGCCCAGCCCGGCCAGCCCCACAACCCCCACGACGACCGCCGCCAGGACCTCGACCGGAAAACGCAGCCGGAACGCGAGCGGCACCGTCATCAGCAGCGCAACCGCCACCTGCCCCATAGTGTCCGCCCGGCCGGACAGGACAAGCTCCAGCTCGACGGCGACGGTCAGCGCCGCGGCCAGCAGCAGCTCTCGTCTCTCAGTTGTCAGCCGGACCCATCGCACACCCCGCACTTAACCCGCCTTCGCAGCCGAGCGCATCTGCCCAGCGGCAGACCAGCAAATCCGCCGGGCGGCAGACGCGCCGGGTCTTCGCATCATTTTAGGTTGGCAATGGCTCACAACTAGGAGGCAACCAGATGATCACTCGCAAGTCACTCGCGGCCCTGGCCGGCACCACCCTCGCACTGGCCATCGTCGCCGGAGCCATCGGCACCAGCCACCACGGCGTTATCAACGTGATCAGCAGGATCGCGTGGTTCGGCTTCCTCGCCTGCGCGCTCTTCCTGGTAGTCGCCAGCGTCGCCACCATCGTGCGCCACGGTGCCCGCCGCGCCCGCTCCTAGCCCGCCCGATCGCAGCAATCGCCAGACCGCCCGGATGCTCGCCGACTGGGTCCATCCCAGCTCTCCGGCAGCGCCCGTGGTCAGGAACAGAACGGCACGTGAGGCGCAAGGCACCACGTGAGCGACAGGAAATGAGGAGGAAACATGCGCAGAATACTGGCTGCGGCGATCGGGACGCTCTCGGTCGCCGCAGTCATCAGCGGAGCAGGCCTGGCGGCAGCCAGCGCCGCGCCCGCCACGTCCGGGACCGAGCGCTTCCAGGCCATGTCCACATCGCCGGCCTCGAACCAAAGCAGCGTCATCTTCACCGGAGCCTTCACCGTCGGCGGCGTTGCCAGCGTAGGCATGACGACCGGCACCTTCAAGTTCCCCGGCGGCACGGTCCAGATCAGGCATTCCCGCGGTACCGGCAAGCAGACCTTCAACCCACGGACCTGCCTGCTCACGGTCAGCCAGCACGGCACCTACACTCTAGGCCACGGGACTGGCACGTACGCCGGCATCAGCGGCCACGGCACCTACCAGCTACGCATCCTGGCCATCGCCCGCAAGGCGCACGGCAAATGCTCGCAATCCCTCCCGCCAGCCGCATTCCAGAAGATCACCATCGCCTCCGGGCCAGTATCACTGCCCTGACCGCGGGCGGGGCCTACGGGCGGCGGACCGGTTGGCCCGGCCCGCCGCCCGTACGGTGACGCCGATCAGCCCGCCACCAATCGAGCCGGTGCCCCCATCAAAGTCGGACCGGGGCCGTCCTCTGCCGCGATCACCCCGGACGGGAAGACCGCCTGCCTCCTCAGCTACCGCGTTGCCAGCGAACGACTATTTCGGCACGGTGACCCCGATCAGCACCGCGACCAACACCCGCGCCAGCCTGCGCATCTCTACGTCATCGGCATTGGGTGTGGCTCTTCTGGAGTGAGGGGTGCCTGAGGGTGTATGGCCGGGTTGCGGGATGCGTGCCTGGTCTGCCCGTACGGGTTCGGGGGGACGGGACCCGCACTTCTGCCCGCATGCTGGCTCCCGGGAACCCGATCTACCCAGCCGGCCAGGCGTGACCCGTCCCGGACCCTTCCGCGGCTCAGCGGGGGAGTCGGCCGTCAGCGTGTCCGGCAGGCGCTTGGGATGGCCTCCTGGCGCAGATACTGGCCGGCCGCAGGGCCGGGCGAGGCGTAGAAGATCCGGTGCGGTGTGATGGCGAGGACTTCGTCTTGGGTTGGCTGGGGGAGTTCAATGGGCGCGATCTTTCGGCCGGTGAAAGGGTCGGCGCAGTAGTTGCGGGCTTTCCCGCCAGCTATCTGGGTGATCCAGAGCAGTCCGCTGGCGAGGCGGGCCGTGATGTCGTTGGTTCCCTCCACGCAGGTGCCGGTCGTTACTCCTTCCCTGCAGGCGCTTCCCTCAGCGGTCATCGTGGCGGCGTCGAGCCGCTGGACGTAGCCCATCATCCCGGTGGCCTCCGAGACCCACACGGCGGAGCCGATCGGCCCGGCGACAGCGGGGCGGCGCTCACACCCATCATCGGGTGGGAGGCGAGAAGCGCGCCTGTCGTCGGGTCACGTCGCTGGACGGCGCCGCGGCCGCCGCTGTCCGCCTCCCCGACGACCAGGATGGTCCCGGCGGCGTTCGCCGAGAGATCCGAGCTGGCTGCCCCGGGCAGGGCGATCGAGGCAGTTATCTTGCCGCCCGGGAGCGACAGGTGCAGCAGACGGTCCCCGCCGGCAGCCCACAGCCCGCCGCCCGCGACAACGAGCAGCTGCGCGGCCCAGGGCTGCCCGCCTCCGGTCCCGACCCGCCACCGCCCGGTCAGCTTGAGAGTGTCCGGATTCAGCCTCAGGAGCGTCTGGGCCGCTGGGGTCGAGCCGGTCGAGGCCGCCACCCAGAGCGCGCCCGCGGCCGAGACGGCCTGTTCAAACGCTGCGCCGAGGCGCCGTGCCGCCTCGACCCGGCCTGACGCCTCATCGACGCGGGCTAGCTCGGAGCGCACCACGCTCCCGGGTCGCGACACCTGCCACGCGACGTAGAGGCCGGTAGCCGTGACAGCTACCTGCGGCATCAGCAACGGCTGCCCGAATGCTCCTTCCACGCCCGGCGGCGAAGAGGCGGTCGTCGGATGGCTGGCGGATGCGGGCGCCGTCGGGGCTGCCGGGGAGGCCGGAATGCCGCTCGTTGAACTGGCGCACGCCACGACAAGAACGCCAGTCAGCGCCGAGGCGGCCAGCACGGCCAGCACGGCCACGGATCGAACTGACTTACGGCGCCCAGCCGGAGATCTCGGTACGTCACGGGCTGCCCAGAAATGGTGCATCACGCTCATTACGACGGCGCAGAGGCGCCCTGCGTTGTGGTGACATCCTGTTTGGGTGCGGCTGTCCGGGAGTGAGTTTGATTATGCGGCGAGTGTCTCGCCGTCCTGGCGGCGGGCTTGGTAGATGCGCTGGTGTTCTTTGCACAGATGGAATGCCCAGTACTCGCCGAAGTCGCCGTTGCTGATGAGGGCACGGAGCTTGAGGACGGCCTCGGCTCCGTCCAGCCCCCACCGGGCGCCTGTGATGTCCATCCTGTCCTTGACCAGGTGCCTGCACGCTCCTTCGATGACCCCGGTGGCGATCGGCCAGCCTCCGGCGAGCGCGGCGGGGTAGTCCAGGAACGGCGCCTTGGCGTTCAGGTAAGCGGCGCACTCGTCGGCGCCGGCCCGTTCGGCCGGGGAGTAGCCGAACAGGCTGGCGCGGCGGCGGATCCCGGCGGCGACCTGCTCGGACTTGCCGTCAAGGATCTTAGTGGCCTGGGCGGCGACCCATTCCTCGGCGGCGGGGTCTGCCTTGTCAAAGAATGACCAGGCCGCCTTCCAGGCGTA
>JGI12269J14319_10006646_pt1 | contig 10000 bp, 6 predicted proteins | sample PeaSoiSIISIP2007_FD_14319 | JGI IMG/M metagenome (IMG submission 14319) | reverse complement strand
GAGCACTACCGGCGAATCGCGTATGCCAACGAGCACTTTGCGGCGGGCATACCCGGCTGGAAGACCGACCGGGGCCGAACCTACATCGTGTTTGGGCCGGCGGATGAGATCGAGTCCCACCCCTCGGGTGGCAGCTACGAGCGCCCCATGGAGGAAGGCGGCGGCGAGACTTCGACCTTCCCGTTTGAAACCTGGCGCTATCGCTACCTGGAAGGGATTGGGCAGGAAGTGATCATCGAGTTCGTGGATAGTTGCATGTGCGGTGACTATCACATGACTATGGACCGCTCGGAAAAGGACGCCTTGAAGTACACCCCGAATGCCGGCCTGACGCTATATGAGCAAATGGGGATGGCGAACAAAGCTGACCGATTCACCGGCGGAAACGGTATCGAGCAGCTCGGCAGCTCTCCGTTCAATCAGGATTTGCAATCCAAAGAATTCGACCGCCTGGAGCAGTTTGCCAAACTGCAGGCGGCGCCGGCGGTGAAGTTCAAGGATCTGGAAGAAGTGGTCAGCCACAAGATCAGCGTTAACCTGATGCCGTTTGACGTGCGCGCCGACTTCGTGAAGGTGACCAGCGACACGGTGCTGGTGCCGGTCACGATTCAGATCAAGAACCGTGACGTCACTTTCCAGAACAAGGATGGGGTGGAGCGCGGCACGGTCAATATCTTCGGGCGCGTGACCACGCTCACGGGCAAGATCGTACAAACCTTTGAAGACACGGTGCAGGTCGATGTACCGGCGGAACTGCTGCCGAAGACCGCCGAGAATTCTTCGGTGTACTGGAAGGCGCTGCCACTGCGCATCAGCCAGAATCGATACCGCCTGGACATCGTGGTGAAGGACGTGAACGGAGATCGTACCGGGAGTTGGGAGCATGCGATCCAGATTCCGGACTTCAGCGAGGACAAGTTGAGCAGCTCTACGCTGATCATTGCCGACCAGATGGAACCGGTCGCTACGAAGAATGTGGGCACGGGCAATTTCGTGATCGGGACGACAAAAGTGCGGCCGCGCGTGGCGCCTTCCGACGGCAAACCTATTTCATTCAAGCGCAATCAGAAACTGAATTTTTGGATGCAGGTTTACAACCTGAGCGTGGACGAAAAAACCCACAAACCTTCGGCTACATTCGAATACAATGTGACCGACGCCAATAACAAGGCGGTTATCCATACCGTCGAGTCGACAGACACCATGGGCAATGTGGGTGACCAGGTGACGCTGCAGAAGACGCTTTCCGCGGCCAACCTGCAACCGGGTTTGTACAAGATCGAGATCAAAGTGAACGACAACCTTTCCAAGCAGATGGTGGATCCAACGGCAACCTTCGCCGTCGAGTAAGCTGCTGCTTGGTTTCCCAGAGGTGGTGGGCGAGATGTTCCGAAAGCTCGGGTTCCTCGCAGTCGTCGCTATTATGGCCGCGGCCATGCCTGTTCCGGCATGGTGCGGGACCGCCTCCGGCACGATCTCTGGATATGTTCGCGATGGCAGCGGCGCGCCGCAAATGGGCGCAGTGGTGGAAGTGCTCGGTTCGGCTGCTCAGGCGCTGAAGGTTTTCTCCGACGATCGTGGTTTCTACTCGGTTGCGAGTCTGCTGCCCGGAACCTACAGCGTGAAGGTGAGTGCGCCTGCATTCCTCCCGTCGCTGCGTGAGAAAATCGATGTGCATGCCGGTGCGAAACTGATCGTAAATGTCACGCTCACCACGCTGTTCGAGGCCATCCAGTTGGTTCCGCTGCGCAATGCGGTGGACGATGACGACTGGAAATGGACGCTTCGGTCGGTCGCAAACCGGCCCATCCTGCGCGTGCTCCCCGACGGTACCACCGTGGTCGCGCAGAGCGGGGAGTCCGCCGCGGACCACGATCTGAAAGGTGCTTTGTCTTTCGTGGCGGGGTCGCCGGGGCAGGGTTTCGGCTGCCCTGCGGATATGAATGCCGGTTTTGCCGTGGAGCGTTCGCTGTTATCGAGCGGTACCGTGCGCCTTAACGGCAATGTCGGTTATGGAGCGGACGGGCAGAGCATCCCGGCAGCAGTTCTTCGAACGACCTACACGAACCGTTACAACGGTGTGTTCGAACCTTCGCTGGCCATTACCGCCCTCCGGCTGAATTCACCTGACCAGTACTCGATGCCGGGCGCCGCACTGCAAGCGCTGTCGGTAACCAGTTCCGATCGGATCGTCGTGGGCAATAAACTGGAAATGAAGTTCGGCAGCGAACTGCAAGCCATCCAGTTTATGGGGCGGGTGAACGCTTTCAAGCCCTTCGGGTCGGCCGATTTGCACATCACTCCGAATACCGTGCTGGAATATCAATACGCGAGCTCGGTCCCGAACATGCGACTGGAAGATCGTTTGGGTGATGGCCGGTTCGGGGACGATGGTTTGGATTCAACTTCGGCGGACCTGAGCGAAACCGCGCCGCGTATGAGCATGACCGGGTTTTTGCCGGCGGTGGAGCGGGACCGTCACCAGGAAGTGTCGATCTCGCAGCGCGTCGGCAAGAACAATATGCAGGTCGCGTTTTACGCGGACAGCACGGTCGATCCGGTGCTTACCGGAGTTGGCGAAATGCTGCCGGGCGGAATAATGGCCGAGTCAGGTGAAGTGCTGCCCGATGTGTACTCGGGCACTTTCAGCTATCAGGGGAACGATTACGCGACGCGGGGGATGCGGGTGGTGCTGCAGCGGAAGTTGCTGTCCGATCTGACCGCAACGCTCGATTATGCTTACGGAGGCGTGCTCGACCTGTCGCGCCCCGACGTCCAGCTGCAGGATGCGCGGGAGTGGATTCGCGCGGAGCAACGCCATGCCGTGGCAGCCAAGTTCAGCGGCACCGTGCCTAAGGCGAAGACGCTCTGGGTCGCCTCTTACCGTTACACGGGCGGCCATCATGCGTTGACTCCTGTCGATCTGTTCGACAGTTCGCCCGGCCAGTCCGATCCTTATTTGAACCTCTTCATCCGGCAACCGATTCCAGCGAGCTTCCTCGCAGGACACATGGAAGTTCTTATGGACCTGCGAAATCTTCTCGCCCAGGGGTATGTGCCGGTGATGGGACGGGATGGACGCACTGTTTATCTGGTGCAATCGGCGCGTTCGGTGCGTGGCGGCGTGGCCTTCAGCTTCTAGAATCCCGTAATTTCATCCGTTATTCCGTATTTCTGATAAGACTTTCGGCGATTGCGAGCGCGGGCGTCCGCACTTTAGCGGGCTGTCGTTGTACCCGCGCAATCTGCGGCCGAGGTTTCCGCCCAGATCACCTTCCCCAAACCTGGCTCTGTGAGGTTGCGCACAGATGTTTCGCGCACGCAGGTATATAATTCCGCGCATCTCAAGTGGACATGTGTTTGCTACTTGCGGAGCGTGGGTCTGTTCAGCGCCCGCGATTATTCAGGAGGACCGGAATGAAACTGCGTTTATTGGTAGTGTTTATTCTTCTTTCGACGACCCTGCTCGTGGGGCAAACGTTTCGTGGCACCATCCTCGGATCGGTCACCGATCCCTCGGGAGCAGTCGTAGCCGGAGCGACGATCAAGATTCGCAACCTGGGCACTGGTCAGGAACGCACCACCACGACCAGCGCCGACGGCAGCTACAACGTGTCTGAGTTGCCCATCGGAAGCTACTCCGTAACCGTGTCGCAGACCGGCTTCAAGACTTTTGTAGCGACGGGAGTGGCAGTTGACGTCGCCACCGAACGCCGTGTGGATGCCGCCCTCAAAACCGGACAGGTGGACACCCGGGTTGAGGTCAATGCGGAAGATTTGCCCATGGTCGAAACGACTTCGAACGAACTCGGTGGCGTGCTCACATCCCAGTCCGTCGAGGACATGCCCGTCAACGGCCGCGACTACACCAAGCTGATCTATCTCAACCCTGGCATCGCCGGCTCGCCCGACCAGATTTCCGATTCCCCCGGGTCTTTGGGTGAGTTCTCGATGAATGGTTCGCGCGGCCGCGCCAACAACTTCCTTCTCGACGGCACTGACATGAACGACGGCTTCCGCAACGACCCGGCTATTAACCAAGCAGGTGTATTCGGAGATCCGGCGACGATTCTGCCCCTAGACGCCGTTGAGGAGCTGCGCGTCCTTTCCAACTACCCGCCCGAGTACGGCCGCAATTCCGGCGCCGTGATCAATACCGTCACTAAGAGCGGCACCAACAACCTGCATGGTTCTTTGCTTGAGTACAACCGCACCAGTGCGGTCGGCGGCGCGCGCAACTTTTTCAATAGCACAGGCCCGTCGAACCCATTCCACAACAACCAGTTCGGCGGCTCGCTCGGCGGACCGATCATTAAAGACAAGGCCTTCTTCTTCGTTGACTACGAAGGCCAACGTGAATCCGGCGCGCAAGGGGGAACGAGCTGCGTACCAACAGGTAGCGCGCCCGACGGCTCGCTCAGTCCCAGTGATTCCAGCAACCCGGTTATTCAGGCTCTCCTTGCCCGACACCCATGGCCTGCGCCGAATCTCGGTTCCAGCACCTGCCCCAACCTCGCGCTCTCCACGCTGTTCAATAACCGGGTGGACAGCATGATCGACAAGGTGGATTACAACTTCAACCCCAACAACATGCTGACCGGCCGCTACTATTTTGGCGACAGCGATCAGAGCTTCCCGTTTGCGCAGTTAGCGGGTGGGTTGCTGCCTGGCTTCAACACCACCACTCCCACGCGTGTGCAATTGGTCTCCATTTCATACGTCAAGGTAATGGGCAACGCTCTGAACGAAGCGCGCCTGGGCTGGAATCGCTTTGCCGAGGGGTTCTTTCCCGAGGATGACAACTTCAATCCGTCTTCTATCGGCCTCAACACGGGCGTGACCTCGCCATTTGATTTCGGTTTGCCGAAGATATCCGTTACCGGTTTCGCTCCGCTCGGCGCCACCAACTCGGTGCCGCGCAACCGAGTGGATTCCAACTGGCACTTTGTTGATGACTATGGCTGGAAACGGGGCCGTCACGATTTTAAGCTGGGCTATGAATTCCGCCGCACTACGATTGCGTTAATCCAGGACAATACGTTTCGTGGAAAGCTCTCCTTCAGCGATCTCGCATCGTTCCTGGCAGGCATTCCGAGTAGTGGCAAGATCGCAGAAGGCGACACCAAGCGCCATTCCTACGAAAACAGCCACGGCCTCTTTATCCAGGACAGCTTCCGCTGGACGCCCCGGCTTACCTTGAACTACGGCGTCCGCTGGGATTACTTCGGAGTCGTAGGCGAGAAGAACAACCTCTTCTATCAGCTTGATCCAACCACTTCCTCCAACGAGGCTCCCGCCCCTCAGCTCTATGACAAGGACCTCAATAACTTTGCTCCACGCCTCGGTTTCGCCTATGACCTTGCGGGCAAAAGCAAAACCGTGATTCGTGGCGGCTGGGGCCTGTTCTATGATGCATTCTCGCAGGACATCTTCCTGGGCCACGCTCCCTATAACTGTGCCTTTTGTCCAGGGCCGACATACTCCGGGATCGGGCCGGCCGCGATTGGATCGGCCCAACTTGTCCCCGGCGGCGGCGCTCTCAGTGCGACATCCCCGGTATTTGCTGCAACCTCTCCCCTGGGCGACTTCTTTGGCACGAACGCAAACATTCGGACTCCGTACACCCAGAATTTCAATCTGAATGTGCAACAGCAGTTTGGAAAGACTGTCGTGGAAGTGGGCTATGTGGGAGCGCGCGGTACTAAATTATTCCGCTTCCGCGACCTCAACCAGCCCAGTCAGGCGCAGATCACCGCCTTCGATTTGGGCCAATGCGCCACTTGGGGACAGACCGCGCCAAACTGCTATATCGCAGGCTTCGACGCGCCGGATCCGGCGGGAGACGCCAACGTCCCCCGGACCGCGTATCCCGCTTTGTATTACGTAAACCGGGAGGAATCCTCGGCGAGTTCCACCTACCATGCGTTGCAAACCAGCATGCGGATCAACAGCTGGCGCGGGCTTAACTCCACCCTCAACTTCGTCTGGTCGCACTCCATCGATAATGCCAGCGACCTGGAGGATTTCATTCCCAACGCTGCCCAGCCGAATAACAGCTTTTTCCCCAGCTTGGAGCGGGGAAATTCGAACTTTGATATCCGCCGCCGCCTCACCTGGAACTTTGGTTACGCCCTTCCCAAGTTCAGCGGGCGTGCGTCGAAGCTGAAAAATGGCTGGGGAGTGGACGGTGTCTTGAACCTTCAGGACGGTCAGCCCTTCCAGTTGAATTACAACTTCGAGGGCGACTACTCCGGCTCTGGAGAGGGTTTTGACCGGCCCGACGTGGTGGGTCCAATCCGCTATGGAAGCGGCCCGTACAGCGTTGACCTGTCGTCCTTCCAGGTGCCTTGCACGTTCGGCAACACTACCGCGCTTACTAACCCTAACCCTAACCCTCCCCCCGCCACACTGCCAACGACCGGCGATAGCAACTGCCTAGCCGGAACCCGCCATTTCGGCAACATGGGCCGCAACAGCCTGCGCGCTCCAGCTTTCAAAGAGCTGAATTTCTCGCTCTACAAGAGCACGAACCTCACCGAGCACGTTGTCTTACAGTTCCGGGCCGAGTTCTTCAATATTCTCAATCACCCCAATTTCAGCAACCCCACCTTGCCGAATTACATCTCCGATCCGGCGACCAACGGCATCGATCCGGCTACCGGCCGGGGCCTCGCCACCAGCCCGACAGGTACTTCGTTCCTGCCACTCGAGGCCACCGGCGATGTGGGCATCGGCAACCCGTTCCTGGGTGGCGGCGGTCCACGCGGAACCCAGTTTGTTGTGAAGATCAACTTCTAACTGGTAACGGTTCTTCCACGGCTCCTCCCGCGAAATGCGGGAGGAGCGTTCTTTGCGGATAGTTTGCGCTCCCACCTTCGCGCAAACTGGAGTACACTTCCACCGCGGCTCATGGCCAAGACCGACCAACTATGACGGACAAAACCAGGACTTCGGAGAACGACCGGCGGTCAGACCAGCGGGTGCCGATTCGCGTCCCGGTCAAGGTTCGTCACCAGGGCAGCGAGCACGAGGCCGTCACTCGCGATCTGAGTTCATCGGGCATCTTTCTCTATTCCGAGTCAGGGATGAAAGCGGGTTCGAAGCTGGACCTGGTCATTATGCTGCCTCCCGGCCTGGGACTGGGCCCCGGCGGCTGGACGCTCTGCCAGGCTTCGGTGGTGCGGATGGAGGAGTCGGACGGCAAGGGGATGGGCATAGCCGCTACCCTTGACCGCATCGAATTCCTGCCGGAGCTCAGCTCGTAGGAGCAGGTCTCAGGTCTCAGGAACCCCACGTTCTTCGGGCACCATCTCTGGGGCCGCTTTCTCAAGTTGATCCGGCAATTCCCAATAGTTTGTTCGTGAAAATAAAAAGATTGCTTCCCAATGCCCCGTCTGTGGTGCAATAATGCCCGCTTCAAAGGAAAGGCGAAGTTAGCCATCTTTCCCCCAGGTGGACTAGGTCATGTGGATTGAAAAACTGACCCGCGGCATCCTTGAACTGGACACGCCGATCGGGCCTCGATACGTAGAACCGAATCTTGTACAACGCGCATATCTGATTTGGACGTTCCGCAATTTTTTCTCACTGCCGCAGCAAGTGCTACGCCCGTGGGAACTGCGATTGATTGATCGTCTGTTGGGCGAGAACAGGTTCGTATCCCTGTCCGCCGCGGGTGCTGTCGACAGGCCGGTCATTGGAAGAATCGAGCGGCGAGCCCCGGCTTACGCAGAGGTTCTGCCGATGCGCAAGCCGCCGACTCGCGAACCGCTGTCGGGTTCGAGCTCAGCGGTCGCGGAACGAAGCGAGGAAGCGGCGTCGGCGTAATCGCGAGAGCGCGATTTGAACATGGTCGGTTTGAACACGGTCAAGTTCAGCCTGGTTCAGTTGAACGCGGTCTAGTTTGGAGGCGCTTCGTTCTCCTGTGGCGGATTGGGCTTCTGGCCGGCCGGCATCTCGCCGCAAGGTCCGCCCGGGTGCCCGCCTCCGGCATGTCCGCCGGCGTGAGGCGGATTGCGCTGCTCCTGACAGGAGCGCATGGCTTCCCGCTGTTCCGGCGTGATGATGGCATCGATCTGCTCGCGTTCCCGCTGATGAATCTGCTGAATCTGTTGCCGCTTCTGCAGCATCGAGAGCGATGAGTTCGCGCAGACCGCGTCTACTTCCTGGCGCGCCTGCTGCGTAATGGCCTGCCGTTGCTCTATCGCTGATTTGGAAACGCCCGCGACTTCCCAGCAAGGTTCTTGCCGCGGTGGTTTTGGAGCAGCGCCGGTGGGGTTAGGGGGCCCGGTGCGGGTCGGAACCTGGGCGACGGCGCGTTCTAGAAGCGCCGCCGAAAGAATGATTCCGACAAGCAGCAGTGGAAGTACGGTTTTTTGGCACGACATACAATCTCTCCTTTGGAAAATCCAAACCATCCGTAGCCCAAGAAGGTGCAATGCGATTGTAAACAACGTCGTGTTTTTGATGCCAGGAGCGAATGTTATAATCAAAATTTGTCGCAAGGTTGGCGTTAGCAGTGGGCGCGTAGCTCAATTGGCAGAGCAACTGACTCTTAATCAGTAGGTTGAAGGTTCGATTCCTTCCGCGCTCACCATGTTTTCAACACTTTAGACCGGTTTCCGTGCCGTTCCAGTGCGGTTGAGCGCGAGTCCCACGATCTTGCCGTGAGCTTCCGTCATGCCAGCCGTGGCCGCGTCCCCGTAAACATTCATCGTGGTGCGGATGTCGGCATGTCGCATGAGTCTTTGTTGTGCGCAGGATGGTTTTGTATTTCATGGCAGTCATTTTGGGTTAGCACGAAGGAGGATGAACTCATGGAAAAAGAACTCGCCAAACAGGAACAAAACACGTCAACCGAATCCAGGTGCCCGGTCATGGGCGGCGCTCGCACACATACGGCCGCGACGATTGCGGACTGGTGGCCGAATCAGCTGAACCTGAAAATTCTACACCAGCACTCGCCGCTGTCCGATCCCATGGACAAGGGTTTCAACTACGCGGAAGAATTCAGGAGCCTCGACCTGAAAGCCGTGATCAAGGACCTCCGTGCCTTGATGACGGACTCGCAGGATTGGTGGCCGGCCGACTTTGGCCACTATGGGCCACTTTTCATTCGAATGGCGTGGCACAGCGCGGGTACGTACCGCATCGGCGACGGCCGCGGCGGGGCCGGAGCCGGTCAGCAGCGCTTCGCGCCGCTCAATAGCTGGCCCGACAACGTGAACCTCGACAAGGCGCGCCGGCTGCTGTGGCCGATCAAGCAAAAGTATGGCCGGAAAATCTCCTGGGCCGACCTCATGATTCTCGCCGGCAACGTCGCGCTCGAGTCGATGGGCTTTAAGACGTTCGGTTTTGGCGGCGGGCGCGAAGACGTCTGGGAGCCGGAAGAGGACATCTACTGGGGCCCGGAAGGCAAGTGGCTGGCGGACGAGCGCTACAGCGGCGACCGTGATCTTGCGAACCCGCTCGCGGCCGTGCAAATGGGTCTGATCTATGTGAATCCAGAAGGGCCGAATGGAAAGCCGGATCCGATTGCCGCGGCACGGGATATCCGAGAGACTTTCGCCCGCATGGCGATGAATGACGAGGAGACGGTTGCGCTCATTGCCGGCGGTCACACTTTCGGAAAAACCCACGGCGCTGCCGATCCAAACAAGTATGTCGGCCCAGTGCCGGAAGCCGCCGGCCTCGAGGAGCAGGGCCTCGGCTGGGAAAACAAATTTGGCACAGGCAAAGGGGATGACACGATCGGAAGCGGCCTGGAAGTTATTTGGACCACGACGCCTACGAAGTGGAGCAACAACTACTTCGAGAACCTGTTCAAATACGATTGGGAACTGACCAAGAGCCCGGCTGGTGCGCATCAGTGGACGCCGAAAAATGGCGCTGGCGCCGGTACGGTGCCGGATGCGCAAGATCCGTCGAAGCATCACGCGCCATCCATGCTGACCACTGATCTTTCTTTGCGGCTCGACCCTGCTTACGAAAAAATTTCACG
>JGI12269J14319_10006641_pt1 | contig 10004 bp, 7 predicted proteins | sample PeaSoiSIISIP2007_FD_14319 | JGI IMG/M metagenome (IMG submission 14319) | reverse complement strand
CCGCCGAACTCTATCGCTCCGCCCATGAGGCCGACCCCAAGGCGCTCGAACCGATGTTGCGGCTGGGCGCGAGCCTCGTCGCCATGGAGGCCTATCCCGAGGCGCTTTCGGCCTATCGCGAGGCCGCGACCCTCGCGCCGCGCGACCCGGAGGCGACCTGGCGCCTGGGCGAGCTGCTGCTCATTCGCGACCAGCCGGAGGAGGCGCTCAATCAGATCCAGATCGCGCTGGCCGCGCGGCAGAGCGATCCCCGCATCTACAACGCCATCGGCGTCGCCTACGGCATGCTGGGCCAATACGATCTGGCGCGGCGCAATTTCACCGCCGGGCTGCGCATCGCTCCGGACCATTTGGGGCTGCGCGACAATCTCGGCCTGACACAATTCCTGATGGGCGATTATGAGGGCGCGGTGGCGACGCTGTCCGACCTGGCGCAGCTGCCTCAGGCGGCGCGCGCGCGCCAGAACCTGGCGATGATCTACGCGCTGCACGGCGAGATCGACAAGGCGCGGGCGATCGGGCGCCGCGACCTCGACGAGGCGTCGGTCGAGGCCAACATCGCCTATGCCAGCTCGCTCGCCTCGCTGGATCAGGCGACGCTTGCCCGCGAGGGCGCCACGATCTTCGGCATCCAGTTCAGCGGCGATCCCGGCATTAAGCAAGTGCCGCGCGTCGCCGCCCGGCCCGCGGCGCCGAGCCAATCGCAATAATTGCCACGACCGGCGGCGGCCGTTCACGAGGTCTTAACTAGAACGCGCAACACTTTGCCGCATCGAATGAGGGGTTTTCGATAAATGCGCTTCCTTGCCATCCTCCCGCCCAGCGACCGATCGGTCGTGCGACCGCGCGCCAGCGTGGGCGCCGCGCCGACCGGCGCGCGGGCGCTCGCTTGAGAGGCCGCGATGCTGCAGCTGAGCCGTCCTGTCCTCATCACCATCGCCGTCACCCTCGCGCTGATCACGGCGCTCATCGTCCGCAGCTGGGTCGATGCCGCGCGCGAGCGCGCCACCCCCGCCCCCACCGTGGTGACTGAGACGGCCAAGGGGCAGCCGAAAATGGTGTTGGTGGCGGCCCAGACCTTGCCGGCGGGACGCTTCCTCAAGGCCGAAGACATGACGTGGCAGGCCTGGCCCGACGCCAATGTGATGCCCGAATACATCCTCCAGGGCGGCCAGAAGCACGACGATTTCGTCGGCTCGGTCGTGCGCAACGGCATTGCCGCCGGCGAACCCATCACCGCCGGCAGGCTGGTCAAGCGCGGCGACCGCGGCTTCCTCGCTGCCGTGCTCAGGCCCGGCTATCGCGCCATGACCGTGCCGCTGTCGAACAATGCCGGCCTCTCCGGATTGGTGGTGCCGGGCGACCATGTCGACGTCATCCTGACCACTCAGGTCTCCGGCGGCAACGACAAGGAAGGCGGGCATCGCGTCAGCGAGACCGTGCTCGACGACATCCGCGTACTGGCGATCGACCAGAAGCTCGACGACCAGTCCAAGGAAGCGATCATGGCGCATACCGCGACGCTCGAGGTGACGCCGAAGCAGGCCGAGATCCTGACGCTGGTCAACGAGATGGGGAAACTCGCGATGGCGCTCCGCAGCGTCGGTGGCGCCAGCGATGACAGTCAGGAGCCTCAGCTGACCCGGACCTGGGACAGCGAGGCGACCGATCTTTACCAGAAGCCGGCGACGCCGGAGGCGAAGGTGAGCACCGCCAAAGTCGGCGTCACCCGCGGCACCAGCGAATCCGTCGTCGATTTCAACAAGGCCGGAAAATGAGCGCCCGCGCCCTTCGCGCCTTCTGCATCGCCGCGTCGCTCGCGCTGGCGCCGCTCGTCGGCCGCGCCGCGCCGCAGATCGTCGCGCCCAACGGCGCGCCGATCATGGTCGATGCGAGCAAGGGCATCATCCTGCGCCTCGACCGACCGGCGGCCAACGTCTTCGTCGCCGATCCCGCCGTCGCCGACGTCTCGCTCAAATCGCCGACGACGCTCTATCTCGTCGGCAAGGCCGCGGGCGTCACGACGATCTTCGCCGTCGACCAAGACGACCAGGTGCTGCTCAACAGCCGGGTCGAGGTCCGCCACGACGCCCAGGCGCTGCAGCACGCGCTCAACGAGATGGTCCCGGGCAATCACGTGGAAGTGCGGCCGGTCGATGATTCGCTCGTGCTCGAAGGGCCGGTGACCTCGGCGGCGCAGGGCAACGATATCGACAAGATCGCCGCACGCTTCGTCCCCGACAAGAACCACATCATCAACAACACCGAGCTCGACGCGCCGAACCAGGTGAATCTGCGGGTCCGCATCGCGGAAGTTTCGCGCGACGTCATCAAGCAGCTCGGCGTCAACTGGAACGCGCTTGGAACCGTCAACGGCGCAAACGCGGCCGCCGCGGCCTTCCCGCTCGCCCTCACCACGGCCATCCCGAGCACCTTCTCGGCAACGACCAACACTATGAACCTGGGCTATGTGAGCGGGCCAAACAAGACCGCCAACATCGAAGGCGTGATCAACTTGCTCGAACAGCACGACCTGCTCACCGTGCTCGCCGAGCCGAATCTCACGGCGGTATCGGGCAAAAAGGCCAGCTTCCTCGCCGGCGGCGAATTCCCCATCCCGGTGCCGCAGGCCAGCTCCGGCTCCGCGCCGGTCATCACGATCGAATACAAGGATTTCGGCGTGAGCCTCAACTTCACCCCGACGATTCTCGCCAACGACCGGATCGCGCTAGACATTCAGCCGGAAGTGAGCCAGCTCTCGACGCAGAACTCGATCCAGATCGATGGCTTCAACATCCCGTCCTTGACGACGCGCCGCGCCCAGACCACGGTCGAGATGGGCAGCGGTCAAAGCTTCGTCATCGGCGGCCTGCTGCAGAACAACACGACTCAAGACCTGACCAAGTTCCCGTGGCTCGGCGATGTGCCGATCCTCGGCTCGCTGTTCCGCTCGACCTCCTTCCAGCGCAACGAGAGCGAGCTCGTCATCATCGTCACGCCCTATCTCGTGAAGCCCGATTCGTCGAAGCGGCTCATTACGCCGGCCGATGGCTACTTGCCACCGACCGATTACGACCGGGTCATGCGAGGGGCGCTCAATCATATTGAATCCGAGCTGCCGCCGGCCGCCGCGCCGCGCGCCGCGTCCGCGCAATCCTTCGCCGCGCCCGCCGGAATTACGCCGGCCGCCGCAGGATCGGGCGCCGCGCCGGCAAAACCGCCGGTGGGCCCGGTGGGCTTCGAGCTCGACTGAGGAGGTGACGGCAATGCGCACAGCCCTTCGAGCGCCGATCTGGCTTGCGGTGGCGGTTGCCGCCGCGGCGACGGCTTGCACGACTCCCGCCCCCACCCCGCCGCCGGCCGTCGTCGGCGAAGAGCCCAATCCGCTGGTAATCCGCACCGAGGCGGTGTCGCACCTCGTGCATTTCCCGGCCGGGATCGCGAGCCTTTCACCCGACGAATCGGCACGGCTCGCTGCCTTCCTGCGTGCGCAGCAGGCGCGGCCAGGCGAGCCCGTCAATGTTCAGTCCGATCACAGCGCGCTCGGCGAGGCGCGGCGCAGCCGGGTCGTCTCGGCCTTGCGCCAAGCCGGCCTCGGCGTCGCGGCCGCGACGCCGGAGGCAGGTCCGCCGCCCGCTCCCGATGCGGTCGCCGTGTCGGTCGCGCGCGACGTGGTGATCGTTCCGCATTGTCCGAATTGGCCGGAGCTCGTCGGCAGCGAGCCGCTCAACCTGCCCTCGACGAATCTCGGCTGCGCCACGGCCGTCGATATTTCCGTCATGGTCGCCGATCCCCGCGACCTCGCCGTCGGACGCACGCCCGGCGCGGCCGACGCTTTGCCCGGCATTCATGCGGTCGATGCCTATCGTCAAGGCAAGAAGGTCGAGGACATCGTCGGTGGCGGTGGCGGCGGCGGCGGTGGCGGTGGCGGTGGCGGCGGAGGTAGTAGCAGCGGCGGCGGCGGGGCGACGACCTCCGGCGCGGCCAGTTCGAGCGGTGGCGGCAGTACCAGTGGTGGCAGCAATGCGCAATAGCGAGCCCGGCACGGGCACCTCATCGGCCAGCGGCGGGCCGCGTCTTCTCGCCTGTCTCATCGACCCGGCGACGATGCAGGCGGTGCATGAGCTCATCGCCGCGCGCAATTGGCGCAATGCCGAGGTGATCGACGGCGGCCTCGTCGCCGCACGCGGCCGGCTCGAGCAATCCTCCGCACCCCGGCTGCTGATCGTCGACGTCGACGACGTCGCCGATCCCGTGCAGAGCCTCTCCGAGCTTGCCGACATCAGCCCTGCGGAGATGAGCGTCATCGCCATCGGCCAGTACAACGACCTGTCGCTCTATCGCGACCTGCTTGAGCTCGGCGTCACGGAATACCTGACCAAGCCGGTGACGGTCGCGACCCTCGAGCGCGCGCTCCTCAAGGAGGAGCGCCGCGCCGCGCCGCGCCAGGAGCACAAGGAAGCGCAGATCATCGTCCTCCTCGGCGCGCGCGGCGGGGTCGGTACGACGACGGTCGCCGCCGGCATCGCCTGGTGTCTCGCCGAGGAAGAGAAGCAGAGCGTCACGCTCGTCGATCTCGACCTGCATTTCGGCAATCTCGCGCTGTCGCTCGACCTGGTGCCCGGTTCCGGGCTGCGCGAGGCGCTCGAATACCCGACGCGGATCGACAGCCGCCTCCTCAGCTCCGCCACACTCAGCAAGACCGAGCGGCTCCGCGTGCTGGCGGCCGAAGAGGCGCTCATCGAGCAGCCCAAGGTGGCGCCAGGCGCGCTCGACGCGGTCTTCAATGTCTTGCGCACCGACTGCGACTTCATCATCATCGACATGCCCCGCCATTTCGACGACGTCGCACGGCGGGTCGTCACGCTCGCCAGCACGATCTGCATCATCACGGACCTGTCGCTCGCCGCGGCGCGCGACACCATCCGTCTCATCGAGCTGGCCAAGGGGATGTCACCCGGCGCACGGCGGCTCATCATCGGCAATCACGTCGGCGCCAATCACCGCGGCGAGGTGAGCAAGGCCGATTTCGAGCGCGCCGTCGCCACGCCGCTCGACCATGTCATTCCGTTCGACGCCACCGTGGCGCTGGCGACGTCCTCCACCGGCGCGGCGCTTCCGGCGGCGATGCGCACCAGCAAAGCGGCGGCCGCGATCCGCGCCATCGCCATACAACTTAGCGGTAAGCAACCGGCGGCAAAGCGCGCGCTGATGGCGACGCTGCTGCCGAGCTGGCTCAAGAGGAGCGCCTGATGTTCGGTCGCCGCGCCGTCGGCGACGACGGGCTCCAGGCGCGCCTGCGCTCGCTCAACGTCCGGAGCGACCGCCCGCCAGACGCGTCGGAGGCGGAGCACGCAACGCGACCCGGCTCTCTCTTGGACGAGCCGGCGGCGGCGCATACGGTCGTGCGGCTGCCGGCCGCCGCCTTGCTCGATGCGCCGCCGGAGGAGCAGCTTGCGGATTCGCCGGCGGACGAGGCCGAGCGCAGCGCCGCCGCCGCGCCGAGCGTGGCGCCCATGGCCGCGACTGCGATCGCGTCGGCGGCGGTCGCGAGCCTGACCGTACGCAATGCCAGCGTCGCCGACGCGGTGCCGCGCGTCTATCCGCTGGTGATCCAGCGCCTCGACACCGAGGTCGCGGCAAAGCTCGAACGCCAGGAGCTGTCGCGCCAGCTCACCGAGTTGGTGAGCGAGATTCTGGTGGAGCAGCGCATTCAGCTGAACCAGGCGGAGCAGCGGCATCTCGTCACCGTGCTGCTCGACGACATGCTCGGGCTCGGGCCGTTGGAGCCCCTGCTGGCCGACGACGCTGCGACCGACATCATGGTCAATGGCGCCAAGCAGGTCTATGTCGAACGGCGCGGCAAGCTCGAGCTGACCGACGTGATCTTCCGCGACAATGCCCATGTCATGAGCATCGCGACCCGCATCGTCACGCTGGTCGGCCGCCGCATCGACGAATCGACGCCGCTGGTCGATGCCCGCCTCCAGGACGGCAGCCGCGTCAACATCATCACCCCGCCGCTCGCCATCGACGGACCGTCGATCTCCATCCGCAAATTCTCCAAGAAGAGCATCACCCTCGATATCATGGCGCGGCAGCAGAACATCTCGCCTCCCATGGCCACCGTCCTCAAAGTGGCCTCGCGCTCGCGCCTCAACATCCTCATCTCCGGCGGCACCGGCTCGGGCAAGACCACCTTGCTCAACGCCATGTCGCAGATGATCGATCCCGGCGAGCGCATCGTCACCATCGAGGACGCGGCCGAGCTGCAGCTCCAACAGCCGCATGTCGTGCGCTTGGAGACAAGGCCGCCCAACCTCGAGGGCAAGGGCGAGATCACCATGCGCGATCTCGTCAAGAACGCGCTCCGCATGCGCCCCGACCGCATCATCCTCGGCGAAATTCGCTCCGCCGAGGCGCTCGACATGCTGCAGGCCATGAACACCGGCCATGACGGCTCGCTCTCGACCATTCACGCCAACCGGCCGCGCGAGGCGCTCACCCGCCTCGAGAACATGGTGGGCATGGCCGGCGTCCAGCTCCCACCCCGCGCCGTCCGCCAGCAGATCGCCGCCGCCGTCCATCTCGTCGTCCAGATCAGCCGCATGCGCGACGGCATCCGGCGCGTCACCTCGGTCACCGAGATCGTCGGCATGGAAGGCGAGATCATCACGACGCAGGACCTCTTCACCTATCAGTTCGAGGGCGAGCTGCCCGACGGCCGGCTCAAGGGCAGCTTCCTGACCTCGGGCCTGCGGCCGCACTTCACCGCGCGCGCCGAATATTTCGGCCTCGACCGCGCCTTGCTCGAGGCGGTCGGATGAGCCTTCCCGTCGGCCTGCCTGGCGGAGATCTGACCTTCTTCGGCCTGGTCTTCCTGGCGGTCTTCGCTGCGATCTTCGCGCTCATCTACCTCCTGTCGGGCGGCGCCCCGCGCCGCCGACTGGTCATGCGCGCCATGGCCACGCGGGAGCGTTTCGCGCCGAGCGCGCAGAATCCGAGCATCGCCGCTCGCCAGCGGATCAATCGGGAGTTCCGCCCCTCGCGCACGGAAAAGTTCGCCAACCGCTTGGTGCCCAAGGCCGATTGGTGGCGCCGCGAGCTCGCGCGCGCGGGCACGCCGATGGATGTCGGCTCCTTCGCGGTGCTTTGCGTCATCCTGGCGCTGGCCTTGAGTTCCGTGCTCAACATCGCCGGCGTCGACTGGATCTATGCGGTGCCGGGCGGTCTCTTCTTGAGCGTCGCCGTGCTGCACCTTTATCTTCGCCGCCTGATCCGGCGCCGGATCGCGGCCTTCCTCAAGCTGCTGCCGGACGCCATCGGCCTCATGGTGCGCGGCATCAAATCCGGCCTGCCCGTGAGCGAGACCATCCTGATTGCAAGCCGTGAGATCCGCGATCCACTCGGCGAGGAACTGCGCCGCATCGCCGATCAGGTTCAGCTCGGCCAGCCGCTCGAGGACGCAATGGCACAGGCGGCGGTGCGGATCGATCTTCCCGAAGTCGCCTTCATGGCCGTCGCCTTCACGGTCCAGCGCGAGACCGGCGGCAATCTCGCGGAAATGCTCGAGAACCTCGACAGCATCCTGCGCCGCCGCCGGCATATGCAGCTCAAGGTGCGCGCCTTCTCCGCCGAGGCGCGGGCCAGCGCCATCATCATCGGGGCGCTGCCTTTCGTCCTTCTTGCGCTGTTGAGCGTGATGAACATGGCCTATATCAGCGTGCTCTTTACCACGAATTTGGGTCATATTCTCCTCGGCAGCGGCATGGCATGCATAACGCTCGGCATCCTGTCGCTGGTGAAGCTGACGCGGTTCCAGATATGAACGAGTTGGTCTCCTTGGCCCTTGCCCTCGGCGGCGACGGTCTCGTCATGGCGGTGGTGACCGTGTCGCTGGTGATCGCCGTGCTGGCGGGCCACGCCGCGTTGGCGTCAAAGGGAAACCTGCGGACGCGGCTTACTTCGCTCGCGCAACGGCGGCCGAATGTGGCCAATACGGCATTGCGCGGCACGCGGCCGGACTTTACCGCGGGTCGGCTGTTCGACGCGCTCAAGCGCATCGTCGAGCATTTCAGGCTGACCCGCGGCGAGGAGGCGCAGCAGGCGGCCGTCCTCCTGGCGCAGGCAGGCTGGCGCACGCGCGAGGCGCTGGTGATCTATTTTGGCCTGCGGCTCGTGCTGCCGCTGGGGCTGACGGTGCTGGTGATTCTCGTGCAGATGTCGATCGGCATCACCGGCATGCCGCAACTGGCGAGCGGCACCATCGCCGCCGGCGTCGGCTTCTATCTGCCGCAAATGATGCTGCGCCAGCTGGTAAAGTCGCGGCAGATTCGCTTCCACCGCGCGCTGCCCGACGCGCTCGACCTCCTGGTGATCTGCGCCGAGGCAGGCCTCGGCCTCGACGGCGCGCTCAACCGCGTCGCGCGTGAATTTCGGCGCTTCCAGCCCGATGTCGCCGAAGAGCTGGCGCTCACCGGCCTCGAACTCGGCTTCCTGCCAAGCCGCCGCGACGCGCTCATGAACATGGCCAAGCGCGTCAACATTCCGAGCGTCAACAGCCTGATGCATACGCTCAATCAGACCGAGCGCTACGGCACGCCCTTGAGCCAGGCGCTCAAGACCATCGCCTCCGATATGCGCGAGGAGCGTATGCTGGTGGCCGAGGAGAAGGCCGCGAAGCTGCCGGCGACGATGACCGTGCCGATGATCCTCTTCATCCTGCCCGCCGTCTTCATCGTGCTCCTCGGCCCCGCGATCATTCAGATCGTGCAGAATTTCGGGGGGGACTGAGGCATCGAGGGGCTTTACGGCCGCCGCCCGAGCATGCGAGCCTGCGCCAGCCGCGAGCCAGCGAGGAGAGCATGCGAGCCCCACGACCGTCGCAATCCGCCCACGACATCCCGGTCACGGCTCTAATCGCCGAGCGCGCCGCCGCTCTCGGCTACGCCGACCTGCCCGAGGACATCTGCGCGCTCGCGCGCCAGTGCTTTCTCGACTGGTTCGCGGTGACCTTGGCGGGCGCGGGCGAGGAACTCGCGCGCATACTCGCTTCCGAAGCCGGGATCGAGGGCGGCGCGCCCGTGGCGACCCTCATCGGCCACCGGGCGCGGGCGCCGATGCAACAGGCGGCGCTGGTCAACGGCGCCACGTCGCACGCGCTCGACTACGACGACGTTCACCTCTCCTATATCGGCCATCCGACGGTGACCTTGGTGCCGGCGCTGCTGGCGCTCGGCGAGGCCAAGGACGCAAGCGGCGCCGAGCTCATCGCCGCCTTCGTCGCCGGCTACGAGACGATCTGCCGAATCGGCCTGCTGATGGCGCCGGGCCATTACGCGCTCGGCTTTCACGCCACGGCGACGATGGGCAGCTTCGGCGCGGCCGCCGCCTGCGCGCGGCTTTTGCGCCTCGATCCGGCGCGCACGGCAATGGCGCTCGGCATCGCCGGGACCGAGGCCGCCGGCCTCAAATCCATGTTCGGGACGATGTGCAAGCCGCTCCATGCCGGCAAGGCGGCGCAGAACGGCCTGTTGGCCGCGGTGCTCGCGGCGCGCGGCTTCACCAGCCGGCCGGACGTGCTCGAATGCGCCCAGGGCTTCGCCGCCACCCACGGCCCCGACTTCCACCCCGAGGCGGCGCTCGCCGAGCCGTCGGGCGGCTGGCATCTCCGCGGCAATCTCTTCAAGTACCACGCCGCCTGCTATCTGACGCATGCCCCGATCGAATGCGCGCTCAAGATCGCGCGTGAGCCCGGCTTTGCCGCCGATGCCGTGCACCAAGTGCTGCTGCGCGTCGACCGCGGCGCCGACAAGGTCTGCAACATCGCGGCGCCGCGCACCGGACTCGAGGCCAAGTTCTCGCTCCGGCTCACCACCGCCTTCGCGCTTGCCGGCATCGACACTGCGAGCCTCGACGCCTATGGCGCGGCCAATGCCGCCGATCCGCGCCTCGTTGCCTTGCGCGACAAGGTGCGGCTCGAATTCATCGATGGCTGGCCCGCC
>JGI12269J14319_10006639_pt1 | contig 10006 bp, 5 predicted proteins | sample PeaSoiSIISIP2007_FD_14319 | JGI IMG/M metagenome (IMG submission 14319) | reverse complement strand
TCGGCGAGGGCAATTTCCGCGCCCTCTTCGAGGCCATCGAGCGCGAGCAGGCGCGGCGGGGGACCCTCTAGGCCATGCCCCAGTACATCCGGATGGGGCAGACGCCCCGCAAGCACCACATCAGGTTCCCGCGGGACAAGGCCGCGAGCTACAAGGAGGAGGGCCTGCACTACGAGCACATCGTCACCACGGAGGGCTTTGACCGCGCCTACTCCATCCTCTACCACCTGAAGCCGCCGACGCGCGTGAAGCGCGTCGAGCTTTCCAGCGAATGGGCGCTTAGGGCCGCCGCCCCCTCCCCCCTGCGCCACCACCACCTCAAGTCCGCCGCCATCCCGCGCCGCGGGGACCCGTACACGGGCCGCGTGCCGCTCATGTTCAACCAGGACATGATCTGCTCGAGGTGCCGGCCGGCCACAGCGATGGCCGGGGGATTCGACTTCTACCGGAACGGCCAGTTCGACGACATCATCTTCGTCTGGCGCGGCGGCGGGCGCCTGGAGAGCAACTTCGGCCGGCTGCGCTACAGGACGGATGACTACATCGTCATCCCGCGCGGCACGACCTACCGCCTCGTGCCCGACGACATCGCCCTGGAGGACTACCTCGTCCTCGAGTCCTCCCATCCCGTCCGCATCCCCGCGCGCTACCTGCAGCCCGAGGGGCAGATCCGCATGGGCGCCCCGTACAGCGAGCGCGACTTCCACGGGCCCGCCGAGCTCGCGCCGGACGACTCGGAGGGCGACTTTGCCGTGCTCCTTAAGGACCGCTCGCGCCTCACGAAGGTCGTTCTGGCGAGCCATCCGTTCGACGTCGTCGGCTGGGACGGCTACCTCTACCCGTTCACCTTCAACGCCAACGACTTTGAACCCATCACCGGCACCGTCCACCTGCCCCCGCCTGTTCACCAGACGTTCGAGATCCGGGGCTATGTCGTGTGCACGTTCGCGCCGCGCTGGCTAGACCACCACCCCGAGGCGATCCGGGTTCCGTGGGCCCACGACAACACCGAGGCCGACGAGGTGCTGTTCTACGTGCGCGGCCAGTTCGGCTCGAGGAAGGGCGTCGAGCCCGGCTCGTTCACGCTGCACCCGCAGGGGATCCCCCACGGGCCGCATCCCGGCACGATCGTCAAGAGCCTCGACGCCCAGCGCACCGAGGAGCTCGCGGTGATGTTCGACACGCAGTTTCCGCTGCAGCTGACCGAGGACGCGCTGGCCCTCGACGACCCGAGCTATCCCCAGAGCTGGCTGGGTTGAGCCCACCCGCAGGCGGGCAGAAAATCCCTCGTCCCCCGCCGCCCCCTCCACTAGAAAACGGCCATGCTCCTAGACTTCACCGCGCTTGCGCCTCGCGAGGCCTATCTCTGGATGGTGGGGACGATCCTCCCGAGGCCCATCGCCTGGGTCTCGACAATGGCGCCGGGCGGCGGGACGAACCTGGCGCCGTTCAGCTTCTTCCAGGGCGTCACGGCAAACCCGCCGACGCTCATGTTTGTCCCGGTCAACAACCGCGAGGGCGGGAAGAAGGACACCGTGCGCAACATCGAGCTTGTCCCGGAGTTCGTCGTGAACCTCGTGCCGCACGCCCTCGCCGTGGCCATGAACAAGACGGCGTCCCTTCTTCCCTACGGCGAGAGCGAATTCGAAGCGTTCGGGATCGAGAGCGCCTCGTCCACGAAGGTCCGGCCCCCGCGCGTCTCGGCCGCGCCCGTGGCGTTCGAGTGCTCCCTGCACCAGATCGTCCACATCGGCACCGGGCCGCTCGCGGCCAACGTGATCTTCGGGCGGATCCTGGTGGCGCACGTGCGCGACGATGTGCTTGACGCCGGGAGGCTGCCCGACGCCGGGAAACTCGACCTCGTCGGCCGCCTGGGCGGCGAGGACTATGCCACCACGCGCGACACCTTCTCCCTGCCGCGCCCCGACCGGCGCTGACCCCCGGCGATGCCTGCCATTGTCATCCTTTCCGCGGCCCGCACGCCCCTCGGCTCGTTCCAGGGCTCGCTGGCGGCCGTGCCCGCGCCGCGTCTCGGCGCGGCCGCGATCAGGGGCGCCCTGGCCCGGGCCGGCGTCGGCGCCGCCGACGTCTCCGACGTCCTCATGGGCAACGTGCTCCAGGCGGGGCTCGGCCAGGCGCCCGCCCGCCAGGCCGCCCTCTACGCGGGCCTCCCGCCCTCCGTCCGGGCCGTCACCCTCCACAAGGTCTGCGGCTCCGGGCTGCAGGCCGTGATGCAGGGCGCGCATGCGCTTGCCGCGGGCGACGCCGCACTCGCGGTGGCCGGGGGCATGGAGAACATGAGCGCGGCCCCCTATCTCCTGCCGAAGGCGCGCGAGGGCTACCGCATGGGGGACCAGCAGGTCGTCGACTCGATGGTCCACGACGGGCTGTGGGACCCGTACAACGACCTCCACATGGGCATGTGCGCCGAGCAGTGCGCGAGGAAGTACGCCTTCACCCGGGAGCAGCAGGACGCGTACGCCTGCGAAAGCTTCCGCCGCGCCAACGCCGCCCAAGAGGACGGCCGCTTTGCGCAGGAGATCACTCCCGTCGAAATCGCCGACGCCAGGGGCGGCGCGACGACGGTGGACCGGGACGAGGGCCCGGCAAAGGTGAGGTACGAGAGGATCCCCACCCTGCGCCCGGCCTTCGACAAGGCGGGCACGATCACCGCGGCCAACGCCTCGAGCATAAATGACGGGGCCGCCGCGCTCGTCCTCGCTACGGAGGCGGCCGCGCGGACGCGGGGCTGGACGCCGATGGCGCGGGTCGTCGCCTTCGGCTCGCACGCCCAGGACCCGCTGTGGTTCACCACGGCCCCGATCGCGGCGGCCCAGGCCGCGCTCGCGCGCGCGGGCTGGAGCGCCGCCCAGGTGGACCTGTGGGAGGTCAACGAGGCATTCGCCGTGGTGCCCATGGCTTTCGCCCGCGAACTCTCCGTATCCTTCGACAAGATGAACGTCCGCGGCGGCGCCATCGCCCTCGGCCACCCGATCGGCGCCAGCGGCGCGCGCATCCTGGTGACGCTCCTTTACGCCATGCGCGAGCGCGGCGCCAGACGCGGCGTCGCGGCCATCTGCATCGGCGGGGGCGAGGGAATGGCGGCCTGCGTCGAGCTCATTTGAACCAATTCGAGGCAATCTGGCGACCTGGAGACCACCCGTGGACGCGCGACTCCCACGTCGCCCGGTTCATGGCGCTGCACGGAATCGCCACGCTCGGCGAACTGCGGCGCCGCTCGGTGGCCGACACGGCCTGGTTCTGGAAAGCAGCCCTCGAGGACATGGGTGTCGAATGGTTCCGCGGATACGCGCGCGTGCGCGACGACTCGGGGGGCTTCCCGTTCACGCGGTGGTTTGTCGGCGGCCGGGTGAACGTGACCCACAACTGCGTGGACCGCCACGTGCGCGACGGCCACGGCCACGAGACGGCACTGCTCTATGAGGCCGATTCGGGCCGGAGCGAGGACGCCCGCCGGGTGACCTTTGGCGAGCTTGCTGACCGCGTCGATCGGTGCGCCTCGGCGCTGCGGGCGATCGGCGTCAAGCGGGGCGACCCCGTCGGCCTCTACGCGCCCATGCAGGTGGCCACCGTGGTGGCCCTCTTCGCCGCGATGAAGCTCGGCGCCCGGTCGGTCCCCATCTTCTGCGGCTACGGGGAGGAGGCCCTTCGCGAGAGGCTCGCGTCCTGCGGGGCGAGGGTGCTCTTTGCGTCGCGAGGGCTCGTGCGCCGCGGAAAGCCCGTCGACACCGGCGCCATCGCGTCGGCCGCGGCGGCAGGCGCGCCATCGGTCGAGCGGGTCGTTTGGACCGATACCGGCGACTGGGAGGCGTTCCTTGAGGGGGGCCGGCCCGGGTTGCCCTGCGAGCCGACCGAGGCCGAGGACCCGTGCCTGGTCCTCTACACCAGCGGCACGACCGGACACCCGAAGGGCACGGTGCACACGCACGCCGGCTGCCTCGCGCAGATGGGCAAGGAGATCCGATACGCCTTCGATGCGCGGGCCGGGGAGCCGTTCTTCTGGACGACCGACATCGGCTGGATGATGGGGCCGTGGGAGATCATCGGCTGCCTGCTGTACCGCACGCCCGTCGTGCTCTTCGACGGCGCGCCCAACCACCCGACGAGCGACCGCGTATGGGAGATCTGCGCGAGGCTCGGGGTGGTCACGCTCGGCGTTTCCCCGACCCTCGTGCGCCTGCTGATGCGGGCGACGGATGGGCTCGGTCCGGGCGGACACGATCTCTCGCGCCTGAGGGTGCTCGGCTCGACAGGCGAGGTCTGGGACGAGGCGAGCTACCTCTGGTTCTTTGAGAAGGTCGGCCGGCGCCGCTGTCCCGTCATGAACATCTCGGGAGGCACCGAGATTGTCGGCTGCCACCTGTCGCCCACGCCGCTCGACAGCCTCAAGCCCTGCTCGCTCGGCGGCCCCGGCCTCGGCATGGACGTGGCGGTGTTCACGGACGATGGCAGGCCGGCGCCGCGCGGGGAGACGGGGCACCTCGTCTGCAGGCAGCCCGCGCCGTCGATGACAAAGAGCTTCCTCCACGACGACGCCCGCTACCTGGACACGTACTTCGGCCGCTTTCCGGGCGTGTGGTACCACGGCGACTGGGCGATGGAGGACGATGACGGCCAGTGGTTTCTCTTCGGCCGCACGGACGACACCTTCAAGGTCGGCGGCAAGCGGGTCGGCCCCGGCGAGGTCGAGGGCGCCCTTGCCTCCCATCCCGCCGTGAGCGAGGCCGCGGTCATCGGGGTGCCCGACGACATCAAGGGCACCGCGCTCGTCGGCTTTGTCATATTCAAGCCCGGCCGGTCGGCGCCGGAGGGCGAGCTGATCGCCCATGTCGCCCGCCGGCTCGGAAAGCCTCTCGCGCCGAGGGCGATCCACGCGGTTGCCGCCATTCCCAGGACGCGCTCCGGGAAGACCGTCCGCGGCGCCGTCACCCGCGTCTTTCTGGGCCAGCCGGCAGGCGACCTTGCCAGCCTCGAGAACCCCGAGGCCCTCGAGGCGATCGCTGCCCTCGGCGGGCTCGCCCAATCCCGCGCCCCATGACCCCCCCCGTCACCCATTCGGTGGATGCGGACGGCGTCGGCTGGATCGTCTTCGACGATCCCGCATCGGGGGTGAATGTCTTCAATCCCGCCACCCAGGCGGCGCTCGACGCCTCCATCACCGCCCTGACCCTGCCCGCCGTGAAGGCGATCGTGGTGGCCAGCGCCAAGGAGCGCATCTTCATCGTCGGCGCCGACCTCAAGTGGCTGATGGGGCTGCCCGACGTTGAACTTGCCGAGGAGTTTGCGCGCACGGGCCAGCACCTGTTTCAAAGGCTCGCCGCGATGCTGGTGCCGGTTGTCTGCGCCATCCATGGCGCGTGCGCCGGCGGCGGCTTCGAACTCGCTCTGGCGTGCCGCAGGCGGCTGGCGAGCGACGCCGTTCTCACGCAGATCGGCCTGCCCGAGATCGGCATCGGCACCATACCCGGCTGGGGAGGCTGCGTGCGCCTGCCGCGGCTCATCGGGGCGCGGGCCGCCCTCGACCACATCCTCAGGGCGCAGCTGCTGCCGGCGGACCAGGCGCTCCGGGACGGCCTCGTGGACGAGGTCGTCCCGTCCGCCCAACTCAGGGCCCGGGCAAAGGGGGTCGCCCTGGAGCTGGCGGCGGGCCACGCGCCCGCCCGTCCGCCGCCGCCGCCCGCGCCGCCGGGCCTCTTCGCCGACCTGCGCGAAACCGTGCGGAAAAGGACCCGGGGGCAGCTTCCGGCGCCGCTCGCGGCGATCAATGTCGTCGAGCAGGGCTTCAAGTTCGACACCGACTTCGCGCTCGGCGTCGAGGCCGTGGCATTCGGCCATCTCGCCGCGAGCGCGGTGTGCAAGAACCTCGTGAACGGCTTCTTTCTCCGCGAGGCGGCAAAGAAGCGGACGCTCGACGGGTGGTATCCGCCGGTCGACGCGAATCCGGTGCGGATCAGCCGCGTTGGGATTGTCGGCGCGGGTGTGATGGGTTCCGGCGTCGCGCAGTGGCTCGCGGCCCGGGGAATTGGGGTCGTGATGCGCGACGTGCTCCCCGAATTCGTCGGGCGCGGGCTCGAGGTGATCCACGGGCTCTTCGACGATGCCGTGAAGCGCGGCAGGATCTCCGCCGACGAGGCCCGCGCCGGCGCCGGCCGGATCTCCACGACGACGGCGTGGGAGGGCTTCGAGACGTGCGACCTCGTCATCGAGGCGATCGCCGAGAACCTCAGGGCAAAGCAGAGGGTATTCGCCGAGGCGGCTCGGTTCGTGCGGCCCGACACGCTGCTCGCCTCCAACACATCGGCGCTGCCCATAGAGGAGATCGCCGGCCAGGTTCCCCATCCCGAACGCACGATCGGCATCCATTTTTTCAATCCCGTCGGACGCATGGCGCTCGTCGAGCTAGTCCTGGGCCGCGATACGTCCGCGGCGACGGCGGACAGGGCCCTGGCCTTCGTCAAGGTGATCGGGAAATCGCCGGTGATCTGCCGCTCCTCGCCCGGCTTCCTCGTGACCCGCGTGCTGTTCTTTTACCTCAACGAGGCCGTGAAGCTCTGGGAGCGGGGCGTGGCCACGGCGGCGATGGACTCCGCGATGCGCGACTTCGGATGGCCCATGGGGCCGCTCCGGCTAATCGACGAGGTCGGCGTCGACGTGACCGACTCCATCTTCGGGGAGATGGCGCACTATTTCCCGCAGCGCTTCGTCCGGTCGGAGACCTGCGCCGCGATGTTCGCCGCGCGCATGCGCGGGCGGAAGAACGGCGCGAGCTCGGGCTTCTACTCCTACAGCGACGGGGTTGAGGCCCTGAACGACGAGGCCACGCGCAGCCTTTCGGCACCGGTCGGCGCGCGGGCAAGCAACCCGAAGGAGATCACGGCCACGCTCATGGGGGCCATGATCGCGGAGGGAAAACGCTGCCTCGACGAACGCGTGGTGCTCGCGCAGGACGACGTCGACTTCGCGCTGGTCTCGGGGGCCGGCTTTCCCGCGTTTCGCGGGGGCCTCATGCGCTACGCCAACAGAATCGGAGGGTCATCCCCCTTTCAATGAGACCGCACCGCGCTCGACCCCCGGCGTGAGCCCCTTCCCTGCCAAGAAACCCCAACCACCAAAGACCCCGTCAAATGCCCACCGCCGCGTCCACCCTCTCGACTGAGCGCAAGCGCCAGCTGCTGCTGACCCTCCTTGAAAGCCGCCATGGCGACCTGCGCGAGGAGAACCTCAACCGCCAGGGCAAGGGGCACTTCCACGTGTCCGGCCAGGGCCACGAGGCGATGGCCGCCATCGGCATGCTGATGCAGCCCGACGACTACGCCTGCCCCTATTACCGCGACCGGGGCCTCGTGCTCGGGCGCGGAGTGACCACCTCCCAGCTCGCGCTCGACTACATGGCGAAGCGCGAGTCCTCGTCGCGCGGACGGCAGATGCCGTCGCACTACAGCTATCCGGAATTCCACATCTGGAGCGTGCCGACGCCGACCGCGTCGCAGCTCCTGCCGGCTTGCGGCATGGCCTGGGGAATGCAGCTCGACGGCAAGAAGAGCGTGACGGTCGCGACCGTCGGCGACGCCGCCACGCGCCAGGGCGACTTCTTCGAGGCCGTGGCGTTCGCAAAGGAGCGCAGGCTGCCCCTGCTGCTCGTCGTCGAGGACAACGGATACGGCATCTCCAGCCCGACGCGCCGCACCAACCCGCTCGCGCTCAACGTGCTGGCCGCCGAGGAATGGGCCGTCGTCGACGGCTGGGATGTCGAGCAGGTCCACGGGGTCGCCGCCGAGGCCATGGCAAGGATCCGCTCCGGAGCCGGGCCGGCGTTCATCTGGATGAAGCTCGAGCGGCTGACGAGCCACACGAGTTCCGACGACCAGCGGATCTACCGCTCGCCGGAGGAGCTCTCCACGCTCATCAGCCGCGACCCGCTCAGGGTGCTCAAGGACCAGCTCGTCGCCGAAGGCGCCCTCACCGCGGAGGAATTCGAGAGGCTCGACACCGAGATCAAGGAGAAGGTCCGCACCGATTATCTCGCCGCCGAAGGCGCCGAGAATCCGCTCGCCGGCGAGCTCGAGGCCAACGTCGTCCACGCGATGCCCGACCTGGACGAGGAGATCTTCAAGCCCGGCAGGTACCGCATGGGCGACATGTTCAACCTGACGCTGCGCGCTGCCCTCGATGCCGACCCGCACCGGATCATCTTCGGCGAGGACGTCGAGGACCCGAAGGGCGGCGTGTTCACGCTCACCAAGAGGCTGTCGACGGACTTCCCCGGCCAGGTCTTCAACTCGCCGCTCGCCGAGTCGACCATCCTGGGCGTGGCGTGCGGCCTCGCCAGCTACGGCTGGCGGCCCGTGTTCGAGCTGCAGTTCATCGACTTCATCTATCCGGGATGGAACCAGCTTGTCACGAACCTGGCCACGCTGCGCTGGCGCACGTTCGGCAAGTGGACGTGCCCCGCGGTGATCTACGCGCCGTACGGCGCCTACCTGCCCGGAGGCTCGCTCTGGCATTCCCAGGCCAACGAGGCGTCCATCGCCCATTTCCCCGGGCTAAACGTGGTCATACCGAGCACGCCGGAGGACGCGGTAGGACTCCTCTGGTCGGCGATGCACGGCGACGACCCGACGCTTGTCCTAGTCCCCAAGCACATGCTGTGGGCCGAGCGCGAGGTCACGCAGGCCATCACGGCCGTGCCAATCGGCGCCGCGCGGTGCTTCGCTGAGGGCCGCGACGTCACGATCGTCGCCTGGGGAAACACGGTCGAGAAATCGATGGAGGCCATGGCCACGCTCGGCGACTCGGTGAGCGTCGAGCTCATCGACCTGCGCTCCATCGTGCCGTGGGACCGCGAGATGGTCGAGGAGTCGGTCCGCAAGACCGGCCGGCTCGTCGTCGTTCAGGAGGACACCGAGAACTGCAGCGTCGGCCAGATGATCATCTCCCACCTCGCCGGCAGGCCCGACGTGTGGAGCCGCCTCGTGAGCCCGCCGCTCCTCGTCTCGAAGGGCAACGTGATGATCGGCTACAGCCCGGTCTACGAATACGCCGCCCTGCCCGACGCGGCCCGCATCATCGAGGCCGTGCACCGGGTCCTGGACTCAACGCGGGCGGCCGGGGAGGCGCCGGCCAGGCCGGCAGGGGCGGCCCGGCGCCGCGGGGAGCCCCAAAAGCCGGCTTCCCCCGCGCCCGAATCCGGCCCAGCATCGGGCCCCATCGACGTCTCCATCAAGATCCCCCTCATGGGCGAGGGCATCCGCGCCGCGCGCATCGTTTCGCTTATCAAGAAGCCAGGGGAAAGGGTCGCCCTCGACGAGCCGCTTTGCGAGGTCGAGACCGACAAGGCCATCTATCCGATCGAGGCGTCGACGGCCGGCGTGCTCAAGGAGTGGCGGTGCAAGGTGGATGACGTCGTGGACATCGGGTGCGAGATCGCGCTGATGACCGTGGAGGGCGCGGCGCCGGCCGCCCCGGCCCGGAACCTCAGCATGCAGCAGCTCCAGCAGGTGCCGCTCTCGACGGCGGGCGCCGGCACCCCGGTCGCCCCGGCCCTCTCGCCGGCGATCACGCGCCGGCTCTCGGGCGTCGTTCCGGTGAACATGCAGCTCGATGTGCAGTGGAAGGCCGTCCGCGCCGCGAGGGAGGCCGCGCGGAAGGCGGCACCCAGCTGCACGCCCTCGCTGATGCTCGCCTGGGTCGTCACGCGGGCGATCACGAGGCACCCGGCGTTCCGCAGGCTTGTCACAAAGGACAGGGGCATCATCGAGCGGAACCCCTTCGACCTCGGCGTGGCCGTCGCGCTCGAGGGAGACCGCCTCGCGACGGCGGCCATCCACGACGCCGACCGGCTCGACTGGGCAGCGTTCGCCTCCGCCTACGCCGATACCATCGCCGCCACGCGCGCGGGCAAGCTCGAGGACGTGCAGGCCCCGCTCATCATCACGAGCCTCGGCGGCTTCGGAATCGAGGTGGCGACGCCGATCGTCGTGCCCCC
>JGI12269J14319_10006638_pt1 | contig 10006 bp, 9 predicted proteins | sample PeaSoiSIISIP2007_FD_14319 | JGI IMG/M metagenome (IMG submission 14319) | reverse complement strand
GTGATCATCACGGAATGAGCAGCCGGCAGGCTCACCGACCGCTCGGACTAAACCACGCCGCTGGCTGAGTGGCCCGTAGGGCTGTATCGAAGCCACCGGCGCCCTGGCGCGCGGGATCCCCAAGGGTCCTCGTCAGGGTTCCAATGGGCGAACGCCCATGGGAGGTATGGGCACACCCTTGGGCCGCCGGGTACAGGGGCCGCGGCAGGCCCCTTTAAACCAAGCGAAGCTCCGAACCGAAGGTTCCAGCGAAGCGCCGAGGCCGAAGGCTCACGCCACGCGCCCGATCCACTATTCTTCCCGTTGCGTTCGACCACCCCTACTGGGTCTTCCCACCCCACCTCCAGGAGAAGCCATGGCATCCGAGAACCCACCTGTCGTTCCCAGCCCTGAACCGGCCCCCGCGTCCAAGGACCCCAACCACGCCCTGCGGTTCCATCTCCCCATCAAGCATATGATGCCCGTGTTCGGCGAAGGTTGGTTCGCGCTGAAGGCCGAGGCGTTCGCGCGATTCTTCGGCACGCCCGTGTTCCTGGTGGCCCAGACCGTGGTGGTGGCCATCTGGATCGGGATCAACGTGGCCGGGCTCACCAAGTTCGACATCTATCCGTTCATCCTCCTGAACCTCGCCTTCAGTCTCCAGGCCGCCTACGCCGCCCCGCTCATCCTGCTGGCGCAGACCCGGCAGGCCGACCGCGACAAGGCCCACGCCGAGGCCGACGCCCGGCACCGGGAAGACATCGCGGAGATGAACGAGAAGAGACAGATCATGGCCGCAGACCAGACCACCCAACTGGTGGCCTTGCTCCAGCAGAACACCAAGCTCACCGAGCTCACGACGCAGTTGAGCCAGCGGATCGAGACGCTGACCAAGGAAATGCACGACAAGATCCTGACGCAGTAGCCCGCGCCCGCCTCACCCCTCCCTCGCCACCTCACCCCTCCCACGCGGGGTAGGTTCCGATCACCGATAGTTCCGTGACCATTTCGCCCAGGTGTTCCAGGGCCCGGTCCACCTTGGGGTCGCCGGCCACCAGATGCAGGTCCACGAAGAAGCGGTAGCGCCACGGTGCTCCGGGGATGGGCCGGGATTCGATGCGCGCGAGGTCGATGTCGCGCAGCGCGAAGACCCCCAGGGCGCGGAACAGGCTGCCCGGGCCCGCGTTGTCCAGGGTGAAGGCCAGGCTGGTCTTGGAGGGTGTTCCGGGAGGCGGCAGCGAGGGCTCCAGCGCGGCGAACAGGAAGCGGGTGAAGTTGGAGGGGTCGTCCTCCATGCCTTCGTGCAGGATCTCCAGGCCGTAGGTCTCGGCGGCGAGCTGGGAGGCGATCACGGCCACCCCCGCCTCACGGGTTCGGGAAAGATCCCGGGCCGAGGCCGCGGTGTCTCCCCGCGTGATCGTCGCCTGGGGGAGCAGTTCCTGGAGGTGGCGGCGGCACTGGATGATGGGCTGGGGGTGTACGCGCACCTCGTGGATGTCCTGGATCCGGGTGCCGGGAATGGCCATCAGGCAGTGGTGGACGTGGACCACGGTCTCGGCCACGGCGTGGAAGCCTTCGCTGGCCAGGATGTCCCAGTTGTCGTGGAGGTTCGCCGTACCGGCCAGTGTATTCTCCACCGGCAACGCGGCCAGGTCCACCGAGCCGTCGCGCAGCGATTCGTGGACGGCGGGAAAGTCGGGGAGACCCACCGCCACCGCGAGGGGGCCGTAGATCTGGCGGATGGCCATCTCGGAATAGGCGCCGGGTTGGCCTTCGTACGCCACCCGAGGCGGCGTGGCTCCGGGCTTCGCGGGGGTCTTGGATTCGTTCGGCATGGACGGGGAAACTAGAACCTGTCGCATGGGCCCGTGGCGCTGGTCTGTGGGGTAACCCGCTTCGGTGCCTATCCTTCCCGATGTCGACCAACGGGGCGTCGTCGAGGATCCTGCGTAGGTTCCGGCAAGGAGTGGGATGGAGAGAGGTGCGAGAGGCGTCGCCTCCGGTGGCGATCATGGGGCCGGGTTTGGCCGGGTCCACGAGATCGACGGGATCCGGGGCTGGGCGGCGCTGTCGGTCCTGCTCTTCCATTTCGTCTACACCTGCCTGGGCACCCGGATGCCGTTCTTCCATGGTCCGCTCTTTCGCACCACCATGGACGGGTCCCTGGCCGTGCTGGTCTTCTTCGTGCTTTCCGGGGATGCCCTGGCCACGGCCTTCCTGGGTTCCGACGTCCGCGGTCGGCTCCGCATGGTGGTGGGGCGATGGCCGCGGCTGGTGTTTCCCGTCGCCGTTTCCTGCATGGTCGTGTTCGCCCTGGTCCGATCCGGCGCGGTATTCTCTCGCGAAGCGGGAGTGGCGCTGGGGCTGGAGGATTGGCTGGGTTCGTTCCTGACCTTCCACACGAGTGCCCCGGGGCTGGTGCGGTTCGCGCTGGTGGACGTTTTCCGGACCTCCGACCCCGACGGGTCCTACAACCCCATCCTCTGGAGCATGGCCGTGGAGTTCAAGGGCTCCTTCCTGGTCTTCGGGTACCTGTTCGCGACCTCGAAGATGAAGCTGCGGGCCCATCTGGCGTTGCTGGGAGCGATTTCTGGCCTCCTGGTGTGGAAGGGCTCCTACCTCTGCCTGTTCCCGATCGGGATCGCGTTCGCCCTCTGCCGAAGGGAGGACGTGACGGCCAGAGTGCGGTCGTCGTGGATCGGGATCGGCCTCGGGTGGCTTCTCCCGGCGGCGGTGGGGCTCTGGGTGGCGTTCGGAAACGCGCCTCTGGAGACCTTCCGGGGGGTGGTGGCGGCGCCTCTGTTCCTGCTCGGGGTCCACCTGAACCCGCACCTGCTCGGGTTCTTCCGGTCCCGCCTCTCCCGGTTCCTGGGCAGGATCTCCTTCCCGCTCTACGTGCTCCAGTTCCCGGTGCTCGTCTCCCTGTCTTCGTGGCTGTTCTGGAAGGTCGGTGCCGCTGGCCGATTGGGTCCGGGCACCGGACTGGCCGTGGCCGCGTTCAGTTGCCTGGTGACGGGCTTGTTGGCATTCCCCCTCGCCCGGCTGGACGAGTCCTACCAGCGGGGATTGCGGAGACTGCTGGGCGGGAAACAGCGGTGAGACCGCCTGCGGGAGCGCTCAGTTCCCTCCCTGCAACTTCCTGAGTTCGTCGCGCAGCTTGGCCGCTTCCTCGTACTGCTCCTCTTCCAGGGCCGCGGAAAGGCGATTCTGGATCTGTTCGAGGGCGTCGTGCTTGCTGGCGTCCTCGTCCTCTCCCTGCCGTTCGAAGGGGACCGAAGTCTCCTCCCAGAGGTCGCGATCCACGTAGATGGGAGCGGAAAAGCGCAGGGCCAAGGCGATGGCGTCCGAGGGGCGCGCGTCGGTCTCGACCTCCTCGCCGTCCTTGGAAAAAACCAGCCGGGCGAAGAAGGTGCCCTCCTGGGCCTCGGTCAACAGCACCCGGACCACCTCGGATCCCAGCTCCTCCAGGACCGACTTCATCAGGTCGTGGGTCAATGGACGCGGAAATTGTCCGCCGTTCAGCGCCTGGGCGATGCTGTGGGCCTCGGGAGCCCCGATGAAGATGGGCAATCCCTTGTGGGATCCGGGCAGGCGCAAGAGCACCATGAAGCCCACGTTGGAGAGCGTGAGGGCCTCCACCTTGATCTCCAGGAATTTCCATTCGTCGAAGGACATGGATCGAAGATACCCTATCCGGCTGTGCCGGGTCGAGGCCTTTCGCGCGCGGGGTTCACCAGCTCCGCCACGCCCTGGAAAGGAGGAGCAGACCGGTGAGGAAGGAGATGGGCGCGGCCATCAGCCGGAACGTGCGCTGGGCGGACAGGGGTCGGCGCAGGTCCCACACCGCCACGCTGAATCCCCACCCCAGACAGATTCCGCAAGCCTGGAGGCCGGCCGCCCGGGGTCCTTGGACGGTGGCCAGCAGGCCCTGGCCCAGAAACAGGGTCGCTCCGTGGCGGAGCAGGAGATCGCGTCCCGCGGCGAAGGAGAGCTGGTCCAGCGGGCGGCGTTCGCGCGGCAACGGGTGGCTGGAGAAGATCCACAGGCTCTCCAGCAGGTAGAGGACGGCGGCGGCGCCCAGCGGCAGGAATTCGAGTTCGTGGTCGCGGACCACGGGGGAGAGCGCGTCGGCGCACAACAGCCCGAGGCAGGCGAGTCCGATCAGCGCGAATCCCTGGCCCATCACGAAGGAAAATCGTCCCGGAGATCGCGCGTCGGGGTTTTCCGGGGCCAGCGTCTCGCCCAGGAGTCCCCACCCTCCCAGCATCCAGAACACGAGGAATCCGAAGACGATGTGCAGGCCGGTGCCGGCCGCTAGGGTGGTCATGCTCCGAAAGATGCGAATCCCGTCGCCTGGAACGATCCCCCGCCCCGCCACTGCCGGGTCTGGGTGATGCCGGTGGGATCCGTCCCGGAAACCACCCGCTCCAGGCGAGCTTGCGCGAGATCGGCGATGGCGGGGTCCAATTCCACGGATATCCAATCCCGACCGGTCTTGTGGGCCACGGCCGCGGTGGTGCCGGACCCGCAGAACGGATCCAGGACCAGGTCGCCCGGCAGCGTGCACAGGTCCAGGAGGCGCTCGGAGAGGCTTTCCGGTTTCTTGCCGCTCCGGAACGGCACGGCCCCTTCGCGGCCCAGGTTGATGGTGGACAGGTCCGTCCACAGGTCCGACAGCGGCTCGTCCAGATGGTCGGACAGGAAGAGCATCTGCTTCCCCTCCCACCAGACGTAGGACTCGCCCCACGGCGAGACCAGCCGGGCCATTGGGGTCTTGGGGCGCTCCTCCTGGCCGAGGCCGGTGAACCAGCGGTTGTTGGTGCGGTAGACGCATCGGGCGGCGTTCTCCTCGCGGAACCGCTCCAGGGAGAGCGGGTCGTCGGGGAGGCCGCGCGAACGGGCGGCGTCCTCCAGGGGAACCAACCGCCACGATTCCACGGGGTCCTCGGGGTTCTCCAGGAACCAGCGGTAGTACCTGGCGTAGGCCTGCAGGCGATCGGACGATTTCCGTCGGCGAACCGGGCGCAGGGAGGCCTCCGGGCCGGCGCCGTAGAGCAGGACGTATTCCTTGACGCGGGGCAGCAGGCGGTCCTGGTAGCGCATCTTCACGCCGGACAGCTCGCTCATCTTCACGCACACGGTGTTGATGCGCCGCTCCCGCCCCAGGATCCGGTCCAACATCACCTGCAGCGCGGCCTGTTCGGAATCGTCGATGTGGCAGGCGAGGATCCCGTCCCGCGTCAGGAATTGGCAGGAAAGGCGCAGACGGGGTTCCAGCCAGGCCAGCCACTGGTCGGAATCGCGGTCGTCCGGATAGTCCTTGCGGTTCCTCGCGTTGTAGGGAGGGTCGGCCAGCACCAGCCGGCACTTCCCGCCGTATTGCGGCAGCAGGGCCGGCAGGGCCTCCAGGTTGTCCCCCCGGACCAGAAGCCCGCGGGGACCTTCGGTCATGGCAGCTTCACGACCTCGCGCTGGCGCAGGAGGTCCAGGGAGAGGCCGGTGGCGCCCGCCAGCAAGGCGAAGACCGACACCGTGTTTCCGGCCGGGTTGACCCGGGCGGAAAGGAGGAGGTCGTTTCCGTCCATGCGCAGGTCGGTCACTTCCTCCGAGGTGCGCAGGAGGCGGTCGCGTCCGTCCATGACGTCCGGGAGGGGCTCGGAGGGGAAGCGGAGGGCGGCCTGGCGCAGGAGATCCGCGTCCGAGAGGTTGGACTCGTCCTTGGTGGTGTCGGACACCAAGCGGTAGGTCATGGTGGGAGGGACCGGCAGATCGTAGCCCGGCGACGGCTCGAAGGACACCACATCGAACCCGGCGGGGAGGAAGGCGGAGAGAAGGGCCGGGACGGAGGACGGATCTTCCGGGGCCGTCTCCAATTCCACCAGGAAGGGCTCGGAGAGGGTGGAGAGTCCCACCGGCAGCGCCCCCGCGTTCCTGAAGCGCGGCTTGGGGCTGAACCCGCGGCTGTAGAAGAGCTTCAGCCCGGCGCGGCGCATGGACTTCTCCAAGAGCCCCATGGTGCCGTGGTGGCTGAGGAATCGCGCCAAGCCGGTCTTGGAGAAGCGGATGAGCCAGGGCTCGCCGCGCTGGGATTTGGTCTTCTCGTTCCACCCCGGTCGGGTGCGACCCCGTCCGTTTCTTCCTCCGGAGTGTCTTCTCCTGTCGGTGGTGGCGAAGCTTTCGGAGACACCCGCCCACGCTCCAGCCGCGCCAGGGAACTGGGGTCCAGGGGCAGGCGACCCTCGGCTTCCGGAGGCAGTCCCGCGGCGGGTCCCGCCTTGGCCTTCCCCGCGAAGGTTCCGGGCGGAGGCAAGGTGACCTGGCCGGGCTCCGGGGGCGAGAGCTTGATGTCGGCGTAGTTGCCGGGAATCCCGCAGTGGTTGCAAGCCCCCCAGCGGCAGTCGGGAACCTCTTCGGTTTCCGGCTTGTACATCTTCTTCCACTCTTCCTTGAGGAAGCCCTTGGTGGCCCCGGCATGGATGAAGTCCCAGGGGAACGTCTCGTCCAGCTCGCGGCGGCGGAACACCCGAAGGTCGGAGTCGTAGCCGTGGCGCGCGAAGATCTCCTTCCAGGCGTCCAGTCCCTTGAAGCTCTTCTCGTTGGACTCGAAGACCATCCCGGCGCGCGAGGCTTCCAGGATCATGGGGGCCAGTTGACGGTCGCCGCGGGCGAACACGGATTCGACGTACCCGATCTCCCAGTGGCTCCAGGTGATGCGCACGTGCTTGCGCGTCCGGAACCGCTCCCGCACGAAGCGGATGCGTTCCTGGGCGTCCTCGCCGGCCACGTAGGGCTCCCACTGCATGGGCGTGTGCGGCTTGGGCACCAGGATGCCCACGTTGGGATGGATCTCGGCGCGGCGGGTGTGGCGCGAGCCCACCTTGGCGAGGCTCTCGATCAGGCCGCAGAAGGCCTCCATGTCTTCCATGTTTTCGGTGGGGAGCCCGATCATGGTGTAGAGCTTGATGGAGTGNCCGCCGTTCNNGAANACGCCTTCNGCNGCCTGGACCATGTCCTCGTCGGAAATCGTCTTGTTGATCACCTTGCGCAGCCGCTGGGAACCGGTCTCCGGGGCGAAGGTGGCGGTGCGCCCGCCGCGCGCGCGCGCCACCTTGCGCGACAGCGCCTGTCCGAACATGTTGGCGCGCAGCGACGGCAGCGACAGGTTCACGTTGCGGAACGCGGGATCGTCCACCAGGCGGTCCACCAGGGGTTCGATCTGGGAATAGTCGGCGGTGGAAAGGGACAGCAGTCCCAGTTCGTCCGAACCGGTCGAGGCCAGCCCCGCCTTGGCGAGGTCGATCACCTGGTCGGGGGTGATCTCGCGGATGGGCCGGTACCAGTACCCGGCCTGACAGAATCTGCATCCCTGGGTGCAGCCGCGCACCAGCTCCACCGCGAAGCGCTCGTGGACCACGTCCCCGTTGGGCACCGGCACCTGGACGGCCATGTCCCGGGGGTCCAGGTTCTCCACCCAGGTGCGGCGCACTCCCTTGGCGCGGGCGTAGGGACCGTTCCCGTCCATGCCCGCCGGGATCAGGTCCCCGAAGGGCCCCATCTCCATGGCGATCGCGGCGGGGACGTACATCCCGGGAAGTCCCGAGACCAGGCGCAGGATCTCCGCGCGGGGAATCCCCTCCTCGCGGCGGCGCTGGGCNAGTTCCATGAGGGCGCGGATCAGGATCTCGCCGTCCCCNACCACGAANGCGTCGAAGAACGGCGCCANGGGTTCGGGATTGGCGGTGCAGGGACCNCCCCCGATCACCAGCGGGTCCTCCTCCCCGCGATCCGATGCCCAGACCGGGATCCCCGCGAGATCCAGGACGTAGGGCACGTTGGTGTAGTTGAGCTCGGTCTGGAGGGTGATGCCCACGATGTCGAATTCCGTCAGGGGCCTGTGCGTCTCCAGCGACCCCAGCGGGATGTGGTTGTTCCGCAGGAGGTCGCCCATGTCCGGCCAGGGCGCGAAGGCGCGCTCGGCGGCCCAGCGGGGATCCGAGTTCACCACGTGGTACAGGATCCGCAGCGCGTTGTTGGACATGCCCAGTTCGTAGAGGTCCGGGAACACCAGCGCGATCCGCGCGCGCGCCTCTTCCTTGACCGTCTGCCCGGCTTCCCCACCAATGTATCGGTAGGGATTCTCCACCTGCGAGAGCAGAGGGGCGATGGCATCCTGGAGCGTCATGGAAGTCCTGTCTGGGCGTCGCGGACCGTCCGCTGCCGAAGGTGGGCCAAGATACCTTCCTCGCGGTCGCGCCGTGGACGTCNNGGCGGNNCNGNAGGGTTCGCGGCGAGTAGGTTTTGGCNNCAGCATGATGATCGCCCTTCTTCTCCATCTTTCCGCCGCCCAACCGGCGGACATCCCGCTGGACGCGGGCACCTGGGTGCGCAAATCCCTTTCGGTCCTGCCCGTGGCCACCGCCCCGTGCGTGCCCGCCTCGGCGGAGGAGATGCGCCGGGAATGGAAGGAGGAGCACCCGCAGAAGGGGAAGCGAAAGCCCAAGCCGCCTTCGGAAGAGGAGCTGCGCCGACGGGCCTCGGAGCGCGACAGGCTCTGCAAGGACGTGGCCCGGCGGGTGGAATCGGCGGGATCGGAGTGGACCTCCCTGCCCGACCTGCACCGGTTCGACCGCAACCCCTTGCCCCAGGAGCTGGAAGAACGGGCGAGCAAGGCCCTGGAACATGGGATGCCCGGCCTGGAAAAGGAGTTGCCGGATCTTGCCGCACCCCTCAAGGATTGGCTCTCCCAAACCTCCCTGGACCGGGCCAAGACCCTGGAGTCCGACTACCAGAAGAATTCCATGGTGGCGGAAAAGGCCCACGAGGAAGACATCGTGGGCGCCCAGACCGCCACGGTGCGCAATGCCGCTTGGCTCTTGGCGATGCGCGTGGAGAATCTGCGGCTGGTCCGGCGCAAGGGGGTCTGGTCCATCGCCGGGCGACGGACCCTGGCGGTGTGGCACTTCGACGCCCGAACCTCGCGTTTTCGCCGCAGCGGCCGCTGGGACGATGCCTTCGACCTGGAAACCGAGGACCCATCGCACGCATCCTACGCCGCCCTGGGGGCGGGGTCCTTCGACAGTCGGCTCCTGGGACTGGAGGATTTCCGCTTCACCGCGCAGATGGAGTCTTCGGAAGGCGGGCTGCGCCCCCTGGCACTTTTGCGTCCGCACAGCATCGAGGATCTGCGGCCCAACCGGCGGTTCGTGTACAAGGAAGAGGCCCTGGAATCCGACAGTTCCACCCGCATGGAGACGGTGGGGTACGGCTACCTGGAGACGGGAAACGACCAGGACACCTCCTGGACGCTCCGGCACATCGGAGGACGCGACCCCTACGACGGGTTGGTGGTGCAGGAAGTGCCGGGCAACGGCTGGGCCGCGGTGGGCGCGACATACGGTCCGTGGTCGACGGGAAATGGCGGAAACACCCTCACGCCGTTGGAGGCTTCCCAGGCGGGTCCCGCCTGGGGAATCGAGGGCGGCTGGAGAGGAAACGTTCCCGGCGACCTGCCCGACCAGTCGTACAGCGTGGATCTGGAGGGAAGCTGCGCCCCCATCAAGGGGAACATCGTGGACCAGGAGGTGACCTTCGGACCCAAGCCGGTCCGGGACTTCGACCTCGCCTGGACCGCCGGAGCCTCGGTGGGCTGGCTGGTGCGCTGGCCCGTGCGCCGGCTGTTCCTGGTGGCCGGGGCGAGGGCGGGAGTGCGCTATCTCGCCATCCCCCTGGACGCGACCTCGGCCTCGAGCACGTTCGATCCCGCCTTCTTCGACGCCAATCTGGTCTCCGCGTGGCAATACCACCTGGATCTGGTCGCGGGGGCGCAGTGGTCGTTTTCCGTCGGCTTCGGTCTGGGGTTGCAGATGGGCTGGGAGGTCCTCCGCAACGACCCGTCCTGGACGGCCAACTCCCACCTCGGTGATTTCGGGGTCGGGGCTCCGAGCCTGGGACCTGGCAGGTTCCACTTCGCGCTCCAGTGGGTGGCGGGGTGAGGGGCGATTCGCTGCCGGCGAACTGGACCCGTTCA
>JGI12269J14319_10006634_pt1 | contig 10010 bp, 10 predicted proteins | sample PeaSoiSIISIP2007_FD_14319 | JGI IMG/M metagenome (IMG submission 14319) | reverse complement strand
TTTGGCCGCCAACCGCCCAGACGTTTGTGCTGGATACCGCTGCCACACTTTGAATTCCGGTTTTGCCCTGTGAACGGATCCGTGGCAACAGTACTTGACGGCCAACTCTGACCGCTTGTCTCATTTCGGACGCCGCATGTCACTTTTCCTGCGAACACTGGTTCTTCGCAGCATATGTTCCGTGAGGGGGGGGCATCGCCAAGAACGTATTGGCGTTGCGATGACGCTGTGGCCGACAGGGCATACAAGAGGAGAAGAAGCGAATGAAATCGAGTATTGACACGCGTTCGAATGGTTGTAAAGCTTGAAGGCTGATGTCCGGGAAATTGCGGCTGCGGCAGTCCGCCCGATTCACCAAAAAAAGATGAGGACAAAATGAAGACAATTCTTGTGATCCCTGCCTTGCTGTTACTCGCAGCCTCGGCGGCTGCACAAGCAACGCCCGCGCCAACGAAGGACCCGGTCAGCTCCGCCCTACGAGACATCCTGCCCGGCCGGCGGAAAAACACCGTCGCAGCCGTCGAGGCCATGCCCGCTGAGAAATTCAACTACAAACCCACCGCCGACCAGATGACATTCGGCCATCTCGTCGGCCACATAGCCGAAACAAATGATCTGCTATGCAGCAAGGCCGCTGCTGTCCCCGCTCCCAAGGTCGACGAGGTGAAAGAGACGGACTCGAAAGACAAGCTCGTGGCCGCGCTCAAAGCCTCCTTCGATTTCTGTTCCGACGCGCTGGCGAAAATGGACGACTCAAGACTAGCCGAGACCACGGAAATCTTCTCCGGGCGCCAGGGTTCCCGTGCCTGGGCCAGCATGATCCTCGCAGGTGCTTGGGCCGACCACTATGCCGAAGCTGCAATGTATCTGCGCTTGAACGGTGTGTTGCCGCCGACCGCCAAGAAGTAAGAGGGGAAGAAGTTTGGCAACTTCAATACGCTGCAGCTTTCTACCCATGAATCTGGGGCGTCGCATTCTGGTCTCCTCGTTAGCGCCGGTAATCGGTAACGGCTGCAGCCGGGGCGCAGAGTGTTCCTGCCGTCAGTTCGGCAGAAGCGCGAAAAGCGATTGAAGCCGGTTACATCTGGCGGTGCGCGCCCAGTGCATACGGCACTTCTAGCCGCCGGGATCCCAATCGTCGAGCACCTTTGCAATCTCCATGAGCTTCCAGTCGCAGGTTTTAGGTTCACTGCCGTGCCCGTCAAGATCAGAGGCATGGGGAGCTTTCCGGTGCGAGCTTTCGCAAGGTTGAGTGCAACAACTGAGTAATTTGCTGGCCTCAAGCAACAATGAAAGACTGGCGAAGGAGGAATCTCCTAAAGTGCGAAAGATCCTCATTAATTCCACATAATGAACGACTAAACCTTTGTGTTTGCTGAAAACAGTTGGGCACATCTCACGCTTTCTCGCTGAAACCTCTTCAGTATTCCACCGGCAGGAGCAAAGTGGTCACCGAGCGGTCTGCTTCGGTGATGACCCAGAGCTTTTCTGTGTCGGTAACCAGATAGCTACTCATCGATCGGAACCCGTATTTAAGGCGCAATTCATTTTCAGTCTTGTCGTCGTGGCAGAGATCGCCCCAATCAGCGCGTAGATGTCGTGAGAGAAATTCCAAAGGTGACTTATGGGCCTGCTCCAATGTTCCACAAAAGAGCCCGATCCGGATTCAGGCCACCTGTAAGCCAGACGCCGCTCGAGCCAGTTGCCTTCCAAAGAGTCTCTGACTATAGTCAGGGAATGGACGCAGCCGCCGCCATATTACGGGTTAGGAGCTTTAATCGAACGGTCGCCGAGCGAATCGGCGCCGTGCACGACCGCTTCCTTCACCGGAAACGCCCCATGAATGAATCCCGGTTGATTTGGGAGATTGGCCCGAATGGGGAGGAACTGCGGACGCTCCGGGCGCGCCTGAGCCTTGATTCCGGTTACCTCACCCGCGTCATGGGCTCCTTGGAGAAACAGGGCCTCGTAACGGTTCGCTCTACCAAGCAGGACGGTAGAGTGCGGCGTGCTCACCTTACCAAAGCAGGACTACGTGAACGTGCTGAGCTCGATAGGCGCTCCGACGACCTTGCAGTTCACATTCTTGAAATCCTAACGGATAAACAGCGCAAGCAGCTCACTTCCGCAATGGGGCAGGTGGAGCGTCTGCTCCAGGCCTCTATGGTTCGCTTTGAAACTGAGGATCCCACCAGTGCTGACGCCATATGGTGCTTCGAACAGTATTTTGCTGAACTGAATGCTCGTTTCGAAGCCGGTTTCGACCCGGCTCGAAGCATATCCGCGGATGCACACGAACTCGTGCGGCCTCGCGGTGCCTTGGTCATCGCGCGGTTGCGTGGCCAGCCGGTCGGCTGCGGAGCCCTAAAATTTGCCGAAAAGCAATCTGCCGAGCTTAAGAGAATGTGGATTGCACCGGCAGTTCGTGGCTTGGGAGTCGGACGGCGGATGCTGAGTGAGTTGGAGCGCTTGGCCTCTAAAAGGGGCATTCGTCTCCTTCGACTGGAGACGAACCGAACCCTGAAGGAAGCGATCGCCTTATACAGAGGCTCTGGCTACGTCGAAGTCGGTGCGTTTAACACCGAACCATACGCTCATCATTGGTTTGAAAAACGCTTCAAACAATCTCCGGGGTCTGGCAAAGGGAAAGAACACCGAGGCGAATCACGGGCGTCGATGGGACTAAAATGGAGGACCCTATTTGAAATCGAACGCTAACGAAAGCCGCACGGTGGTCCCGGGACGGATCTCCTCCCTTCGAGCTAATGCAGGTGCTCCTCGTTGTCGATCAAAGTTCGGCTGTTGGATCTAGCGTCTTTGCCGTGCGGTCGCGGTAGCCGACGTAGAAGACGAACTTGCCAAACACCCTCAGGGGAGGCTTGCGATCACCGCTGCCGATTGCGAGAATCACATGGCCAGGATCGCTGATCACCCGATCCAGCGCCTGGGCATGATTGAAGAACTGGCGCGTCACGGCTACCGCCTGAGTCCGGGCACGCTTTACCCGATCATGCACGGTCTGGAGAAAAAGGGCCTGCTTCGCTCGAAAGAGCAGTGGGTTGGGGGCAAGATCCGGCGAGTGTATTCGGCCACCCCGAGTGGGCGAAAAGCTCTGGATTCCGCCAAAGAGAGAGTTCGCGAACTGTTCGGCGAACTCTTTGAAGACTAAGGAGTGAGAAAGTCATGAGTTTTTCCCGACGTAATTTCCTGAAGATGACGGGTGTACTGGCCAGCAGCACCCTGCTTCCAGCAATTGCAGCCCAAACGGGCACTTCTGGACAAACGAACTCCACACCGCAAGCTGAAGGTGCAGCCGATTACACCATCAAGATTGGCGCGAGCCCAGTCGAGATCGCGCCCAACCGCATCATCTCCACTACCACGTACAACGGTCAATTCCCTGGGCCGTTACTTCGGTTCAAGGAAGGGCAGCAGGTCACAGTCGATATCTACAATGACACCGATACGCCGGAGCAACTGCATTGGCATGGCCAGATGGTTCCTGTCGAGGTGGACGGAGCGGCAGAAGAAGGCACACCTTTCATTCCTGCACATGGGAAACGCCGGATCGTATTCACCCCGAGGCCGGCAGGCTTTCGTTTTTATCACACGCATAATCGAGCGGGGGCAAATCTGTCCGCTGGCCAGTACAGCGGTGAAGTTGGCCCGGTGTACATCGCGCCAAAGCATGAGCCCGGAAATTATGGCCGCGAGGTTTTTCTTACGCTTAAAGAATTCGAGCCGACGTTCAGCCGCGGCGGAGACATGCCCCAGAACCTACTTCCCCCGATTCGAGTCAAGGCTCTCGAAGAGCAGGGCGAGTCCGCGATGAAGGCATCCCTGGCAAAGGGCATGCCAAAGGGATACGAAGTCGGTTATGGCTCATTCACGATCAATGGCCGCATGCTGGGGCACGGGGAGCCGGTTCGCGTGAAGCACGGCGAGCGAATCCTGTTCCATGTGTTAAACGGAAGTGCCACGGAGATTCGCAGTCTGGCTTTACCCGGCCATTCCTTCCGGGTGGTCGCATTAGACGGGAATCCAGTGCCGAATCCCGCGACGGTTCCGGTGCTCTGGCTAGGTACGGCTGAGCGGGTCTCTGCGATTGTGGAGATGAACCATCCAGGAATCTGGATCATGGGGGATCTTGCAGATGACGATCGTCGCCATGGCATGGGTATCGTCGTGGAGTACGCGGGACATGGTGGCAAACCCCAGTGGATCGCCCCACCGCCGTTCCGCTGGAATTATGCTCGCTTTGCCAAACCGGGTGTCAGCGCGCCACCGCCGGACGAGACTTTCGAAATGATCTTTGTCAAGGAAAACGCTGCCGAGGAGGGTTTCAATCGATGGACCATCAACGGGGTGGCATACCCCATGTCCAACGAAATGGCCCCGGCCGCGTTTCACTTAAGACAAGGCAAGCGGTATCGAATTCATATGAACAATGCCAGTGATGACATCCACCCCATTCATCTTCACCGCCATAGCTTCGAGCTGACCAGTTTGGCGGGAAAACCAACTGCCGAAATCCTGAAAGACGTGGTCATGCTTGGAGGATACCAGGAGGCCGCCGTGGATTTCGTTGCCGATAACCCGGGGCTGACCCTGTTCCACTGCCACCAGCAGTTGCACATGGATTTCGGTTTTATGACCCTGTTTGACTACGTGTGAAGATCATCGGCGGGGAATCAGTCGGCCAGCACGGCTGCGGCGAGTAATTATGGTCGAATCGGTAACGCGAACGCGCTACTTCGCTGGAGTTTCAAGGAATACCGTTCTTCTGGCGTTCACCAGTCTGTTTGCCGATATCTCGACCGAGATGCTTTATCCGATTGTGCCGATCTTTCTCACGCAAATGTTGCATGCAAGCGGTAGCGTCGTTGGCCTGGTGGAGGGCATTGCGCAGGCAACACAGAATATTGTGCAGGGCTTCTCGGGTTGGCTCTCGGATAAGCTTCAAAAAAGGAAATCCCTTGCGCTGGCTGGCTATTTCGTATCGGCGGTAGCCAAACCGCTGACCGGTCTTGCGAAGGCATGGCCGGACGTGTTGGGGGCACGGTTTCTGGATCGGCTTGGCGCCGGATTGCGCTCCGCTCCGCGCGATGCGCTCATCGCATCTTCGGTGGCTGAGGAAAACAGAGGGCGAGCTTTTGGCCTTGAGGGCATTGGCGACAATTTAGGCGCGTTCTTGGGGCCGTTGCTCACCGTTCTTCTTTTCGTCTCGTTCCATCTCGACATCCGTTGGATTTTTTATCTGGCTATCGTTCCCGGTCTGCTCGCCTTTTTCATGATTTTCCTGGTGGAGGAACGCCCCGTGCCGGTGGCCGCAAAATCCAAGATCGACGTCAGTCTGCGGCAATTCCCGAAACCCTATTGGAAATATTTGCTGGTGACAGCGTTGTTCGGGATCGGTAATTCGAGTAACTCGTTTCTGATCCTGCAAACAAAGGACATTGGTGCTTCTTTCGAGGCGACTATCTTGATTTATGCGGGGTTCAACTTGGTGGCGGCGCTGATTTCCTATCCGGCGGGATCTCTTTCCGACAGATGGGGCAGAAGAAATGTCCTTCTACTGTCATTCATCATCTTCTTCATCGCCTATCTCGGTTTTGCGCGCGCGAGAAGCGTTGTTCTCGTCGCGACCTTGTTTGTTTTCTATGGATTATTTCAGGGAATATTCCGCTCCGTCGGCAAGGCATTTGCGTCGGATTTCGTGCCGGAGCAGCTGCGCGCCAGTGGAGTTGGCTGGTACAGCGCGACCGTTGGTTTACTGGGACTGGTGGCAAGCATTGTTGCTGGGCTGCTTTGGGACCGGATCGGCCATACGGCCGTGTTTTATTACGGCGCAGCCTTTGCCGTGGTGGGGAGCATTGGATTGCTCGTGTTGATTCCAGGGAGGCAGAACAAACCCGCCGAGGCAGCCGGCCGGTGAGCTGCAAGATGTTGGCCTGTCCAGGCGCTATCCTCAGAGGCTGTATCAGCCCCTTAAACTGTCTCAGCCCCTTGAAGAAGCAAAGGCCACCCGTAACTTGTCGCGACTGTGTTCTTGAAACCAGGTCCCTGGTGCAACACCAGGGGGCCGGTCTGCTGGGCGAGCCGCAAGGGCTCTGCTTTGCAACGACTTGCGAATCGCCACGTTTGATTCTTCAAGGGGGGCTGTAGATGAAATTGAGCTAGAAGGATCCTCCCTATGCCGTCTACGAAGTGGAGCAGGACGAGCAAGGGAATCGCAAAATCCTGCGCACCATCTTCAAGCCCCATCGCGCCCAGGTGGAGTTCTTCTCCGCTACCGAGCGGCATGTGCTTTTGCACGGCAACCGCGGCTGCGGGAAGATGGCTGCAGAAGCACGGAAAAGCTTCCCAGGTCACACCCCAGCATGTCGGGGCGAAGCGCTGACTTCCTGCTTGGCCAACCCTAGGGATTTCACCAGTTCGTCGTAGAGTGCGGCGATCTCCCGCTTCAGGCGTTCCTGTGTGTACACCGAGGATACAAACTGCCTGCCGGACGTGCCCATGCGCGCAGCGAGCGCATCGTCGCTCGAGAGTCGCTCCAGGCCCTGCAACATGGGCACAGGAACCAGCCTCGTTCGACATACACCCCTTAAGACCTCGAGGGTAATGCAACCATGATGGTCAAGCTTTTCCTCGCGGCGATTGTGGTGGTTCCATACCCGCAGAGAAAAGTGTCCGAGTCCTAAAGAATCCGCCACCGGGCCAGAATACGCGATAACGAGCTTTCCAATACGGTAGGTCCAGAGAGCGCAAGCACCGCGACCGCATTCTTCGCCCCCCTGTGCACTGTGGCGTAGGCGCGATCTGTGTTGATGCCCTTCTTCGCCAGCCTCCCGGCCGGGTGGCTAGCAGGACGGTATTGGGCTCTGGGACGCCTTAGCACGTCCAAGGGTTATTCGGCACCCTCGGGTCTCGTAAATTGGGATCGGCAAATCGGGGACCGGATAACTGCAATTCTTTGCAGATAACAAGTTCGAACTGCACCACGCCAACTTAACAGTGCTCACGTAATCCATTGATCGACTGTAACTTGTGCTAAGCCCGAACAATCCTCCTATAGGGAAGCAGAATTGCAACGACAGTCGCAGTCCTCGGCAGAGCAATGAGGGGAGCCGTTTGGGCGCTCAATCCCGAATCTCTGTCTCTTCCCTGTGCTACAGAAGCACCAAGGACCTCAATTGAGGCGCCAGCTATCTCCTGAGCCACTCGATTGGCCGGCCCCAGATAAGCGCCGCAATTCAGAAGGCCTAAGGAGATTATCTATGAGTTCGGTCACAACCCCTTGTGCGCGAGGTGCAGAGGTCTTCGGGCCACGTCGCGGTCAGGTCAACTTTGCGGATCGGTTGCGCAGCATTCCTAAGTCTGGATGCTTCGGGTTGCTCCTTGCCCTCGTGTTGATTAACTTTTCCCAGCCTGCCTCCGCTCAACAAACGCTCTTCACGACCCAAACGCCTGTATTGACGGATGGGTGTGATAGCTCAGCGTGCACGTCATATGAGCTGGGGATGAAATTCCAGAGCTCAGTGGGCGGGACCATCCGCGCGATCAGGTACTGGAAGGACGCGAATGAGCCGGCCGGAAACCACGTAGGCCATATCTGGTCATCTACGGGAACTTCCCTGGCGAGCACCACCTTCGTGAACGAGACGGCGTCGGGCTGGCAGCAGCAGGCTCTCACTTCGCCGCTTACGATTCAGGCCAACACTACCTATGTGGTCTCGGTCAACATCGTTTCCCACTATGTTGACACCAATTCGGGACCGTTTTTCCCCATTCTCAATACCGATGCGGGATTGTTCTTTCCCGTTGTCAACGGAGCACTGACTTCACTCGCAGATGGCGACAATGCAGTGTTCGGTAAACCGGGGCTGTTCCCGACACAGTCGTATGAATTCAGCAACTACTTCCGGGATGTGGTGTTCACCCCCGGCGTGGCTAATCCTCCTGGGCCAAGGGGATGTCTGCAGAAACTGGTCAGCGTTGACGGTGGAAATACTTTCGCCGCCCATCCCAATTTCGGCAGCCCGGCAGTGGCTCTGCCCGACACTGCGGTTGAATTCCAACTGGTCGCGACGAATTGCGGTAATGTTTCCGTAACCCCAGGCACAGTTGACGCTTGCATCAATGCGAATCCGAAGGCTGCCCCGTTTGCGTGCGCTCCTGCCGGATCCCACGGTCAAGGCGCACCGGGTCTTATTCTGTACGAACCCCCTACGCCGGCCCCAACGTCTTCTTCGCTTGCGCCAGGTGCCTCGGTGACGTACTCCAAAACTCAGTTGCCATTTCTTCTGGTATCTGCAACCCAGTTCGCAACGCTGTGCCAAACCGCGATGCAAGACACGGGCGAGTCCGAGGTTCGGAATGATGCCGAGTTAAACGGGACGGACGCGAACGGCAACCCCGTCGGTTACGAGGCTGATGCCTATGTGCAGTGTCCAGCCGTCGCGCCTCCACCTACCTGCAGTACGGGGCTGCAACCCATTACTTACAACCTCTCGGAAAACAGCAACAACACCAGCCAAATTGTCTGGTTCAACAGCCACTTCAAGCTGCAAGGCAATCTGCCAACCTCCAACTTCACGGTGACCGTGCAGAATGGGACCATTCACTTCGGAACATCGACATTGACGGTGCCGAATGCCGTGATCACCTTCTCTGCGGGCGCCACTTGTGCGAGCACGAAATTCGATACCACATTGAATCAGTGGGAGACCACCCTGCCACTATCGGCAGCGGGCCACGCGGACGAGATTTTCGCCGCAGGCCTGGCTTACGTCTTACCGCCCAGCTTTCCCCAGAATGTGCAAGGGGTAACCTGGACGGCGGACTTCACGGCCTCCGTTCCGGCACTCCAGATGCAATGGCAGTGGGGTGCCGCAAACTACCTATCCAAAGACAATAAGGGCCACACGTTCCCGATGACTGCCGCTGGCCCTGACTACAACGCCATGATGGTGGACCCCGGGCACAATGTAATCACATGCGCGGGCTACAATAATGGTGACCACGCCGGCACACCGGAGAACACCACTGTGCAAGTCTTGCTTACGGGCGGTGGAAGCGGCGGCGGCGGCTCGAATTGGACCGGCGGGTGGAGCTCGACGCAATCGCTCGTGTGCCAGCAGACAAACGTGACCCCGCCTGGAGCCTCGACTTTGGGCTCGGGAAACGCCTGCAACGGCGTTTATAGTGGCACTTTCAACGGGGACGTAAACATCTCGGCCGGCCAGAACTGCATGTTCATCAACGGAACCATCACCGGAAATGTATCCGCGAACGGAGGCAACCTGGTACTCTCCGAAGACCTCATCGGTGGGAACGTGCAGATCAATGGCGGCGGCACTTTCTTCGTCGCTCCATTCACTACCATTCATGGAAACCTGCAGGTACAGAATCTTCCCTCAGGAACCGCCGTGAACCAGATTTGCGGTGCCACCGTGTCAGGCGATCTGCAGTTCCAGAACAATGGGACCTCCGTTCTGATCGGCGCGGCTCCCCCATCGTCGTGCGCAGGCAATGTCGTCGGCGGCAACCTGGAAGTTCAAAACAACACCGGCTCAATTTCGATCTTCGGAAACACTGTTACCGGCAACTTGCAGGACCAGAACAACACCGGGTCCACGCAGGTTCTCAGCAATGCCGTCAAGCAACACCTCCAATGTCAGAATAACTCCTCGATCACGGGAGGCATGAATACGGCTCAGCAGAAGCAGGGCCAGTGCATAGGGTTTTAGTGCGAATTGCCCCATCGTTTTCTCAAGTACGGGGCGGTGGGGCTACCTTCGCATTTCGAGCGCACTTCCCTCCACCACAATTTTTGATAATTTCTTGCGCATTCGAGGCTGGTGGCATCAATCCACATGTCAGCCACTCCGCTTTTTTTTAGCACCGAAAAGAATCTTTGGCCGCACTTCAATTTGCCTCACGGCCCGGTCCTTGTTCTCGCCCCCGCACCCCCCCGCGCCCCCGCGCGCGGATCGGCTCCCCCCCCCCCC
>JGI12269J14319_10006630_pt1 | contig 10015 bp, 8 predicted proteins | sample PeaSoiSIISIP2007_FD_14319 | JGI IMG/M metagenome (IMG submission 14319) | reverse complement strand
CGGCGGGAATACGGTCGAGTCGGCGGCAAGCCGAACCAGATCCCTCCCCGCGTCGATCCCGCGAGATCCTTCGCGGGTCGGCAAGAAACCTCCATTCCACCCGACCGGCCCCTTTGCCGCCGAAGTGGATCCTGTCCGTGCGCCGTTTCCGGAGCGCGGCGATGTCAGCGCATCTCGGCGGATGAAGATCCGTGGAGAAAACCAAGGAAGAGAAAATGAGCAAATCCATGTCCTTCTCGGGACTCGTGTTCATCCTGGTGCTCGCGGTCGGCGCCTGCATCGTGTTCGCCAACCGGGGCCTGACCCCGGACATCGGGACGACTCTGTCCTACGGCCTGGCCTTCCTGGTCGCCTTCGTCGTCTCCCTCTCCGTCAAGGTCGCCGACCAGTGGGAGAAGGCGGTGGTGCTCCGCCTGGGCAAGTTCGAGGCCCTGCGCGGACCGGGTCTGTTCTTCATCATCCCCGTCATCGACGAGATCCCGTACTGGATCGACACACGCGTCATCACCGCGGCGTTCAAGGCGGAGAAGACCCTGACCAAGGACACGGTCCCGGTCGACGTGGACGCGGTGCTCTTCTGGAAGGTCCTGGATCCGAAGAAGGCGGCGCTGGACGTGGCCGACTACCAGAGCGCCATCAGCTGGGCGTCCCAGACGGCGCTTCGCGACGTCATCGGGAAGACCATGCTGTCCGACATGCTGGAAGGGCGCGACGTCATCAGCAAGCAGCTGCAGAAGATCATCGACGAACGCACCGAACCATGGGGAATCAACGTCATCTCCGTGGAAGTCAAGGACGTGCTCATTCCCCAGGCCCTGGAGAACGCGATGTCCATGCAGGCCCAGGCGGAGAGGGAACGCCAGGCGCGCGTGATCCTGGGCGATTCGGAGCGCCAGGTGGCGGAGAAGTTCGGCGAGGCGGCCAAGACCTACATCGACAATCCCGTCGCGCTGCACCTGCGCGCCATGAACATGCTCTACGAAGGATTGAAGGAGAACTCGACCATCGTGATCGTGCCCAGCTCGGCCGTCGAGACCATGCAGCTGGGAGGCATGGCGGGACTGGCGGCCCTGACCATGGGCATCGGACAGGACAAGGCCGACAAGGCCGCGGGCATCGGCCACGAAACGGTCGAAAGGACGATGGCGCCGGAATCCCGGGACCTGGCCTGAGCCTTCGCACCGAACCGAACCAAATAGAAACGAGGAACGACATGCTGGATAAGATCAAGACTCTCAAGGGGTACAAGCTCCGGGCCCTGGACGGGGACATCGGAAGCGTGAAGGAGTTCTACTTCGACGACAAGCACTGGACCGTCCGCTACCTGGTGGTGGACACCGGAAGCTGGCTCGTGGGGAAGCAGGTGCTGATCTCCCCCTTCGCCATCGAGTCCGTCGACGTTGACGGAAAGTCGATTTCCGTCAGACTGACCAAGGCCCAGATCGAAAGCAGTCCTTCCCTGGACACGGACAAGCCCGTTTCCAAGCAGTTCGAGGACTCCTACTACGCCTACTACGGTTGGCCCTCCTACTGGGACGGCCCCTACGCGTGGGGTTCGTTCTCCTACGCGACCGAAGCGCGCGACCACTGGAACCGCGTCCGGCGGGAGCAGGACGAAGGCGACCGCCACCTGCGCTCGAGCGAGGACGTGACCGGCCACACCATCCAGGCCAGCGACGGGGAGATCGGCCACGTGGAGGATTTCGTCGTGGACGACGACGCCTGGACCATCCGCTACATGGTGGTCTCCACCCGCAACTGGTGGCCGGGCGAGAAGGTCCTGATCTCGCCGATGTGGATCGACCGCATCAGCTGGATCGACGCCAAGGTGTTCGTCCTCCTGACCAGGGAGGAGATCCGGAAATCGCCGCCCTACTCGGACTCCTCCCTCCTGGAGCGCGGGTACGAAACCCTGCTGCACGAGCACTACCACCGCAAGGGCTACTGGGACGAGGAACTGGCGGGCGTGAAGCACAGGTACTGACCGCGATGAGGAAGCTCGTCGTGTTCGACCTCGACGGAACCCTCGCGGAAAGCAAGTCCGCCGTCGAGCCCGGCATGGCGGACCTGCTGGGCCGGCTCCTGGACGTGGCGAAGGTCGCGGTGATCTCCGGCGGCGACTGGCCCCAGTTCGAAAAACAGATCCTGTCGAAGCTCCCCCTGGGAGACCGTTTCGCGAACCTCTCGCTTCTGCCCACCTGCGGAACCAAGTTCTACCGGTATGACGGGAATTGGCAGAAGATGTACTCGGAGGATTTCACCGCCGCCGAGAAGGCGAGGATCGTCGACGCGCTGGGCAAGGCGCTCGCGGCGTCCGGATTCCACCCGGACAAGGTCTGGGGTGATGTCGTGGAGGACCGCGGCAGCCAGATCACCTACTCCGCGCTCGGCCAGCAGGCCCCTTTGGAGGCGAAGCGGACCTGGGACCCCGACTTCGCCAAGCGGAAGAGGATGAAGGCGTTCCTGGACACCGCCATCCCGGGATTCTCGGTGCGCTTGGGCGGCGCGACTTCCATCGACGTCACCAAGCCGGGGATCGACAAGGCCTACGGGATCCGGAAGCTGCGCGACATCCTGGGGATCTCCATCGCGGAGATGATCTACGTGGGGGACGCCCTGTTCCCGGGCGGCAACGACCACCCCGCCCTGGAAGCCGGGGTGGCGTGCATCCAGGTTTCCGGGCCTGCGGACACGAAGATGGTCGTGGAAACGATGCTCGTCTGCTTGTCGGACGACGGCCGGACGGACGGATGAACCTGGTCGGCATCGCCGCCGACCACGGCGGATTCGAACTGAAGGTCAAGCTGGTCGCGGCCCTGATCTCCGCGGGCTGCGAGGTGGTCGATTTCGGGGCCGAACGGCTGAACGACGGAGACGACTATCCCGACTTCGTGGTGCCCCTGGCCAGGGCCGTCGCACGGTCCGAGGTGGCCCGGGGCTTGGCCATCTGCGGGAGCGGCGTGGGGGCGTGCATCGCGGCCAACAAGATTCCCGGAATTCGCGCCGCCTTGATCGGCGACTCGTACTCCGCCCACCAGGGTGTGGAGGACGACGACATGAACATCCTCTGCCTGGGCGGCCAGGTGGTGGGACCGGCGCTGGCCTGGGACCTGGTCAAGACCTTCCTGGGGGCGCGCTTCGACGGTGGGGACAGATTCCGTCGCAGGCTGGGCAAGGTGGCCGAGCTGGAGGGGCCCCGGGGCCTCCTGGGTGGGCGTCTGGTGGCGAAGGACGAAGACCCCGCCGCGGCGATCCTCCTCTGAGGGAAGCCCGACGCCGGTGGAGTCCGTCTTTTCTATCTGACCCCGACGATGCCCGACCACTCGGCCTTGGAGCCTTCCGCGACCCCGGAGAAATCCGCGTCGGCAGCCGGGAAGCGTTCCCTTTCCGACCGGGTCGGAGACCTTCTGGCCGAGACGGAGCGGCTGGAAGCGGAGATCCGACGACTGGAGGAGGGCATACCGCCCCTCCTGGCGAGATTCGAGGCGGCCGAGGCCCCGCTGGTGGAGGAAATCGAGGCGCGCCGCACCAGGCTGATCTCTCGCATCGAAGCGAATCTGCCCACCGGAAAGCGCCAGAAGAGGCTTCTGGAGAAGGGGGTGGCGCTCCTGCTGTTCCTGGCCCGGGATCTGGAGGAGAGGTTCGGGGCGGACATGCGGGCCTTGCGCGATCGCTGGGCGGGCGCCGTTCCTTCCGACACCGGAGCTGAAGACCCCGAAGCGGAAGAGCGCCTCCGCTCCACCGGTCCATCTCCGTCCACGGCCCGGATCGCCAGACGCCTCGCCGACCCCGACGCCACCGCCAAGGACATCTACCGGAACCTGGCGCGCGAGCTGCACCCCGACAAGACCCGCGACGACGAGGAGCGGATCCGCCGCACCGGCCTGATGCAGTCCCTCACCCGCGCTTGGCAGGAACGCGACCTCGGGGCCCTGTTGCGCCTGCTGCACGCCCACGGCAGCCGGGAAACCAAGGCGAACTCGGTGGACGAGGCCTCGCTGGAGGCCTGCGTCGGGGAACTGGAATCCGCCCGGAAACGGCTGCAGGAGCGCCGACGGACACTGCGTCACGGCGGACTGCCGCAGGGAGCCGCGGATTGGATGGAGCTCGTCGGGAACGACGTCCTGGTGGAGCGGCTCCTTCGCCAGGCCAAGGACATCGCCCGACGGGAACTGGCAGCCGTCCGGGAATTGGAAAAGCTGTTGTCTTCGCCGGAGGACCTTCTCGCCTTCCTCCGGGAGACCGACCCCGAGGATTGGGAGGAGATGGCCTAGCGTCGGCCCCGAAACGGTTCGCTCGATGGGAACGGGATCAGGACTCGTTTTCATCCACGCCGTGTCACGCGAATCTTCGGTTCGAGCGGACCATGGATCGGCAATTTTCGACATACCTTTCCCGGCTCGCGCACCACTTTCCAATGGAGATCCCACCCATGTTCCCCACACGTCGACTGCTCGCCTTGGCCGCGTTCTGTCTGGCTGCCGTTCCCACGCATGCCGACAACATCTTGGCTTGTCCAGGGTTCGAAACCACTGCCGATTCTGGTTGGTGGTATCACGCCAGCATCGCGGATTCGGTCGGAGTCATCTCCATCCAGGACTCATCCGCAGCTCATACCGGAACCTACGGCGCGAAGGCGGTCATCAAGCAGACCAGCGCGAACTACTACAGCGTCCAACTCGGGATTCCCCGAAACTGGACGGCCAACCTGGGGTCCAGCTACTCATTGACCTTCTGGGCAAAAGCCGATTCCGCACGTTCTCTGCTGGTCAACACCCAAAAGAAGCATGGTTACGGCGAGTTGAACAGGCTGACTGCCGATCTGGACACGATGTGGCAGCAATTCACGGTTCCGAGCTTTGTCATCGCCGACACGTCCGACACGGGGAACGGCACGAACGGCGTGCAAGTCAGCATCAATTTCGGGGATGTGGTCGGAACGTTCTACTTCGACGACTTCGATCTCGAGGAAACTCCGGATTCCTCGTCCGGCGACGCGATCAAGTCGATCTCCCTCGCATCTCCCATGCAGGCAACGCTGCGAGGCCGCGAGCTTTCGCTCTCAAGCGTGGAAGGACCTTACATCCGTCTGCTGGACCTCGATGGACACACGGCGGCCACAGCCCCCGTCGCCGGTCGAAGCGCAAGTCTGACAGTGCCCGCACACGGCGTCTGGATCGTCGACGCCGGCATCTCGGGCCGCAAGACCATAGCGATTCCCTAGGTTCCGCTCTCCGGCCCCAACCCCCGGCCGTGAATCCCCGCCGATGCCCGGCCACCTTCCGAAAACCTCGGGGGGTGGCCTTTTCCATTCCTTCCGCCGATGCATTCCCGCCAACCGCGGCGCGCGACGCCTCAGGTCGCGGACTTCCCCCCGTCCACGGACAGAACCTGGCCGGTGATGTAGGATGCCATGTCCGAGGCGAGGAAGACGATGGTTTGGGCGATGTCCACTTTCCGGAGTCAGTTCGAGAGGCACCTCACGCTGAACGCGTTCTTCTTCCCGGACGCCGAGGTGGTCGCCTGGGCGGAGTTGTAGACGAGTCCCGCGACGTCGGCCTGTGTCGCCGATGTCTCCGTGGAGGTCCAGAACACGCCTTCCAAACCGACGGCGGAGAACGCTCCCGCGGTGTCGCGGGAGGCCGCGGGAAGTCCCCGGAATCCCCAGGAATCGCCGCTGTTGCCGTTCTTGGCCCAGCCCAGCCGGGACTTCAGGCTGGAATCGGAGGCCGTCATCAGGAGGGTGGACCATTCCGCCTGGCTCGGCAGATGCCAGCCGGAGGGGCAGACTCCGGTCAGCTGCACGGCGGTTCCAATGGGGGTGTGCTGGCTGTCCGCGAAGGTCGTCGGCAGCGCCGCCGCCCCGGTCCAGTCGTAGAGCCTTCCGTAGGTCGCGCAGGAATCCGGGGAGTTCGCGGGGCACCAGGAACTGTCCGCCGCGTAGTCCAGGTTCTCGGCCATCCAGACCTGCTTCCCGATGGTGTCCGTCCGGTAGACCTTCCCGTCGCGTGCGTCGTTCAGCGTTCCGTAGGTGGCGATCTGGCTGTTCCAGGGGATGGAATAGGGACTGCGCACAAGGACCAAGGTGTCGATGGTGGTCTTCCCCGGAGCGTTCTTCACCCGCAACCGGACGGTGTCGGCACCGACGAACAGCGTGTCCGCCCTGGAAACGAGCCCTCGCAGGAGGGTGACGAGGGTGTCGTTCCACCACACCGAATCCGGAGCCCCCGCGGAATCCACCGCCCACCGCAAGACCAACGCCGAATCGGCCCACTGGTAGGTGGTGTCCCGGGAGGGAGAACGCGCCACCACGGTCGGGCCTGTGGTGTCGCGCCGCGTCAGGACCAGGCTGTCGACGCTGGTGTTCCCGGCCGTGTCGGTGGCCACCAGGCGTTCGACGTTCCGGCCGACGGAAAGCTTCGCGTTCCACGAGTAGGTGGTGCCCTTGGCGACCGCGGCATTCGCGCCGTCCACGAGGACGGAGGAGATCTTCAGGTTCGGGGTCACCGTCCAGGAGACGGCGATGGAGGAATCCATGAAGGGCACGGAGGTGTCCGAAAGGGGCGACTGGCGGGCGATGGCCGCCGGCCTGGCCGCGCGGGTCAGGACCACGCTGTCGATGCTGACGTTTCCCGACGTGTCGCGGGCGTACAGGCGCACCACCAGCGGCGCGGACACGGACAGCGTCTCCGCTCTCGACACCACCCCGTTCGCGCCGGGCGTGGCCGGGAATCCGCCCAGGGCCACGCTGTCCAGACCACCGGCGTCCGTCACCGTCCACCGCACCGTCTGGATGGAATCCGCCCAGAGACAGGTCGTGTCCCGCGACGGCGACCGACCTTGGATCGCGGGCGGGATCGTATCCGGCGGAGGGAGCACCTTCACGGTGATGATGCCGGGGGCGGATGCCTTCAGGACCCCGTGCGCCGAATCCACGAAGAGCGCCCACGCCTTCACCTGGAAGGGGGCGCCCGATGTCCACTGCGCGTTGAACATCGGGTTGGACTTGGAGAGGTTCGCCCTGCCCACCGGCGTGGTGTCCCCGCCGCTGGAAAGGTTCCAAGCCCATCTCGCGACGTGCAGGCCGGTGTCGTTTCCCGTCCATGCCAGCAGGTTCACCGCCGTATCGTTCCATCGGGCGAGGGCGATGTGGGAACGGACGGTGGAGTCGGAGAGTCCCGCGGTGGAATTCAACCAGAGGTTCCCGACGTCCAGGACCCGTCCCTCCCGGGACACCACGCCCGTCACGGTCTGTGTCCGGGTGCCGCTCGGATCCGAGATGTGGAGCACCACCGGGCCGGTTCCGGGAATGTTCGGCAGCGAGAATCCGCCATTGGCGTCGGTGATGGAGTTGAGCAGGCCGCCGAAGGCCGAGACCGACACCCCGGACACGCCGACGCTGTCCGATGCCACCGACCGCCGCGCCGCGCTCCCGAGCCCTCGGGCCGCGCCGCCGTTCACCACCACCACCTGCCCTTGGACGGTCCCGCCCTGGTGGGAGATCCGGAGCTTGACCCCCTTGAGGGTGTCCGACGGTTGGAGGGACGTGTCGAAGCCCGCGTAACCTTGCCCGGGAACCACGGCGAAGACCTGGACGGATCCCGGTTGGATCCGACCCAGGCTGAAGGAGCCCGTGGGGAGGGCCGTGGCGGAAACCGTCTGGTCCTGCACAACGATGCCCGCTCCCCCTTGGGGGATCGCTCCCGCGGAGTCCAGCACGAGTCCTTGGATGGTCGCGTAGCGGTAGACGAGCCCCAGTCTCGCCAGGGTGTCCTTGGACAGCAGGTAGAGCTTCAGGGAATCGGTCAGGTTGGTGTCCAGGTAGTCGTCCTTGATCACGGAGAGCTGGTAGCTGCCCGGAGGCAACCCGATCTGGAATTTCCCCGAATCGCCGGAAACCGTCGTGACGCCGCTGGGGAGGGCCGTCACCAACGCTCCGGTCAAAGGATGGCCTTGGCGATCCGCGATGCGCCCGAACACCGACGCGGGGAACTTGGACGCGTCCTGCGTGCTGAACGCCGTGGTGTCGCTGTCGCAGCCCAAGAGCGAAATTCCCGACAAGGCCGCCGCTCCCGCGCACGCGGCGATCATCGCCATCGTCCGGCTTGTGCGCATGTCAGAACCTCCAGCTCAGCCGGACACCGTCGCCGGTGGGATCCACCGCGGGTGCCCAGGTGAAATATTCGGCGCGGATCCTCCGCGAATCCTCGAAGCCCAGAACTCCCGCGTCCAACAAGTTGGCGGCCCAGACCGCCCCCAGGATCCCCAGGGAGAACTCGAACGTGGACAGGGCCCGGTTGTTTTGCGACCGGGCGTGTTCCGCGGCCGCCACCCATTGATCCACGGTCTCGTTCGGGGTGACGGTGGAGGGATCCCCGTTGCGGAATTTGGCCAGGGTCTGGTTCTTGCCGTCGTAATCCACCCAGGTCCAGCCCACCCAACCCAAGGCCGCCGCGGTCGCTCCCAAGGCGATGCTTCCCTGCACTGGATGGTCGGTGTAGAACTGGCCCCAGCCGGGCCCCACGGCGCTGCGGTAGAGCGCACCCGCGACTTGGCCCCTTTCGCCCAACGCCTCGCGGTACAGTGCCTCCAGGTTCTGGCTCGCGCTGCTGGCCTCCGCGGCCGAGACCACTTCCCCGGTCTCCACCGAAACCATCCGGGCTGAAAATTCCTGCGCCGGTCCTTGGATGCGGACGGTTCCCGTCACGATGTATCGCGCGGCCAGCAGCTTCCCCGCCTTCACCGCTCCGGAATCGTCCAGGGCGCCGGACTGTCCCAACGACTGTTCCTGCAGGATCCGATTCAATCCGTCGCGTTCCACCACCATGAAACGCGGGTCCTTGGCGTAGCGGGCCACGCCGTACTCGGCGGCCATGACACCGGGATCGTAGCCCAGCGGCGAGGAGGAGCCCTGGACCTGGAAGGGGAAGATGGCCACGGTCTGGCGACCCTCGGGCAAGTTGGAGGGGATGAGCCGCGCGAAAAGGTCCGGCAGGCTCTGGCCGGGACGCGAGCGGGCGAATCCGGAGGAAGTTTCCCCTGCGCCGGAGGCCGTGCGCCGCAACGTGTAATCGCGTCGCGGCGAGGAGCCGGCGTCGAGGAAGACCGTGTCCGAGACATCGGCGTATCCCGGAAGCCCGACCCGTACCGCCACGCTTCCCGGCCGGAGATGCACGAAGATCGCCGGGGCTTTCCCCACTTGGAGCCCATCCATCCTGACCCCGGCTCCGGCCGGCTGGGAGACCACGGTCAAGGTGGCCGCCTTGGCCTTGAACCAGTTCCCGGCAAGCTCCTCCACGGCCTGCTCCAGGCGCTTGGAGCCTTCCAGGGTCTCTCCGGGCGCGAGCAGGCGCTTTCCTTCCAGACGGAGGTCGTCTCCCTGGAATTCCACGGTCACCTGACAGATCCCGTCGCTCAGGTCCATGTGCAGCCTGAGGAGATTCGAGGCCTGGGTGGATGGAACGAAGGCACCGGTGGAGGCAGCCGCCGGTCCCAGGCGGTCGGTGGCGATCTTCGCCTGCGCCGCGTCCAGACAGCCGCCGGCGGGGCGGGCCGGCAGGATGCGGACCGGCACCGGTGCCAGATAAGGCGTCGTGGCGACGGTCGCGGTGTTCGGCCGTTCCTGGGACAAGGCAGATCCTGGCGCCAGGACCAGGCCGGATACCAGAGCCGAGATGGGCACCAGGACGCGAGTGGACGCCAAGACGAGGGTGGCGAAGCGTATCTCCATCGAAGAGGTCTCCCTGGGCTGGGACGCACGGCCGGGAAAGCCCGCCGTCCCGAATCCAGCGCCAATTCTACTCTTCGCCGCCGCAGGAAGGGAATCGGAAACCGGAAGGCTGGCTTCCGGTTTCCACAATCGATTGGAGGGCCGTCAAATCCTCTGATGGAGATGCAGGCGAAGGACGGATATTGTCAGCTCAGCAGCGCCCTCGCCCGCGGAAGCGCCGCCGCCACGCAGTCGTTGAGGCCGATGCCGTCCCAGGCGTTGCCCGCGAGGTGCAGGCCGGTGCCC
>JGI12269J14319_10006625_pt1 | contig 10017 bp, 6 predicted proteins | sample PeaSoiSIISIP2007_FD_14319 | JGI IMG/M metagenome (IMG submission 14319) | reverse complement strand
CTCCCCATCTTCGAGCATCTGCGCACGCTGGGCGCGGTTTCTGACGAAGAGATGATGCGCACCTTTAATATGGGCATCGGCCTGATCGCAGCCATTCCGGCAGCCAAGTTCACGCGCGCCAAGAACCTGTTGGACCGCGCCGAAGAGAAATTTTATGTGATCGGCCGCGTGGTCAAGGGCGACCGGCGGGTGCAGTACACGTAGGCAATGGATAAGTAATGAAGGGGACGGGCTTTAGCCGCCGAGGGAATTTATCAGTTGAAATGAATTTCCTTCTGGGGCTAAACAGGCTGCGGAAAAACTCAATAGGGGGCCGAAAAACTTGCTTCTTGAGGGGCTTTGTAACAAGGGCACGGCTTTAGCCGGGCCACAAATGCAAGAAAACAAACGATAGGCTTCAGCTCCTGCTGATCTTTCCCAACCCACACTGCTTAGATTTAGCCCTTTTTCCGCAGCCGCTGAAGCCCCCTTCTTTTTTGCTCCTCATGCACGAGCTGAAGCCTGGACCCTTCAAAATCTCGCATTAATCAGAGGTTCCTTACTCCCGAGGTATTGTTTTGAATATTGCCGCACAATTCAGGCCTGCTCGTTTGGGCATTCTCCTCTCCGGGCGCGGTTCCAACTTTCTGGCCATTGCTGCGGCGATTCGCGCAGGGCGGCTGAAGGGTGTGGAGATCGCCGTGGTGATCTCGAACGTGGCCGAGGCGGGCGGAATTGAGGCGGCGCAAGAACTGGGGCTGCCCACTGCGGTCTTTGTCTCCAAGGGACGCAAGCGCGCCGAGCATGATGCCGACGTGATCGGCTGCCTGCGCGCGCATCAGGTCAATCTGGTCTGTCTGGCCGGGTATATGCGCCTGCTGTCGCCGGATTTTATCGCCGCCTTTCCTCAGTGCATTCTGAATATTCATCCCTCGCTGCTGCCCTCCTTTCCAGGACTGGACGCGCAGGGACAGGCCTTTGAATACGGCGTCAAGATTGCCGGGTGCACCGTGCATTTTGTGGATGAGCACCTGGACCACGGAACCATGATCCTCCAGCGCGCAATTCCCGTGTTGGACACCGACGACGCACACGCGCTTGCGGATCGCATCCTCATCGAGGAGCACCAAGCCTACAGCGAGGCCATTGGCCGCGTGGTCAGCGGCGAGTACGAAGTGCGTGGACGGCGGTTTGTGAAGCGGGCTACGGTATAGTGAGCCTCTTGCAAAATGCCATTGCCGAATTTGCGGTCGCCAAAACGCCACGCGAACCCAATCTCTATGGAATTTCGCAACAGACTCGATAATCACTTTGCTCGCGTCAAACGGACATACAATCGGAGGTGGTGATTGAAATCAGCTGCGCGGAAAGCCTGTGCGTTGCGACGTATTGGCTGGCGAGCTGCGGCAGACGCGCGTGTTGAGGGTCAAAGAAGGCGAGGAGCAATGAGCACCAGAATTGTTGAGTTGCGACGCGGAATTCTAAAGAAGAACGATGAACTGGCCCGAGAACTGCGCGCGCGCTATGACGCTGCTGGCATGACGGTGCTGAATCTGGTTTCTAGCCCTGGGACGGGCAAGACCGCCTTTCTGGGGCGAACGCTGAAGGAGTTGCATGGGCGCGGCGTACCTGCGGCAGCGCTGGTGGGCGACCTGGAGACGGATAACGACGCGCGCCGGCTGGCCGACAGCGGCGTCCCGGTGCGCCAGATCAATACCCACGGAATCTGCCACCTGGATGCGGAGATGGTGGAAAAGCATCTCGATGGTTGGACGCTGAGTGATCTGGATTTTCTGTTCATTGAGAATGTGGGCAATCTCGTTTGCCCGTCGAGTTACGATCTGGGCGAGCGTGTGCGCGTGGTGCTGCTGAGTGTGACCGAGGGCGAGGATAAACCGCTGAAGTATCCCACCATGTTCAACTCCGCCGACCTAGCCGTAATCACTAAAATGGACCTCGCCGAGCCATGCGGATTTGACCGCGAAGCCGCGCTGCGCAACATCAACGAGATTCGTCCAGGAATCAGGATTTTCGAGGTTTCCGCAAAGACCGGCGCGGGCATGGAAGAGTGGATGAGTTACCTGGCCAGCCTTCGACCTGGCGATTAGGAAGCGGGTGGAAAACGAGTAACAATAGCTTATCCCGAGCTTGCTCGGCAGGAAAATTATTTCTTCAAGCAACGGTGAAAACGATATAGTTCCACACAGGAGAATTCCGTCGTGAACATTCGTCGAGTTATGCTGCTGCTGCTTGTCATTGCCGCTCCGGCAGGGGTGGTTTATGCTGACTCGTCAGCGTCAGAGAGCAAGCCTCTAGGCGACGAGTCCCAGGATGCGCCCAAAAGCCTTAGCAGTCAGAATCTGGACCAGAATTCGGGATTGACCAGCAAAGAGTACCGCGAGGCGCTCGAATGCTACCGCAAGGCCGCCGAGCAAGGTGAAGTCACCGCCGAGTTGAATGTGGGCACCGCCTATTGGAGCGGTAAGGGAACTGAAAAAAACTACGCCGAGGCTCTGCGTTGGTATGGCAAGGCAGCTGATCAGGGGAACGCGACCGCGAAGGATATGCTCGGCGACGCTTACCGGCTGGGATTAGGCGTCCCGGTGGACTTCGCCAAAGGGCTGAGCTGGTCCTGCGCGGCAGCCGAAGGAGGCGCGACGCGGGCGATGAACAGTTGCGGCTACGGCTTGCTGATCGGTGGCTAAAGCCCCGTTCCTCCACTGCATTTTTTGTATGGGCTAAAGCCCGTACCCTTCAACTGTTCAAATGCGATTGCCCTGCCTCGTGAACGGCGCTCCGAGCTGGCCCATTTACAATAAAAGTGTGCAGCCAGAAAAATCTTTGCCGATCATTGTTGCCGATAAGCTGACCAAGGTTTATGCGGCGGGACGTCTTCAGGTCACTGCCGTGCGCGAAGTCTCGCTGGCCGTGGAACCGGGAGAATTTGTGGCGATTGTCGGGCCTTCCGGCTCGGGCAAATCGACGCTCTTTTACCTGCTGGGCGGTCTGACGCAGGCGACCAGCGGGCGCGTAGTGATTGACGGCGTGGATTTTGCCACGCTCAGCGACGGCGAGCGTACCCGGCTGCGCAAGCACCGCATCGGCTTTGTCTTCCAGAAGTTCAATCTGCTGCCCACGCTCACCGGCCTGGGCAATATCGAGATCGCATACGCGGTCAGCGGGCGCAAGGAACCCATGGATCGCGCCTATCTGGATCACCTCAGCGATTTGCTGGCCATCAAAGGGCGCCTGGAGCATCGGCCCTCGGAGTTGAGCGGCGGCGAGCAGCAGCGCGTGGCCATTGCGCGCGCGCTCATCACCCGTCCGGCCATCGTGCTGGCCGACGAGCCGACCGGCAATCTGGATACCAAGAACTCCGACGCCGTGCTGCGTATGCTGGTCAAATCCAACCAGGAACTGGGCCAGACCACGCTGATGATTACCCACAATCCCGAGGCCGCGTCGGTGGCCAGCCGCATTCTGTATATGCGCGACGGAGAAATTGTGCGCCAGGAAAAAGGCGCGGGAAGCTTTGCTGGGAGCGGGGTTCAGCCCGTTTCTGCCGTGGCTGGAACGGTTCCTGTTCCAGCCACAGTTTGACCTCATTTGGGTGTCCCGGTATACTCAAAAAGTACCAAGCGGGAGTAGCTCAGTGGTAGAGCATCGCCTTGCCAAGGCGAGGGTCGCGAGTTCAAATCTCGTCTCCCGCTCCATTTCGTCCTCCGGTGAAAACCGGATTGCTAGGATGGATTGGATCGATCCGTATAGAATTAGAAGACGACCCTGCCGAGGCGCGGTACCCAAGTGGTAAGGGAGAGGTCTGCAAAACCTTTATGCGCCGGTTCGATCCCGGCCCGCGCCTCCAAAATTTCCAAATAAAATCAACAATATCAAAAGCTATCCCCGTTGGGTTAACTGTGCCTTTTCCGCACTCAATCGTGGTCAATCGGCGAAAATGAGGCTGAATCGCGCTGAGGGGGCGGACCAAAGGCGGACAAAGCCGAACTTGTTCAAGCTGCTCTTCATGTCGGCATAAATGCCGACATCCCAGAAATGCGGAGACGTGCTGGGCCATCATTTCACCGTGCGTCGTGAGTCTCTATCCTTGGAAAATACAGTTGCAAAGCACAGACTTTCAGTGATGCCCAAAACTTACCGCATGCGATTTCAAAGTCTCTCGAATGCCGCTTTCAGGGTCGGGAAACCACGTAATTCAGAGCGGCCTGGGCAGGTGTACCTCGATACGCACGCCCTTGCCGGGGGCGGTGGTCAGGCGCAGTTTCCCCCCGCAGCGGTCGATACGTTCCTGCATTCCCTTCAGGCCGAAGTGGTGGCCAGAGCGCTCTTCGCCGGGGTTGAAACCGCAGCCGTCGTCGATCACGCTCAGCGCCAGTTCGCGGCGCGCGTAGTCCAGCCGTACTTCGACGCGCATGGGGCTGCCGTGCAGCACGGCGTTCAGAACCGCCTCGCGCGCCACCATCAGCAGATCGTGCGCCATGGGCGGGCTTACAGGAAAGGGAAGTCCGCCCATGGCATAGTCCAGGGAAGTGTTGAACTCCGCACCGATCTGCGCGGTCATGTTCCGAATCTTCTCGCCCAGCCCGTCGGCGACGCTGTTCGGCTGTCGCAGATTCCAGATGGCGTCGCGCGCCTCATCGATGGTGGCGCGCAGTTGGGTGCGGGCAAAATCAATCAAGCTCTTCTGGGCGCTTTCCTCCGCGCTCTCCCCGAGCGTCTTGTCCGGATTGCTCATGGACAGAGCTTCCATCACCGCCGAGACGCTGGTGCAGCCCTGAATGACGGTGTCGTGCATCTCGCGGGCCAGACGGCTGCGCTCCTCGAGCACCGCCTCAAAGCGGGCGCGCACCTGACGCACGCGCATCTGATACACGGCAGTGACGACCAGCGCCAGCAAGAGCAGCGAGGCCGTAAGAAACCACCAGGTGCGATAGAAGGGCGGCTCCTGCACCAGATCGATGGAAGTCTCCGAGAATGCGTTGGGGTTGTTGATCTCGAAGGCCTGTACGCGGAAGCGATAGCGCCCCGGCGAGAGGTTGGTGTATTCGGCGGCACGCGCCGCGGTTGGCGCGGACCAATCGCGGTCGAAGCCGTCGAGCCGATAGCGGAAGCGCACCCCCTGCTGGGAGCGCAGACAGATAGGCGCATAGGCAAACTCAAGCCGGCTGATGCCCGCCGCCAGCCGCAATGGCACGGCCAGAGAGCGCGGCGAGCCGTCCGCCTGAATTCCCTCCAGGCGCACGGGTGGCGGCGGCAACACCGAGGCTGGCGTGGGTTGAATATGAATCGGTCCGCGATTACTGGGAAACCAGACGTCGCCCGCTGCTGTGATGCTGCCGGACGATTGCGTACCACCGTAAATGTCCACGCCGCCGGAGATTTCGCCCACAGAATAGAAGGTGATGGCCAGGTGGCGCGTAGGCGCATCGGCCTGCGCGTCGAGTTCGTGCCGGTCGAAGAGCGAAATGCCATTCGGCCCGTTCATCCAGAAGTGGGAGTGAGCGTCTTCAAGAATCTGATAGATCGCGTTGCTGGCCAGTCCATCCTTGGTTGTGTAGTGCGCGACTTTGCCGTTGGCCAGCCGAAAAAGTCCGTTGTTGCGGGTGCCGAACCAGAGGCTGCCGTCCGAATCCTCGTGGATGGTCCAGACCTTCAACTGCGCCAGCGCCACCGTGGCCGCGTCGGCGACAAATGCACCGCGATGCACGTGGCTCAGGCCGCCGTCGGTGCCGATCCACAGATCGCCCTGGCTGTCTTCGAGCAGCGCGCGGGTGCTGAAGTAGACCAGACCGTCGCGCATCTGATAGCTGACAATACGGCAGGCACCTCCGCTGCCAAGAATGTGGTTGATGCCCTCGTCTGTCGCGATCCACATACTGCCGTCGCGATCCTGGGTCATGGCGCGGACAAAATTGTTCGACAAGCCGTCGCTGGTGGTGAAGTGCGCCACCTGCTCATGGTCGATGCGAAAAACGCCGCCGCCGTCCGTTCCAACCCAGAGTGCGCCACCGCGGTCGCGATAGACGTTGCGCACGTGTACGCCGCCCAGAACAGGCAGATTCTCCGGCTGCACCAAGCCATTGCGTAGCCGGTACAGGCGGGTTGAGCCGATCCAGATACTGCCATCGCGATCCAAATAGACTGTACTGAAATCCGAATCGTTGGCCTGGGGCAGCGGGACGACGCTGACCGGCGTACGCGCCAATCGCAGCATTCCAGCCTGCGTCCCGATCCAGAAATTCCTCTCGTTGTCCTCGAAGAAATTCAAGACCGTGTTGCTGGGCAGCATCGAAGGGGCTGTAATGCGCGCCAGTTGGCCGTCGCGATAGGTGAATGCGCCCTGGCCGATGGTGCCAATCCACAGCAAACCGTCTGAACTCTGGCGCAATACCCGCACGGTTCCCGCAATTCCCGCTACGCGCTGAAAGGAATCCTGTCTCGGCGCACGACGATTCAATCCGGAGACCGTGCCCACCCAGATGGTGCCGTCGGCTGACTCCAGAATCGATTTGACGCGGTTCTGGCTGGCCTCTCCCTGAAGCGTAAACTCGCGCACCTGACTGCCGCTCAGACGCAGCAGACGCGATCCGCCCACCCATAGCCCGCCTTCGCGATCGGGGTAAATGGAGTGTACGGCCAGCACGGGAATGGCCGCAGTTGCGTCGACGCGCACAAAGCGTTCTCCGCTCAATCGCAGCAGCCCATTATCGGTACCCGCCCAGACGGTTCCCTGTGCGTCCTGGGCCAATGCGCGCACAAAGTCGTTGCTGATTCCCTCGGTTACACTGCGATCATGTGAGGTCCAACTACGGAACTGACCGCCCGCGTAGCGCGTCAGGCCGCCTCCTTCAGTGCCAATCCACAACGCGCCGTCGCGCGAGACCATCAGGCAGAAGATGTTGTTCTCATGCAGCGAGGGCGTATTCTGCCGGTCGAAGATCGTGAAATGAGCGCCGTCAAAGCGCAGCAGGCCACCTGTTGTGCCGATCCACAGAAAGCCATCCGGGGTCTGCGCAAAGGCCTGTACCGTCTGCTCCGGCAATCCGTCGGGAGCCTGCCAAATGTGCCGCGTATAGCCGTCCAGGCCCTGGCCGACCGCCATCAGACAGCTCAACCCGCACAGCAGCACCGCCAGTGGACTCGCCCACTTGCTCCGCAAAGTCGCGGAGAGGATGCATTGCGCAAGCGCCCAGCCGTTTTTTGCGTCGATCATCGGCACCTTTCACTACTCTTCGACTGCGGTGCTCCAAAACGTCCTGAATCACCACAATTGAGCATAGCGCACGGGAAATCGCGCCTGCTCGTACTTTCGGCGGATCAACTTTGCTGCTCCAGCGCGTACATTGAATTTTTCGTCCCCGTGCTCCGGCCTGAGCGCGACGGACAAGAATGAATGGAGTACGACCTGCTCATGTCCTTATTCCGCCAATCATATTTGCCCGGAACTTTCTCTGCGGCAACCTTGTTCTTTCTGCTTTGCGCAACGGCCTCCGCGCAGCGGCCGATTGTCATCGATGCCAGCCGTCCTTTTCAGGAACCCGCGCCAGCGCTGTATGAACTGGCCAATGCGCGCTCCCCGGCAGGCGAACAGATCGGGCTCACCAGCCGCTATTTGACCCTCGACGCCCAGCCCTGGCTGCCCGTCTCCGGCGAATTTCACTTCTCGCGCTATCCGCAATCGCGCTGGGAGGAAGAGATTCTCAAAATGAAGGCCTCGGGCGTCAACGTCATCGCCACGTATGTAATCTGGATTCACCACGAAGAGATTCAGGGCCAATTTGATTGGGCGGGCCAGCGCGATCTGCATACCTTTGTGCAACTCTGCGCCAGGCATCACATGGATGTAGTGCTCCGCATCGGTCCCTGGGCACACGGCGAGGCGCGCAACGGCGGCTTTCCTGACTGGCTGGCCAACGTCGCCACGCGCACCAACGATCCTGTCTATTTGAGCGACGTGCGCCGATTCTACGCACAGATCGGAAGCCAGGTCAGCGGACTCTTCTGGAAAGATGGCGGACCCATCATCGCCGTGCAGCTTGAAAACGAGTACAGCCGCCGCGGAGCCGACGCCGGCGAAGCGCATATTCTAGCCCTGAAGAAGATGGCCCACGAAGAGGGATTTGACGCTCCACTCTTTCTGGTCACCGGCTGGGACAATGCCGTGGTGCCGGAGCGCGCCGTGCTGCCCGTCTACGATGGCTACCCGGACGCTCCCTGGGACAGCGCCCTTACTCCCTGGCCGCCCGCCGAGGTTTACAACTTCCATCTGCACAGTCGTGTAGCGTCCGATAAAAGCGATCAGACCGGCGAGCAACCTGTACCCTTCCTCACCGCCGAGATGGGGGGCGGCATCGAAGATACCTATCATCGCCGCCCCGTCATTCAACCCGACGACGTAGCCGCCATCCTCCCCGTCATGCTCGGTTCCGGCGTTAACCTCTATGGAACTTATATGTTCCAGGGTGGCGAAAATCCCGACGGCAAGCTCACCACGCTACAGGAATCGCAGGCCACTGGATTTCCGACCGACGTTCCCGTCAAATCCTACGATTTCCAGGCACCCCTGGGCGAGTTCGGCCAGGAGCGCGACTCGCTGCGCAAAATGAAGCTCTACCAATACTTCCTCAACGACTTCGGCAGCTTGCTGGCTCCCATGACCGTCAGCGCGCCCGCGCAATTGCCTGTTGCGTCCGGCGATCTGGCCACCCCGCGCGTTACTGTCCGCTCACGCGACGACCAGGGATTTCTCTTTTTCAATAACTACGTGCGCGGCGCTGCAATGCCCGCGCAGCCTGCCCAGCAGTTTGAGGTGCGTCTGCCCGGCGGCGCTCTGCGTCTGCCTCGCCACCCTGTCGATATTCCCTCCGGCGCGTATTTCATCTGGCCCTTCAACCTGCGCCAGAATGGCTTTACGGTGCGCTACAGCACGGCCCAGCTCTTCACGCGACTCGAAAACAGCGGCGTACCCACGCTCTACTTTGCCGCCGTCCCCGGCATTCCCGTAGAATTCGCCCTCGATGCCACGCACACCCGACTGGAGCGCGTATCGACCGGCAAAGTCACCCACCAAGACGGCCTCATCTACGTCAGCGGTATTCAGCCCTCTCTGGATTCATTGATTGAATTGACCTCCGACTCCGGCGCGCACCTGCGGCTGGTGGTGCTCAGTGCCCAGCAGGCTGAAGGCGCTTGGAAACTGGGCAGCACCCACCTGCTGGTCACCACCCAGGACTTCTTTGCCAACCTCGATGCCAAGCAACCGCACTTCCGGCTGCAATCCAGGGGGCAACGTGCCTTCACCTTCACGCTGACGCCGCCGCCCGCCGCCGCGCCTCAGGCCAGCCTGCCGCTGACGCAGACGCAGCACTCGCCGCGCACAGCCAGCTTCTCCGCGCTGGCTCAGCCCTTCGCGCGTGAGCTGAAGTACGAACTTGTCCAGCCAGCGGCCACAGCGCCGCCCGTCACCTTTGGCCCGGCAGGCAATAGCCGCACCGTGGGCGTGGCGCAGCCGCCTTCGGAAATCGCCCTGAGCAGCGCCGCCAAATGGTCCGTCACCGTGCCTGCGGGAAGCATGAATGGCCTCAGCGAGCTTTTCCTCGTCGCTCGCTACAAGGGCGATCTGGCCCGGCTTTCTTCAACCAAGCTGCTCACCGACAATTTTTACAATGGCCAGATCTGGCCGGTGGGGCTGACCCGCTTCGCCGACCTCTCCCACTCCAACCGCTTCGAACTCCAAATCATGCCCTTGCGCAAGGACGCTCCCATCTATCTGGAAGCGCCCAGCCGCCCCGATTTTCCGGCCAACGGCCAGGTCGTCGCACTCGATCAACTCGATCTGGTTCCTGAATATGAACTGGACGTAGACTGGGCCGGAGCCGCTCGCAAGCCCTGATTCTGAAAACAGCCGTTGGCAGCATTCCGTTTTGCCTCGTCCAGTTGCGGCTGGCATGAACTGGAGCGAACTCGCGAACTCGCCATTTCCGCGAAGCGGAAGCGAACTTGCTGCCTTTGAGCCTCTTG
>JGI12269J14319_10006619_pt1 | contig 10025 bp, 10 predicted proteins | sample PeaSoiSIISIP2007_FD_14319 | JGI IMG/M metagenome (IMG submission 14319) | reverse complement strand
CCACTTCCTGTCCCCGGCGGAGCTCGGCCGAATCGATCTCCGGGTGGACGGCCACCCGCATCTTGCGTCCCCCCGAGAAGACGTCGATGGTGCCGTCCTCGTTGGCGTGGAGGAACGTCCCGTAGGCACTCGGGGGTTGGGTGAGCTTGTCCACCTCCTCGCGGAGCGCGGCGATGTGTTCCTTGGCCTGCTGGAGGGTGTAGGTGAGCTTCTCGTTCTGGGAGATGGCCTGGGCCAGCTGGCCCTTCGCCTCGAGCATGCGCTCCTCGAGCGACTGGACCCGTCCCGGTCCCTCGGACAGGCGGCGGCGCAGGACGCCGACCTCCTCTTCGGCCTGGCGGGCCCGCTCGCGGACTTGCTCGAGCTCCTGGCGGATGGCCAACTCCCGCTGTTCGTTGGAATCGGCCATCGGAACCACCTCCCCGAGGGTCGCTCAAGGCCTCTCAAGCGACCATACACCGGCCCCCGCGGCTAAAGGTGCGCCTTACGGCGGGATAAAGCGGGACCGCGAGATTGCCGAAGATGTCGGGATGAGGCCCGGAGCCCCGGTAGGCTGGAGAGGGCCAGGTGGCGACCCCAACGGCCGTCAGATGCCGTCCGGCGCCGGACGGCAGTGGTTCGCGTGCGGGTACCAGCGGGCATCTGGTGGGTAATTGACACTCCGAACGGGGCCTCGTTACCGTCCGGTTGCGTCGTCCGTCGGCAGGAGAGGCAAGAAGACACGCCATGAAGGTCTGGATCGACCAGGATCTGTGCACCGGTGACGGACTGTGCGAGGAGATCGCGCCGGCCGTGTTCACGCTGCTCGACGACGGCCTCGCCTATGTGAAGGACGCCGACGCCGTGAAGAACGACCCGGGCGGCTCCGCCGGGATGGCCCTCGTGCCCGAGGATCTCGAGGACGCCGTCACCGAGGCGGCCGAGGAGTGTCCGGGCGAGTGCATCTTCATCGAGCAGGGCTGAGTCACCGGGCCCACCTCACCGGTCACGCGGTCGGCGCGTCGACGGGGACCGGATCGGCCTCGGGGGGGACGAGGAGCCGGGCGGTCGTGAGGAAGCCGGTGTGGCCGACCATGCGATGGTCGGGACGGACCGAACGCTCCTCGACGTGCCACGTCCGTCGCAGGATCTCCGACGTCTCCGCCATCCCGAACGCACTACGCGTGAGGGCCGCCCGGAAGGTGGCCACCTGGTTGATGGTAGGGAGGTAGGCGAGGAGGATCCCGCCGGGCCGGAGGGCCTTCTCCGCATGCGCGAGCACCTGCCAGGGTTCGGGGAGATCGAGGACGACCCGGTCGAGATCCCCTTCGTCGATCCCCTCGTAGACGTCGCGTTCCTCCACCCGGTAGGACGCGTCGGTCCCGCTCCATGCGGCGACGTTGGCCCGGGCGCCCGCGGCGAAGTCGGGGCGCACCTCGTACCCGACGACGTCGGCCCCGGCGCGCAGGAGGGCCATCGACAACGCTCCCGATCCCACCCCGGCCTCGAGGACGCTCATCCCCGGACCGATGTCGGCGGCGAGGAGGATGGCACCGAGGTCCTTCGGGTAGATGACCTGCGCGCCGCGCGGCATCTTGAGAACGACGTCGGCCAAGGTCGGCCGGACGACGAGGAAGGGGCGTCCGGTGGACCCCGCCACCGAGACGCCCTCGGTGCGACCGATGACCGAGTCGTGGGCGACGATCCCCGCGTGGGTGTGGAACATCGCCCCCGTCTGGAGGGTGAGGAGGTACCGGCGGGCCTTGGCGTCGACGAGGAGGACGCGCTCGCCGGCGGCGAGCGGCCCCCGGGCCCCGGGAGCGGCGTCCGTCACCCCTCGCCCGACCCGCCCGGCGAGGCGGGGTCGGTGGTGGTGACCACCAGGCGCTGACCCGGGGCGACGCGGCCCTCCCAGATCACCTCGGGCCCCGCGTTCCGGGCCCGGCGGACGAGCCAGACGCCGACGGCGACGGCCAGCCAGATCGGCTCCCCGGCCAACCCGCGGCGAAACGATCGCGAGGCGAGGGTGCGCAGGAGACGGTCCACGGCGCTCAGACCCGGCGGATCTCGACGATGGCCGACCGCTTGCGACCGCGGCGGCGCCCGAGGAGGTAGGCAACGATGACGACCAGGAGGAGTCCGGCCACCGCTCCCCCGGCGATCTTGGGCTTGGCCGCCTCGACCGTCTGGCCGACGTCGCCGGAGACCTCGCGGAGCTTGGCCTCGAGGTCCCCTCTGCTGATCCTGGCCGTGCTCGACGTGCTCACCGGGTCTCCTCCCCGTCACTGCGGACCGACCCCCGGGCCGGCGGTGTCTTCGTGATCCGCCAGACCGACAGGCCCAGGACGACGAGGGCGGCGGCGGCCGTGATCACGTAGGGCAGCCAGGACAGGTTGCCCTGAAAGGTCGACCCGGTCTCGGTCTGGAGGGCCCGGAGCAGCGCCAGCAGGAGCAGGAGGAGCCCGATCGAGAGGGCGACCGACCCCGACACCCCGAAGGCCACGAAACGGCCGAGGCCGCGCAGCGGCCCCAGGGTCTCCTGCTTGGCGTAGGCGACGACCAGGTCGACGAACTCGCGACCGGCGGTGGTGGCCCCCCCGCCGCCCTCCTTCGCCTTGCGATCACCTGGTCCCGGCACGATCCTCCCCTACGAATCGACCATCCTCCCCCGCCGCGGCGAGCCGAGGCAAGGAGTCTCCGGAGTCGTTCCCCACGGCGCCGCCGCCTCAGCGACGGGGGGAGAGGAGATAGGTGGAGCTGGCCCTGGCCACCAGGCGGCCCTCGTCGTCGGTCACGTCCGCCTCGACGAACGCCACCCGACGACCCCCCGAGACCACCCGCGAGGCGCAGGTGAGCGTCCCCCCCGGGCGCACCGGGGCCAGGAAGCTGATCTTCATCTCGGCGTTGGCCGAGTAGACCTTGTCGCCCTTGGCCCAGGTCACCGTGGCCGCGCCCATGGCCGAGTCGCAGCAGGCGGCCAGGAACCCACCCTGGATCACCCCGACAGGATTGGTGAAGCGCTCGTCGGCCGGCATCCGCCAGGTCGTGCGCCCGGGCTCCGTCTTGTCGATGCAGACCATCCCCAGGGTGAGGTCGCAATTGGGCGGTACCTGGACCCGGGGATCGGACACGTCGAGAAGGTACTTTACGGCGGCCATGACCTCCTCCCCCGCCACCGTGGTGCGCGCCGCCACCGTCCTCACCCCGTCGGGGCCGCTCGCCGACGGGGAAGTCGTCGTCGAGGGGGGGACGATCGTGGCGGTCCGTCCCGCCACCGGCGCCGTCAGCCACGCCGTCCTCGCCCCCGGATTCGTCGATCTCCAGATGAACGGGACGGGGAGGGTCGACGTGGCCGGGGCCGACGGTGACGACTGGGACGTCCTCGACGCGGCCCTGCTCGGCCAGGGGGTCACGACCTGGTGCCCGACGCTCGTCTCGGCTCCGATCGCCTCCCTGGAGGCGTCGCTCGAGCGGATCGGCCGGGCCGCCCGGCGGCCGCCGGCGTTGCGGCCGGACATCGCCGGGGCCCATCTCGAGGGGCCATTCCTGGCCGTGGCCGGGGCCCATCGCCCCGAGGACCTCCGCCCGTCGGTCGACGGGGCCTGGCTGGCGTCGCTCCCGGGGGTGGCCGTGGTCACCCTCGCTCCCGAGCTCCCCGGGGCGATCGACGCCATCGCCGACCTGGCCGCCGGGGGCGTCCTCGTCGCCCTCGGTCACTCCGCCTGTCGGATCGAGGTGGCCCGGCGGGCGGCCGGGGCCGGAGCCGGCCTCGTCACGCATCTCGGCAATGCCATGGGTCCCTTCGGCCAACGGGAGCCCGGCCTCCTGGGGGCGGCGCTGACCGACGACCGCCTCGCCGTCTCCCTCATCGCCGACCTCGTCCACGTCCACCCGGCCCTCCTCACGATGGCCTTCCGGGCCAAGGGACCGGGCCGGACCGTTCTCGTCACCGACGCGGTGGCCACGGGGGACGGGCCGGTCGGGGGCGGGCCCCCGCGGATGGCCGACGGCACCCTCGTCGGCTCGGTCCTCACGATGGACAGGGCCGTGGCCAACACGGTCGGGGAGGCCGACGTCGCCCTGGCCGACGCCGTCGCCGCCGCCAGCGCCACCCCGGCCGCCTTGCTGGGGCTCCCCGACCGGGGGGTGATCGCACCCGGGCGGCGCGCCGACCTGGTGGGACTCGGTCCCGATCTGGGCGTCGAAGGCGTCTGGGTGGCCGGTGAAAGGGCATGGCCGGTGCCCACCTGAACCGGGGGGCCCGACGGTAGGGTCGGACGCGATGCCCTTCGCTGCCGCCCTGAGCGAGCACCCCGTGCCCGCCCATGCTGTCGGCGAGGTGGCCGGGGAGATCCTCGACCGGTTCGGCGAGCGCCCCGATCTGGTCCTCGTCTTCGCCACCGCGCCCTTCGCCGGCGCCCTCGAGGACGCCGTGGCCGCCATCGACGACATCCTCCACCCGCTCGTCCTCCTCGGGTGTGCGGCGGAGTCGATCGTTGGTCCCCACCGCGAGGTCGAACAGACCGCCGCTGTCTCTCTCTTCGCGGCGCGGACCGGGCCGCTCCTGCCGATGGTCCTCGATGCCAGCGCCGGGTCCGACGATGACGAGATCGTGGTGGGGGGCTGGCCCGACGAGATCGCCTTCGCCCCCCAGGCCCTCCTCCTCGTGGCCGACCCGTTCTCCTTTCCGGCCGAACCGTTCCTCGACTGGGTCGGGACCCGGTACCCGGGGCTGCCGGTGATCGGCGGAATGGCGTCGGCCGGACAGGCGCCGGCGGGGAACCGTCTCTGCATCGGGCGTCACGTCCGGACCCGGGGGGCCGTCGGGGTGCTCCTCGGTCCGGGTGTCGCCGTGGAGACGGTGGTCTCCCAGGGATGCCGTCCCTTCGGTCAGCCGCTCGTCGTGACACGTTCCGACGGCAACCTCATCCTGGAACTGGCGGGGAGCCCGGCCCTGGAGCGGCTGGTGACCCAGGCGCACGGCGCGCTGACCGAGGCCGAGGTGGCCCTGCTCGAGATGGGAGGGCTCCAGATCGGCCGGGTGATCGACGAGCACCGGCCGTCGTTCGGCCGGGGCGACTTCCTGTTGCGCAGCGTCCTCGGCGCAGACCGCCGGACCGGCGCGCTGGCCGTCGGTGACGTCGTGCCCGTCGGGACGACGGTGCAATTCCATCTGCGCGACGCCCGCGCCGCCGACGAGGATCTGCGCGTCCTGTTGAAGGGTCGCCACGCCGACGGGGCCCTCGTCTTCACTTGCAACGGCCGGGGCTCGCGACTGTTCGACGAACCGCACCACGACGCCCGGGTCCTGTCGGATCTTCTCGGTCCCGTTCCCCTCGCCGGCTTCTTCGCCGCCGGCGAGATCGGACCCGTCGGCGGCCACAACTTCGTCCACGGATTCACCGCGTCGATGGCCCTGCTCAGTGACACGTCCGGCGGCCCCGGTTGAGTACGGTGGACCCAGTGAGCGATCGCGCGTCGGGGCCCGCACTGGAACAGCTCGCCATCAACGTGATCCGGGGCCTGGCCATGGACGCGCCCCGGAAGGCGAACTCCGGTCACAGCGGGACGGCCATGGCGCTCGCTCCCCTGGCCCATGTCCTGTGGACGCGGGTCATGGACCACGACCCGAACGACCCGCACTGGCCGGACCGGGACCGGTTCGTCCTGTCCTGCGGGCATGCGTCGATCCTTCTCTACGCACTGCTCTACCTGACCGGGTACGGGCTCACCCTCGACGATCTGGTCCGGTTCCGCCAGTGGGAGAGCAGGACCCCGGGCCATCCCGAGATCCACCTGACCACCGGGATCGAGGTGACCACCGGCCCCCTCGGCCAGGGGGTGGCCAACGGGGTGGGTCTGGGACTGGCCGAGCGGTGGCTGCGGGCCCGGTACGGACCGGAGCTCGTCGACCACTACACCTTCGTCCTCTGCTCCGACGGCGACCTCGAGGAGGGGGTCAGCCACGAGGCGGGGTCCCTGGCCGGCCACCTCGGGCTGGGCCGTCTCATCTACGTCTACGACGACAACCACATCTCGATCGACGGGCCCACCGAGCTGGCCTACTCCGACGACGTCCCCGAGCGGTTCGCCTCCTACGGGTGGCACACCGAGGACATCGGCGAGGTGGCCAACGACACCGAGGCCCTCGAGGCGGCGCTCCGCCGGGCCATGGCGGTGGAGGACAGGCCGTCGATGATCTCGCTCCGGAGCCACATCGGCTGGCCCGCACCGGATGTGATGGACACCGCCGCCGCCCACGGCTCACCCCTCGGGGTGGAGGAGATCCAGAAGACCAAGGAGATCCTCGGGCTCCCCCCGGAGGAGACCTTCTGGGTCCCCGACGAGGTCCTCGACTTCTACCGGGCGTCGACGGGCCGGGGCCGTGAACAGCGGCGGAGGTGGCAGGAGCGGTTCGACGCCTGGGGCGGCGACCGGGCGGCGTGGGACGCCGGCCAGGCCGGGCGGGGCGTGGCCGGGTGGGAGCAGAAGCTGCCCTCGTTCAAGGCCGGCGAGGAGATGGCGACGCGCCGGGCCATCAACGCCTGTATCAACGCCACCGCCGATCTCATCCCCGGACTGATGGCGGGCTCGGCCGACCTCACCGAGAACAACGGGGTGGCCCTGAACGAGGCCACGGCCCAGGAGAAGAACAGTCCCGACGGCTCGCAGATCCACTTCGGGATCCGGGAGCACGCCATGGGCGCGGTGATGAACGGNCTGGCCCTCCACGGCGGGGTCCTGCCGGTGGGCGGGACGTTCTTCGTCTTCAGCGACTACATGCGGCCCGCCGTCCGCCTCGCCGCCCTCTCCGAGGCCCACGTCATCTACTCGTGGACTCACGATTCGGTCGGACTCGGTGAGGATGGCCCGACGCACCAACCGGTGGAGCACCTGGCCGCCATGAGGGCCATGCCCGGCCTGCGGGTGATCCGGCCGGCCGACGCCAACGAGACCGCCCACGCCTGGAGGATCGCCGTCGACTCGGGCGGACCGACGGCCCTGATCCTGTCGCGTCAGGGGGTGCCGGTCCTCGAGGGGACGGCCGAGGCGGGCGACGGTGTGGCCCGGGGGGGCTACGTCCTCGTCGAGGCGGCGGGAGCCGGGCCCGACGTCGTCCTGGTGGGCACGGGGAGCGAGGTCCAGCTGTGCGTGGCGGCCGCCGCCGTCCTCCTCGAGAGTGATCCGTCCGTCCGCGCCCAGGTGGTCTCGCTTCCGTCGTGGGAGCTCTTCGCCGAGCAGGACGACGCCTACCGGACGAGCGTCCTGCCGACGGCCGTCCCCACCCTGGCCGTCGAGGCGGCCACCTCCTTCGGGTGGGAGCGCTACGCGGACGACTCCGTCTCCATCGACCATTTCGGCGCGTCGGCCCCCGGTGGTGAAGTGCTCGCCCATTTCGGGTACACCGCCGACAACGTCGTGTCCCGGGCGCGGGCACTGCTGGCCCGGTCGCCCGGGCGCCGACACGGGTGATGCCCTTCACCCACGACGCCGGACCTCAGACCACCCGACAGGCGACGACAAGGAAGTGGCCATGACGACCCTGCAGGATCTCTACACCCACGAGGGCCAGAGCCCGTGGCTCGACAACCTCCGCCGCGACTACCTGCGCCAGGGGAAGCTCCAGAAGCTGGTGGACGAGGGGATCCGCGGGGTGACCTCCAACCCCACCATCTTCGCCAAGGCCATCGAGGGGGTGGACGACTACGACGAGCAGTTCGCCAAGCTCCTCGACAAACACAGTGTCACCGAGTGCTACTGGGAGCTCGTGATCACCGACATCATCGACGCCCTGGCCGTTCTCCGGCCCGTCCACGATTCGTCGGACGCGGTGGACGGGTACGTCTCGCTCGAGGTGGCCCCGGCCCTGGCCCACGACACCGACGCCACGGTGTCATCGGCCCGGGCGCTCCACGAACGGATCCGGAAACCCAACCTCTTCGTCAAGATCCCGGCCACGGCCGAGGGGGTCCCCGCCATCCGGACCATGATCGGCGAGAAGAGGAGCATCAACGTCACCTTGATCTTCAGCCTCGACCGGTACGCCGAGGTCATGGAGGCCTACGTCGGCGGCCTCGAGGACGCGGTGGCGGCAGGGGCCAAAGACCTCTCGGCGATCCGGAGCGTCGCCTCCTTCTTCGTCTCCCGGGTGGACACCGAGGTCGACCGCCGTCTCGAGACGGCCGCCGCCGACGCCGCCGACGACGCCACGCGCCGGACCCTCCTCGACGCCCGGGGCACGGCCGCCGTGGCCCAGGCCCAGGAGGCCTACCAACAGTTCCTGAGGGTCTTCTCCGGTCCCCGCTGGGAGGCGCTGGCGGCCAAGGGGGCGAAGGTCCAGCGCCCGCTGTGGGCGTCGACCTCCACCAAGAACCCCGCCTACCCCGACCTGGCCTACGTCGATCCGCTGATCGGGCCGGAGACGGTGAACACGATGCCCGACGAGACGATCGCCCACTTCCTCGACCACGGGGTGGTGGCCCGGACCGTGGACGCCCGGCCCGGTGAGGCGGCGGCGACCCTGGCCGGCCTCGGGACCCTCGGGATCGACATGGCGGACGTGGCCAAGACCCTGGAGGACGAGGGGGTGGCCAGCTTCTCGAAGTCCTTCGACGAGCTCATGCAGTCGCTGACCGACAAGGCCAACGCCCTGGCGGCAGGTCGTTGACGCGAGGAGGCCCCCAGAATGACCGATGACGCCGCCGGCCTGATCGAACGGCTGGGCACGCGCGACGCCGGTCTCTGGCCGGACGGGAACGTCTCACCCACGCGGCTCGGCTGGCTCGACGTCCCCCGCCGGCTCGAGTCCGACGCGGCCGATCTGGCCGCCTGGGCGTCGGGGATCCCCCAGTCGACGGTGATCCTCCTCGGGATGGGCGGATCGTCGCTCGGTCCCGCCGTTCTCGAGTCGATCCTGTCCGGGACGGGAACGCCCGGGGGACCGGGGACCGGCCGCCGACGGCTGGTCGTCTGCGACACCACCCACCCGGCCACGGTCTCGTCGCTCGACTTCTCCGACGCCTTCGTCCTCGTCTCGTCCAAGTCGGGGACGACCCTCGAACCGAACGTCCTCCTCGACCACGCCTGGTCCCGACTTCCCGATCCCAGCCGCTACGCCGTGATCACCGATCCCGGGACCCCGTTGTCCAAGCTGGCGGCCGAACGGGGACTGGCCCGCTGCTTCGAGAACCCCCCGGACATCGGCGGTCGGTACTCCGTCCTCTCGTACTTCGGGATGGTTCCCGCCGCGCTGATCGGCTACGACGTGGCCGAGCTCTGCGGACGCGCCCTCGGTGCCGAGCTGACCGAGGCGGCCGGACTGGGGATGGCCATGGGCGAGGACGCCCGCCAGGGTCGGGACAAGGTCACCATCGTCGTCCCCGAGGCCTACGCGTCGTTCGGTCTCTGGGTGGAGCAGTTGGTGGCGGAGTCGACGGGCAAGCGCGGCCTCGGGTGCATCCCGGTCCCCACCACCGATCCCGAGGTCGGTCCCGATCGCCACGTGGTCCCGCTCCACCCGGCCACCCCGGCCGACATCGCCGAGCAGTTCTACCGGTGGGAGGTGGCCGTGGCCGTCTGCGGCCATGTCCTCGGCATCGACCCCTTCGACGAGCCGAACGTGGCCGAGTCGAAGAAGAACACCAACGACGCTCTGGCCAGCCTGCCCCTGCCCGCGGTGGAGACGGCCGACGCCGGCGGGGTCTTCTCCTGGTTGGACGAGGTCGTCCACCCCGGCGACTACGTCTCGCTCCAGGCCTATCTCCCCTTCGGCCAGGACGACGCCCTCCAGGCGCTCCGGCGACGCGTCCGGGACCACCTCGACGGGGCGGCGGTCACCGCCGGCTACGGGCCCCGCTTCCTCCACTCGACCGGCCAGCTCCACAAGGGAGGTCCGAACTCGGTGGTGGCCGTCCAGATCGTCTCGGCCACGCCCGGGCCCGAGCTCGCCATCCCCGGGAAGGACTACGACTTCGGGACCCTGATCGCGGCCCAGGCCCTGGGCGACCACCGGAGCCTCCTCACCCATGGCCGCCGGGTCATCCGGG
>JGI12269J14319_10006618_pt1 | contig 10026 bp, 5 predicted proteins | sample PeaSoiSIISIP2007_FD_14319 | JGI IMG/M metagenome (IMG submission 14319) | reverse complement strand
TCAGCCAGTGATTCCGCCCGGCTCCGGCTTCCTCTACAGCGACGTCAATTACATCGTGCTGGGCGAACTGGTGGCGCGCGTCTCCGGCATGCCGCTGGACAAGTACGCGATGGCGCACATCTTCCAACCACTGAAGATGGAGACCACGCGCTTCAATCCTCCGCCCGAGTGGCGCCCGCGGATCGCGCCGACCGCACATGACGAGCACGGCGTGATGCTGCGCGGTGTGGTGGACGATCCTACAGCCCGGCGCATGGGTGGCGTCGCCGGGAACGCTGGCCTGTTCTCGACCGCCGACGACCTGGCGCGCTTTGCGCAGGCTATGCTCGACCGCGACGGTCGCCTGCTGTCCGCGGCTGCCATCGAAAAAATGACTACTCCGCAGCAGCCGGCCAACTCCACCGTGCTGCACGGGCTGGGGTGGGACATCGACTCTCCGTACTCCACCAACCGCGGTGAGCTGTTGCCGGTCGGGTCCTTCGGCCATAGCGGCTTCACTGGGACTTCGCTATGGATTGATCCCGCCACCCAGACCTACATCATCCTGCTGTCGAACGCAATTCATCCCACCGGCACGAACAACGACAAAGTGTCACTGCGTACGCGCGTGGCCAATGCCGTCGCCGCGGGGCTGAACCTCCACGTCAGCGGAAAGGATGAACAACGCTGGGCCACGATCACCGGCTACAACGAGACTCTGGCGGGCGCGCGCCGCTTGCCGGACCGCAATGGCACGGTGCGCGCGGGGATCGACGTGCTCGAGTCCCGTGGCTTCGCTCTTCTGCGCCACGGCCGCGATTCGGTCCGGGCCGGTCTGCTGACCAATCAGACCGGAGTCGACTCTCAGGGCCGGCGGACTATCGATGTGCTCGCGCGCGCGCCCGGAGTTTCTCTGGTCGCAATTTTCAGCCCCGAGCACGGCGCCACGGGGACACTCGACACCACCGAGATCGGCAACACGCGGGATGCTGCCACCGGTATCCCCATCTACAGCGTCTATGGCGCGGCCAGCGCGCAGCGGCGCCCGCCCATGGACGTGCTGAAGCAACTCGATGCCGTGGTCATCGACCTTCAGGACGCGGGCGTGCCCTTCTTCACTTACGAGCCCACGATGGGCTACTTTCTGGAAGCGGCGGCGGAGGCTGGGATTGAAGTGTTCGTGCTCGACCGTCCTAATCCCATCACCGGCTCGTTCGTGCAGGGCCCGGTCGTCGCGCATGAGCCCGGGAGCTTCAAAGGATATTTTCCGCTTCCCGTCCGCCACGGCATGACGATGGGCGAACTGGCCAACCTGTTCAACAGCGAGCGCGCGATCCACGCGCGGCTGACCGTGGTTGCTCTTGAGGGCTGGCAGCGTGGCGATTGGTACGATGCCACGGGACTGGCCTGGATCAATCCTTCGCCCAACCTGCGTAGCTTGAATGCGGCGGCGCTTTACCCCGGAGTCGCGCTGGTAGAAGGCACGAACGTTTCGGTGGGCCGGGGCACCGACACGCCATTCGAGGTGGTGGGCGCTCCCTGGATCGACGCGCGGCAGCTCGCCGACGATCTTAACCGGCGGCAGATCACCGGCGTACGCTTCGTGCCCGTGCGCTTCACGCCCGTTTCCGGTCCTTATGCCAACCAGCTTTGCGGAGGCATCAACCTGCTTGTCACGCGCCGCAACGGCCTCGATTCACCCGAACTCGGGGTGGAGCTGGCGGCAGCGCTGCACCACCTTTATCCGAACGACTTCAAGATCGAGCGCATGAATGACATCCTGGGAAACCAGGCAGTGTTCGACGCGATCGTTGCGGGCGAAGATCCGCGCCGCATCGCCGAGGACTGGCGTGAACCGCTCGAGGCCTTTGAGCGGCTGCGGGAGAAGTATCTCCTCTACTGAGAGGGACGCGGCACCATCGTCGCAGCAGGCTGAAAGACTTCTGCAGCGCATCCCGGATTGGTGTACCGTATGCTGGCAGGAGGCTGACGTGCGTTTCCTCCCTGTTTTCTTGCTGTGCGCGGCGCTCGCAATGGCGCAGGCCACTCCGCCGGCGGATGAGCCGCCGCAGAAGACCTCCGACGCTCCCGTCCGATTGACCGTACCCGCCGGAACCAGGATTCCGCTGGTGCTCAAGCATGCCATCAGCACCAAGAGCGTGCGCCCGGGAGATCCCGTGTACCTGGAGACCAGCTTCCCGGTGGCGCAGAACAACCGCATTCTGATCCCCGCGGGGACATACGTTCAGGGCGTGGTGGATAGCGTCAAACGCCCGGGCCGGGTCAAAGGCCGCGCCGAGCTGCTCCTGCATTTCACCACCCTGATTTACCCGAATGGCTACACGGTGACGTTCCCGGGAGCGGTCGAGGGAGTCCCCGGGGCCGACAACTCGAAGGTGAAAGACCCGGAGGGAACCATCCAGGCCGAGAGCCAGAAGGGTAAGGATGCGACCACCATCGCCGAGACCGCCGGAACCGGGACGATCATCGGCGGACTGGCGCGCGGTGCTAAGGGTGCGGGCATCGGCGCCGGCGTGGGTGGCGCGGTGGGCCTGGCCGCGGTGCTGCTCTCGCGCGGCCAGGATGTCCGCATGGAAGCGGGAAGCACCGTGGAGATGGAACTCCAGCGCGCGCTGATCCTGGAAGAGGCGCGCGTTACCACCACCAACCGCGATCTCATCCCGGTCAGCCAGGGACAGCGGCTGGAACACCCCATGAACCCGCCCACCGGCACGCGCTAGACCTCAGCGAACAAAAAGAAGGGCGTCCCCGCAGGGACGCCCATTAGAAACAGACTTCAACTTACCACGTAACGTGGATTGACAACTGGGCTTGACGCGGGATGTCAGCGCCGGCTGGGTCGCCGAGCCCGTTGAAGAGCTTGTTGTTTAAGTTGGAGCTGACCCTGCCGTGCTTCAGGTCCGCCAGCGTCAAGACTTGGCCACTGCTTCCTAAGTAATGGCCGGTGGTAACGTCCAGACCGGCGCCACCTGGGCAGCCGGCGGCTGGTGTGAACGATAACAGATTACCGCTCGCATCCTTAACGGAGGTGCCGCACGGCGTCAGTCCCGACAGGATGTCGCCGCCATTGAACGCCCAGAAGTTGGTGTGGTTGGCGAAGTTGAAGAGGTCGGCACGCAGCTCCACGACAATACCCTCGCGTACCGGGACCCGGAAAGCCCGGCGCAGGGAGACATCTCCGCGGACGTACGGGTCGCCGACCCCCTGGTTACGACCCACATTGCCGCTGATGTACTGGAAGTCCACCGGCTGGCCACTAAACATGTCGACCGGGCCACTTGTGCTTGCACCGGCGGGAGCGGCGAAAGTATTCGCTTTGCAGGTCGGGCAGATCGTCGTTCCAGCAACATTTCCCGGAACGGTAACATTACCGGAGATCAGCATGTTAGACCCAAGGCCTGCAATACCAGCTGTTGACAGAGAGCCGTCTGCCAGGACATTGGGAGCTTGAGTGGACTCAGCACCAAACCCGAAAAAAGTGCTGCCTGAGAAAACACCGTCGCCGGTGGAAATCGGCCACGGCCGGCCCGATTGGGCGGTACCGATGAGCGAGAACGCCCAGTCATTCAGCACGCCACTCAACCACCTGCTGCCATGGAACCTCTTGTCGGTATCCACGGTGAACCTGAAATTGGCGAGGTGCCGAGCGTCCTCCTCCGCAGGTCCACGTGTCGATTGCCTCACGTTGAACGGGTTGAATGGCTCCGATACGCCATAGAAGCCCTCGGTGGAGGAGAACAGGTGCGACCAGGCGTAGTTTCCGGCGAATTGCAGATGGTTGGTGTAGCGCTTCTCTACGCTGACTACCAAGCCGTTATACGCCGAGTTGCGGTTGCTGAAATTGGTGCGTTCCGCATCGAATCTCGGGTCAGGCCTTGCGCCCGCATAGTAGTAACACCCTGTTGATCCGGCGCCGGGGCTTTTCGGGCAGTTGGCGGCGGAGTGGGATGAATCGAGCAGTATAGTGGGATAATTGGTGTCAAATTCACCGAACTGACCGAAGCCGAACGAGCCCAGGTAGCCGATACTCATCACCATACTGTTGCTCAGCTCACGCTGCCAGGTGAGCTGGACGTTGCGTGTTTCTGGGTTTCGTATGGCTGGCGAAGTAGGCCGGACTCGACCGCAGGAGGGTGGGCACGGCGGAACAAACGGGGCTATCACCGCAGGCGAGGGGAAATTCGGGAAGGACGCAAAGAGTGCGGCCACGGCTGCCGGACTGGGGGTAGTGTCGGTGACGGAGGAGCTAACTGTCCTCAGGTTAATGCCATCGAAGTTCAGCGCATCCAGGGCGATGTTGTTGTAAGCCAACTGGGTGATCTCGGAGAATGCGGCGCTGATTACAGACTTGTCGTGTCCCCCAAAGAGCTTGCCCATCAACCCGGAGTCAAAACGCGGGCTCCAGGCAAAACCCAGCCTAGGCTGGAAATTGTTCTTGTCGCTCCCGCAGGCAGGGATAATGCCATTCGACTGGAGACACCCGTTGCCAAAGCTGCCGTTGACAGGTATGCGGCCGCCCTTGAAGGCGCCGGCCTCATAGTCGTATCGCACGCCGTAGTTCATTGTCAAATTTGGTTTGAGCTTCCAACTGTCCTGTACGAACCAGGCATAAATGTTGTCTTTGGCGACATTGAACGCTGAGCCGGTGCCGAACTGGAAGGTTTTTGGTGGGCACGCCCCGCCGATGGGGGTCATCGGATAGGCACAACCCTGGTTGATCCATTCTCCGTAGAAGATTTGCGAGAACAGGGCGTTCCACGGGATGTAATCCATCTTCACCCCAGCTTTGAGGGTGTGAGCGCCACGAGTCCAAGTCAGGTTATCGCTTCCCGTATACCGGTTCTGCAACCCTCCCTGCGGGGCAGCGAAGTCGGCGCCAAAATATGCGTCGCTAGTTTCCTGGCCGGGAAGAGTGGTATTTGCCGGCGTCTGCGGCCCGAGGAAGCGGTGCCAGACTACACGCGCTTCGTTCACCACGTGCGGGGTCAGGGTAGAGGTGACCGCCAGGTTCATGGTGTGATCATGACCCACGTCGCCGACCAGTCCGTTTGGGAAGGTGGCAGCCGGCGTCTGAACCAGTTGATTAGATATCCTAAGCCGGTTAACGCTGAACCGCCCTGTAAAGTGATTCTTGCTGTTGATCTCGTGATCCACTTTAGCCGACCATTGCAGCTCGTCATCGCTCTGCGTTACGGTCTGGTTAACCGGAGGTGGAAGAGGCAAGGGAACCCCCGCCGATACATGCTCGTAGCTGAGGAACCAAAACGTCTTGTCTTTTATGACGGGTCCGCCCAGGGTGAATCCGGTTTCATGCTTGAAAAAAGGAGGAGGAGAGAGGGCGCCGCTCAACTTGGTGAAGTACGGGATTCCCTCCATGTTGGTCCCGCGGAAGTAGGTATGGAAATCGCCATGGATGGTGTTGGTTCCGGACTTGGTAACCACGTTTATAATCAGCCCACCCGCCTGGCCATACTCCGCGTTGTAGTTGTTGGTCAGGACTTGGAACTCTTTTACTTCCTCCACGCTTGCACCCAAGGCGGTGCGGCCGACGGTGGTGATGTCGCCCATGTTACCGCCGTCCACGTTGTACTGGTTGCTGCGGTTGTTGAACTGACCGGGCCCTATCAGATCGGCGCTGTCGCCCGTTAGGTCGAAACGTACGCCCGGTGCTCCGACGGCCAGCGCTGCATAGTCGTTCATGTTCCCGGCAGCAGAGGAGGGAAGATTGTTGGTGGAAAGAGCGGGCAGACGCGCGATATCGGTACTGTTGAGGACCGTCGACCCCTCAGTCTTGGTCGTCTCGACCAAAGGCGCCTCCCCCGTGACTTCAACCACAGAGGTTGCGGTGGCCACCCGGAGTTTGAAATTCACGTCGCGAGTGTCGCCGACCTGGAGCTTCACGCCCTTGCTTTCTCCCTTGGCGAAGTTAGCGGCTTCCACGCGAACGTCGTAGGTCCCGCTGGGCAGCGCCGGTATGGTGTAGAGACCGTCCGATGTGGTCGTCGTCCGCTGCTCTATGCCCGTAGCCTCGTTCAAGGCCACAACCGTAGCGCCCACCACGATGGCGTCCTGGGGGTCGGCAACCCGTCCCCTAATTGTTGCGGTGGTCTGCGCATACGCAGTGGCCAAGGGCAGTAGCAAGCACGCAATTGTCAGCGACAGCAAGAACCGCTTCGGCATAAACCCCTCCCTATCTTCAAATTGAAGAACCTGAAGTTCTGCCGGGGCCCATTTTCAGCTTTCAAAAAAGAGGGGGCGGGGAAGGTAAACGGAGACCCTTTAGATAGGCCCTTCCCACACCTTGGGAGCGACGCACAGCCAACCTAAGCAACTTTCTTGCCGAATGGGTCGTCGTCAAATCAACAGGTTAGGGGTCGGGTAGGGCAAGCTGCTACTAGATTCGGAATACCAGGACAGGCAATATTATGGTTTTCTGTAGCTGGCACCCATCAGATGTGGCCGAGTACTCGCAACCGCCACCTGAGCACCTGCACGTCCAGATCCCGTGAGCCGTTATGGCGCAGAGGTATTTGCTAGAATCACCCTGGGTGAGCGATGGCGATCCGTACCATCTTCAGCATGGCCGAGGACTGCGCCCGGGGTGAACGCGAGGGGTGGGCGGAGTTTGTCCGCGATTTCGCCGGAATTGCCCGCAGCCTCCTGGCGCACTACTTCCTGACTCTGATTCCCGATCTCGACGAGCACGTGGTCGCTGTCTTCCGGCGGGCGGGCGGGCACCCCAACGCGCCAACACCGGGCGCGCCTGGAACCCCGTGCCGCGGCGGGGCCTGGTTCGTCGGCCTGAGCTTCACCAATGAGCGCGAGTTCATGATGGCCTTCCGCGACCTGGTGTTCGCCTACGGACGCGAGCAGGAGCGCGCGCTGGCGCCGCCCATCGCTCCCGACCAGTTGCGCGCCATCATGCAGGATCTCATGCTGCTGGAACGTGAGGTGTTGTGGCTGTTCATCAAAGGCTACGATGCCCGGCACATCGCCGACATCATGATGAATGCCGCAGCCACTGCCGAAGCCGTGCAACGGGTCGCCGGCGAGCGTCTGCAGACGCTCGTCCCCGGGGCTGCGCCGGAGGCTCTCACCGTCTCCGCGCGGGTTTTGATGGAAATGGCCGAGCAGTCGAAGACCGACTCATGCGTATCGCTGAAGACCTTCAACAACCTGGTGAACGGTCAGCTAACCTGGCGGGAGAGGGAACTGGCGGAGGAGCACATGAGCAACTGCTTCTACTGCATCGATCGTTTCACGACCTTCCAGGAAATGGCGCGCCTGCGCAAAGACACGTCGCAGCTAACTCCCCCGCAGGTCGAGGCTATTCTCGCCCAGCTCCCGTTTGCCGCCGGCAAACCTCGCGGCGTGCTCTCCCGCCTGTTCGCCGGCCGTTAACAGATCCTTCGCTTCGCTCAGGATTTCGCCAGCGGGCTCCCGCTTCGCTCACGCCCGCAAAGCGGCTCTACTTCAGCAGGAAGAGCGCGTTGACGTGCGCCGTGACCGTGATCTTATGCGCCGCAAATTCCGCGGTGGGTGCGGGAGTGGCAGGCGCGCTCATGGTGCGAGCCGCCATCATCGGCATCGGCGGGGGCATTCCTATCAGTTGCACGTCAACCGCTGCGTAGGAAAGCTCGCCCAGGCTGCGCCCGCTGGCGCGCGCCAGCGTCAGCGCTTCCTCGTGAGCCTTGTGGTAAGCGTCCTCGACCGCGCGCGCCTTCGCGAGGTCCAGGTTCTCCAGGGTGTAGTTCAGCGTCTGGCTCTCGGTCACGTCCAGATCCGACAACTGTCCGACCACCGGCCCGACCTTGGCGAAATCCTTGAGCTTGAGCGAGACGCTGGTGTTCAGGCGATAGCCCACCAGCTTGCGCTTGGGATCGCGATAGTCGTAGACCGGCTGCAGCGCGAAAAAGCCAATTTCGGCGCTCTGGGGATCGATCTGGTTGGACTTGAGCAGTTGCCGCACCTGTTCCGCGGCTTCCGAGGCGCGCTGGTAAGCCGCCTGGGCTTTGGATTCCTGAACCGAGATGTTGAACTGGAACACGGCGGTGTCGGGAGCGCTCTCGTACTTGCCGTCCGCTCCCACATAGAGACTGTTGGCGGGAGCGGCCACCGTGGGCCGGTCCTGGGCGAATACGAGGCTAGTCGTGACCAGCGCCGCCGCCAGCACTGCAAAGCGCGCGATCTTCATGGCGTTCTCCTGCTGCGATCATAGAACGCCATCACGCGCTTGTCTTGCAAGACATCCCCCGGAAGGCCCCGGCAGCGGGACTACGGGTGGTAGATGGCCAGAGTCTGGGTCATCGCGAGGGCGCTCTCCGCACCGCGCTTGGCAGCTTTCTTGCCGAAGCTGCTGGGCACGAAGATGATGTCCTCGGGCTGGAGAGGGATGTCGGCTTGTTTGGCCGAGAGCATGCTTTTCAGCTTGAGATGCATCTCCTCGCGTCCCGTGGCCGTGGTGCGGATCAAACGCGCACCGTTCATGGCCGCGACGCCAGTGGGACCGCCCACCAGGGCGATGGCCTGCATCACCGTCATCTTCTCGTAGTTGTCCATCACCAGCCCGGCCGGCCGCTGAACCTCCCCGACCACATACACCAGACCGGCGCGGTTCACCAACAGCGTGTCCCCCGGGAGGATCTCGATGTTGTCCTTGGGCGATTTGGCCAGGTCGCCGGGGAGATCGACCTTCATCGGCTCCTCCGGACGGTCGCGGTGGGTGATGGTGACCGTTTTGCCGGCGCGCGGGGTGAGTCCGCCGGCAGCTGCCAGCACCTCCAGCATACGCCGCGAGCCCATGATGGGATAGATGCCCGGGCGATTGACCTCGCCGGTGACGATCGCGGACTGATTGACATAATCCTTCAGGGACAACGCGACGTGCGGATTCTTGACGAACTCGCCTTCGCGCAAGCGGTTCTCGATGACGGTCTGGGCCTGGTCCAGGGTCAGGCCTGCCAGTTGCACGTACCCGATCAGCGGCAGGTAAACATCTCCCGCGTTGCCGACACGGATATCCTGCGCCAGGTCGGGTATGCCATAAACGCTGAACCCCAGCAGGTCGCCACTCGTGATCCGCACCGCCGCAGCCGAGGCGTCGGCTGCCGCCGGCGCGCCCGACTCGGGCGGAGCTGCAGTCTCCTTCACCGCGCTGCCGCCCAGGACCGCGGAAGTCACGGCAGGACGAGCAGCGTCATTGTGCACGGCCTGCGGCACGGAAGGGCCGGCTACCGGCGCGGACGCCGGAGTGTTCTGCGCCGCCGCTTGTCCATTGATGGTGAAAACCAGAGAAACGATCAGGAGGGTGAAACAGAAGTGTCTTCCCAATGCCATCAGCCCGTCCTCAACCTTGAACATTGCGGGCAGTGTAGCACAATGTGGGGTGCACTTCGGATGCCGCGCAAGGTTCGTTTTCCACCGCCGGCCGGCAAGCGCGGGCCGCGCGCGAGGCGCAGTTTTGGAGAGGGGCGAAGGAGATTGCTATAATTACTTGTTCGCGTTGCCCAAGCGGTGCGGGGGTGGGCGCGTGTCGTTGCTGGTGCGAGAGGCGCCGCCAGCCTGCGGCTCAAGCGCGTGGCCAGGTAGCTCAGATGGTAGAGCGCAGCCCTGAAAAGGCTGGCGTCGGCGGTTCGATTCCGTCCCTGGCCACCATCTTTTCAGCAAGTTGCAGCATCGCCCGTGTCTGTTCTGGCCTCAATTGGCCTCAGTTAACCAGCGCGCTCAGCCGGTCCACCACGCGCTTCTGTGACTCCGGAACAAACTGCTGGTAGATGTCTTGCGGCGTAGCTGCGTTCGGCCTGACCTGACTTGGCCATGTGCTGGCGTGGCTCCAAACCTCGGGTGTCACATATCTGTTGCGCAGCCCCTCAGTCCGGGGGCGATACTAGTGCCGATATAGTAGGAGGCAGTGCGGTGTTTGATTACCAGGAATATCGGAACAGGTCTTCCCAGCATATTTTGTTTTATGAAGCCGGGGTGGACGACCGGCAGAAAGTGTATGAGGCAAGAGTGGCTGTTATAGAT
>JGI12269J14319_10006615_pt1 | contig 10030 bp, 7 predicted proteins | sample PeaSoiSIISIP2007_FD_14319 | JGI IMG/M metagenome (IMG submission 14319) | reverse complement strand
GGATAACCTCGTAGCCGTGCCGGGGCTCCTCATCAAGGAGCCGCAGCAGGTACAGCCGGAGGCTGCCGTGGCGGAATACCGGACTCAACTGGCCTCGCCTTCCATCTCACTCTCATTATCGTGCCCCTCGTGACCAATCCGGGCGTCCTCGGGCGTAGTGCGCCGTTCGGCGCGCCGCAGCAGGATGACCCGCCCGGACATGGTGGTCACGGACACGTTTCCCGAGCCGGCGCCCAGGCTACCGCTCACCCGGTGAGACGCCGGCGCCGAGGCGTACTTCAGCTCGGCAAACTCGCTACGGACCTCGCCCGACACCGAATGCAGGTGCACCCGTGCGTCCGCCTCCGCCGGGAGCCTCAGCGTGACCTCACCGGACACCGTGGTGACCTGCATGCCGCCCATTGGATCGAGGTCGATGTCCGCGGTCACGTCGCCGCTCACCGCGTTCGCGTCCAGGCGTTCCAGCCAGCCGTCGGCCAGCGTCAGGTCACCGGACACGCTGTTGAAGTTGAGCTTGCCGTTGATCCCCTGCGCCTCCAGCGCCCCGGACACCGTGTTGGCGTCCACGTCACCGGTCACGCCGTCGAGCGTGATCCCGCCGGAGACGCTCTTGACCGACGCCTTCGCGCTGATCCCGCACATCACGGCCGTCGCGCTGACCACGCCGACCTGCGTCGGGCACCTCCGCGGGACGGAGATCGTCACCGTCGCGGCGTGCCGCTGCGGGCGCAGCCACTTCAGCAGCCCGTCCCAGGTCAGGTTCTCGTGCGCGATCGTCAGCACCCCGTCCTCGAGCGTCACGGTGAGCGGGTCGCCCGTGATGCTCGACACCTCCAGCGACGGCTTCCTGTTGGTGGCCAGCACCGCCACCGACCCGGCGATGAGCCGGACCCGTAGCCCGGTCACGTCGTCAAAGTTCAGGCTCGTCGGAGCCTCGATCGTCCACTGCGCCATCCGCCCGTCCTTCCGCGCACTCACACGTAACTCTAACGATATATCTCATCCTCGCAAAGTCAAGATGTATCGCGAATGGGGGATCGGTCCACGGACCTTAGCCGCGGTGAACGCGGTTGCGCTACCGGCACTTTTACTGCATGTCGCTGGCCTCCGCGTAGTGCGACAATGGGGTCGTGCGATGTCAGGTCGTGGCCGACCGGGATGATCGGCCGGGATGAGGACCTGGCTACGCCTCGACTCGATGCCATCCACCGGCCTGGCCGGCCGGCTGCGGGGCTGGTCTGCGCCGCTGATGCTGGCCGCCGCCCGGGGTCGGCGTCGCCCCGCGCGGTGGTTGCTGCCCGCACTGGGTATTGCGCTGGCCGCGGCGTTCGCCGCTGGCGTGGCGGCGCAATCCCAGATCGCGGGCGATCAGAGCGCTCGAGCCGTCCTCGGCGGGGCATCGCCGCTCGACAGTCAGGTCCGCGTCACCTGGCAGGGACCGGTCAGCCCCAGCGTGACGGACCAGGCGCGGGCCCTGTTGCACGGGCTTGGTCTGGGGTCGCCGACCGAGGTGCTGCTGATGAACCCGGTGCGGCTCGACGGGGTGGTCGTGCGTCCGGCCGCGATTTCCTCGCTGGGCCGGTGGCTGCCCGGCCCCTGGCCCGGCCGGCTGGGGGCCTGCAGCTCGCAGCGCTGTCCGATGCTGCTCGTCGGCGGCGGCCCGGTCCCTTCGATCCTGGCGTCGGTCGGCGTCCGTATCCAGGTCGTCGGCTCGAAGCCGCTGAGTTCGGCGGTTCCCCTCGGGTTCGCGCCGTCCAGTGCGGGCGCCGGGCCGGTGGTCGTGACCTGGGACGTCGCCGGACTGGACTCCGTGGCCGGACTGAGCGGCCTGTACCGTACGCATAGCTGGCTGGCCCCGATCACGATTTCGCAGTTGCGGTGGTGGCAGCTGGCCAGCGTCGAGGACCGGCTGGCGCGCTCCCAGGCCCGCCTGCTCCTGAGCGGGAGCCGTTTCAGCCTGAGTGCGCCGTTCACCCTGCTGGACGAGGCACGCGCCCAGGCGAGCGAGGCGCCGCAGCGCCTGCTGCTCGCGGGCGGAGGAGCGGTCACCGCGCTGGCGATGTTCATCGTCCTGGCCGGCGGTGGATTTCGCCGCGATCAGCGGGCCGAGCTCGAGCGGCTTCGCCACGCCGGTGCCCGCCGAGGCCAGTGCGTGCTGTTCGTCGTGGTGGAATCGGGATCGCTGTGCGCCGCCGCGCTGGGTGTCGGCGCGGCCGCGGGGATCGGGGCCGCGGCGCTGCTGGCGAGGGCCGAGGGGGAACCGGCTGGCGCGATTGTGATGCACAGCGTGATTACCCGTACCGGGGTCATCGCACTGGTGATCGGGTGGCTCGCAGCGACCATGCTCCTGTGCGCGCTGGTGCTGGTGCGCAGCGCCAGGCTGACCGACCTCCTGGCGGTCGCGGCGGCCTCGGCCCTGGTGGCGGCGCTAGCCGGAAGCACCGGCGGCGATCATGGGCTGGCGCTGCTGCTCGCGCCGCTGTGCTGCGCGGCCGTCGGGGTGCTGACGTTTCGCGGTGCGGGGATAGTCCTCCAGGGGACCGAGCGCCTGGCCCGGGGCGGCCCGGTGCTCCCGCGCCTGGCGCTGGTCAACCTCGCCCGCTCCGCCGGCGTCACGGCGCTGGCCATCGCGTTCGTCGCGATCGCCACCGGTCTCGGCGGCTTCGCCCTGGCCTATCGGTCGACGCTGATCCGCAGCGCGGCAGATCAGGCCGCCGACAGCGTCCCGCTCGACGCGCTCGTGGCGCCGGGGCTGAATTTCATCACCCCGCTCCAGCTGGCTCCGCTTCAGCGCTGGCAGGCGCTGGCGTCGGGCACCGTGCTGCCCGTCCGCGAGACAGACGCGAACTACACCAGTGGCGGGGGGACCGTGACAGTTCCCGCGCTCGGCATTCCCGCGGGCGGACTGACGTTGATCCACGGCTGGCGGAACAGTGACGGCTCGGCGCCACTGGCCGTGCTCGCCCGGCACCTCGAGCCAACGGGTCCGGTCCGGGTGCCCGGACCGACGCTTCCGGCCGACGGGCAGTGGCTGTCGTTGCGAGTTTCCTCGCCGGGTTTCGGGGTTGAGGTGACCGCGGACCTGCGCGATTCCCAGGGAGCGATCCGGCAGGTCGCGCTCGGAACGGCCGACGCTGGCGCCGCGGTCCTGCGAGCCCGCGTGCCGCCGGGACGGTGGGAGCTCGAGGCCTTGGAGCTCGATGAACCCAGTGGACTCATCATCACCAACGGCCATCAGAACGGCGAGAACCCGGCCGCCGCCACCCAGTCCACGGCGCACGTCGCGCTGGGCCCGCTGTTCGTGCTGGCCGCCCGCGGGCGACCGCAGCCCGTCCCTCTCGGAGCCTGGCGCGGGGTAGGGGCGGCGGTCACGGCCGCGCCTGGGGCAAGCGGCGCCGTCGCGATGGTCGGCTTTTCCGACATCGGAACACCCGGCGTGCTCCGGCCGGCGCAGCCAACCGACACGCACCCGGTCCCGGTCCTCGCCGATCCGCAGACCGCCGCGTCCGCGGCGCCCGGCGGGCGCATCGCGCTGACGGTGGACGGCCTCCCGGTCATGGCGCGCGTGGTCGGAGTCCTGAGCCGCTTCCCGACGCTCGACGCCGATTCGGCCGGCTTCGTCATCGCCGACGAGGCGACGCTCGCGGCGGCCCTGGACGCACAGCTGCCTGGTCAGGGCCGAGCCGACGAGCTCTGGATCAGCACCGGCCACCTCGCGCGGCTGCGCGCCGCGCTCGGGAGCGGGACGCTCGCCCAGCTTGACTCCTCGTTCCGCGTCGACCTCGATCAGCAGCTGCGCGACGCACCGGTGGCGCGCGGGGTGCTCGGCACGCTGCTCGCCGCGACGGCGCTGTCTGTGGTGCTGGCCGTCGTCGGATTGCTGACGGCACTGCTCGGCGGAGCCCGCGACGAGCGGGCCGAGTTGGACCTCGCCGAGCAAGGCGTCGGCCCACGCGGACTCCGGGTCGAGCTGCGCGTCCGCCTCGCGCTCGCGAGCGGGTTCGGGGTGATCGCCGGGCTCGGGATCGCGGTCCTGCTGACGCGGCTGGCCGTCGCCAGCGTCCGCGCGGCGGGGACCGTCGCCGATCCACGCCCGCCGGTGGTGACCGTCGTACCGTGGGCAGAGCTGGCCGTCTGGAGCGCAGGCGTGTTCGCCGTGCTCGTGTTCGCGAGCGCACTGGCGACGCGGGCGCTGATCGGACGCGGGCGAGCGGGTCGGCTGCGGCCCGTGCCCAGTCAGGAAAGCGGCGGAGTGCCCCGGGAAGGGGCCGTCCGGTGAGCGAAGCGATTGTCGTACTGCGCGACGTGTTCTGCGTTCACCGCACCAACGAGGGGGACGCGGCGGCGCTGCAGGGGACGAACCTCGAGCTGGGCCGCGGCGAGGTGCTGTGCGTGCTCGGCCCGAGCGGTGCCGGGAAAAGCACTCTGCTCCGCGTAGCCGCCGGGATCCAACAGCCGTCGGCCGGGGTCGTGCGCGTGCTGGGCCGCGACATCGGCCGGATGTCGGCCCGCTCCCGGTCGCGGCTCCGTCACGAGCTGATGGGGTTCCTCGGGCAGCACACCGACACGGCCCTGAGTCCGGATCTTCGCATGCGTGACGCCGTCGCCTTGCCGCTCGCGCTGCGGGGGATGCCGAGGCGGGAACGTCACCGCAGAATCGGTGAACTGTTCGAGGCGACGGGGTTGACCGATCGGGCTGACGCATTGCCGAGCGAGCTGTCCGGTGGCGAGCGCCAGCGGTTTGCGCTATGCGCAGCCCTCGCCCACTCACCGGCGCTGCTGTTCGCCGATGAGCCGACCGGCGAGCTCGATGACGCCAGCGCCGACGCCATCCGCGCGCTGATCGTCGGGCTCGCCCGCAGCAGCGGCACGAGCGTCATCGTGGCAACCCACGATCCGGGGACCGCGGAGATGGCCGACCGCACCCTGCGGATCAGCGACGGGCGGATCATCGGCGACCGGCGGGGCGGCCAGGAGGCGCTCGTGATCGACCGCGGCTGGCTGCGGCTTCCCCCCGATCTGCTCACTCAGGCCGGCATCGGGCGCCGCGGCCAGGCGGAGCCGACCCCGGATGGGGTAATCGTGACCCGGGCCGCCGGCGATTCCGGTCCGACCGCACCGACGGCCGCCGACGCCCCGCCGCAGCCGCCAGAACACTGGGCCCCGGTCCACGTCACGCTGTGCTCCGTGGCGCGCACCTACGCCCGCGGGCCAGCCCGGCGTCATCTGCTCGGCGGCCTCGCGCACGAGTTCGCACCCGGCCAGATGACCGCCATCACAGGTCGCTCGGGGGCCGGGAAGACGACGCTGCTGAAGCTGGTGGCCGGGCTTGACCGCCCGAGTTCGGGCCAGGTCATGCTCGACGGGCATTCGCTGGCCGACCTCGACGATGAGCAGCTCGCGAGCCTGCGCCGGCAGCGGATCGGATACCTCTCGCAGGAGCCCGCGCCGATCGAGTTCCTCAGCGCGCAGGAGAACACCGCACTCATCCTGCGGATACGCGGCTGGGACGCGGACGCCGCCGCCGAGCGTGCCGCCACGGCGCTGACCCGCGCCGGGCTCGCCGACCGGGCCCGGCAGCGCGCCGGCCGGCTCTCGGCCGGTGAAGCCCAACGGCTGGCGCTGGCCCGCGCGCTCGCCAGCGCGCGGGGGTTGCTGATCGTCGACGAGCCGACCTCTCGGCAGGACGAGACGAACGCCCGCGCCGTCGCGGCCCTGCTAGCGGCCGCCGCACACACCGACGGCCAGACCGTGATCTGCGCCACTCACGACCTCGCCGTGATCGGCCAGGCCGACTACATCATGGCCCTGGATCAGTAAGGAAGTGGCCGCCGCCTCGCGCGCCTCAGACCGGGCGCCTCCGCCGCGGTAGCCAGCCCTGGACCTTCCACTTGGAGCCAGGGCGCCCGGGCAGCGCCACCATGATCAGCAGGCCCAGGACCGTCAGCAGCAGGCCCAGCGTCAGCCCGAGCCGCTCGCCGTAGCCCTTGCGCTCCGACAGCCACGACGCCGCGGCCGCCGAGATGAGCCACGCGAACAGGAGGTACAGCGCCTTGGCACCAATTGTCCCGATATCTATCACTCTCCGTATTCGTACGATCGATCAGGTCCCCAGGTACGCATTCTGGACCTCGGGGTCGTTGCGCAGGCTCGCCGAGTCGTTGGCCAGGACGACTCGTCCGGTCTCGAGCACGTAGCCTCGCGCGGCGGCGTCAAGCGCGTAATTGGCGTTCTGCTCCACCAGGAGGATGGCCACCCCGGAGTCGTGGATCTCGCCGATGGTCTGATAGATCCGCTGGACCAGGATAGGAGCGATGCCGAGCGACGGCTCGTCGAGCATCAGCAGCTTCGGCCGGGCCATGAGGGCGCGCCCGATCGCGAGCATCTGCTGCTCGCCTCCGGACATGGTGCCGGCCTTCTGCCGGTCGCGCTCCTTAAGCACGGGAAACAGCTCGTAGACCCGGTCGAATTCTTCGGCCACCTCGGCACCGCGCCGCCGGTGGGCGCCCAGTTCCAGGTTCTCGCGCACGGTCATCCGGGGAAAGCAGTGGCGGCCCTCGGGGGCCAGAGCGATACCGCGGCTCACGATCTCGTGCGCGGGAACGCGCGTGATGTCCTCTCCGGCGAACGTGATCGTTCCCTGGCTGGCCGGGGTGAGGCCCGAGATCGACCGCAGGGTGGTCGACTTCCCGGCCCCGTTCGAGCCGATCAGCGTCACCACCTCACCCGCGTCTACCGTCAGCGAGATCCCCTTCAGCGCCTCGATCGCGCCGTACCGGGTGCGGATGTCGCGGACCTCGAGTAGGGCCATCAGTCCTGCTTCCCGAGATAGGCCTCGATCACCTGCGGGTCCGCCCGGACCTCGGCCGGCTCCCCCTCGGCGATCTTCTTGCCGTGGTCGAGCACCGTGACGCGCTCGGAGACCCCCATCACGACCCTCATGTCGTGCTCGATCAGCAGGATGGTCAGCTGCTTCTCGTCGCGCAGCCTGCGAATGAAGGCTGTAAGCTCCGCCGATTCGCGGGGGTTCATGCCCGCGGTCGGCTCGTCAAGCAGCAGAACGGTCGGCTCGGCCGCCAGCGCCCGCGCCAGTTCCACCCGCCGCTGGTCGCCGTACGACAGCTGCGCGGCGATCCGGTCGAACACGGTCGGGGACAGTCCGACGTACGCCAGCAGATCGCGGGCCCGCGCCCGAGTTTCCCGCTCTTCGCTGCGGACCCAGGGCGGACGGAAGATCGATCCGAACAACCCGGCCCGCATCCGGGCGTGATGCCCGATCATCACGTTCTCGACGGCCGTCATGGCGCCGAACAGGCGGATGTTCTGGAAGGTACGCGCGACACCGTACCCGGTGATCACATCCGGCCGGGACCGCGTGATGTCCCGGTCGCCGAGCACGATCCTGCCCCGGGTGGGCCGGTACAGCCCGGTCAGCATGTTGAACAAGGTGGTCTTCCCGGCGCCGTTCGGCCCGATCAGCGAAACGATCGCGTTTCGCGGGAGCTCGACCGAGACGTCGTCGACGGCCACCAGCCCGCCGAACACCTTCGTCACGCGCTCCGCGCGCAGGGCCGCCGGAGCGAGCGCGGCGGCCGCAGCGGGCGGAGCCGGCGGGACGGGGTCCCCGGCCGCGCTCATGCTGTACCTCCCGCTTGCCTCCGGGGCGCCTCAAGGCGTCCCCTTCCCTCGTCGCTTCGCTCCTCAGTCCAGGCGGCGCCGCGCCCCTTCGGCTGGCTCATGCCGTGCCCTCGCCGGGCGGCAAGATCACGGTGGGCTCGCCGGCCGGCGCCTCAGCGAGCTGCGCGTCCTCCGCCACGATCTGGGCCGTGAGCTCGAGTCGGCGTCGCCGTTCCGGGATCAGGCCCTGCGGCCGCAACAGCATCATGAGCACCAGCAGGAGCCCGAAGATCCCGAACTCCACCTGGGTCAGCTGGAAGTGCAGCCCGAACTTGCTGGGCAGGTTGTTCAGCACGTCAGGGATCAGGTAGTTGTTGATGTAGCCGAGGGCCAGGCCTCCGACGACCGCTCCCCAGATCGAGCCGAGCCCGCCGATGATCACCATCGCGAGGATGAAGATCGAGAACCCGAACGCGAACTGGCCGGCGTTGACCTCGGTGTAGTAGGTCCCGAAGAACACGCCCGCCATGCCGCCGAACGCGGCGCCGACCGAGTACGCGAGCAGCTTCGTTTTGACCAGCGGTATTCCCATCGACACCGCCGCGACCTCGTCCTCGCGCAACGCGACCCAGGCCCGACCGAGCCGTGAGTCGCGCAGCCGCAGGTTGACGAACAGGACCAGGAGCAAGATGGCAAAGACCAGCCAGTACCACGGCCTCAGGTTCAGCAGGCTAAACGATCCGATGCCCGGGAAGTACGGCGCATCGACGGCGCTGATGCCGAGGTTGCCGGCGGTCAGCGTCATGCCGCCGCCGACGGGGACGCTCTGACCGTTGACGGCGACCACGCCGATGATCTCACCGAACGCGAGCGTGACGATCGCGATGTAGTCGCCGCGCAGGCGCAGCGTCGGCAGGCCGATCAGCATCCCCGCCGCCGCGCAGATGGCTGCGGCGCCGATCAGGATCAGCACGATATTGAGGTGGACGCCCTGCAGTGTGCTGGCGAGCGGCGAGACCAGCACGTGGACGCGCAGCTTGAAGAAGAACCCGGAACCGAACCACCCCAGCGAGTACGCGCCGAGCGCGTAGAAGGCCACGTACCCCAGGTCGAGCAGCCCGGCAAATCCCACCACGATGTTCAGGCCGAGCGACATCACCGCGTAGGCCACGGCGATGATGGTCCCGTTCATGAAGCCGCTGTCCGCCGGGAAGAGGAACGGCAACACGATCCCGACCACAATGAGCGCGCCCACCAGCGCGCGGTTCCACCACCGGGGGAGCCGCGCCGCCGCGGCTGCCTGCTGCTCCCGCAGCCGCCCGAGGAATCCGCTCATGCTGGTTCTTCCGCTCGCTTGCGGGACGCCTTTAGGCGTTTCCTTCCCTCGTCGCTCCTTCGTCGCGCCTGGGGTGGGTCCGGGGGGAAAAGCAGAGTCCAGTCAACGCCGCGTCCCTCCAGCTCGCTCATCCGGCCTCCCTCGTCTCCTCGCCGAGCAGCCCGCGGGGGCGGATGACCATGATCATGATCAGGTAGGCGAACACGACCGCCTCGGTCCACTGCGGGCCCAGGCGCGCATCGGACATCGCCTGGATGACGCCGATGATGAGCCCGCCGAGTACCGCGCCGCGCACGTTGCCGATGCCGCCCATCACGGCGGCCGTGAACGCGAACAGGCCGGCCTTGAACCCCTGGAAGTACCAGACGTTGGTCTCGTAAAGCGCGTACACGAGGCCTGCCGCGCCGGCCAGCATCCCGCCGAGCAGGAACGTCAGCGAGATCGTGGCGTTGACGTTGATGCCCATCAGCCGGGCGGCCTCGGGGTCCTGGGCGGTNGCCCGCATGGCCCGCCCGGCGCGAGTGGNGTTGATGAACCAGCTCAGCGCGANGACGANNGGGATCATCACCGCGAACACGAGGATGTAGCCGCGCTGGATCGCCACGCCGCCGACGGTGAACACGGTCTGCTCCACGCCGATCAGGTCNGTCACGCTCTGCGGAGAGCCNCCCCGCCACAGCAGGCCGACGTTCTGCAGGATGAACGAGAAGCCGACCGCGGTGATCAGNGACGCGAGCTTGGGCGCGCTGCGCAGCGGNCGGTAGGCGACGCGCTCGATCAGGACNTTCAGGGATCCCGTNACGATCATCGTGATGATCAGCGTCAGCAGCAGNAAGCCGATCAGCGCGGCGGNACCCATGCCNGCGGTGAGCCCGAACACGCCCCANAGGCCCGCNGCGGTGAAGGAGCCGATCATGAACACGTCNCCGTGTGCGAAGTTGATCAGCTCGATGATCCCGTAGACCAGCGTGTACCCGATCGCGATCAAGGCCCAGATCGCGCCGTTGGACAGGCCCTGGACGAAGTCGTAGCCCAGGTTGGCCAGATCGTGGTAGGTCTCCTGATGGCCCGCCACCG
>JGI12269J14319_10006613_pt1 | contig 10032 bp, 8 predicted proteins | sample PeaSoiSIISIP2007_FD_14319 | JGI IMG/M metagenome (IMG submission 14319) | reverse complement strand
GCGCGCCGGCGGCTGCTCTCGCGCCGCTAGAGCGCGCGCGCGCCGAGGCCGCCGTCGACGATCAGGCCCGGGCCGCTAACGCAGGGTGCGAGGTTCGCGCTCGAAGGCCGCGCGCGGCGCACTCGAGCGCGCCGACGCGGGCCCCATCGTAAGCTCGTGCTCTTCGCCCTGGCCGCTAACGCCGAGCAGACCACGAGGAGGGACGAGTTGACCGAGCGCACGAGCCCGCCGTTTCGCGCCGACCACGTCGGCAGCCTGCTGCGCCCGCCGGAGGTGAAGGCGGCGCGCGAGCGCTTCCAAGCGGGCGCCATCTCGGCCGATGAGCTGCGCGCCGTCGAGGATCGGGCGATCCGGGCGGCAGTGTCGATGCAGGAGCAGGTCGGCTTGAAGCTCGCCACCGACGGGGAGATCCGCCGCCAGTCCTGGCACATGGACTTCATCTACCAGCTCGGCGGGATCGCCCGAGCGCCCAGCGAGGTGCAGGCCGTCGAGTTCCACACCCTCGACGGCGAGACGATCGTCTCGGCGCAGGGCTCGCTGCGCGTCGACGGCAAGGTCTCGCTCGAGCACACGATCTTCGGCGATGACTTCAGCACGCTCAAGTCGATGACGACGACCGCCATCCCCAAGCAGACGATCCCGTCGGTCAACATGATCTACGCACGCGGCGGGCGCGCCGCGATCGACGAGTCGGTCTACCCGGACCTCGAGCAGTTCTGGGGCGACTTGGTGGCCGCCTACGGCGAGGAGCTGCGTCGCCTCGGCGAGCTCGGCTGCACCTACCTGCAGCTCGACGACACCAGCCTCGCGTCCGTCAACGACCCAGCGCAGCGCGAGCGGATCGCGCGGCGCGGCGACGACGCCGACCACCTGCACCTGACGTTCATCCGCCGGCTCAACGACGTGATCTCGCACAAGCCCGCCGGCATGTCGATCACCACGCACATGTGCCGCGGGAACTACCGCTCCTCCTACTCCGCGGAGGGAAGCTACGACTTCGTCGCCGAGGCGCTCTTCAGCGAACTCGACGTCGATGGCTTCTTCGTCGAGTACGACGACCAACGCTCCGGCGGCTTTGAGCCGCTGCGCTTCGTGCCGAAGGGCAAGATGGTGGTGCTCGGCCTCGTCACGACCAAGCGCGGCGAGCTCGAGTCCAAGGACGAGCTCAAGCGGCGGATCGAGCAGGCCAGCGCGTTCGTGCCGGTCGAGCAGCTCTGCCTGTCGCCGCAGTGCGGCTTCGCCTCGACGCTCGAGGGCAACGACCTCAGCTACGAGCAGCAGGTCGAGAAGCTGCGGCTGGTCGTCGAGACTGCCCAGGAGGTCTGGTGCTGAACGCCACCGCCGACCTCCCGCTCGCGACCACGATCACGGGCTCGATCCCGCGCCCGGTCTGGTTTGACCTCAACCTCGGCGCGCGCACGTTTCGCGAGGCGATGGGCGACGCTCGCTACCGCGAGCAGTACCAGGACGCCGTCAGCTCGCACATCCGCGACCAGGAGCGGGCCGGAATCGATGTCGTCACCGACGGCGACTGCCACTTCGACATCGACGTCGGCGGGCAGAGCTGGTTCCTGTACCCGGCGCGGCGCCTGGACGGTCTCAGCGGCAGCGACTACCCGGCCCAGGTCGGCTACGGCAGCGGCAAGGGCTCGATCATCTTCGAGGCGATGGAGTCGCGCGTGCTGCCGCGCGTCACCGGGCGGATCGGCCGCGGCCAGCTGCAGTACGCCGAGATCTGGAAGGTCGCCCAGGAGTTGACCGAGCGGCCCGTGAAGTTCGGCACGATCACGCCGGAGGTGCTCGGACTCTCGCTCGGCAACGACGCCTACGACAGGCGCCGTCCAGGCGTGGAGCAGCTCGACCCGGGGTTCTTCATCGAGGTGTTCAACAACACGGTGCGCGGCCTGCGCGAGCTGACCGAGGTCTGGTGCCACTCCTGCTGGGGCAACACGGCCCAGCAGAGCATGTTCGCCGAGCGCCAGTCATACGGTCCGGCGCTCGCGGCACTCGACCAGCTCGACGTCGACGTGCTGACGTTCGAGTGCGCGAGCAACGGCGGCATGGACCTCGAGCTGATCGGCAGCGCGATCGGCAAGGACAAGAAGGTGGCAATCGGCGTCGTCGACCACCGCAATCTCCAGGTCGAGAGCCCCGAAGCGGTCGCGGCGCTGCTGCGGGCTGCGCTCGCGCACATCGAGCCCGAGCGCCTGGTCGTCTCGAGCGATTGCGGCTTCGGCCGCGAGGGGATGACGCGGCGGATCGCCTTCTACAAGATGGTCGCGATCGTGCGCGGCACCAACATCGTCCGCCGGGAGCTCGGGCTCCCGGAGGCGCTGTGCCGCGCCGCCGATCCCACCTACGCCTTCGGCCGCCGCGCTCAGGAGACCTGAAGCAGCATCCAGCCGTCGAACTGCGAGCGCTCGAAGCGCGTCGCGAAGCCGCTCTGCGCGCTGAGGCGCTCGATGTAGTCGGCCACCTCGGCGGCCCGCGGGTCCTCGGCGCGCAGTGGCTCGGTGCTGCCGTCGCCAAGCATGTGCGCCGGGATGAAGCCGGTCTCGATCGCGCCATCGGCGCCGAGCCAGAGCACGGCGATGCCGGTCTTGCGCGCGTCGACGCGGAACGGGAACAGCGGGAACTCCTCGGCCTCGGAGAACGACGAGCGCTCCCCGAAGCGCGCCTGACGGGCAGCGCGGTCGGCGGCGGTCACCTTGATCGAGTTGAAGTGGTGGATCAGCGCCCCGAGCCCGTAGAAGATCGGTTTGCCGCGGTGGATCTCGACGCCGCGCAGGGCATGGTGGTGGCAGCACATGACTGCGTCGGCGCCGTGTTCCACCGCGTCGCGCGCGAGCGTCAGCTCGTAGTCCTGGAGCACCTCCATCCAGCTCGAATAGCCCCAGTGCGGCGCGACGACGACGAAGTCGGCCTGGCGGCGAGCCGCGGCGATGCTCTCGCGGTAGCGCGCCAAATCCTCCGCGAAGGGCACGGTCTCGATCACGGGGTCTACGCCCGGCTCCCAGAAGTTGGGGTCAGGGTCGCCGTAGTAGGTGCGCACGCGCAGCGGCGCAAGGCCGGGGCGCCCTTCGCGAGCCTCGTAGCCGACCGGGTAGACGCTGCAGAAGCCCAGGAAGGCGACGCGGACGCCGGCTCGCTCGAGAATCGCCGGACGCGTCGCCGCGGCGATGTCGATGCCGGCGCCGGTGGTCGCGATCCCTTGCGATCCCAGCAGCTCGAGCGTGTCGGCGAGGCCTTCGTAGCCGCCGTCGATCATGTGGTTGTTGGCGCAGGTCATCACGTGAAAGGGGACCTCGCCGAGGAAGTCGCCATGCGCGCGCGGGGCGCCGTTGAAGTGCTTGTGGCTCGGCGCCCGGCTCGGGCGGTCGGAGTAGACGCCCTCGCAGTTGCCGAAGACGATGTCGGCCTGCGAGAGCAGCGGCGTCAGGGGCGCGAACGAAGCGCGCCCGTCGGGCACGTCCGGGAAGACGTCGCCGACGGAGAAGACCAGTACTCGCTCGTCGGCAGCCATTCCTCAGAACGCGAAGAACGGCGTCTCTTGGTCGCCCTGGAGGCGGATGTCGAAGCGCAGCACGCTGCCTTCGGGAACGGCGACGAGCAGCTCGCGATCCTCCGGCGGGACGAGCGCGAGCACCGGATCGACGGCGTTGGCCGCCGGCTCGTCCGGGAAGTAGACGCGCGTCAGCACCTGTTTGAGCAGCCCGCGCGCGAACACGGCGACGTTGAGGTACGGCGCCAGGACGCTGCCGTCGCCCGTTGGCGTGGGGGCCGGTTTGCGCACTACCACGCCGTAGCGCCCGCTCTCGTCGGTGCGGCCGCGCGCCCACTGGTCGCCTTCCCAGAACTCGATGTAGCCCTCGGGCCAGGCCAGCGGCACCTTGTCGCCGTCGAGGATCAGCCCCTCGATGCGCACCGCACCCGGGCTGTCCGGCGGCACGGCCTCGTGGCTGCCCTCGAACATCAGGGCGTAGCCGTAGAGCGGCCCCATCGTCTGCGATGGGCTCGGCACACCCGCGAGCGGGTCGGCGTCGGTCGAGCGGCTCAGCGGTCGTTCTCCATCGGCGTCGCGCGCGGGCCCCGCAGCACGATGTCCCAGTCGTAGGCGAGCGCGGAGTCGACGTCGCCGACCTCGGTGTCGGCCGAGTTGAAGCGCGCGAGTAGCCGCTCGATGCCGCGCTGATCCGGGATCGACTGGAGGATCGGGTCGCGATCCTGCAGCGGGTCGCCCTCGAAGTAGCACTGCGTGACGAGGCGGCTCGCGAGCAGCGGGCCGAACAGCGAGGTGTGGATGTGGGCGGGGCGGAACAGCGCACCGAGGTCGCCCGGGTAGGCCGCCGGCTTGATCGTGCGGAAGTGGTAGCGCCCGTCGGAATCGGTGATCGTGCGCCCGGCGCCCGTGAAGTTGGGGTCCAGCGACATGAAGCCGGGGTCGGCCGGGTCCACGTAGGCGCCGGAGGCGTTCGTCTGCCAGATCTCGATCAGCGTGTTCGGCACGCCGCGCCCGTCGCTGTCGAGGACGCGGCCGCGCAGCACGATCGTCTGGCCGATCGGGCGCCCGGCGTGCTGCTTGGTCAGGTCGTTGTCGCCCGGGCGCACAGGCACGCGCCCCCAGACCGGACCGCGCGAGTGGTGAAACCAGCCGTGGGGGACTTCGATCAGGCGCTTCGAGGGTGCGCGTCGCACCGTCGCCTGATAGGCGGGATGCAGGTAGGGCGGGTTGAAGTCCTCGAATGCGGCGACGGTCACGTGAGCCTCGCTCGCGCGGCGTCGCTGCCGCGCACGCCGACATCGTATTTGCTGGCACGAGCAACGGCAACGGCGCGACGAGCGCGCGCAAACGTTTGGCGTCGCGCAATACTGCGCGCCGTGACGCTCGTGCTGCTGACGCCGATCGGCCTCGACGCCGGCTGCTGGGAGCGCGTGCCGCTCCCCGAGGGGCCCGTTGTCAAGCACACCTTCCCCGGATTCGGCGGCCGCCCTCGCGCGCTCGAGCAGCCGACGATGGCGAGCCTCGCTGACGAGGTCGCCTCGGCTTATGAGGCGCCGCTGGATGTCGTCGGCGTATCGCTCGGCGGGATGGTCGCCCAGCACCTGACGCTCCGCCACCCCGCTCGCGTGCGCTCGCTGATGGTCGTCTGCACCGGGGCCGCCGCCGACCCAGCGGTCATGCAGGGCCGCGCGGCGGCGGTCGAGCAGCACGGCATGGCGGGTGTGCTGGCGGAGACGCTGGAGCGCTGGTTCACCCCGAACGCGCTGGCTCAGCAGCCCGAGCACCCCGGCGTCGCCTACGCGCGGGTGACGCTGCTCGCGCTCGACCCGCTCTGCTTCGCTGACGGCTGGCGCGCGATCGCCGGCCACGACGCGGTCGCCCGGCTTGGGGAGATCGCGGTGCCGACGACGGCCCTCGCCGGCAGCGCCGACAGCGCCTCACCGGTCTCGCGCACGCGCGCGATCGCCGAGCGCGTTCCGGGCGCCCGCTTCGTCGAGCTCGACGGCCCCCACATGATGCAGCTCGAGCGCCCCGCGGAACTCGGCGCGGCGATCGCCGAGCACCTGCGCTGGGTCGAGGGCGGCTGAGCATGCCGCGGCTGCCGATGCTCGACGCGGCTCCGGCCGACCCCGTCACCGCTGAGGTGTTCGAGACCTTCGCACGGGAGGGCCGCGACCCGATCGCGCTCTACCGCGTGCTCGCGCACTCGCCGCTGATGCTGCGCGCCTACGCCGGCCTCGCCCGCGGCCTGCGCTATGACGCGCAGACCCCCCGCGCGCTGCGGGAGCTGATCATCCTGCGCACCGCGCAGCTGACCGCCTCCGACTACGAGTGGGCCCACCACCGCGCGATGGCGCAGGCCAACGGCGTCCCGGCCGAGCAGGTCGCCGCGCTCGCGGCGTGGCGTTCGAGCGACCTCTTCGACGAGCGCGAGCGCGCGGCGCTTCGCTGCGTCGAGGAGATCCACGACGTCTCGCTCTCCGACGAGGCGTTCGCCGCGCTCGAGCGAGCCTTCGGCGCGCAGGCCACGGTCGAGCTGGTGCTCCTGGTCGCCTTCTACGAGGCGGTCGCGCGAATCATCCAGGCCTTCGACCTCGAGGTCGAGGCCGACTACGAGCCTTACCTGGGCCAGCCGTGAGCCCAGGAACCTGCGGGCAGGAGAGCGAACGGTGAGATACCGGATCGGCGTGGACATCGGCGGCACCTTCACCGACTGCGTCGTGGCTGACGAGCAGGGTGGGCGGACCGTGGCGAAGGCGCTGACGACGCCGGGGTCGCTCCAGGACGGTGTGCTCGACGCTGTCGCCGTGAACGCGGAGCAGCTCGCGATGACGCGAAACGAACTGCTCGCCGCGACGGACCTGTTCGTGCACGGCACGACCCAGGCGACCAACGCGATGCTGACGCGCACCGGGGCGCGCACCGGGCTGATCACGACCCGCGGACATGAGGACGCGATCATCATCGGCAAGGTCTACGCCAAGGTCGCGGGCCTCTCGGAGCGAGACGTCGTCCACTCCTCGCGGCTGCGCAAGCCCGACCCGATCGTGCCGCGCCAGCTGATCCGCGGCGTCACGGAGCGCATCGACCGAGACGGCGACGTGATCGTCGCGCTGTCGGAGCAGGAGGTCATCGAGGCGATCGACGAGCTGCTCGCCCAGGGCGTCGAAGCGATCGCGGTGTCGCTGCTGTGGTCGTTCGTCAACGACGCGCACGAGCGGCGGATCAAGGAGCTGATGGCCGAGCGTGCGCCGGGCATCTTCACCGCCTATTCGCACGAGGTCGCGCCGGTGCTCGGCGAGTACGAGCGCACCGCGACCACGGCGATCACGGCCTATGTCGGCCCGAAGGTGGTCGGCTATCTCGAGCAGCTGGAGGCGCGGCTGCGCGAGGACGGCCTCGCTCACCCGCTGCTGGTGATGCAGGCCAGCGGCGGCCTCACCTCCGTGGTGGACGCCGCCGCACGGCCGATCGTCACGCTCGACTCCGGCCCGACCGGCGGGATTCTCGGCTGCCAACACCTCGGTCGCCTCTACGGCGAGAGCAACGTGATCTGCACCGACGTTGGCGGCACCTCGTTCGACGTCGGCCTGATCCTCGGGGGCGAGGTGCCGCTCGAGGTCGAGCCGGTCGTCGCCCAGTACAGCCTGCGGATGCCGAAGGTGCTGGTGCACTCGATCGGCTCGGGTGGCGGCTCGATCGCCTGGCTCGACGAGGGCGGGCTGCTGCGCGTGGGGCCGCAGAGCGCCGGGTCCCGGCCGGGCCCCGCCTGCTACGCCGTCGGTGGCGTCGAGGCGACCGTCACCGACGCCGACCTCGTGCTCGGCTACCTCGACCCCGACAACTTCCTCGGTGGGCGCATGCGGCTCGACCGCGACCTCGCGCTCGGCGCGCTCGCGAGGCTCGGGTCGGCGCTCGGCATGGAGGCCGAGGAGGTCGCGGTCGGGGTCTTCCGGATCATCAACTCGCAGATGGCGGACCTGATCCGCAAGTCGACGATCGAGCAGGGCCACGACCCGCGCGAGTGCGTGCTGGTCGCCTACGGCGGCGCCGGCCCGACGCACGCGGTCTTCTACGGCCACGACATCGGCGTGCGCGCGATCCTCGTGCTCGCCGACTCGACGGTCTTTTCGGCCGAGGGCATGCTCACCTGCGACATCACCCACACCGCCGAGGCCTCGCGCGTTGTCGGCACGCCGTTCACGCCGGCGAGCCTGGCGGCGATGAGCGCGCGCTTCGAGGCGCTCGAGCAGCGCGTGAGGGGCCAGTTCGCGGCGGAGGGCGCGGCGGCCGCGGACGTCTCGCTCGCGCGCACGATCGGCGTGCGCTTCCGCCAGCAGGTGCAGGCACTCGAGGTGGACGTCGACCCCGGGGCGCTCGACGATGCGGCCGGCGAGCGGATCCTCGAGCGCTTCATCGCGCGTTACGGCCAGGTCTATGGTGAGGGCGCGCTGCTGCTGGGCGGCGGCAACGAGGTCGAGCTGCATCGCGTCGTCGGAACGCGCGCGATCGAGCCTGTCGCCTTTCCCGAGCACGAGCCGGTGGGCCCCGACGCCGCCGCTGCGCTCAAGGGCGAGCGCAACGCCTACTTCGAGCCGACGGGTTTCGTCGCGACGCGCGTCTACGACGGGCACGCTCTGCGCGCCGGCAACGTCGTCGAGGGCCCGGCGATCATCGAGCGGATGGGCGACAGTGCCGTCGTGCCGCCGGGCTTCCGTGCCCAGGTGGACCCGCTGATGACGATCCGCCTCGGCGCCGTCGCCGCGGCCGCGGCAGACCAGCCCGCCAACAGCCGGCACGGGTTGCTGCGATGAGCGAGGCGCGCGAGCTGGCGCTCGACCCGATCACCTTCGAGGTGATTCGCCACCGGCTGTGGGCGATCAACGACGACCAGGCGCGTATGGCGGCCCGCCTGTCGGGCTCGTTCATCGTCTACGAGGGCTACGACTTCAACGCGGCGCTCGTCACGGCCGACGGGCGCGGCCTCTACTGCGGTGTCTACATCCTCCAGCACGGCGCCACGATCGACGAGTTCGTGCGCCAGATCCTCGCCGGCTGGGCGCGCGAGGAGATCCGCGCCGGGGACATGTTCTTCACCAACGATCCGTGGTGGGGGGCGCTTCACGCCAACGACGGGATCCTCGCGATGCCGATCTTCTGGGAGGGCGAGCTGGTCGCCTGGTCGGGGATCGTGATGCACGACGACGACGTCGGCAGCCCCGTCCCCGGAAGCTTCGTCAGCGGCGCCGCCGACCGCTTCGGCGAGGCGCCGCTGTTCCCCGGCATCAAGCTCGCGGAGGACTTCGAGCCGCGCGCCGACATCGAGCGCGCGTACCTGCGCAACAGCCGCACCTCCGAGCTCAACGCGCTCAACATGCGCGCCCGCGTCGCCTCACTGCGGACCACCTACCAGCGGGTCAACGAGCTGATCGCCGAGTACGGCCTCGATGTCTTCCGCGCCGCGCAGGAAGCGATCATCGACTACGTGGAGCGGATCGTTCGCTCGCGGCTGCGCGAGATCCCCGACGGCGAGTGGTACTCGATGGGCTACCACGACCACGACGGCAACAACAACGTGATGTACCCGATCTGCGTTCGCGTGATCAAGCGCGGTGACCGCCTCGTGGTCGACCTGACCGGCACCTCGCCGCAGGCGCCGGGGTCGATCAACTGCGCGCGGCCGTGCATGGAGGGCGCGATCCTCGGCGTGGTCCTGACCTTCCTCTGTTACGACCTGCCGTGGGCGATCGCCGGTCTGCGCCGGATCGTCGAGATCGTCTCCGAGGAGGGCACGCTCAACAACGCGCTCAGCCCGGCCGGCGTCTCGATGGGCTCGACGATGGCTCCGCTCTCCACCCAGGACATCGCGGCGCAGGCGTTCGCCAAGATGATGCTCTGCTCCGAGCGCTACCGAGGCGAGGCGCAGGCGAACTGGACGCCGGGGGTCAACGGCACGCTGCTGATCGCGCCCAACCCGCACGGTGAGCCGTTCGTCGGCGCGATCACCGACTTCTTCAGCGGCGGCGGCGGAGCGCGCACCTTCACCGACGGTCTCGACAGCGGCGGCATCTTCCACTCGATGGCTTCGCGCATGGCCAACGCCGAAACGGTCGAGAGTCGCGTTCCGGTTCTGCAGATCTACCGCCGCGAGCTCGAGGACGCCGGCGGCCCGGGGCGCTTCCGCGGTGGCGTCGCCGTCGAGTTCGCGACGATGCCGCACAAGCTGCCGATCCGCCCCGCGGGAATCAACAACATCGGCTCGGGCATCAGCCTGCCCGCAGGACGCGGCCTCTCCGGGGCCTCGCCCGGAGCGGCCTCCCGCAATGTGGTGCTGCGCCGCTCCAACATCGCCGAGCTGTTCGCGGCCGGTACGGTCCCCGGCGCGCCCGAGGAGATCGGCGCCGCGGAGATCTTCGTGCCTGCCGCCAAATCATTCGAGACGCTCGACGAGGGCGACGTCCTGATCGGGATCATCGCCAGCGGCGCCGGCTACGGGGATCCGATGCGGCGCGAGCCGCAGAGCGTGGCTC
>JGI12269J14319_10006603_pt1 | contig 10048 bp, 8 predicted proteins | sample PeaSoiSIISIP2007_FD_14319 | JGI IMG/M metagenome (IMG submission 14319) | reverse complement strand
GTGAGCAGGTCGCCTTGCGCGAAATTAAACAGCCCNGTCGCGTTCCAGATCAAGGATATGCCGAGCGCCGCCAGGGCGTAGATCAGACCCATGTTCAGGCCCTGGATGAGAATCTGCAGGATAGCTTCAAATCCCATGACTATCTCTCCACGGGATAGTTCTCGCTCATCAGCATGACCCACTGGCTGTCCTTCCACACCTGGGTGCGCATGTGATGGACCAGATTCCCTTCCTTGTCCGCGACGTAGTGGCCCATGGCGCCCTGATAGTCCAGCTTCGCGAGTTCCTGCCGGATCTTTTCCCGGTCAAGGCCAACCTTGCTGACGAGATCGGCCACAATGTAGACGCTATCGTAGTGAATCACATGGCTGGCGGAGAAAGCTTGATGATACTTGGCGTCGTACTTCTTGATGAACTCCTGAATCCTGGGATCAGGATCACCCTGGCTCATGGTCGTAGTAGTGACCATGCCTTCGTAGTTCTCCTTGCCTGCCAGGTCAAAGACGGAGGGCACGCTGGCGGCGCGTTCGCTGAATACCGGAATATTCTTCATGCCTAACTCGGAGCGCTGCCGGGTGATCTTCCCGACCTCGGGCGTATAGCCATAAAGGAAGATCGAATCCGCTCCGCTTTTCTTGATAGCCAGGAGCTGGGCGGAGAAATCCTGATCGTTGTCATTGAAGGTCTGCACGATAACCGGCTTGAGGTTGAACTTGGCCATGGCCGGCTCGGTGGCAACCCAGTTGGCCTTCGAGTAGTCGTTGAGGCCGTAAATGACGGCCGGCCGCTTGACGTTGTACTTTTCCACCCCCGTTTTAACCAATAGCGGGATCCAGTATTCCGATGAAATCTGCATCCGGAAGGTGTAGGGGTTTCCCAGTCTCGTGGTCTGCGCGTTTGTAGCATCCGTCAAGGCCGGGATCTTGGCATCTTTCCAGAGCTTCTCCGCGGCCAAAACCCCGCCGCTGCGGTTGGGACCCAAGATGACCAGGGGCTCGAGGGAGATCGCCTTTTTCGTTCCCTCAATGGCTCCGGCGGAGTTCGACGTCTCGTCAACCTCGGTGTACTCGATCTTGAGCTGGCTTCCGTCGGGCAGCTTGACACCGCCCTTGGAGTTAATCTCCTCCACCGCCATCTTGGCGGCGTTGACTCCGAAGGAGCCGTACGAGGATGCGCTGCCGGTGAGCGGAGCCAGGTGAACGATCTTGATGCTCTTAGGCTGACCGCTCTGACACCCGACCAACGTCAGGGCGGAGAAGAAGACACCCAACGATAGCCCCAGTAATCCCTTGTATAGTTTCACGATAATTCCTCCTCTACGGTGTATGAAAGGGGCGCTCATGGCCGGTACGCCCCGCCGACCTGCATCGTTCGCTTCGGACCCTGAGATTGCACGGGGATTGCGCGCACCGGCGCCAGCGTTGGCAAGGATAATCGATGTGAGTTCAGGTAGCGGCAGAAAAGTTAAAAGGGCTGCGACATTGGTTATGCTCTAGCCGCCGGCTCCTGCGAGGGAGTCAACGACGTGGAACACGCACCGTCACAGCCCCTGATGCGATCACTGCTTTCGCAGTTCCAAACCCCAACAGCCTCTCGCGAAGGCTGTCGGTTTTTTCGGGTCTGGTTGCCCAGCGAGTTGCCCCGTTGGGCTAATCACCCGGCTTACTTCGGACTGGCCACTGATTAGGAAGCCAACCCTTTCAGCCATCGACGGGCGCTAACGTAATCCCGCGGCCCTAGGGTGTCAATGCCCATATTCGGTGCAAATGTGGAAATTTCGCATCAACCCACAACAACGACCCCACGCGGACATTCGATAACGAAGCCACGTTCACTTCTGTAGAGACCAGAATGGCAACCAAATCAAAGCGGCCGTGAATTGGAGATGCACCGCAACTCGCTGCGCAGACTGCTTACTGATTTAGGTATAAAGATCATCAGGTTTCCTCGGTAACATTCTTTCCTAGCTACCCAGCCTTGCTTCAAGTGCGCAAGACCGGGTAGCCCGAGGTTTACGCCGCCGCTTGCTTACTATGCTTGAAAAACGCGAGCAGGTCCGCGTTGACTTGATCTTTCAACGTCGAGCACATGCCGTGCGGCGCGCCCGCGATAACTTTCAGCGTTGCCCCCTTCACCAGCTTGGAGGAGAGCATCGCCGCGGCGCCGATGGGCACGATTTGATCGTCGTCGCCGTGCAGGATGAGCGTTGGCACGTCGAACCTTTTGAGGTCTTCCGTGAAATCTGTTTCGGAGAACGCCTTGATGCAGTCGTAGGCGGCTTTGTGTCCGCACAACATCCCCTGGAGCCAGAACGAATCCCGGAGGCCTTGGGAGATCCTGGCGCCCGGCCGGTTGTAGCCGTAAAACGGCATGCTGAGGTCTTTGAAGAACTGTGCACGGTCGGCGAGGACCGCGGCGCGGAGCTGGTCGAAGGCGTCCATCGGCAGGCCGGCGGGATTGGCGGGAGTCTTTAGCATCAGCGGCGGCACCGCCCCGATGAGGACGGCCTGGGCAACACGTTTGGTGCCGTGGCGGCCGATATAGCGGGCGACTTCGCCGCCACCTGTCGAGTGGCCAACGTGGATCGCGTTCTTCAGGTCGAGCGCCTCGACCAGGGTTGCCAGGTCGTCGGCGTAAGTGTTCATCTCGTTGCCGTCCCAGGGCTGGCCGGAACGGCCATGGCCGCGGCGGTCATGGGCGATGCAGCGGAAGCCGCGGTCGGCCAGAAACAGCATCTGGTCTTCAAAGGCGTCCGCGCTGAGCGGCCAGCCATGGCTGAAGACCACGGGCTGTCCCGTGCCCCAGTCCTTGTAGTAGATCTGCGTGCCGTCTTTTGTCGTGATTGTGGGCATAAAGTGCTCTCCTTGCTTGTGATTTTTCTCTGCTGCAAATTACGTGGACGAACCGGAACGTGCCTGATCAAGCTGCGCGTGCCGGTTCGATGTGGAACCTTTTCGCCGCGAGAATAGTGAGCCCGGCAAACAAAACCAGAACGACGAGTTGCGCGACCAGGAATGGCGGCTCTTTTTGTGTCGGAGCCAGCGCTTTCAGGGCCGGCACCTTCAGGAAGGCCTGTACCACCGCAACAAATACATTGAGGTAGAGCGCAACCAAGGCGCCGATCACGTAGATCCGACGCCAGGCGCCCGCGAGGTGAAAGAGATAGCGTGCCGGAATCACAATCGCCAGCACCACCAGCGATAGAATCCCGACCTTATGCGAGGGCAGAAGCTGATGGAACGGAAACAGGAAACCGCTCGCGCTGGTTAACACCGTGGTAACCAGAAAGATCGCAGTCCAGCCGTCCAGGCGTTTCTCGGTGAGCAGCCCGCATACGACGACCAACCCTGAGCCGATCCCGGCCAGGCTCAGCAGGACGTGCACAAAGGTGAATGTCGAGGTCGTCATTCCGAGAATCATGCTGCGCCCCTTGGTAAACAAGATGTCGAGTGCGCTCAGCGAGATGCAATTGTTCATCCATTTGTCAAGAATGAGCGGGGACGCCTCCCCAGGAGGCTCCGCTTAAAGTCTTATGGAACCAGAACGATTTTGCCGAAGGCGCCGGGCTCCAGGATTTCTTTGTGAGCGCGGGCAGCCTCGGCGAGCGGCAGCTCCTTCCCGACGATGGGCCGCAGTGTGCCATTCTCCAGACCGGCGATGAGGCCGGCGTGAATCTCCTTTTCCTCGGCTTCGGTGGCGCCCCACAGCGTGAAAGCGTGGATCGAAGCACGGCGCATCATGAGGTCACGCGGCGAAATGGTGACGTCGCCCCGGCTGCCAATGACGACAACCCGGCCATGAGGAGCGAGCAGCTTCAGGTCATGGCTGAGATTCACGTTGGCAAGCATCTCGAGGATGAGGTCGACACCTACCCCGCCGGTCGCTTTCAGAATCTGCTCCCTGTAGTCCGGCTTGGTGTGATCGAAGACGTGGTGCGCGCCTTCGCGCTTGACCAGTTCGAGGCCTTTCTCCGTGCCCGCCGTGCCCAGGACGATCAAGCCCAGCGCCCGCGCGATCTGAACACCCGCGATACCCACACCGCCGCTGGCGCCGTGAATCAGCAGGGCTTCACCGGCACGAGCTCTCGTGCACTGATACAACGCGTGGTAGGCGGTTCCATACGGAACCCAAATGCCCGCTCCCTGGGCGTATGAGACCTTCGCTGGGAGCGGATGAACCTGGCTTTCCAGGGTCAGGGCATATTCCGCGTAAGCACCGGTCACCGTCTTGGCGACATAGACGCGATCGCCCGGCTTGGCCTGGTTCACACCTTGGCCGACGGCTTCGACCACGCCGGCGCCATCGGAGCCGGGAGTGTACGGCAATGGCGGCTTGACGGCGTAAACACCGTTGCGCATATAGGTGTCATAGGGGTTCACGCCGACGGCGTGGATGCGCACCAGAACCTGGCCAGCGGCGGGACGCGGTGTGGGGACGTCTTCGAGCTTCAGGACTTCGGGACCGCCGAATTCACGAACAAGGATCGCCTTCATTGCAGCCTCCAGAACCTTCGATTCTGCCGTGACAACCACTCAAACCGCTGCACGTGAATTTGCCGGGTGGCCATTGGTTACTTCATGCGATTGCACGTGGTTATCGGTTCGTTTCGATGCGCAATGACCAGCAATCGATTCACTGTAGGTTTCTCTTGCGAGGTCTGCGATGACCGTCTGTGGCGCAGAAGATCGCCCATAGCCGCTACAATTCGGACGGAACAGATCGATGAATCACCCTTGGAGTGGGCATGGGAACATGTCCACTCTTCTCTTGTGGGAAATCTTGCAGGATGGCTTGCTGACTTTCTGGCTGCCCCCCAGGGATTCGAACCCCGATATGCTGATCCAGAGTGTCTTTACCTAGCCTAGAGCTACCTGCACAAAGCAAAGCACTTACCGTAATATCATCAGTATTTTCAATCACTTAGCTTGACAATCCTGCGAAATTGAGAGACACTGTAGTGGCAGCAAAATGACAAAATGCTGCTGCACAGGTGCTGCACGGCAAAGTCCCCAAACCCCCAGGAAGTCAGCACTTCGGCCCTTCGGCCTCGCTCTAATACTGCACAGGAGGCGCAACCGACATGGACCGCAAGAGCATCCCCCACAAATTGTTGAAACTGAAAGCACTCGAAAAGTCCGCCCGTGAGGTCGGCAGTATACCCGAGGCCGACAGCGCGGCGGAAAAGATCATCCACCTGCAAACCACAGCCCTCGCCACTCGCCGTTCACAACCCAACATCACGGAAAGAACGGTCAAGGCGCTCCGGGCACCGGCCACGGGATACCACGCTGTCTTTGACCAGGACCCCCCGGGTTTCGCGGTGCGGATTACCAGCAACGGCGTGGTGTCGTTCTTTCTCGATTACACCTGCCACGGTCGGCGCCGTCGCTACACGATTGGTCGTCACCCGGAATGGAGTGTATTGGCTGCACGCGAGGAAGCCCGCAAGCTGCGGGTAGAGGCGCAGAAGGGGAACGATCCCCAGGAGAAGCGCATGGCCGAACGAGAGGAGGGGCTGGTGCGCGATCTCGCCGCAGAGTACCTGGGTGAATGGGCGCGCCCGCGCAAGCGGCCATCCACTCTCCGAAACGACGAGGCGATGTTGAACACGATCATCCTTCCCAAGCTCGGCAGGCACCGGGTCACTGCTGTGACACAGCCTGACATCATCCGGCTGCACAACTCGCTCAAGGATCGTCCGTACAGAGGCAACCGCCTGTTGTCCTTGCTGAGCCACATGTTCGCCAAGGCGGTCGAGTGGAAGTGGCGACCCGACAATCCCTGCCGCGGCGTCCAGCGATTCCACGAGGATAAGCGCGAAGCCTGGATGAGCGTGGAGCAGATCGAGCGGCTGGAGCGTGCCTTGGATGGCTACGCGGATCAGGATGCTGCCGACGCCATCCGGCTGTTGCTGTTTACCGGGAGCCGAAAGGCTGAGGTTCTGAACGCGACCTGGCCTGAGTTGGATTTGGAGCGCGGTCAGTGGACGAAGCCGAGCCATCACACGAAGCAGAAGAAGATCGAGCACGTGCCTCTGAACGAGCTGGCGCTGGCAGTGCTCAAGCGCCGGGCCAAGCACAAGAACGGACCCTTCGTGTTTCCCGGACGCGACGCGCAGCATCCGCGCGCCGCGCTCACCCGTCCTTGGGCTCAGGTGCTCCGAGCGGCGGGACTCGTGGAGCGGTACGAGATTCCTGGCAAGCGTCGCAAGGTCGTCGTTCGCTACCGGCTGCTGTTCAGGCTTCACGATCTGCGGCACACGTTCTGCAGCCATCTTGTCAGCGGCGGGCAATCGCTGCAGATCGTCGGCAAGTTGGTCGGGCACACGCGGGAGGCGACCACGGCCAGGTATGCCCATCTCGCGAATGCGGCGCTACAGCAGGCGACGGATCAGTTCGCTGGAATTGTCAACGGCAAAACCACGATCACCACGAAGAAGCGGGCGCGGGCAGCGTCCGCATAGGAGGGAACTCAGCAGCGGGGTTATTCGCGCTCCAGAGGCCCCGCGCGGGGGGATGGCTCCGTATGATCACTTTCAGCCTTACCGGCAGCTTGCAATCCGTTACGATGAGTGGCCATTTGGATCGGCTGGCGCGATCCAGCGATCCTTACTTGCGCAAACGGCTGGAGGACGAGTTGCGACCGACCATCCGGGGGACTGGACGGCCGTTTCACTTTACCTTAACTGAGGAAGAATTGAAGCGCTACACGCGCACATATGGAGAGCAGTTTGTCGCCGATCCCTGCGGTGACCTGACCCAATTCTTTGATGTCATCAACGGGCGGTTCTTCGCACGGTCGGTCCCAACGCAGTTGGTTGTCCTGTATCTCTTCGGCACTGGTAAGCAGTACAGGCCAAATGTAGGTGCGCTGAGCGCGGCTGGCGAGGGTATCGCTGGCTACTGTTTGGAACGCTTCGGGTATCAACCACTGGTTCGCCCCCTCGGTGTCATGCCAGATGCCGTCTCTTGGACAAAGAGAAATGGCATTCTGCGCCTCGCATTGGGCGAAGCGAAAGCGAGCACTTTTCGGGACCCCCGCAGGATGCTCGAAAAGAATGTGTTCCAGTTTTTCGTGGACATAAAAACCCGTGCAACCGGCTTTCGTTACAACTACGAAGCCTATTTGATCTGCAGCCTTTTCAAAGACCACCATGAAATAGAGTGCGCCGTCCTGCACGTTGACCTGGGCTACTACTGCGGCACTTCGGTTGGGGGCGGCGCTCAAGATATTTCCACTTCGGTGCCGGCATACGATGAGCCTGCAGAGCGCCTCCGCAGCATCATCCGCCTTCAAGCAGAGATCGAATCGGCGCGCGACGAGTACCTCACCGGGGTTCTTAGCGAAGAGGCTACGCGCAGCGCGACTCTCGCACTTCTGAAACAGGAGCAAGAGCCGCAAGCTCCCGAAGAGGTCGAGCAATACATCCGGAACATGGCCGCACAACTCGGGCTCGCTCAGCAGTGGCAGTCGGGCCAGGAACTTGTGAAGGATATAAAGGGAAGAGAGGAGCACGTTCTGAAACTCGCTATCCAGAGGTACCGCAAGCCCGAGGTCGAGATAGAGGAAGAGGACTAGGGGGATTTTTCTGCTCCTGGGAGGGGCCCAGGGGCTTCCCCTTGCATCTTGGGGGCTTTTTTCCTGCTTCTGGGAGGTCCCAGGGGCTTTCCCTTGCCTCTTGGGGACTCAGCCCCTGCCTCTTTCTCTGACTGACCCCTTGAAACCCAGGTGTGCTGATGTGCCCTGAGTGCAAACCACAGCCAATCATCAACACAGAATGCTGGAAAAATGGGGCTCCTGCCATCAGTGCAGGTCTGGCAACTATCTCTCCTGAAGCATCTGTGCAGCAGCAGGGTTGACTTTGGCTGCTACCAACTCATGCCGTCCGGAGGACACTCCGAACCCAAACACCTCGACCGCAGGACGCCCGGCTCATTTGCACCCCAAGGTACGCCAGGTGTGCACCGCATAGTGCGCTGGTGAATTTAAACGGTCCGGTGGACGGAAGGAGCACGGCGATTTGGAGGACGGCAGTCTGGTAGCTCGTTGGGCTCATAACCCTATCCCCACCCTTTCACAGACTCCAGCCAACTAAGTATCACAAAACAATGGGAGTCCCCACCTGGCCCGGCAATGTAAATTCGGGCGGTCACACAGCGTAGACCTTCATTACCTCGTCCCCATAGTGGTTGATGACCTTCACGGCGATCTGCGGCGGACGTTTGCCGTTGGGCTTCGGTTTCGGGAAGGGGCGGCTTACGGTTGAATAGAGCGACGACCATGCTGCTTCGTCGATCTCAGCGCGGAGGGCTTTCTTCAGCTTCTCGTAAGGATCACCCGCGCCGGTGAAGTAAGCGTGACGCACGAAGAAGCTCTCGCCGTTGTAGTTGGTGTCGATGAACCAGCAGGCGATGTCGTCCGTGGAGCTGTTGCGGATTTGGCCGGTCGTGGGATCGTACACGTCGATGCCCTTGATCTCTGCCACGAGGTTCCCGTCCTTCTGCTTCTTGATTTCGACTTCCGGCTCGCCGAACACCGTGAACAGGTTTCCCGCGCCGGTCTTTTTCAGCAGCTCGTCCCCTATTGCAAGGTCGGGATTCATGCGGGCGGTGAGCACCGTCAGCTTACCGTAGCGTTTGCCCTCCTCTGCGATGTACGGGTCGAAGGCAAAGCCGCAGACAATCAGCAGGTCGAAGCCCACGCCCTGGACAGCTTCCTTGGCGGCCTCCTTGACGAGGTCTGGCCCTACCGTGCCGTGCTCCGGCCCGATACACACGGCCACGCGCTTGGGCTTTTTGCCCTCGGTGTATTCACCTGCGGCCTGGATGTAGACACTCGAATACGGTTCGAGCCGGTCGAACTTCAGGCGCTCGTTCTTGACCGTGTTCTGGACGCCGGCCTTCTTCAAGTTGTCGAGGATCATCTGGATGAAGTTGCCATTCGACTCCGCATCGGCGGATGCCTGCGATGCAGGCTGCTCCTCGTCGGCAGCGAGGACGCGGTGGGGCGACAGGCTCTCGACCGTGAACGGCCCCGTCACCCGGATGCGCTTGGGATCGTCGTAGAGCTGGTCATACAGCAGCTCCGTATGAGCATGGCGAGCGATTGAGGCGTCGATCTCTTGCTGGCGTTCGCGCCGCAGCTTCCACCACTCCGCGTGCGTTTCCTTTGCCTTCATCGACCAGTTCTCGTCGGCTTCCCGCGGCACCTGCCATTCTTCCCACCGCTGCTTCAGCAGTTTGTTCAACTCTTGGCGGAGCGGTTCCAGCTTCTCTTGCCACTTGGCATGGATGGCGTCGATTTCTTCATTGTTCGCGATGGACTTCAGCGTAATGTGCGGGACCCGCTTGCACACGAAGCCCCTTTTCACGTCGCCATTGGTCTTGACCTCGGGAGGCACGGTCCCGGTGATCTCAGCCTCTTTCAGTATCCCCTCCGGAGAGTCGGCCAACAGGAAGTAAGGGAATCGGGCGGCCATGAGCCGCGTCCGAGCCAGGGTGAGCGCCACGCGGCTGGTGTCGCAGGTGATCCACCGCCGCCCCCAATGTTCGGCAACATATGCTGTCGTACCACTTCCACACGTCGGGTCCAAAACGAGGTCACCAGGATCGGTACTCATGAGCAAACAACGCTCGATGATCTTCGAGGACGTTTGCACCACATAGACCTTGTCCTCGGAAAACCCCGTCATGAGCACATCGCGCCAAATGTTGTTGATTGGGCTTACATCGAAGTCGGCGAGGAGTCGGCGATACATCAACGAGTTTCCGATTGGCTCAAACCGACCCGCGTAAGCGAGACGTGCAAATCCCTCACGATGCGTCTTCCAGTATCCTTTGCCAGGACGGTAAGTCGTGCCGTTATAACAAACCGGGAAGTCTCCGGGTGGGCGCTGACTCGTCAAGTTGTCGGCAGCGAATACGTCATATCCTTGCGACAGCTTGTCAAGTTCTAAGGAATCTCTGAACAAGCACCGCTTTCAGTGCAGAGGCTGAGCGGCAGGCAAAGGTTCAGAGGAATTCCAATGACTCCAAGGGTTTTTTCTGAT
>JGI12269J14319_10006599_pt1 | contig 10051 bp, 9 predicted proteins | sample PeaSoiSIISIP2007_FD_14319 | JGI IMG/M metagenome (IMG submission 14319) | reverse complement strand
ACCAGGCTGGAGAAAGAAGTCGAAGCCTTGCGCGTCGCTGCCCCGTTGCTTTCGGATGAAAAAGAACAGCAGGTGGAAGCGCCCAAGCCGAGCTTAGCCGCCGCGCCGCAGCAGCCAGTGCGGATTCCGCCGGTGGTTGCGGCCCAGGGTACAACCCCGCCGGCACGCGTCGCCGGTTGGGAAGATGTAGCCAAGCGCTGGCCGTAAGCCAATTCGTTGGTCGCGGTAGAGACGGGGACTGGTCCGTCTGCCTGTTATTGAGATTGGAATAGCCCGGGATCGAGAATCGGTCCCGGGCTATTATTTTGATCTTGCGCTGCCAAAGGCTCCGGAAAGAGTATTTTTCCGCGTCGCAGTCTCACCTTAGCGGCTAAAGCCGGGCTCCAAGAAACGAGTTGTCGCAGCGGTGAACCGCGCCACCCAAAATCAAGTGCAACATCGAATTTTTTCCGCACGCTGTGAAGGAGTGGCCTTCCCAAGGCAACTGATCAGATGGGTATTTCGTTTCTACTCGATCGCAGGCGGTTGTGGGGGGCGTAATCGGCGTCGCAGGGCGTGCAGGATGAGCGATCCGCTGATACCGAAGCAGACCACCGCGGCAAACGCTACCAGGTCCAGCATTCCTCGCGTCATCCGCAGGTACTCCGCGAACAGCGTAAGCATGGCACAGAGAATGCCGAGGACATTAAGCCAGAGGGGAGAACGAATGCTCGGAAGATCCCGGCGAAACCGAACCTGAAGCAATACCGCGGCCAGTCCAATCGCGGCCACCACGACCAAAGCGACGGGACTGTAAAAAGCATTCGGCCCGGTAAAGATCACGACCAGCGCGAGCGCGAGGAGGAGCAGGCCGGAAGCGATCACGGTCCATCGGCGCGTCACCTTCGACTTGGATTCGGATTTGGGCTGAGACTCGGACCCGGAATCGGTCACCCGGCGATCTCCTCGTCCTTTCGCATTTTGCCATTGTACGTCGGCCCTTCCGTCTGCGCTCAGGCGTTGTTAGTCGGCATCCATTCCGCCGGCCGATGCTCGCCGTGCGACATCGCATAGAGGACCAGTTCCACCCGGCTCGAAATCCCTATTTTGTCGAAGATGCGCAGCAGATATTTCTTGATGGTATGTTCGCTGAGCCCCAATTCGACGGCGACTCCACGGTTGGTCAAGCCGTCGGCTACGAGCGCGACCACCTGCTCCTCGCGAGGCGTCAGCAAAAACCGGCCATTGGAGTTGACCACACGGAGCGTGCGCACCTCCGATAAAGCATCGAGCACGTAATTCATGTGCTGGCTGTTCAGCCAAACCTCTCCCTCGAAAACGCGTTGAATGCACTTGCAGAGCATGGAAAAGGGAGTGTGGGTAAAAAGAAAAATACCCTTCGCGCCCGCGCGAAAGGCATTCACCACCAGTTCGCGGTCGTCGCTCTCGGCCAGCAGCACGGGAGCCATCTTCGGATACGAAACCCGCAGCCAGCGCAGCAAGCTCAAATCGGGCAGGTGGTTCCCCGCAATCAAAACCACGTCAGCCTGATTCGATTGCATGAAGGTGTGGATAGCGGACGTATCCAGAGCGACTGAGGACACCTGAAAGTCGCGCCGGCTTTTCAGGGCGCGCGTTAAGAGTTGCGACTGAATAGGACCTGAATCGGCAACCAGGACCTGCACGGTTCCGGTTGCGACTGGCGTGGTTGCGCTGGACGGTTTCGCAGAACAGATGGTTTTCACGCTACCATCATGCCCAAAAGCAGCGGGACTGGATGTAGACCCCATCACACTCTGTTGGTGATGAATTCCGCGCCTCGTGCCTACCTTCGCGGGGCTACTCTTGTGCACACCTTTTGTAGCGGAACCTTCCCATCCGGCGTGCGCCCGAGACTGGAAACCCAGCCCTGGCGCGCTCGCCGCTGATTTCATCATCTTTCCGATGGCTGGAACGTGCCCCGTACCGCGGTAGACAGTACTTTCCAAGTCTTGTTGTGCTAGGCACCGCAGCGGTACCTTCGTGCCAACAGCTCAAACGTCCGAGCTGCTTAGTTCGCCGTTCGGAGCAACGGCGAGAGTCCGGAGATGAATGTATTTACTAAACACGTCGTTTTGGAAGCTGTGGGTATGCTCATTCTGCAGCTAGCCGTGGTCACCTCCGCTCAGGAAGCTGTGCCGTTGCCTGCATCGGCGCCTGTGTCCTCTGCTCCGCCAACCGGCAAGCTTGCGGCGGCGGAGAGCTCGCAGAGCCAGGACCAGTCCGGCACCGGCAGTTCCACCCACGGAGCGATCACACAACCCGGAAAAGCGGGTGGCATGGGAGATCCTGCATTCGGAGGGGAACGCCATCCGCTTTATCGGCTCTCGAAATCGGACACGGTGGACATAAATTTCACTTTTTCGCCTGACTTTAATCAGACGTTGACCGTGCAGCCCGATGGCTTCGTGGCCCTGAAAGGTGCGGGCGCGTTGTTAGCGGAGGGACTCACGGTCCCCCAGATGCAGCAGGCGGTTGCCTATGCCTACCGCGGCTTTCTGCACCAGCCCGAGGTCACCGTGACCTTAAAAGATTTTGACAAACCTTACTTCCTCGCTTCGGGCGAGGTGGCACGGCCAGGGAAATATGAGCTGCGCGGGGATCTGACGGTAAATGAAGCTGTGGCAATTGCCGGGGGCTTCACGCAGCAGGCCCGGCATTCGCAGGTGGTCGTCTTCCGCCGGATTTCCGCGTATGTAGCTGAATCCCACGTGCTTGACGTTAAGAAGATGCTGAATTCTCACGACCTTCACGAGGATCTCCACCTTCAGCCCGGCGACTTCATCTTTGTGCCACAGAGCAGGATTTCAAAGATCCGCAGGTACATTCCGACCAACTCCATGAGCTGGTATATGAACCCATTGCAGAATTAGCAGAGAGGAGTGGCAGCATTTACTGATTGCGTCTTCAAAATCTGGCGAGTCCCCATAAAGCCCGCCGGGTGTGATCGGCTTTGCTGTACGATCCATGTCCGCGGAATTGCACGGAAGCTCGCGCACCCCTCTTTCCCCAACGCCTCGTGAACTCGCGGCCACGCTGTTCCGGCGTCCGCGACTCGTCGCCGCTTCTTTTGGGTTCGTATTGCTGGCGACGATCCTCTTTGTGGTCTTTTCGGCACGATATGAATCGCACTTCAAGGTACTGCTGCGGCGTGGCCGCTATGACCCCGTCGTCTCTTCCCAACCCGCCAGCCCCATGGATTTCACCCGTCCCGACATTACTGAGGAAGAACTCAATTCCGAAGTCGGACTTCTGAGCGATGAAGATCTCCTCAAGCAAGTTGTCAAAATGGCGGGACTTGTTCCCGCGGACACACCGGATATCGATCTACCGGCTGAGATCGAACATGCCGTTCGCAAGTTGTCGCGCCGCTTGGATGTGGAGGCTCTGAAGAAGTCGAACCTTATCCAGGTCAGCTACAAGGACACCAGTCCGGAACGAGCCGCCCGCATACTTTCGGCGTTGTCTACGCTCTATGTGCGCAGGCACACGAATCTCCAGAGGCCCCCGGGTGAGATCGAGTTTTTCGACCAGCGAACAGCGGAATACGAAAAGAGGCTGCATCAATCCGAAGCCGATCTCGTGCACTTCACGCGTGCTCGTGGCGTGGCTTCGGCCGCGCTGGAACGCGATATTGCGCTGCAGAGGTTAGGCGAAGCGGACGCGGCGTACCGCCAGATTGACCAGGATCGTGTCGAGACCGAGCGCCGAATCTCGTCGCTCGGCGAACAACTCAAGTCGTTTCCCTCCCGTTCGGTCACCCTCAAGCGCTGGGCCGACAATCCGGAGGTCCTGGAAAAGATGAAAACGCACCTGCTCGAGCTCCAACTCAAACACACCGAGCTTCTCAGCCGCTTTGAACCGTCCTACCGGCTGGTGCAGGAAGTTGAGCAGGAAATCGCGGAAACTCGCGCGGAAATTGCCGCTGAAGCGCTGACCCCCGTACGCGACGAAACCACCGACAAGGATCCCAACTATGAGTGGGCTCGCATGGAAATGGAGAAGGCCCAGGTACGGTGGGATGGCCTGCGGGCCCGGCAATCCGATGCTTCCACCCAGGCCGCATCCCTGCGCACGTTTGCCCAGCAGCTGCAATCTGACTCCGTCGATCAACAGGATCTGCTGCGCACCGCCAAGGCCGAGGAAGACAACTATCTGCTCTACCTCCGCAAGCGCGAGGAAGCCCGCATCGGCGACGCGCTTGACGAGCGTCGCATCCTCAATGTGGCCATCGTGGAATCGCCCGTCGCCGCCGCTCTGCCGGTCCACTCCCTCCTGCTTTATTTCATGCTCGCTTTCGGGCTTGCCGTGGCGTTCAGCGTCGGCATCGCCTTTACGGCGGAGTACTTTGACCCGACGATTCGTACGCCGGACGAAGCGCACGGGCTTCTGGAAGCACCGGTGTTGGCTTGGTTACCTGCGCCTGAGCACGCCGTTCTGCGTCCCTCCATTTTCCGGATCGGACGGCACAAGGTGGTGGTCGAGTGAACAGCTTCCGCGAGCTTCTTGTCGAAACGCCAGCCGCCGAGCAGCCGCGCGTTACTCCAATTCGCGAGCAAGCTCAGCACAAAGCGGTTTCTGCAGCGGATCCGATTCACGATGAGCAAATTCGCGCGCTGGTTCAGCAACTTTTCTTCCGGCACGAATCGAAGCCAGTACGACACGTCGGATTTGCCACGATCGAAGCATCGACTGAGACGGCGACACTGTGCCTCGAAGTCGCCAGAGCTCTGGCTGAGCAAGACAGGTACGACGTCGGGCTGATCGACGCCCATCCGGACTCGGTCCCTCTGCAAACTCAATTGCAGATTCCATCCCCTCACCACGCGGAAGCCACCTGGCCGATCGCACCACGGCTCTGGATGGTTCCTCGCCAGAGCTGGCTGCCGGACGCCAGCGCGGGGCGGATCACCGACCAGAACTTGTCGCGGCTCCGTGAATTCACGGCGGAGTTCGACTTTTCCATTCTCTGGTGTGCTCCAGTCTCCTGGCTCACGGCGAGCATTGGCCGAACCTGTGACGGTCTGGTGCTCGTGCTAACCGCCAACAAAACAAGACGCCTCGTCGCCGCTCAAATCAAGGACCAGCTGAGCAAGGCGCAAGTTCCTCTGCTGGGAACCGTTCTCGCGGAACGTCGTTTTCCTGTGCCGCAAGGCCTATACCGGAGTCTGTGAATCCTATGAGCGAATTGACTACAAATCGACTATGGAACACTGCACCCAAAGATCGCGCCTCACAGTTTGCCCGCATGATTCTTGGGACTTCCGCAATAGACCCGAGGTTCGCGACCACGCCCGACGTCACACCCATACGTCCAGCCGACAGATTCGAAGAAACGCCCACGAGGAGCGCACGGCCTCGAACGCTTAATCAACAACTCTTGCCGCAAACTACCGTCGATCGATTCACGGTTTGTGAGCTGGTGACAGCCGATTTGATCATTCTCCTGGTCGTGTGCGCCGTGTCATCCCTGTTCTCTCCCACTTGGGCTTGCCGTGGGCGTATATGCCGATCTTTGCGGTTCTGGTAATACTCTTCGGCTTCTCTGAGGGGCTCTACAAACGTGCCGGAGATCCATCTCCTGTCGGAATCGTCTCCGCGCTGGCGAGGTCGACCCTGTTCGCGATCGCGTTGGTCTTCATCGCTGCGTGGGGTGGAATGAGTCCTCTCGCCGCCACCAGAATATTTGCCAGCAGCCTGGCCGGCCTCGCGTCGTTGCGCTGGTTGAGGCAGTTCGTGTGGAAGCGGCGGCGGCGCGAAACGGAATCGCGCAAGATCCTCATTATTGGAGGAGGTCCAGTCGCTCGATCCGTCGCCCGCGCACTGCGTAATGATCCGCTCCAGCGCGCCACCGTCTGCGGCTTCGTGGACGACGATCAGCCTCTATCGCCAGCGGTATTGGGGCGAATCGCTGACTTGGACTGGCTCGCTCGCGCCGAATTCATCGACGAGGTCATCCTCGCGCTCCCCGGTCAGCTCGCCAAAACACGAGAAGCCGCCGAGGCCGCGTTCCGCAATCACCTCGACATTCGTGCCGTACCTGATCTGCCCCCGGGCCCGTGGCCCGACTCCGGTATCGATTACATCGGAGAAGTGCCGGTGGTCACCCTTCATCGCGAACCGTCACCTAGCGCCGCCCTATTTTTGAAACGCTTGCTTGATCTCATCGGTGCGGCGTTCAGCCTGGTTTTGGCCAGTCCGCTGATGGCGATCGTGGCCCTGCTCATCCGGTTGGACTCGCCCGGCCCGGTCTTCTACTCCGCGGAACGCACCGGCGCCAAAGGCCGCCGTTTCCGTTGCTATAAGTTTCGCTCCATGGTGACCGGTGCCGCACACCTCAAGGAAGAATTACGCGTCCGCAACCAGCGACAGGGACCGATTTTCAAAATCGACGACGACCCCAGAGTCACCCGCATCGGCCGTATTATCCGCCGCTACAGCCTCGACGAACTCCCTCAACTCTGGAACGTCCTGTGCGGAGAGATGAGCCTGGTTGGACCGCGGCCTCATCCGATCGACGAGGTCAACCACTACGAACTTCAGCAGTTCCGGCGCCTGGATGTGAAACCCGGCATCACGGGTCTGTGGCAGATTACGGCGCGCGGCTGTCCGTCGTTCGAACTCAACATGCACCTCGATCTCACCTACATCGAGAACTGGAGTCTGCGCCTGGACTTGCGCATCCTCGCCAGCACATTCCGCGTACTCTTCGCGCCGGAAGGAGCATGACCGTCGCCATGGGGACACTAACCACGACCAGCCATGCCCTGGCTTTAACCCGGGAGAGTGACGACAACGCGCTTTGGCGAGCGGCGGCTCTGCTGCTGCGTCCTCTTCACCTCGGACTGGCTTTTCCCTCCATTCTTTATGTGGCCGCGATGAGCGTTTTTCTGTTTCGACCACCTGACCTTTTCTCTTTTTATGCCGACCGAATCGCCTTCGGCGTCCTGGTCTTCTTTGTTGCTCTGCGTGGTATGGCGCTCCGCGACAAGATCCCATTCTTCGCTGGAATCAGTTTGCCTATGATCAGCCTCACGGCACTTGCCATGTTCCGCGCCCTTCGAGAGCCGTTCGACGCACAAATCTGGAGCATCATCGCCAGCAAATACATTGTCCCCTTTGCGCTGTTTCACCTCGCTGTGGTGATCTTCCGAGGCACGTCGCAACGAAAACACTTCGAAGTCTTCGTCATCCTGGCTCTCGCCTACCTCGCGTTTATTGCCGTAGCCTTCCTGGCCGACGCGCGCTCACTCATTGTTCCGCGATTCATTCTTGACGAGAGCCTTGGCTTTCATCCGGACCGCGCTCGCGGTCCATTTCTCCAGGCGGTGGCCAACGGCGTTTCGTTGAACATCCTGGGAATTCTTGCCATTGCGCTGCCGCCGCGGCGCAAGATCATTGTCACTTTGCTGTGGCTGGCTCTGCCCCTGGCCGTGCTCGCCACCATGACGCGCGCCGTTTGGATCTCGTTCGCCGTCTCAACCATCGTTCTCGGATTCCTCCTGGTCGGACGCCGTCTGCAAGCGGCGTGCGCCGTGTTGGCGGTTGCAGGCATGGTGGTCGGCTTGGCAATCGGTTTCAGCAACCATTCGCTGAAAACTGCTCTTTGGGACCGCACCGGTGAACGCGGTCCGGTCGAGGCACGCCTGGCCGTGTATGACGCCGGCTGGGCAATGTTCAAGGAGCGGCCCCTCACCGGTTGGACTGCTGGAGGTATGTACGCCGAGCTTGCCCGCCGCATGGAGGGCTACCATCTCCGCACCTTCTACGTGCACAACACATACCTCGCCTTGCTGGTTGAGTTCGGTGTGCCGGGGTTCGCTTTTTATGCCATTCTTTTTTTCAACCTCTTCCGCCTCGCCTGGCACCGTTCGCCCGGCGAGTCCGGGCCGGTCGCTTCCCTGCGCAAGGTGTGGCCCGTGTTGCTCGGCGTTTATCTGTTCAACGCCTTCTTCGTCGACATGGCGTACCAGTTCGTCATTGGACTCGTGTTCACCGTAGCCGGGATGCTCTGTGCCTCCGAGGAGTCCGTTGCGTGACCACCATCGCCTACATCGCCAACGAGTTTCCTTCGCCTCTGGAACCGTATGTGATCGACGAAATCACCGAGCTGCGCCGTCGCGGCGCCCAAGTGATCTGCTGCAGCGGCAAGCGCGTCTCGCCCGAGGATCTCAGCTCGGCGGAACGCGCTTTCTGGAAAGAGACGCGCTTTTTCCAGCCGCTCACCGACGCGGAGCTTTTGCGGGCGGCGCGCCGGCTCGCCTCCGATCGTCACCACCTCTGGCAGCTGTTGCGACCCTTGCTATGTGAGAGCGGAGCTTCCCCGACTCGCCGCATTCGTGCGTTAGGCCACACCGTGATGGGTGCCGCTCTGGCGGAGCAGATGGCGCCACTTAGGGTGGAGCACATTCACGCTCATCACGGATACTTCGCCTCATGGATGGCCCTGACCGCTGCCCGTCTGCTCGGGATCAGCTTCAGCTTCACCCTGCACGGCTCCGATCTGCTGCAGCGCGCGGACCTACTCTCGGCCAAGCTGCGGGCTTGCCAGTTTTGCGTAACCGTCTCCGATTTCAATCGCCAATACATTCTCCGCAACTACCCGTCCACACCCTCGGACAAGATCATCGTGCAACGCCTTGGCGTCGATCGCGTTCTTTCCTGGCCCACCGCCCCGGTCGGAGCCGAAGCCGACCACCGGCGGTTCTGTCTCCTTTCCGTCGGACGCCTGCATCGAGTCAAGGATTATTGCTTCCTCATTCAGGGCTGTGCCGCGCTTCGCGATCAAGGCCTCGATTTCATCTGCTGGATTGTCGGCGAGGGGCCGGATCGCCCGGTTCTCGAAAGCCAGATTTCGGCGTTGGGGCTCGAGGGGCGTGTTTACCTGATTGGTCACGTGTCTCGCAACGATCTTCCCGGGTATTACCGCTACGCCGACCTGGTCGTCATGACCAGTAAGAGCGAAGGAATCCCGGTGGTCCTGATGGAGGCCATGGCTCACGAAAAACTGGTGCTGGCTCCTGCCATCACCGGGATTCCCGAACTGGTCGAGCACCAGCGCACTGGATTTCTTTACCAACCTGGCTCTTTGCCCGATTTCGTCAGCGCCGTCAGTTGGATTCAAACCAACAAGGCTTCTCTGGCCGGAATCCAGCACGCGGCCGCGGCCAGCATCGCCGTTTCCTATAATCGCCAGCGAAATCTACGCGCTTTTGCCGAGCAATTCCTGGCCCGCATTTCCCAATCGGAGGGTGACCATGCGCATCCTGTATTGCAACAAGTACGACTATCCGTTTAGCGGTACTGAAGCATACCTCTTCGACCTCATCCACCAGATGGATCAGCGCGGCCAGGAAACGGCGCTGTTCAGCATGGACCACGGCCGTACTCCTGCTTTCGCCGGCCGCAGTTATCGCATTCCGCATATCGACTTCAAGGATCCAAACGCTGGCTTCCTGAAAAAAATCACGATGGCGGCGCGCGCCCTCTATTCGCCATCGGCCCGGCGCTCGATGCGCCGTTGTCTGGCTGATTTTTCGCCCGATCTGGCGCACGTTCGCAGCATCTATCACCACTTGTCGCCCTCGATTCTTTGGGAATTGAAGCGCCAGCGGATCCCCGTGATCTACCACCTGAACGATTTCAAGATTTTGTGCCCGACATACAATTTTGTCGCCCATGGCCGCGCCTGCGAACTCTGCAGTCACGGCGCTTTTCACCACGCCGCCACAAGGGGTTGCTACACCGGGCCGCGTTCCAGCGCGCTGGTTCTCGCTGCCGAGGCCTATCTCCACAAATGGTTGCGGACTTACGAACGCTGCGTGGACATGTTCCTGGCTCCCAGCGAATTCGTGCGCAATAGTTGATCGCCAACGGTTTCCCTGCGCAACGCATCGAAGTCCTGCCCCACTTCCAGGCTTTGCCCGGAGCTGAACAACTCACCGCCGATGAAGGATATTTGCTTTACTTCGGACGGCTGTCTCCAGAGAAGGGCGTCGATGAGCTCTTGCAAGCCATGGTGCGACTGCCCCAG
>JGI12269J14319_10006597_pt1 | contig 10052 bp, 7 predicted proteins | sample PeaSoiSIISIP2007_FD_14319 | JGI IMG/M metagenome (IMG submission 14319) | reverse complement strand
CGGTGATCGTCCCCACACCGACGAGCAGCAGGGATCCACCGACGCCGAGGACCGTCCACGACAGGACCGCGAGCGACGCAACGAGGAAGAGGTCGATCAACCCGACGCGAGATCGTCGGTACCGGCGCTGCGAGACCGTCGGCGGGCCGTGCGCCGCCGTGCCGGATCGACCTTCCGTGGACAGCGACATCGCCAACCGCCTCACGTGCCCCCGACGCCTGCGGTCATTCGTCCGACGACTTTCCGCTCCGAGGCGACGCCGGTGCTCTGTCGAAGGCCTCGCACCAACCGGTCAAGGATCCGAAGCCAGGCTGATGCAGGCCCGACCGGACCTCAGGGACGAACCGCCGTCAGCACCCATCGGAACCTCAGTCTCGGTAGTCTCCGTCACGCTCGACCGGTGGCCAGATCGGGCCGATCCTAGCTATCCGGGTGCGCGAGCCCGGGAGCAGCCACGGGTGGGAATCAGGGGTGGTCGAAAGCCCTCGAGTACCGGTCGCCCTACCACCGACTGCTCTCACCCAGACCCCCGTTAGCGCGCCGTGAGCCAGTCCCGGGTGAATTCCACCTGGCGCTCCACCCACTCCTCGGACGTAAGGGCGTAGCGGACGTGGTCCTCCCACCGCCCGTCGATCTCCAGGTAGCGCACGGCCACCCCTTCCTCGCGCAGGCGCAGCTTCTCGACCACGCGACGGCTGGGGCGGTTGCGGGGCACGATGGCGATCTCGACCCGGTGCAGTGCGAGCTCCTCGAAGGCGAAGCGCAGGACGACCACGGTGGCCTCGGGGGCCAGACCCTGTCCGGCCATGGCCTCGTCCACCCAGTAGCCGACGAAGGCGTTCTGGAACGGACCGCGTTGGACCGACGACAACGTGATCTCGCCCGCCAGGCGGTCCCCCACGAAGATGCCGAAGCCGTAGCCGCTGCCGAGCTGGCGCTCGCGCTCGCGCGCCGCGCACCGTGCCGCGAAGCTGGCGCGGTCCTCGGGGGTGGGCGGAGCACCGGTGGGCCGCGGTTCCCAGGGCACGAGCCAGTGGCGGCACCGGGCCCGCACCTCGAACCACGCGTCGTAGTCGGTTTCGCCGAGCGTCCGCAGGAGCACCCGGGCCCCGTGCAGCTCGAGCGGCGTCACCCGCGTCGCCCTGCCGATCACCGTCCGAGCACCTCCCCCAACGCCCCGAGCAGCAGTTCGACGTTGCGCAGGCGCGCCGTGTGCCCCATGCAGCCGATGCGCCACACCCGGCCGGCCAGGGGCCCGACACCGGCCCCGATCTCGATGCCGTAGCGCTCGAGCAGCGCCCGGCGCACGGCCGCCTCGCCCTCGCCGGACATGGCGTCGGGCACCCACACCGTGGTGAGCTGGGGCAGGCGGTGGTCGGAGGGGGCGACGAGCCGGAGGCCGAGCTTCTCGAGCCCGGCCTGCAGGGTGCGACCACAGGTGCGGTGGCGCTCGCAGGACGCCTCGAGGCCCTCGTCGAGCACGACGCCGAGACCGGCGTGCAGGGCCATCACCATCGAGATCGGCGCGGTGTGGTGGTACGTGCGGCCACCCTCGCCCTCGACGTACCGGGCGATGAGGCCCAGGTCGAGGTACCACGACGGCGGCCGCTCCCGGAACCGCTGGCGGGCACGAGGCCCGGCGGTGAGCGGAGCCAGGCCCGGCGGGACGCCGAGGCACTTCTGGGTGGCGCTGTAGGCGATGTCGATGCCCCAGCCGTCCACGTCGAGCGGGATGCCGCCGAGCGAGGTCACGGTGTCGGCGATCAGCAGCGCGTCGCCCTTGCCCCGCGCCACCTCCTCCACGTCGTTGCGCACGCCGGTCGACGTCTCGGCGTGCACCACGGCGATGACCTTCGGCGCCGGGTGGGCGCGCACCACCGCCTCGGGGTCGAGGGGCTCGCCCCACGGGGCGTCCACCCGCACGACCTGGGCCCCCAGCCGGGACGCCACCTCGCACATACGCTCCCCGAACAACCCGTTCACACCCACGACGACGACGTCGCCGGGCGTGACGACGTTGACGAAGGCTGCCTCCATGCCGGCCGAGCCGGTCCCGCTCACCGGCAGCGTCAGGGCATTGGACGTCGCGAACACCGACCGCAGGCGGTCGCAGGTGTCGTCCAACAAGGCCAGGAACTCGGGGTCGAGGTGGCCGAGCAGGGGGCGGGTGAGCGCCGCCACGACCTCGGGATAGAGGTTCGACGGTCCTGGGCCCATGAGGACACGGTCGGTGAGCGCCACACCTGGATGGTAGGCATGGACGCCACCCGGGACGCCAGATGCCCCGGGATCCGGCCGGAGCGGCGATCCCCGGCTCGTCGGGTGCCGGTGGCTCGTCGGGATGCCGGCCGGCACCGGTCCCGATGCCGCCGTTCGGTAGAGTGCCGCACGATGCCCGACGCCGAGACGCGCTCGAGCGGCCCGGGGGTCACGTCGGCTCTCCCCAGCGGGTCACGGGCGCTGGTGGTGACGCCGCCACCGGTACCACCCGGACCCGACGTCTCGGGCGAACCCGACCGGTACCGGGCATGGGTGGCGCACGAGGACGAGCGGCACGCCGGTGCGCAGCTGGCGGACGGTCCGACTGTGGCACTGGTCGTGGTGGGCCACGGCCCGGGGGGGCCGCGGCGCCAGGCGTTCGTCGACTCGGTCCTCGCGCAGCGCTACCGGCGTTGGGTGGTGTTCACGGTCGGGGACGGCGCCACCCGCGACGGCGCCACCCACGACGGCGCACGACGTCCGGCACGACGACGACGTGGCGCCGGCCGACGGGTCCACGAGGTCCCGTGCGCGGTCGACGCCCCCGAGGCGCTGGCCGCCCACGTCGGCGTGCACCGGGCGCTGTCGCGCCGTGTCGACGCCGTGATGGTGGCCGGGCGNGACGACGTCCTCGCCCCCGGCGCCCTGGTGGCCATGGCGGCCGCCATCGCCGATGGCGCCGACCTGGTGTACGGCGACGAGGACGTGGCCTCGTCCGCCGGTGCGTACGACATGGCGCGCCTCAAGCCCGACTGGTCGCCCGATCTGCTGCTGTCCACCGACTACATGGGGCGTCCGGTCATGCTGAGCGCCGCGTTGGCCCGCCGGTGCGGTGGTGTTCGGCCCGAAGCGGGCGAGGCCTGGGAGTACGATCTGGCCCTTCGGGCCACCGAGCAGGCCGGGCGCATCGACCACATCGCCNGTGTGCTCCTGCACCGGGGACCGGCCGGCGTCGGAGGCGGCGGCGTAGCTGGGCCCCACGCAGATGCCGGTCGACGCGCGCTGGAGGAGACCATGACCCGCCGAGGCGAGGAGGGGCACGTCGAGGCNGGACCTCGTCCGGGTACCTTCTTCGTCCGCCGACGCGTCGCCGACGACCCGCTGGTGAGCATCATCGTCCCNTTCCGGGACGGGGCAGCGCTGCTGCGACGGTGCGTCGACTCGATCCTGCGCACCGTCGACGGGGTGCGNACCGANCTGCTGCTCGTCGACAATGCGAGCACCGAGCCCGAGAGCCTGGCCCTCGTCCGCCAACTGTCCGACACGGCCGGCGTCCGGGTGGTCGAGGACGTCCGACCGTTCAATTGGGCAGCCCTCAACAACCGGGCCGTGGCCGAGACGTCCGGCACCGTGCTCCTCTTCCTCAACGACGACGTGGCGGCCCGACACCTCGGGTGGTTGACGGCCATGCTCGAGCACGCCGTGCGCCCCGCCGTGGGCGCGGTGGGGGCCCGGCTCGTGTACCCCACCGGCCACCTCCAGCACGCCGGGGTGGTCATCGGGCTGGGGGGTGCCGCCGGCCACGTCCTGCGTGGGCTGCCGGGGGACGCCCCCGGCTACCTCGAACAGGCCGTCGTGACGCGCGACGTGTCGGCCGTGACGGGCGCCTGCCTCATGACCAGGCGATCGTGCTTCGAGGAGATGGGGGGGTTCGACGAGGACCTCTCCACCGACCTGAACGACGTCGACTACTGCCTGCGCCTGGGCGCCGCGGGGTACCGGATTGTGATGACGCCGCTGGCCGAGCTGGTGCACGAGGAATCCCCCACCCGGGGGTCGTCGGGGAACATCTCGTCGATCCGCGCCTTCCTCAGCCGGTGGGAACCCTCGGTCCGCGCCGGCGACCCCTACTTGAACCGCAACCTCACCCGGCTGGACGGATCGTGCCGGCTGCGCACCGACGACGAGGAAGGGTGGTGGGAGTCATGGCGAGCGAGCCTCGAGGCCGAGACGACCGCATGACGGCGGACGGATCCGACGGCGGCGTCGCCGCGTCGGCCGACGCGCTGGCGGCGCCGGGCGGGGGTCCCACGCCCCTCAGCCGGGCCTTCACCCTGGGGCCGCCGCTGCCGGAGTTGGCCGGGCACCCCGAGCTGGCCGACGCCCACAAGGGGTGGGTCGACGTGGAGGCTGCTGGCCCCGGCGGTGGTGGCCTGGAGCAACGGGTGGCGGGGTTGGTCGTGAAGATCCTGCGCCGGCACCCGGAGTACCGCCAGCAGCGCGAGCTGCTCGCCCAGCTGACCCGGGTGGTGGACGCGCTGGCCAAGCGCTGCGACGAGCTCGAGCGGCGGCTCCGGCTACTGCACGACGAGACGGCGGAGGTCGCCGACGTGCTGAGCGAGGACCTGACCCGATTGTCGGCGCTGGCGGCGCTGCGCCGGGACGCATCTGCCCCCGACGCCTGACGACCGGATGCCACGCTTCGCCGTGCTCGACGAATGCTGGGGACACCCCGACAGCGAACGCGCCTTCGTGGCGCGCACGGTGGCCGGGGCCCTGGCGTGCCACGGAGCGGTCGACGTCGTGACGCCGGGTCCGCCGAGCCCGCCCCAGCCCGACGGTGCATTCCGGCTGATCTCGGTGGGCAACCCGTCGGCGGCCGGGGCATCGTGGCCGGTGGTGGCCGACGGCGCACTGCCGCCCGAGCGCTACGACGGCGTCCTGGTGGTGGGTGGCGCTCCGGCATACCCGGCCGAGCTCGCCGGGCGCCTCACCACCGGCCTTGTGGCGACCCTTTACGTGGGGGGCGCGAACTCGCCCACCGGCGACAGCGACCCGATGTCGTCCCCCGTCCTGCGCGTCGACGGCGGGCACCGGGACCCGGCGCACCACGACGTCGGCTTCTTCGTCTCGGTCAACCCGACGGCGCGCACGGCACCGCTCGGCGGCATCGGCTGCACCGACTACATCCTCGTCCTCGGCGGACACGCCCCGGCCCCGGCCACGCCGGCGCACGATCCGGCAAGGCTCCCCGCCGCGGCCCGGTGGTTGATCGCCCGCTTCCCCCGGCGCTTCGTCCTCACGGTGGTGGACGGCGGTGTGACGGTCTGGCGCGACAGGAGCCCCCACGGCTGGTTCGGGGTCGGGACGCGCATGGACCTCTGGCGGTTGATGGCCTTCGCCCGCGTCACCGTGGACCCCCTCCCCGGCCCGGTGGTGGCACGAGAGTGCATCGAGTCGCTCATGTTCGGTACACCCGTGGTGGTACCGGGTGTGGGCGCGGCGTTGTCCCACGCCGCCGCCGGCGGCGCCACCTACCGGCACGTGGCGGCGCTGCTCGACGAGGTGGACGGCGTGTCGGACCCCGTCCGGCGCGCCGCGCTGGCGTCGAGCGGGCAGGCCTACGCCACTGACCGGTACGGATCACCTCGCCATCTCGTCGACGCCATCGGGGCGGTGTTCGGGCTACCCGCTTGATCCGACGGTGCCGGACGGGCCCGCCTCAGCCCACCACGTGGTATAGGACCAGGCCGTCCGGCGAGTCGTAAGTCAGGTGGAGATCGCGCCACACGGTGTCGCGCCGCAGCTTCTTCACGTCCGAAGCCAGCACCACGACGTCGGTGATCCCGTTACGTCGGAACTCGGCCAGGACGTTGGGGCTCTTCAGGCTCCACTGGTGCATGGTTGCGGGGCTCCCGTAGCTCCACCCGTCGAAGAGCTCCGGGAGGACGTACATGTAGTAGCCGCTCATCGAGGCTGCGTCGTAGATCTTGGTGTGGAGGGCGGGCAGGTGGGCGTTGACGTACTGGGCCATGGGGAGCCAGCGGAGCTGGATGTCGACCTCGGGCTCGTGGCGGTAAAGGTAGTCCCACTGCAGGCCCACCGTGCCCAGTTCGGCGTTGGTGTCGGCCGCGCCACGCTGCAGGGGCAAAAGCGGCTGGCTGGTGAGGACGACGGCGGCAACCATGACGGCGGCGGCCGTCAACGGCACGAGCCGGCCCTGTCGCGGCCGCTTCAGCGCCTCGGCGATCACCGCCACGACGACCAGGCAGGCGAGAGGGGCGATGCCCGTGAGATAGCGGCTGTCGGACAGTGCGCTCAGGTACCACCCCGCCGTCCACGCCAGGACGGCGAGGGCCAGCGCCGAGACCAGGGGCGGGGGCCGCCCCGTCGTGCACAGCACGAGCACGCCGGCGACCGGGAGGCCGATCAGGAAGAAGGGCCCGACGATCGTGTGGAACGTCGAGGGTTGCGACACCGTGGTCCACAGGTAGCCGACCAGGTCGAAGGGCATGTGCACGATCGACACATGGCGATTCCCGGCTGCTCCGGCGGCGGCGGCGTAGGAATTCCAGTATTGGGAGCGGAACACGTTGTTAGCGAGGGGGAAGATGGGGTTCCCCGTCATCGCCCCCGCCCGGATCCACCACGGCAGGCAGACAGCGGACGCGGTGGCCACGATGCGGACGGTCCGGCGGCCCAGATGGACCCGGAGGTCGGGGCGGCGCACGATCCCCAGCACCACCACCACCAAGGCCAGTCCCAAGGTGAAGAGACCGAGATCCTTGACCCCCAGGCTGAACGCCGCCATGCCGATCCCCAGGTAGGCCCATCCCCACGAGCTGCGATCGCGCCACCACACTGCCAGGGCGTGGGCGGCGAGCAGCGTGTACAGCGCCACGGGCAGGTCGTTGTAGGCGGAGGTCCCCGCCCACGACACGACCGGGATGCTCAGGAGAGCCAGGGCGGCGAGGATGCCGACCCTGGTGGAGGCGAGGTGCCGGCGGGCGAAGGCGACCACGCCGAGCAGGACGAGGACCAGGTCGAAGAACGACAACAGCTTGGCGCCGTGGGCGCCGAGCACGGCGTACAGGCCGGTGAACTGGATCTCCTGATAGGGGTTGAGACCCATGGCCGGGTCGTGGGTGGTGGCCACGATGTTGTAGAAGTGCCCGACCTCCACGGCGTGCGCGGCCGATCCGAGGTGGTACCACCGGGCGTCGTAGAAGGTCTCGGGGCTGAGCGCGCCCAGGAGGATGTAGTACACGAGCGCCGCCCCCGCCGCGCACAACGCGACGTCGAGCCACCGCACCCCCCCAACCCTCGATGCCGTGGCGCGCCCCTGTCGCGCCACGGCCCGCCGGGCCCACAGGCCACCGAGCACCACCGAGGGGCTCTCGTAGAGCAGCGTCGGCACCAGGATGTCGGCGCGGTGCAGNCCGACGTAGGTGCCGACCACGAGGACNAGCNGNACCCAGACNGCGAGCCCGGCGGCGACACAGAAGACGAGCGCTTCCAGGCGGTCGTGCCAGTCGAGGCGCAACAGCTTGCACATGCACCACCCGGGACCCGCCATCCCCGCCAGCAGCAGCAGCTCCAACACGGCGGTGCTCGTATTGCGGGGCAGATGGCTGAGCACTGTGGGTACCCAACCGAACGTGGCGCTGACGTCAGCCCACGTGCCGCGCTCGGGCCCGGAGTAGACGAGGACGAAGGCGACGGTCGCCCACACCACCACGGCCAGAGACACACCCAGAGCGATCGGGCCCCGCCCCGACACGCGGGTCCCCGACCTCGTCTCGTCGGCGCCATGCCCCGGGTGCCCGGATCGGTGCCCCGTCGTCGCCACCCGGCCCGGCGGCCTGCCCCCTGGTCCTCCGAGCGTCGGCGCGGCGGGCGACCGGGGTGAGGTTGCACCGGTGCCAGGCACGGATGACGACGCTACTCCCGGGTGCGGAGGCGGCCACGAACCGTCTGCGCAGGCCGGGGCACCGGGGAGCGCCAGGACCGCCGCGCTATGCTCCTGGCTCAGCCCCGCCCCCCGCACGAGCTCACCCGTCGGGCTACCCCCCAACCATGTCGCGGTCGACCCTCATCACCGGCGGTGCCGGATTCATCGGGTGCGCACTGGCCCGCCGCCTCGTGGCCGCCGGGGACGTGGTCACGGCACTCGACGTCCTGCACCCGCAGGTGCACGCCGGCCGGGGCCGCCCCGAGCGGCTGCCCGACGAGGTGGAGCTGGTCCCGGGCGACGTCACCGTCGCCTCGACGTGGGATGCGGTGCTCAAGCTCGTGACCCCGGACCGCATCGTCCACCTGGCGGCCGAGACGGGGACGGGCCAGTCGCTCACCGAGGCGTCACGTCACGGACGGGTCAACGTGGTCGGGACGACGGAGATGCTCGATGCCGTGCTGCGGGCCGACGCCGTTCCCGCGCACATCGTGCTGGCCTCGTCACGGGCCGTCTACGGGGAGGGCCTGTGGGAGTCGGGGGCCACGACGTTCTCGCCCGGCCCTCGGCGACGTTCCGACCTCGAGATGGGCAGGTGGGACCCGACCGGCCCCGACGGGGGCCCGGCCCGGCCGCTGCCCAGCCGGGCCGTCCGAACACCGCCCCGGCCGACCAGCGTGTACGGCGCCACCAAGTTGGCGCAGGAGAACGTCCTGACGGCCTGGTGCGCGGCCACGGGGTCGGCCCTGTCGGTGCTGCGCCTGCAGAATGTCTACGGCCCGGGGCAGTCGCTCACCAACGCCTACACCGGCATCGTCTCGCTCTTCGGGCAGCTCGCCCGGGGAGGGGAGGTCCTCGACGTCTACGAGGACGGCAGGATCACTCGTGACTTCGTCTTCATCGAGGACGTGGCCGACGCCCTGGTGGCCTGCCTCGATCGCCCGCCGGCCGGCGATCGGACCCTCGACGTCGGATCGGGCGCCGCCACCACCATCCTCGACCTGGCCACCACGCTGGCCGGACGGTTCGGTGCCCCCACCCCCAAGGTGAGCGGCAAGTTCCGTCACGGCGACGTCCGCGCCGGGTACGCCGACATCACCGTGACGAGCCAGGAGCTGGGGTACCGTCCTGCATGGCCGCTGGCCCGGGGACTCGACGTCCTGCTGGAGTGGATGGAGCACCAGCCCGATGCCGTGGCGCCGGGCGCAAGGGCTGACGCGACGACGGCAACGACGTGGCGGGAGGTGACACCGTGACATCGCTCCGGGTCCACACCGTCTTCTACCGTCCCGCACCGGGGGACTTCGACCGCTTCATCCGGGGCGTGCGCAACGCCGTCAGGGTCGCCGCCCAACAGGTCCCGGGGTTGAGGGTCTCGGTCGTCGTGGGCGACGGCTCGCCGATACCGACGCTTACCGGCGAGCAGATCGAGGACCTGGGGGTGTCGCTCCGCCCGTGGGGCATCGACCGGTTCGCCTATGACTACTTCGACGCCAACCTCGGCTCGGCCGGCGGCCACAACCGGCTCATGGGCGGATTCGACGAGGACTTCGTGCTGATCCTCAATCCCGACGTCTTTGCCAGCCCGTTCCTGCTCCCCGAGCTCTTCCTCCCCCACGCCGACTCACGCGTGGGGATCGTGGAGGCCCGCCAGATCCCGTTGGAGCACCCCAAGCGCTACGACCCCGACTCCGGCGACACGGGCTGGGCATCGACGGCGGGGGCCCTCGTGCGGCGGGCGGTCATCGACAAGGTCGGGGTGTTCGACGCCGACTCCTTCTTCCTCTACTGCGACGACGTGGACTTCAGCTGGCGGACCCGCCTGGCGGGGTTCCGCGTCGTGCACCAACCGGCGGCCCGCATCTTCCACGACAAGCGGATCACCCTGGAGGGCCGCATGGAGGTCGGCGACGCCGAGCACTACTACGCGGCGGAGGCGGCCATGATGCTGGCGTGGAAGTACTCGCGTCCCGACCTGGCCGAGGAGTGGCTCGACAGCCTGTCGCGCTCGGAGATGCCCCTCCAGCGCAAGGCGGCGGAACGGTTCCGGGAGCGGCGGGCGGCGGGGACGCTCCCCGAGCCGCTCGACCCGTCCGGAGAGGTGGCCGAGTTCATCGGGATC
>JGI12269J14319_10006596_pt1 | contig 10053 bp, 11 predicted proteins | sample PeaSoiSIISIP2007_FD_14319 | JGI IMG/M metagenome (IMG submission 14319) | reverse complement strand
TTGTTCGGCAAACGATAGCGAGCCGTTGACGGCGGTTGAGGCAGGACTCTGCCGGTATTCAAGGGGAGGGACGGGGCTGGTTTGGCTTCCGGCTCCCGCCCCGGTCATCAAGGTTGACCGGCCTGCCGGGGACTCGCCAGTTGCGATGGAAGAACGCTGGGCGGCAGACGCCGGGACGTGGGATTGGCCAATGTTCAGCCCGTTCCGCGCTTGGTCCGACAGCATTCCCTTTTCAACCGTGGTGGCTGGCCCCGAGCCAACCTGCGCTGTTTCTGTCTGCTTTTTGGCTTTATTGTTGCGGCTTGCGAGGCCATGCCGCATATAAGCCGCAGCCAGGACGACCAGGGCAATAAGGATGATCCCGGCCAGCGGACGGAGTTTGCGCGCCTTTGGGGTGAGACTGCCATTGACGCCGCGCACGACCTTATCGGTCTGTGCCGCGTCTCGGATCTCATCCTGGCTTTGCTCGGCTGCCGCGCTCTCAAGATCGAGCGGTTTGGAATGTTCTCCTGTTATCGCCATGCTCAGCTCCTCTTCCCGGTGCTGCCGGAGTAGGGTGTCGCCCGCGTAATGGTCACGCGGGTCTGCTTTTTGCCGACGCCAACGACTAGGATTGCTTTGTCGAAGAGCCGATCCACGATATAACGCGAGCCATCGACGCGGAAGTTGACCAGCTCAGACTTACCGTTCACCTGAATCAGGAGCGTCGGCAGCTCGCGAAACCGGCCGTCGTTCGGGTAAATCAGGTAGGTGTGCTGGCCGTCGTCAAACGCTTGCTGGGGACGGTAGGCAGCGTCCCCGCTGAGCTTGTAGTCGAAGTAGAGGTTGTCGAGGGCGTTCTCGGCCATCGGCACCACGCCGGCCCGCTTGTCTTTCTCGCGCGCCTGCTCCGCCACTGCCTCAGCATCGTGCCTTGCCGCGTCTTGTCGAGCTTGGAACGCTGCCCACTTTGCGGCATCTTCGCCGGGATATTGAAAGGCCAGCCGGGAGACAAAACGTGCAGGATCGGAGATGAGCCGGAAGACGTAGGTCCGCCGGTCAGTGGAAACGATCAAGTCTGTTTCAAGGCCCGCCTCGATTGGCTTCACGATCAGCAGCGGCGTTTCGTCGAGGCCGTGGCCGGAGAGAACAGGAGTGATCTCCCAACGGCGGGAATCGCCAATTTGCGGCTGGCTTTCGAGGTGCTCGCCAGCCTGCAATTCAATTGCGCAGACACGCAGAGGAGCGCAGACCATGACCGGCATACCCTGGCCGAAGATGTAGACCACCCGGCCGTCGGCGCCGGGTGTGGGCGTGGCGACTCCGCTTTCCCATTGACGGGAAACCTCCGCCGCGCTGACCGCCGCGGCGTTCAGCTCCGCATGAGGAGGCCTCCAATTCAGCGGAACCTCCGAGCCTTTGTCTGCCGGAGCGCCAGCGGATGAAGACTGAGCCGATGCGTTTTGAGCAGGGACATTCCGGCTCACAACCGGCGGAACCTTCAATGGAGGAATCGGAGTCAGCGGGCTTGGCTTCGACGCTGGCTCATTGGTCTGTGCCTCCAAAGCCGCCTCTGCGCCTTTGAAGTTGTAGGTAGACAGCTCTTGCTTCTGCTGGGGTGTAAGCGCCGGAACGGTTTGGGCGCTCGCCGTTACGCCCACCGCCGCACTCGCTATTTGGGTTGCCATTGTCATTGCCGCGAGCCACTTCATCTGTTGTTACCTCCATTCACTGTTTGGGCATTTCCGGTTTGAGCGTCGCCGCCTGTCGTGACCACTTCGCCCCAGGTCAGATTCGTGACGTAGAGGCCGAGGGGGTTGACCAATGCCTGTCTTGCGTCTGTGACCTCTTGCGTCACCACCGAGACAAAGGCACGGTAACGATGTGTGGCGACAAGACTGCCGCTCAGGTCGCGGGTCACTTCCGTCCAGGCTACTTCGTAGGTTTTTGCCGATTGTTGAACGATGGATTCGACCGAGGCGTCAACGGTCTGCTTCGTCAGCAGATCGAAGGGTGAGCTTTTCGAGTAGAACTCAGTGATAGTGGCCGACGCCGGTGAGTTTTTCCCGGTCTGCGCATAGACCTCATCAACCAGGCGCCGTTGAGCAACCGCGTCCGTGACGACCGTCCGCATGTCAGTGATCCACCGAGCAACCACCGCTTCTTGCAAGCGCACGTCCTTGACCGCAACCTGTTTCGCCGGGATGACCGGAACCGCCCGGCCTACATCGTCGAGCGCGACGACATAGGGAACCGTATTCGAGCGATAACCGATGGCGACCATGCCGGCCACGCAAAAGAAGGTCGTTCCCATCGCGATGAACGCGACGAGACGCCAGTTGTTCTTGCTCTTGATTTGATCGCCGAACCGCTCGTCCCACTCCTGGCGGGCGCGGACATAAGGCGTTTGAGATATGGATGTTTCTGGCACTGGTTATTCCTCCCTCTCGATTCGCAGTTGTGCCGATGGCGCGTGACCGCTGCCATCGTGCGGGACGTTGACGTTGGTGGCGTGCCGCGCCAGGGACTGAAAGCTATTGGCCGAGGACGGGGGCGCGGGCGGAGTTGAAGGGGTCTCCAATGGCACGTTCGCTGGAGACGGCGGAGCCGGAGGGGAACTGGGAGAACCCGCAGCTTCCGCTGCAGGAACCTGCGTCATGAGGTAGCGCCCACCTTCATACCCGGTGACAACAGCTACCTCTTGAACCTTCCGGCCCGCAACGGGATCGTTGACTACTGAAATCACGAGATCGACGGCGCTTCCGATCATGCGCTGCTGCGGGGCGTCCGTCGCCTCCCGAACCAAAGCCTCAAGCCGGTCAAGCGCCTCCGTTGCGCTATTTGCGTGGAGCGTCGAGACACCGCCCGGATGCCCGGTATTCCAACTCTTGAGCAGCGGCAGAGCGGCGGCTCCATCTCGCACTTCTCCCACAACGATCCGGTCCGGCTTCAGCCGCAGCGCCACCTTCAGGCACTTCAACTGGTCGAACTCAGTTGTCGCCAACATGCTCAGGCTGTTTGCCGAGTCGAGTAGAAGTTCCTGCGTATCTTCGATCACCAGCACGCGGTCACCCGGCGTCAGCGCGCCGATCTCTTCGAGAATGGCGTTGGCAATCGTGGTTTTGCCCGCGCCCGTCCCGCCAACGATCAGGATGTTCTTGTGGGCAACGATTGCCTGTTGAATGACCTCAAGGTGATCGAGGCCCTTGACCGAGTCGATAAAGTCTTCCTGCTGCGAGCGCCGGTTGCGCGGGTCATCTTTCGTCGTCAGGATGCCTTGCCGCTGAAGGTCTTTGAGGCTTCGCTTCTTGTCCGACTTGACGCGGATTGCGAACGACGGCGACGGAACCACCGGCTCGATCAATCCGGCAAAGCGGTACTTCCAAATCGGAAGCTGCGTCTCCAGGATTGGCCGCATCTCCGTCACTGTCGTCTTTTGCATCGAGGCAATCGTCATCATTGCCCCTCGCGCCTGACGGCTGGAAAGCTCGCCAACCTGCTCGAAGGGCGACCCGGTCCGCTTTACCCAGATGCGGGAATCCTCGTTAACGAGGATGTCCTCAAGGCCGCTCGACCTGTCGAGCAAGCCGACAATCACTGGCCCCAGCTCATCGCGTAGCTTTTCTTTGAGCCGTTCCTGCTTTTCATCCGAGTGCGAGTCCTGGTTCATCGGCTCCTCACATCCACCATCAATCCGAGCTTGCCTTCGGCCCGCACTGCGATGTACATTGCAGTAGACGTATCGTAACACCATTCCGGTAGGGTTTGGCAAATCATCGTTTTGGTTGGGGGAATCGGAGCATGGACAGAACGCTCGTTGCAGTCCAAAGAATGCTTGCCGCGCTTGACGCGCCGGCCTACGACATCGGCGTCTTGAGCGACCGGGGAATGCTCCCCGGTCTATCCAATCTGTCCGCGGAGAACGTCCTCTCTCGGCTCTCGCTGCTCAAGGCCCGCAATGCGCGCGGGGCACACATCTACATTCGGCCAGCAGGAGAGCACCGCTTCAGCGTCCTCGACGACCTGAATTCGGATTCTGTTGCCCGGCTCACTGGCGACGGCCTTGAGCCGTGCGCCGTGGTCGAGACCAGCCTCGGCAACTTCCAAGCGTGGCTGAAGCACGATGATTTGTACCCGGCCCCTCTGGCCACGTTCATTGCACAGACCCTTGCCAAGCGGTACGGTGCGGACCCCAGCGCGGCGGACTGGCGGCGCTTTGGTCGTCTCCCCGGCTTCACCAACTGCAAGCCCAAATACCGCAGGGACAACGACCTTTATCCCTTCGTTTTGCTGCGTAGCGCGACCGGAGTGCGATTCCGGCAGGCCGCCTACGTGCGACTGGAAATGACGAAACTCTACCAACTCCAGGAACATGAGCGGGAAACGCGCGCCGCGCAGCACAGCGCCAATTCCTTTGCGGCCGCGAGAAGGCCGCCTTACTCTTGGCTCTCCCTTGAGCGTTTTCGCAACGCACCCAAATTCCACGACCGCCCCGCCGCCGCCGACCTCGCCTTTTGCGTCGCCGCATTGTCGTTACGGATGCCGGATGATGCGATTGCCACAACCCTCGACAGCCAGTACCTCTCCCGCGACCCCAACCCCTCAAGGAAAGCTGCCTACATCAAGCGCACGATGGCGAAGGCGAGATCATGGGCACAACGCTAGGCACATTTCAGTTGCCGATACCCGCCCTTGGACTCCAACACTGCCCGCCGCCAGTGTCTCCTCTGGTCCGGCCCCTTAGCCACCCATCCATTTGCTTTTGCGATGTTGCCAGAGCTTGGGCCAGGCTCGATTCGATGATGGTACGGATGACTGCGGCAAACTGCTGCCGCGTCTCCTCTGTGTAGCACTTGAGAATGGCCTCCCCAGCGATGGAGTCATGGAGGCTGGCCTGGACATCCTCCAGAAGTTGCCGGGTCGTCACCCCGGCTTCTTCGATAGTCCCCTTCATCTGAGTGGCCGCGAAATCGGCAATCTCACGGGTCACGCCGCGGAGTCTGGCCTGTTCCGACGCCGCATCGTTCAGTCCCCGTGCCACATTTTCGAGCGCGCGGCACTCCACCACACTCAACTTGTAGCGTAGCCATTCGGGATCTTCCGGGTCCATCTTCGAGAACTGCTGGACCAGATCGAAGAGAACCCGTTCTCTCGCCTCCCCCACGGGGAAGGCGAGATACACGAGGTCACGAATCCAGGCGGATTTATCATTTGCGACCACCGGTACATTGCTCATGGCAGAAGTACCTTTCTCGCTTCCGTGAACTGGCTGAAAGCGCGGAATCGGTATGTTCTTGCCCGCAGGGTCATATCCGGCGAGCGCAATTCCGGCACGGTGGTTCGCCGTTCGCCGACATCGCCGAGCGTTACATTCATCGTCCGCATCATGCGCTGGAGATCGGGCCGCCGCGCGTCCATCCGAATTTCAACCGGCGAAAAGGCTTCGCGGAATGCCGCAACGTCAGACGCCAGCTTGGGATTCTCCCAGGACGACGCGACACCATCCTGGAAATGGTTGTGGACAATGAGGTAATCCACGCTGTTCTGCAACTCAGCGCCCCACTCGATCACCGACCGTGCGGAGGCAATGTCGGCATCGACAACGCCCAGAGCCGTCCACCGAAGATCGAGGCCGGATTCCTGCATCACCCGATAGAAATCTCGGAACCAGGGAATCATCCGATGTCCCTGTGCCGCGCCCAGGTCAGCCAGAATCACATCGGCGCTTGACTCCAGAGAGATTCCCAACAGCTTGTCATAGGTCCAGCTTTCCAGAGCCGGAAGTTTGTGCGCTCGGGCGAAGAGAGCCTTGAGGCACCCCTCCGCCTTATTGTCCGGGTCCATATCAAACAGTTCAGTGGTGTACGGAGTGCTCGCGTACCACTCCGCCAGGGTTGCCATTACGGTTGTCTTTCCCACGCCTCCCTTGCCTGCGATTGGGAAAACGACCCGCTTCGGTTTCAATTCCAGGGCTGCATTCAGTCCTCGCTCCGCCCCACAAAAACGCTCGGTTTGAAAACCTTCGTCGGTTTGAACCGCAACTCCCGCTGGCGATTCAGTTCCGCTTCGCGATCCAGTTTCGCCATTGCCTCTTCTCTCTGCACCTGCCATGCCGGTTTCTCCTTTTTCTCTGTGTTCTCACTGCTGAGGTCGCTCTCGCGGACCTGCGGTTGATGAAACTCTTTCCCCGCTACTGTGGGCGGGAGGTTCTTGGGCGTTTTTGCGATGTGCGGCTGAACCCCTTCAATGACCCGATTTGCCGCTTTGCAGAATTGCTGGTATCCGCCGGGATACCCCTCTTCCCGTAGCGTTCCCCAGATGATGCGCCAAGTCAGACCGCTGTTCTTTGCGGCTTGCAGCTCAGAGCGCACAGCCTTGAGCAGTCTTCCCTTGAGTTGAAAGACACCTCTGCGAAGCGTCAGTGCTTCAACCAGCGCAACCAGTTCAGGCGGGCGATAAGATGAAATGCACATTTCACAAGAAGAATGCCAGATGCGATGGAAGATTGCAAGCGAACAAAGACGATTCCGCAAGAATATGCGCGAACAACCACGACAAAGAACGAATAAGCACGAATAAAGACGATTCTCAGTCTGGGTACACATCTGTCGTGGATACTCGTGTTTGTTCGTCTTTAATCGTGCTTTTGTTGCAGCCGCAGGCTGCGCTTTCTGGAGGTCGAAGACCGGCGGGAGGGTGGCTGTTAGGCAGCCGTCTTCATTGGGTAATGTAGTAGTGGAACATAAAGCGCAGCGCCACTTTGAAGGGTTGCTCTCTGTATCTCTTTTTATCGCTATGGTTTCTGACGCGGCAGGTGTGATCCATCTTGTCCCCATTGTGCCGCACGTTGCTAACGCGATGTACATTGCTGTATAGTGCCGTTATGTCGATCCGAAAGCGCCCGGAATCCATTCGTTACTCCGTCCGGCTCAGCCGAATCCAGGCGGATCGGCTGGCGACACTGCGAGAGCAACTCCACGCCAGAAGCGACAACGAGGTTTTCGACTATCTTGTCACTGTCGGCACCAACCAGCGCGACGATCTGGAGCAGCTCGTCTACTCGCTGTTTGGGAATCTGGCGGACACTCTCGCCCGGAGGTTCCAGAGCTTGGAGACGGTCAGTCAGCTTCACCTTGCCTTGACCGACACATTTATCAAGTACGCGCTCACGGCTCTCCCCGAAGTGCCGCCGTCGCTCGTGACTGGAGCCAGGGCGCGGGCAACCAAGATTTATGAACAGGTGAACCTCACCGCAGCCCGCGAGTTCCAGCGCCGGAGGGAATCGGATGCCTACCGCCATGACGCTTACTGTTCTCATCGCGGCATCCATCGCAACCCACGCTCGATTCCAACGTCCGGTTCCCGACCCGCATATTCTTACTGTCAACACTCACTTCGGTGGGCAGTCACCTCATGACGATGTTGACCGTCGTCTGGATTTGCAGGAGCGGACGATTCAGCAAATTGCTCTGGCCCATCCCGACGCGTTACTCGTCTTCCCGGAGTCCATCATTCCAAGCTGGAATAGGATGCACGAGGCTAGCTGGGCTTTTGTCTTCGCGCAGCTTAAGCAGCAGCGCACCGGCCTACTGATCGGCACTACAATTCCGATTCCGAGCACGGAAGCTAATCGCAACGTTCTCCTCTCCCGCGGATACACAGAGCGTTTCTCCTATGTTCAGCGTGTGCCTGTGCCACTCGGCATGTGGCACATCGGCGAGCGGCGCAGCGGCTTTCCGTTGATGCTTCGCTTCCCGCCAACCATCCGGGTCTGGAATCACCGAGCCGGGATACTGGCCTGCTATGAGCAGCTCGCATTCTGGCCGGCCATCGAAACTCTCGCGCGCAATCCAGACATGCTTCTTGCGCCCTCTAACGTCTACTGGGCAGCCAACACGCCGATTCCTGCGATTCAGCACGTACCCGTTGCCCAAAACGAACAATCTTGCCGAATGGAAGGAAAGCGAGCGGGATTGTAACGGGAGAGATTTTTGCGTGAGCTTTCTTTTTGAGTACAAATCCCAAACCATCTTTGTCTCTGCTTCGACCGTGAACGACAATGGCAAGAAGCGCAAGATCGTCATCGAGAGCCGTCCAACATTCGCCATCGTAAAGCCACAAGGCTCAAGGAAATGCTTTCCCATCGCATGGGAAGCGATTTATGAGGCTGCCGTTCGGCGCCACGCAGAAAACCTGCGACTGGAAGCCGTGGCCGCGAAGGCGCACAAAGCCCGGAAGAAGAAACCCACCGGCTGACCTGCCGGGGGCGCATTCAAACAGCATTCAAAATCAAGATGAGCTTGCCTTCAAACTTCCATTTATGCGATTGTATTGAAATGTACATCGCTAATATCCACTAGGAAGATGATGCGCATCTTGCAGAACCCATTTTGACTCAACTTTGTATCGAGGGCGTTTCGGATGCAACTTCCAATGGGCTTTACGCATGAACATTTCGTAGACGGCCAGCGAGCGGCCGAGTTTCTCGGCCTTCCTCGCAAGACCCTATTGAACCTCGCGCGGCAAGGCGCTGTGCCGGCGCATCCGATTGGGAATGGAGTGCGGCATACATGGCGTTTTAGGCTCTCTGAATTGGCTTCCTGGCTACAGTCAAAGACGGTAGAATTAGGTAGCCATCGGGGTCGGAAAGAGGAGTAAATTCCTTGAATCGACCACGGTATCAACACGGCTTCTTTAGCCGAATCAAACGCAAGAAGGGACCGGAGGTCTGGATTTACAGGTGGCGGGATATTGATGCTGCCGGTAGACCCAAAATGCGGGCTCTCGTAGTTGGCCCAGTCTCGCAGTATTCCACGGAATCAGCAGCATGGAAAGCTGTATCGACACTGCGCCTCGATATCAACTATCACACCTTCCGCCCGGAGGGCCAACCGGAAACATTCGTGCAACTGGCCGAACATTACCAGAAGGTCGAATTGGATCTGGACAAGGAATCCGAACGGAAGGTACGCCAAACCAAACAGACCTACAACGTCTACCTGAAGTCGAGAATCGTTCCCCGCTGGGGCGGCCAACCGTTTCGAGAGATCAAGGCAGTGTCGGTCGAGCGTTGGCTCGGTTCCATCGACGATTTGTCGAACGGGTCCAAGGCGAAGGTTAAGTACGTCATGAGTGAAGTTTTTCAGCACGCAATCCAGTACGGCTGGCTCAACGATGGAGAGAACCCCATGCTTGCAGTTCGTCAGAGCACAAAGCGGACGCGCGTGACGGAACCTCTGGAAGCGTCAGAATTCCGTGCGCTTATCTTGGAGTTGCCACAGAAGATGCGCCTCATTGGCATCGTGGCAGCGACGACGGGGCTTCGGATCAGTGAAGTTCTGGGCCTGAAGTGGAAGGACATCGACTGGAAAACTTTGCAGATGGATGTCACCCGATCGGTCGTGGATGGCATCATCGGAAAGTGCAAGACGGAAACCTCACGCAGACCTGTACCCATCGACGAACTGACTGCCGAGGAGTTGTTGGCCTGGAAGCAGGAAACCGCCTATGCGGAACCGGAAGACTGGGTTTTCGCCAGCGAGAAGGTCCAAGGCAGAATGCCGCCTTGGGCGGACACCCTCTTGGATCGTTTTCTGCAACCCGCCGCAAAGCGGGCTGGAATTGCGAAATGGGTGGGTTTCCACACCTTCAGGCACACATACTCCACGCTGCTCAAGGCCAACGGGGAAGATGTCAAGGTGGTGCAGGAATTGATGCGCCACGCCAACATCACCACAACGATGAACATCTACACAAAAGCTCTGACGCCAGCCAAGCGGGAGGCGCAAAGCCGGGTAGTCGATGTTCTTCTGGACCGTACGAGGAACGCCAAGAAAAACGCTGCTTGAGAACCAACGTATCTTTAGCGTATCGCGTTTTTCGATGTTTTCCTGTAAAACGACTGGATTCGTAATTCAGCTCAAGTGTAATATTATCATATAGATAAGTTGTTTGGCATTCGTTATACCCCCAAATATACCCCCGCAGATCTGATGCGCTCTCTTGCGTCCGAGCAACACATCATTTGCCATGCCCAGTTGAACGGCAACGCATGGGTATATGATGCGGACGGGT
>JGI12269J14319_10006595_pt1 | contig 10053 bp, 10 predicted proteins | sample PeaSoiSIISIP2007_FD_14319 | JGI IMG/M metagenome (IMG submission 14319) | reverse complement strand
AATGAAATCCGGTCATAGTGTGTGCTTGCTTAGGTGTAATCATTAACGACACTCCTTAATATTAATAATATATTGCATTCAATGACAGTAAGGCAACGCTCACGCAGCACCACCCATAGTCAGTATCCACCTCTATTTACTGTTACCTTCATTTTACCATAAATTTTGACCTCGCATCTATTTTTAAGAAAAAATTCTGCGGAGAACTTTGCTGCAACCGCTAAAGAAGGCCCATCTCTCATGAGGTCAGAGTTATTCTGTGGATGCTAAATAATAAGAAATCTCCTCAGGAGGAGGGGAAGGGGAACGTGGATATGACAAATGAAAAGTAAGCTTTATGTCAACCGCTAAAACAGCTAATAATCCTCTGTTTTTCTTAATTAAACAATAAGCATAATATAAGAGATAATGTAGAAGTACTGTCTTCATTTTTTATATATGGTATAATATGGTAATAATGAACAGGGGGGGATTTATATTCCACGTACTAATTTTACACCTCGAAAACACAAGCTATTTTTAATTACTCTATTGCTTGGTTCAGGCATACTACTTATTGGCTGTAGCAGTCTGACAACAGGGCTTTCTAATCAATCTACTCCTACTTCAGCTGTACCTACTCCAATAGATACAACCGCTCCAAAAGGTAAAACTATTCCATCTGATACATCTACTGATAAAACTATTCCATCTGATACATCTACCGATACAAATAATTCTTCGACTACCGGTCAAACTGTTTCTCCGTCTGATAGAACAGCGACGCCAACAAAATTAAATGATAGGAAGAATACCGTAGCCATTAGTAAAGCTAAGTACAACCAATTAGAATACGGTTATACTTATGAAAAGGTAAAAAGTCTTTTGGGAGATACTGGCGATGTAGTAACAGAAAGTGGAATAAAGGGAAACAAAAGTTATACTGTAACATATTTATGTCACGTAAAATCTCCTTCAGGGGGGGAAGTATTCTTGGCATTTAAGGGCAATAAACTTGTTAACAAAATGGAAGTCAACTTACAGTAGAGTGGTGAATTTCTTTTCAGGGGCGCTGGAGTTTCTAGCTATCGGATGAATTACTAGAATAGGCATTTGTAGCAGGAGAATCACTTTTAAAATAGGAACATGATCATTCTGACAGATTCCACCCCTATTTATAGACTTCGGAGAGGACATCAATATCCACCTCGCTAAGTGAAACAGGCACTGTTTGGTCCACTCGGATAATAATAAATATTCCTTGGATATCTGCCCTTTTGATTGGCTTCTGCGCAAGTGTTTGATTTCCATCATAGACAATCAAGCAACCCGGACGGAAGGTTTCCACAGTTTCAATATAACTTTGAATTGTTAATTCGAAGGCCTTAAGGTTATTAGGTAGTTCACGAACATCAGGAGCTTTTCCCGGCTCCACTACCAAAACAGTTATCCATTTAACCAATGACTACTACCTCCTTGTAACTTAGTCGTCCAACACTTTATGGGTTAGCGTCAGAGTTTGACACTCCCCACAGATGAATCCGGAGGATTTTTTAGGTGATTAAACGAAAGTCCGTTTCCGACAATCGAGTATGACCCAAGTTAAGGGTATACCATTACTGGGTGTTTTTGATCAAGATGATTTGTTCAGGAGTCGGAAGCAGTTTGATTTGAGGCGTTATTTGTACGCTATCATCTCCTTTCAGAAACTTTTTGACTTTGGATATATTGCTTGATAATAGCTGATGGAGCACCTCCAACGGTTGAAATGAAGTAGGAATTAGTCCACAGCGTTGGCAATTTAGTGGTTAATTCTTTAAACTCCTTTCTGAGCATTCTTGACGTTCTTCCTTTGATTGTTTTGATAACTTTGTGGACACCGAATTGAGGATCAACTTCAATTAGAAGATGTACATGGTCGGGCATGATTTCCAACTCTATCAATTCAGATTGAAGTTCTATACATGTTTCTTGAATTAATTCCCTTAAACGATCTTCAATCTTCCCGACCAAAACCTTCCTACGATATTTAGGACACCAGACCACATGATACTTGCATGAGTAGACAATGTTGTTGTTCGATTTATATTTTATATCCATTAAAAAATTATACAACGCCAACATATATAATACAAGGAAGTCTTAAGCTTTGCCTTATATCCCCATAGCTGAAGCTAGGGACTTTACGGCAACAAGTGATAAGTACCCCTCAACTGACGGTTTTAGCGGCTGGTAAGTTTGTCATGGTGTATTTCTTGTAGGTGAATATTTTCGCACTACTGTTAGCCGCTGGAGGAGTAAGCTTAATATTTTCCTTCCTCACTTTTAAGTTCACCCGTTGGAAAACAGTTATGAATAAAAAGTTTTGGGTTGCGAAAAAGTCCTCTCAAAGAGCCGTTTCTGCAATTAGGTTTCAGTTTAGTAAGAAAAAGTACGTGGGTATGTTAGTGGAATTGTCGCTGCATTTTTCGATACGCTATGGGCAGTTATTATTAAATTGACCGATAGCTCGGTAGTCGATTGGCCTACTTGTGAGTTTGCTTTAGCAACGTTTGGTGTACAGAGGTTCACAAAAATAGATACCCAGTGGGCATTATAAAAAAGCCCTATCCAAGCGTTGATAGGACTGGCTAGCGATGTTATATTAGTAAGTTAAAGGCTATCGATACAATTGCGTATCGATAGCCTATTTAACCCCCAATAATTCGAATTCACTTTGCTGCTTGGCTCGTGCTCAATCCTAGACCCTTTCTCTTGGCATTTATATGAGCTTCGATGTTCTTGGCAACTTCTACGGGGTCGTCTCCGAGAGCGATCTTCCCGCCGGTCAACCCTTCTACATCCTGAGTTAATAATTTAACCAGTTGAGGCGCGCCGGTAACAAAGGGTGTAGGAGATAGATGAGTGTACGTTCCGTAGGCGACAGCGAACACTCCATCAATCGTGGCTTTTTGTTCCATCCATTCGGGTGCGGTCACTGCGATCGGTAATTGAGGGATATCGACGTCCAGATGATCCGCTAGCGCCGTGACAAGCATGGAGATTCTTCCAGTATCGGTACACGTTCCGAAACTTAAGACAGGAGGGATTTTCAAGGCTCCGCATATTTCTCCTAAGCCCTTGCCCGTCATTTTAACGGCGTCCATATTACAAAGCCCCGCTACCTCCAGGGCATGATTTCCGCAGCCAGCGGACACCACCAAAATGTCCTTCTTGATGAGTTCTTTTGCCAGATTTACGGTGTTCCAATCCTGAGGACCGTTTCTTATGGTCGAACAGCTCACTAAGGCTACAATCCCTTTAATCTTACCAGCTACGATCACATCGACGAGTGGGTCTAATTTATTGCCGAGAACCTCCAAAACGGCTTCAGTAGAGAAACCGGCAATCGCTTTTTGTGTCATTTTAGGAACCTTTGAGGTAACCTTGCCATGCCGCTTTTTAAAGTTCTCAATACTTAAATCAATGAGTTGATCAGCCATGACACTAACTTCAGCCGGATGATACTCAATCTTATGTTGGAGTCCCGGTACACCAATAATCGTACTGACGCTCACCAAGGTTATCTGATATTTCTCAGCATACATATCAATGGCCGGGGGCGAGCAGTTCTCATCCATGGCTAAAACATCCACCGTCCCGGTAGCCAAAAGGGGCTCTATACTCAGCCAGTTTCCCATTAAACCGACAAAAATTTCATCCATGCCAAATCTCTGCACTAATTCTTGTCCCGTTTCTATGGAACCGACCACTCTGAGCCCTTTAGCTCCGGCCGCTTTCGCCCTCTTCTGCACTTCAGCCAGTTTGGCTTTTTGAATAGTCGCTACGCCAGCCCAAGGTTGGTGACCGTTGAATACGATATTAACATAATCAGGGTCCATAATTCCTAAGTCGACGTTGACTTCGTGAGGTTTTGGTGTGCCAAACAAAATATCCTGGACCATTTCAAGCCCTATTTGGGCATTGTAGATTGTGGCCAACCCCAAGCGCAAGGCTTTGAGCGCCAAAGAAACATAATCCCCGTCGACGTTAGTCAAGCAACTGGCTACACAATTCTGTTCTTCATGAACAGCTCCAGCCGGATAGATGTTGAGATCCTTCCAGACTTTTTTCCGTTTCTTCGGAGCAAAGGCCTCAACCATAAGGTTGGGCTCGTCCGCCCCAATATTCATTTGATTATTTAGGGTATCTGCTAATTGTATGGCCATCTGGTTAGTATCCTGATTCGTATTGATTCCGAGTTTTTCACACATTCCTTTCAGTTTATTGACGTCGATAATTTTAAAAGGAGTTTTTCCTTCTCCTGTGGCTTTTAAGGTTCTGAAAGCTTCATAGGCATGATGGCTGTAGGTTCCTGCTCCCATTATATTTTGTAGAAGCAGCTTTCTCATAGCTAAAGCATCCGCTCCGATTCCGCAAACCCCTTTATCCTGTCCACTTTTCTCACTTATCCGACACGGCCCTTGAGCACACTGTTGGCAACTTAAACCTTGCAGACAAAATTTGCAGCGGATCTTCTCCTGTTCAGTCCAACGATCAAATGAGTTGGACATTCCATCTTCTCTAATCCGTATTAACATCTCTTCTACTGAATCATGATAACTTACCCGACCTTCGGTCTTCTCCCGTATCGTTTCTGCCATTACCCAACCTCCTTTTTGTAGTTACTACAGGAAGTTTTCTCATCTTCTTAAATATATATGCAGAAAGGAGGGGCTTAAAGGATAACGGAAGTCTCCAGCTGTGGAGGGATTCGTTAAGCTGTAAAGAATCCCTTGACCAGCAGCCGCAAAATGAATCCCTGGCATAAACGGCAGACCACATTTGGCACTGCTGATCTGACAAAACATTAAAAGTTGCGTAGTTTAGCCCCATTGATTAATACCTTTTCAACAAATATCTTCGTGATTACGGGATCAAATTGAGAGCCAGCGTTACGTAGAATTTCTAAGAGCACTTCTTTTTCGCTCAGAGGCTTCCTGTATGAGCGTTCACTAGTCATTGCATCATAGGTATCAGCAAGAGCAACAATTCTTGCTACCTTTGGAATAGACTCCCCTTTTAAACCTTGTAACTTGAAATAAATCGGCCACATCATAGATTGTTTTATAAATATCAAATGGAATTTGTTCTAAACAGACATTACCTGCTTCGATTTTTGAATAATCCAAGATATCATTTAATACTTTTAACAATACTTTATTTGATGATTTTACTATTGTTAGATAGTGTCGTTGTTCTTCTGTTAACTCCGTCATAAGCGTTAACCCAGTCATGCCTATAATGCTAGTCATTGGCGTTCGAATTTCATGGCTCATATTGGCAAGAAACTGACTTTTAGCAATGTTTGCTGCCTCTGCAGCTTCTTTTGCAATTAGTAATTCCTCCTCACGTTCCTTTAAGGCATCTTCCGAATTCTTAAGGTTCGTGATGTTGGTCAGTGCTAATCGGCACAGGGGTGTTCCGTCGGCATCTTGTGCGACGGTGGCCGACAAATGTGCCCATAATGCCGTTTCGTCCTTTTTCATCATTCTCAATTCGCACTCTTGCGGACTTCCTGTCTCGAAAAGCCTTTTTCTGACCATATAGTAATTATCCTTGTCTTCTTTGTGGATTAACCGGGAGAACGATTGCTTGATCAGCGCACCACGGGCCAATCCGAGGAGTTCGGTGATTGTTAGGTTAGCCTCCAAAATTCTATCTTCATCGGAGATGGTGCAATAGCCAACTGGTGCCAGATTGTACAAGTCGAAATAGCGCTTCCGCTCGGAGTCCAGTTCCTCATGTACCCGACGTAACTCTTCGTTCTGCATCTCTAATTCAATTTGATGCACACAAAGTTCGCGGAGCGTCCGCTGCGTTTCTTCATGCGACATCATCTTCAGGTCCTCGGGCGCCTGGGTTGCTTTTTGTCGAGCCATCACTTCGCCCTGCCGGCGCAGAGCCTTTATTGAGGTTTCTGAAGGGTCAACTTGTTCTGGTCTGACATCCTTATTGTTCATTACTCACATCCCTAATTTTTAGCGAGATCTATTCCACACGCTTGTAATCATCTCATTGTTATCAACGCTATGCTTTTTTAATACCTTTCAGCCTGAAGCGATTATAGTACTACACGCTGTCTATAATACGCTCATAGTTTCTTGCTTTCTTGGATGACGCTGGACAGAACCCTGCCCAGTTCTTGAAGTCTGTAAGGTTTTGCAATCACATTGTAAAAACCAAACTTTTTATAGTCGGATAGCGCGTCTGAGGAATAACCGCTCGAAACAATCGCTTTAACATCCGGGTCAACTTTGATGAGCTCACTTACAGCCATTTTACCACCCATACCGCCTCGGACCGTCAAGTCGATAATCACAACGTCAAAAGGACGGTTGGAGAAAAACGCCTCTTTATATAGTCTAACCGCTTCGGCACCGTCTCCAGCTGACTCCACATCATAACCAAGAAACGTCAGCATCTCTTTAGCCGTTTGTAGTACACGCTCATGATCATCCATCAATAAGACTTTTCCCGTTCCCATGATCAGACTTTCTTCATGCACTTCTTCTTTACATTGAATGCTTGAGACAGGCAAATAGATACTAAATGTTGTCCCTTTCCCCTCTACAGAACTTACTGAAATATGCCCATCATGTTTTTTTACAATTGAGTAACAAATTGTGAGCCCAAGGCCATTGCCCTGTTCTTTTGTGCTAAAATAAGGGTCGAATATTTTTGGTAGGATCTCACTAGAAATGCCGATCCCTTCATCAGTAATTGTAAGTGCCACATAATGGCCAGACCGAAGCGGCAATGTACTGTTTTCTCCGGTAACGGTCAGTTCTTCGGCGCAGACCTCAATTGTTCCGCCTTCCTGCATAGCTTGGTCGGCATTGATTAGCAAGTTGGTTATGACTTGGGCTATTTGCCCAGGGTCTATCTCAACCGATGGTAGGTCTTCTGTAAGAAATAATTCACAGCGCGTATTAGACCCACTCAAGGCAAAAGCGCTATTTTCCTTAATTAAGGTATAAAGGGAAACAGGCTTGGTCAACGGATTACCTCCCTTTGCGAAGGTTAACAATTGCCTAGTCAAGTTCCCCGTCTGGCTAATAGCTTCTTCCATATACTCAAGATACTTGGTAACCTTGGGGTCTTCATTTGTAAACCTCTTCACAAGAGAGAGATTACCGAGGATTACAGTAAGATAATTGTTCAAGTCATGTGCTATCCCACCCGCTAGAACACCCACGGATTCCAATTTGTCAGCTTTTTGCAACTCTTTCTCTAGTTGCTTACGTTGAGTAATGTCACGCAATAGCCAGCGCAATTCTATCGTTCCTCCCCTGGAGGCAATGACATTCCCCACCGTTATAGAAACGGGAACCGTTGTTCGTTTTCCTGATAACATGATAAGTTCCCAGTTCTCCTTTTGTCCAACGGTTCTTTTTTTCATTTCTGCCATCCGGGAACGGAAGAGCATGTGCTCTTCCTTGCAGACATATATTGCTAACGGTTTGCCAATAAGTAAGGATTTGCTAACGTTCAAAAGGTTGCTAGCCGCGCTATTGGCATCGAGGATTATGCCTTCCGTATCAGTGACCAGATAACCATCTGGTGCAAAGTCAAATAGTTCTTGATAACGACGATTCTCTTCTTCCAGTGTCAGACGGCTAGCTACCATTTCCTCATTTTGTTCAAGTAGTTCAACAGCCGTTGTTTGTAATTCATGAAGAGCAGAATTAAGTTCCGAGAATAGTTTAGACGTCAATTCATAGGACGGCAAACCACAATTAGAAATGTTTTCCAGACGGCTGAAGGCCTTTTGTACTTGAGCATTTAAATCCAAGGTCGAACTCGCCTCCTCGACAAATATGATTGCAATCTAGCATAAAACTCAACTATTATTGTAATTTTATATTCATTCGGCATTTACCACAATATTCCTCCGCCCATTTATGAACATAAGAAATATTCATGACAGAAAGAATATTAATGAATTAATTGGAGGCATTTCTTCTCTAGATCGTGTAGATAATCCAAAAAAACAAAACTACCAGATCTCCTAGTAGTTCATGTGACCTATTTCTTTTTCGTCCCTTGCTTTTATTCGAAGGCCCAATAATAATATTATGAATTCTGCCAAAACAGCATCGTGTCAGAATGAGGATGAAAGCCGTTACCAATCAGTCATCAAGTCAATATAAAGTTGTCCGGAGGTATCCATTTGGGCTATGAATACCTCCGAAACCTCACCAATATTTTGGGTATGCAGCTGCGTCATTAACCAGCTTTTTGTGACCCCTATACTTTTTAGGTTTTCTTCCTCAAATTTACCTTCTCTAACAAGGATAGTTGGTAGCCCTTTGTATTGGGTAGTTAAGTTTAAATTTTCTGCTGTTACTGTTCGATAGAGCGGTTTAAGTAAAATACTGAGTTTTCCATCCGGTTCCATTATCGCAAATTCAATTTCTTTTAAAGAAAATACCTTTTCTTCCCGTAGTTTTATAAACAAATTCTCAATTGACAGCCGTAAACTTTTGAGGTTCTGTTCAAGGATTTTGCCATTGGATATGACAATCGTCGGACTACCCTCAAAAACCTCGCGGGCAAACTGAGACTTTAACGAAAAATAAGTCATGAGATATGTCAAGACAAAGTAACCTAAAAGCGGAAAAATAAAATCAAATGGGTTGTCGTGCATGTCGGTGGCTAAACTAGAAGCCATTTCTCCCACTGCTGCAATCGTTGCAACATTATAAATGCTCAGTTCTCCAATCTGCTTCTTTCCTAATACTCTTAATCCAAGCCAAAGCATAAAAAAGGATAATAGTATACGTACAGATCTATTCATAATCACTTTTGATCACACTCCACTCATGCAAAGACACAATAGCGCCTCGACACATAAAATAAATGTTTCAGACTAGAGGCAATAGCGTTAGAATAATAATTCTGTTTACATATAATTCCAAATTATCCGACTTGTGCATATTATGTATTATCTCTTAACAAAGGAGGAAATGGCAATGGCATTTGGTGGTATTGATGGAGTCGATGGGGTTGCCTGCGGGCCAAGACGTGGCTTTGGAGCCGGAATCGCTGCAGTTGTCGTAATTATTCTACTGCTTATCGCAATGGGAATCGTATTCTAATTTAGAAAGGTGGAACTTCTTATGTACGGAATGGGTTATGGCGGAATGGGAGGAGCATGCTGTCGTCCTCCTGTATGTTGTCCTCCCCCTGTCGCCCCTGTGGTTGGTGCAGGGGTTGGTGTAGGAATTATCGCAGTTGCTATTTTAATTCTCATCGCTTTAGGTGTAATCTTTTAAAAATTCTTCTAAATTGCTACCATCCGAAAAGGTGGTAGCTTTTAATTTTAAGTCAAAAAAGGAGCAACAATCGCCGCTCCTTTTATTATTAGTTCCATACTTCCATCATATTTTAACAATCCCACCATCTAGTTAGAGCGCCAATGCGCTAATTTGACTCGAATTCCAAATAGCAGACATCTTGATTCAGAACTTCTTTTTCTTCATTTTTAAGGTTTATGAAGGGGAACTTAAAAAGCTGGCGAGGGATGTTATACCCTAAATTCCATGCTCTACTTTAAAACTATTTATCCCCACATGGTAGATCAAAATTGCCTCTTAACTCCTGTTCAATCTCTTTTCGACCAGGTGGTTGTTTATTAAAAGTGTAAAATACAGCTACATGTAGAGTTCCATTTGATTGTTTTTTCCAACAACTAACTCTATCGTGATTTTCGATTGTAGTTAAAACTTTTGATGATTCACCAATATCCAAAATAGAATATTTTCCTTCGAAGTTTTCTAATATTACATATACTCCAGTGTTGTCTTTTAAAGAATCAATATCATCCGGATAATCATATGGCCCTTCAAACTTATAATCACAAATCTTAATGCTCATTAAATTACACCTACCCTTACACTTACTTAATTCTACAAAAAATAAGGCTATTCCTGCTTATATTATACTTATTTATGAAAATTCATACTCTATTCTATTGCTTTGAATTCTCATCATATACACTAACCCACACGACGAGCACCTAGATACCGGCTC